>Ga0209431_10000915_pt1 | contig 24662 bp, 20 predicted proteins | sample RifCSP13_3_FD_184021 | JGI IMG/M metagenome (GOLD analysis project Ga0209431, IMG submission 184021) | Soil microbial communities from Rifle, Colorado - Rifle CSP2_sed 13_3 (SPAdes) (version 2) | ecosystem: Environmental > Terrestrial > Deep subsurface > Rock core/Sediment | place: Rifle...
CAATAAAGCCGTTATGAAGTCCATAACGGAACACGATGGAGGTCATAACGGCTTTATTGCCTGCTATGATGCCCTCATCAACGATCCGCTTACTAAGAAATGTAAAGTAAGAGTCCATGATCGATACATAGGCAATCGCCATCACAAAGCCAACCAGCCACTTCCCATGAGGGAAGGCTTGAGCCAGAATTCGGGTCAGCGTTTTGCGGTTAATACTGGCAATATAATCTTCTTCTTCGAATTCGAAGTCTGTCATGAAGCTACAATCCCAATCTCCTGCTGGAGCTCTTCTTCGATGCGAGTTTGCAGGTCAAAGACTTGGCGGTATATGCCATCCTGATTGAAAAGATCCTCATGGGTACCAAGTTGGACGATCTTTCCCTGGTCAAGAACAGCGATTAGATCAGCATTCATCACGCTCTGGATACGGTGGGCGATAATGAAAGATGTCCGTCCGACCATGAGTCTTTCTAATGCGGTGCGGATGTCTGCTTCTGTTTCCATGTCTACTGAGGAGGTCGCGTCGTCCAAAATCAAGATACGGGGATTTTTCAATAGGCTTCGGGCGATGGCAACGCGTTGTTTTTGTCCGCCAGAGAGAGTGACCCCTTTCTCGCCAACCAGTGTCTCGTAGCCATCTGGAAAGGACATGATCACATCATGGATAGCGGCTGCGTGAGCAGCAGCTTCAACTTCTTCCTGAGATACATTTCGACCAACGCCATAGGTTATGTTTTCACGGATGGTGCGTGAAAACAGGAATGGCTCTTGCTCGACGATACCGATCTGTTGTCGAAGGTATCTGCGTGGATAGCGGTCGAGGTCTACACCGTCCAGAGTGAGGCTGCCACTGGTATATTCATAAAAGCGGGGTAACAAGTTGACCAGGCTGGTTTTTCCCGAACCAGTCGAGCCCAATAGAGCGACTGCCTGGCCTGATTTACAGATAAGGTTGATATCTTTTAGAACCGGGCTGTCGATATCATATTCGAAGCAGACCTGGTGGAAGACGATCTCGCCGTGTAAGTCTTCAGAGGGGAGGTAATCGCCTTCATCGATCGGCTCTCGATCCTGTTTGATGACTTCCAGCACTCTCCCGTAAGAAACCAGGCCGGTGGAAGTTTGCACAATCAGACGTCCTAAATTACGCATTGGCCAGATGAGCCACACTACCAGACCAGCATATGCCAGGTAAGTGCCAGGGCTGATTGTTCCAGCGATGGTCATCCGCGCGCCAATATAGAAGCCAGCCAGCATCTGCATACCGCAAAGAATGTCAGAAATTGGCCAGAATAAAGAGTGCATAATCAGCAAGCGCCGGCCGCGTTGGAACTTTTCCCAATTTTCTTTCTCAAACTTTTCGCGTTCATAGGGCTGGCGAGCGAATGCCTTGACGACCCGCACCCCGGTTAAATTTTCTTGTAATGTTGTCGAAAGTGTGGCTTCTTGCTCCTGATAGGCTTCATAGGCTTTGCTAACCCTTGTAAAGAAGAAGTAAGAGATCAGGACGACCAGAGGCACCGCAATAATGGATGCCAGGGCTAATTGCCAGTTCAACCTGAGAATTGCGATCAGGTTGATCAGGAACAACAAGAGGATCCGTCCGACACCAATCGCCTGCTCAGAAAAGAAGCGGCGTAAGGCATCGACATCCGAAGTGGAGCGCTGAATGAGTTCGCCGGTTTGGGTCTTATCGTGATAGAGAAAGGATAGCCGTTGGATATGGTCATACAGGAAATTGCGCAATCGTAAGGCGATCCCTTCAGCTGTCTGAGCGGCCAACCGGCCGCTAAAGAATGTGAAAGTCCCTTCGATAAGCGCCAGTCCGATAAATCCTAAGGCGACGACAGCAATAGCACGCCCATTGCTTTTACCCAGTACTTCATCTACAAAGTACCGCAAAAGCAGATAGGTGACTGTTTTAGACGTGGCTGCAATTGCCAAGCTGGTGTTCGCGCCCAGGTACGCCAGCCGGAAGCCGCTCATCATACGCCATAATCCAACCAGGCGATTATCAGAGATCGCTTTTTTTAGATCATAATCAGGTTTAATTGTAAGAGAAGTCAATGAAATCCCTTTCCGATATGAATACGGCCTCGAGTTTACTTGAAGATAAGCGGGAAGTCAAACAGGGTTTAAGGAACCTATTAGGAAGTGTTCATCGATTCGTAATAATTTTAAGGTATCCTTGCTTAAATCGGATTGAAAAAGTCTGATTATAATTGAAGGAGGAGAATAGGATGTTTAAAACTCGACCGTCAGAAATAACCCCTGAGAGCATGTATCTCTCTCGTCGCGAATTCTTGAAGGGTTTTGGTGTCCTTGCGGCGAGCTCGATGATCCTGGCAGCTTGTAAAGGCAAAGAACCTTCACCTGCCTCGACAAGCGAAGGCTCTTCGAGTACTGGCGCTTCCGCTGATGAGCTCGGCGATCCATGGACTTCATATGAGGCGATCACTAATTATAATAACTATTATGAATTCTCGACCGATAAAGAAGCCGTTGCTAAGCTTAGCGGGGATTTCCAAACTACTCCTTGGAAAGTGACAGTTGGGGGCCTGGTTAATCAACCGAAGACGTATGATGTGGATGAATTGGTGCGCAAATTTACTCAACAGGAGCGTATCTACCGCTTGCGTTGTGTCGAGGCATGGTCGATGGTAATTCCCTGGATGGGGTTCCCACTTGCCGAGCTGCTGAAGGAAGTTCAACCGAGTGCAGATGCAAAATACGTGCGCTTTGAGACTCTATACGACCCACAACAGATGCCCGGCCAAAAGAGTAAATGGTATAACTGGCCCTATGTTGAAGGATTACGGATTGACGAAGCCATGCATGACCTGGCCATTCTGGCTACGGGTCTCTATGGTAAGCCATTGCCGCCTCAAGATGGCGCGCCAATCCGGTTAGTGGTGCCATGGAAATATGGTTTTAAGAGCATTAAATCGATTGTTAAAATCGATCTGGTGGCGGAAATGCCAGTCTCGTTGTGGATGGCTGCGGCTCCCAATGAATACGGATTCTATTCTAATGTCAATCCGCAAGTCGACCACCCGCGCTGGTCTCAGTCCAGCGAACGCCGGATTGGGGAATTGAACCGCCGTCCAACGTTAATGTTCAACGGCTATGAAGAAGAGGTGGCTCACCTATATGCTGGGATGGATTTGCGAGAGAATTACTGAGTAGCTTTCAGCTATCAGCAATCTGCCATAATTGAGATGTCCATGAAATTGCCGAAGATATCTGGGTTTCAATGGTTTGTCCACCTGGCCTCTTGGGTGCCGTTGGTGTGGTTAATTATCGATTTTTTTAGAGGTAATTTGACTGTCAATCCGATTCAGGCCTTAACCTTGCGGACAGGAAAGTATGCTTTGATTTTCCTGATCCTATCCCTGGCCTGCACCCCGTTAAATACAGTTTTTGGTTTTCACAAGGCACTTAAAGTTCGCCGCGCCCTGGGTTTATATGCCTTTTTATATGCCAGTTTCCACTTCTTGGTTTTCATTGGGCTGGACTACCAGTTTGATCCTGATCTGCTTTTAGAAGCGATTTTCGAGAAGAAGTATGCCTTGGTGGGATTTTCCGCCTTCATAATATTATTGCCTTTGGCGATTACGTCAACGCGAGGCTGGATGAAGCGCCTAGGCAGGAATTGGACGCGAATTCACCGGTTAATTTACCTGGCGGGGGTGTTAGTGGTCATACATTACGTCTGGCTGGTGAAATCAGATATCCGTGTACCATTGTTGTATGGGGCGGTCGTGTTGGGATTGCTTGCCGCCCGAATCCCTCCAATCAGGAGGTCCTTAAGCCAGATTCGCCAGCATAGAATCATTAAGGCAAACCGGCTAAGCCTCTTAACAAATAGAAAAGGGCCCATTAAACCTGCCAAGGAAAACCTTATTCACTCTAAATAGTTGTTGGAGATCGCTAATCTAAAGCCAGCTTCGGATTATTATTAAGGCGCTGGCTCGAATTTCTTGATCGATCTGAGTGTATAAAAAAGGATTAAAAAAGCTGTTAATAAGCCGAGGGGGAATAAGAGCAGAGAACTACGAAACGAGCCGTATTTTGAGACGAGCGACAATAGAAAAGGGATCAGAATGCCTCCGATCGGGATGGCGACTTTAATGGTTCCCAGAACAGTTCCTGCCATTTTCTTGAATAGTAAACCTGCCAGAGTTAACATCAAGGGTAAGATGGCTGACATCGATAACCCAGCCAGGAAGACCGCGCCTGAGGTGAATGCACCCAAATCCAAGAAGTACAAGCCGCTAAATATAATAATAGAAAACCCAAAGAGCGCCAGGATTAGGTTTGTAATTTGCCTTTTTGGAGTAAAGAAGCCGATCAAGAGCCGTCCAGAAGCCATCCCCACTAAGAAGGTGATCAAACCAATCTTGGAACTGATCTGATCGAAACCCCGCAGGTCCATCAAGAAAGTCGTCAATATGCCGATCGTGGCGGCTTCGCAACCGACCACAATTATAGTTGCTATAAATAGAACGACAACGATCTTTTCTCGAGTTAATACACGCAGACGTTGTAGGTATGATTCAGCAGCCGATTTTCTCTTTGCCAGACTGATTTGAGAATAGATGAGAGCTAAAATAAGGACGACGATCGCGGACTGGGTAATGGCCGCTCGCCATTCCATTTGGAGAAAGATCAGATACAAAGTGATGATAATTGACCCTAGTGTGACGAAAAAGTGGTTCACGTTGATGTGCAGACTTTCACGTTTGGGATGGATCTCCAACAACATCGCGTCCGTTACACCTTCGTAGGTGCCGATGCCGATCCCGATAAAGGCCATAATGATCAGGTTTAACATAAAGTTCTTCGTCAAGTAGAAGACGAAAAACGAAATGGCGAGGATCATACTCCCAGTGAACAATATCTTCGATTTCGCATAGGTATCAGCGAGGGCACCAGAGACGAGTACTGCAAGCATGAAACCAATGTTTTGGGCTGTGATCATCAGGCCAATCTGGTATGGAGAAAGCCCGATGTTGCGGGCAGCAGCTCCAATCAAAGAAGCTGCAACGCCTAAAAAGAACATTCCCAGATACGAGGAGGCGGTGATAGCAGTGATGTTTTTTATCATTTCGATTTGTCAGTCTTGAATTGTTCCAGGCTGTAGATATTTACCGCCTTCTTCTCAATATCTTTACAGCTTAGATAAATCTGATAATTGGACAACGAAGCGGAGACCTTGATGCGATAGCGGGTATCGCCTTCCAATTTTAAGAATACGATAGACCATTCGTTTTCTGCTTCCTCCTTTATGCCCTGAAGGCGAAACGCTGAGATTCCGTTTATGTTGGTCTTCAAGCGTAGATAATATTCAGCTGCCTGGACGACCTCGTTATAACAGGCGCGACCACGATATTTTTCAATTAGAATTTCCCCTTGTTGGATAGAATCTACAATAGATTTGACATCCTCCACTGATACTCGGCCATAGAGGATGCCATATGGAAAGCAAAGTACATTGGCAGCAAAGCGATGACCACCGACATGCGTCGTTTGCCAGACAGTGTTCCTTACAATGCGCTGTAAAGATGCGAACACCGGAAGGCCGGACTTCGCACAGCAGGCGTCCCGTTTCCCATTTGTGCATACCAGGTAAAGCGGTTCCGTCTGAATGTGTTCCCAATAAACATGCTCTCCTGAAAGCAGAGCGGTAAAATCAAAATCCAGAATTTCTTCGTATTTGGTTAGTAAGAACTTGTAGAGAATTGGTTGATTTTCCTGTGGGAATGCAACGTAGAAAGTGATTTGGTCAGTAAGGCCAGAATTTGTTTTTTTGATTAATTGCAGTTTCGCTTCGGGGATTGAATCAGCGGTAGATTTAAGTCTCTCTTTTACCAATTGAGGCAAGTCGCTTTCTTTAAAAGCATTCGCACCCCAGGAAAACGGGTATTCTACCAGGAACCAGACGCTGGATTTGGTCATTGATCCAAATAGCGGTTCTTCAACATTGAAGGATTCCAGACTACAGGTATGTGCGCTTTCTCTGTTTGAGATCGTATTCTGTGACATGAAGATTAGTGTACAACACAAGATTAAATGCGTCAAATTGCTTTCCTGGGCAGAGCAATCGCCTCTAAATCGTGATGGCAACCAATTGATGTGTGAGTTCGATAGGTTGACCGCGAGGACGATATTTAGTATAATCTAAAATAAATTTTATAAGCGTAACAATTTATTTAATAGGTAGCCTTTAAGTCTCTCTACCCGGATTAATTACTTTAAATTAACGTTTGGGTCTTGACAACGATACAATATGGATTAATATAATGAGTAAAGACTCAATAAATGAATAAATACTCACTCATTATTACCGGGTAATAGATATGACAATCCAATCCTCTCGACGGGAAAGACGAATTGTGGCGCGAAAATCTGCGATCCTTTATGCGGCAGGAAGATTATTCGCTGAAAAGGGATATCACCGTACAACGACAAAGGATATCGCGGAGGCTTCCGACGTTTCGGAAGGGACTATCTATAATTACTTTGTCAGCAAAGAAGACTTACTGTTTGGAATTATGACGGAGTTGACGGAAACCGAAAGGTTGGGAGAGCAGCTTCAAACTTCGTATCTGGATGGACCGCGTGAATTTCTTTTGACCATGCTCCAGCAACGCCATGATTTTCTGCAAAAAAATGGTGACATGTTCCAGGCTGTACTTTCTGAGATCCTGGTGAATCCGGAATTAAGAAGGCGATATTATGAAGAGCTCATTATCCCGAGTCAGGAGCTCTTGGAGAAGCATTTAAGAGAACGTATCGAGATGGGGCAGATCCGGCTGATTGATCCTTCTATAGCAGCGCGCATCGTTTTGGCGATGCTTTCCGGGTTGTTCATCCTACAAGTTGTCGGCGATCCGGTGATCAGATCCGAATGGGAAACAATTGCTAAATTGTTGACCGATATCCTCTTTGAAGGCGTAGCTCCCGGCTAGGTTTAGGATGATCCTTAAGAACCTCACGCGGCGTAAGGGAAGGACTTTGTTAACTGTGCTCGGGATCAGCATTGGCGTCGCTGCGATCATCGGGCTTGGCGCGCTAGCCAGCGGGTTTGAAACCGGTTATAAATCATTGCTGACTGGGAGCAAATCCGACCTCGTCCTTAGTCAGCCTGATTCTTTTGATATCAGTCTAAGTTCCGTCGAGGAGTCTATTGGAGCGGAGCTGACAATTATGCCGGAAGTTACGGCGGTAAGCGGTATGCTGGAGGGTTTTGTCCCAACCGATGGCGCGCCTTTCTTCTTTGTGTTTGGCTATCCTGAAGAAAGTTACTTGCTCGAGCGCTTTCAAATAACCGCTGGAATGGCTTTGAATTCGCGTGAAGCCAAACGATTGCATGGAAAGACTCTCATCCTGGGATCGGCCGCTGCTGAAGCAATGGATAAAGCAGCCGGTGACTCTATCCGGTTGGGAAACAGTGTCTACCATATTGCCGGTGTCTATCAGACAGGGGATGCATTTGAGGATGGTGGCGCTGTGCTAAGGCTACCCGATGCGCAAGAGATCTTGGGAAAGCCCCGGCAAGTTAGCCTGTTTTATATTCAGTTGAAAGACCTTGATCTGAGGGAACGCTTTACCAACCGCGTGATGAGGCGTTGGCCTGAGCTGGAGGTGGGCAGCACCGCCGATTTTGCCGATAAACAGATGATGGGCGATTACATGGATGCTTATGTGTGGGCAATTGCCGGTTTAGCCATTGTGATCGGGGGTGTTGGGATGATGAACGCTCAGTTAATGTCGGTGTTTGAGCGTACCCGTGAAATTGGCGTATTGCGAGCCTTAGGGTGGAGCAATAAACGCGTGATGTGGATGATTATGGGGGAATCTGTAGTTGTTTGTCTCACTGGTGGGATTTTGGGTGTCTTTTTGGGTTGGCTGGCCCTGTCAGCTCTCAAGGATGTGATCAGCATTTTCGGCGCGACCACAGATATCCGCCCTGAGTTGTTAATGCGGGCCTTCGCGGTGGTGATGGTTCTCGGGTTAGTCGGAGGTTTATATCCAGCCTGGCGGGCGGGACGTTTGCAGCCTGTAGAAGCCTTGCGCTACGAGGGCGGCAGCAGCGGTAAAAATGTCCGTCGCTTACCTGTTGGAGGTATGGCTGTCCAAAGCCTGTGGCAGCGAACCACACGCACTTTATTAACTTTGGGAGCGATTGGGATTACAGTCGGTGCAATCATGGCGCTTGAAGGTACTGTACTTGGCGCTGCCAATATGGTCACCGATATGGCAACTGGTTCAGATGTGGAGATCTTGATCCGTCAGGCTGATGTTGCTGACACCGAACTTAGCGCTATCGACGAACGCATTGGTGAGAAGATCGCGGCTATGCCGAAAGTTGAGAGCGTCAGTGGGATTTTATTCGTAGCGGTAGTATTACCAGAGACAAACGGTTTCTTTATATTGTTTGGGTATGCTCCTAATGAGTATGCTATCCGACGTTATCAGGTTGTCGAGGGGAGTCGCCTGACCAGTAACCATCAGGTTATGCTCGGGCGCATGATGAGCAAGGTGATGAATAAAGGCGTTGGGGATATGATCGAACTAGGAGGCACTCGCTTCCGTGTTGTGGGTATTTATGAATCAGGCGGATGGGAGGAGATAGGCGGCGTGGTCTCATTGCGAGACTGCCAAAATTTCGCCGGCCGGCCGCACAAAGTCATGATGTATGCTGTTAAGGTTCGTGATCCCTTCCAGGCAAAAGTTGTAGTTGATGATATCAATACCCAGCTTCCGGAAGTACACGCCGCATTAGCAGGTGAATTTGTAGACCAGATGCCGGATATGAATAATGCCAACGCCATGCTGGACGGGATCTCTTTCTTAGCGATCTTCGTTGGTGGGGTCGGTGTTTTGAATACCATGTTAATGGCGGTTTTAGAGCGTACTCATGAAATCGGTGTGTTGCGCGCATTAGGATGGCGAAGATGGGCGATTCTCAGCTTGATAATGAAGGAATCGTTTTTGCTCGGTGTGTTGGGCGGTATTGTTGGCATCGGGATCGCCTTTGGTCTGGTTTATCTGATCACCTCGATCCCCATGATCGGCAATGCGTTTTCGCCAGTATTTAATGTCGAGGTGTTTATCCGAGCTATGGTAGTGGCATTAATCTTGGGTATGGTTGGTGGTATCTACCCAGCTTACCGCGCTACTCGTTTGCAGCCGGTCGAAGCGTTGCGATATGAATAAGATTCAACCCATCTCGACATTTCTAAAAGCAATTTGTGAATTGGGAGATTCAATAATGATCGACAAGGTGAATATCCGACTCGCTACACTTTTGACAATCGCAGGAACACTGCTATTAAGTGGTTGTCAAGGGTCGTCAGTAACACCGACTGCCAAACCGGAACCGGATGAAGAGTTTGCACCGGTGGTCAGTGCCACGGGTGTGGTCGTGCCCGCTCAATGGGCGGCATTGAGTATTGCTTCATCCGGGATCGTATCAGAGTTGCTGGTGAGCGAAGATGAAAAGGTCTCCGCCGATCAAATTCTTCTCCGATTAGATGGGGAGAATCAATTGCAGACGGCAATTTCTGCTGCAAATTTCGAGCTTGTATCTGCGCAGGAAGCATTGGATGTTCTATATGAAAATCCTGAGACAAGGACAGCACTGGCCGCTCAGGCGATTGTTGATGCCCGTCGCGCCGTAGATGACGCCCAGAAACGCCTGGATAATTTAATCACCGACTCTGATCCAGATGATATTGACCAGGCCAGGGCTTCAACCGTGCTGGCGAAGGATAAACTGGACAAAGCCATGGAGGATTACAGACCTTACGCGAATAAACCTGAAGATAACCTGACAAGAGCAGCGTTATTAAGTAAAGTTGCTCAGTCTCGGGATATTTATGAAGCAGCCGTGCGCAGGCTTAATAACCTATTGGGCGAAACGAATACCTTAGATTTGGAGGAGGCGCAATCAAATTTAGCCCTGGCTGAAGCGCAATTAGTGACTGCTCAAAGGGATTTTGAGATTCTAAAAGCAGGACCCGACCTAGATGATGTGGCTATGGCTGAGGCACGTTTGGATAGCGCGAAGGATCGATTAACAGCAGCCAAAGCTGCGTTCGAAGATTTGGAATTGAGAGCGCCGTTTGATGGAACGATAAGCGAGCTGAGCGTCCGCAATAATGAATGGGTGGTCCCGGGACAGCCGATCATTTTATTGGCTGATTTGTCAAACTTGAGAGTCGAGACAACTGACCTAAACGAAATCGATGTGGCGCAAGTCGAGGTGGGCGATTCGGTTATCGTCACTTTTGACGCTTTACCGGGTGTGGAAGTAAAAGGCAAGGTTGTGAGGATAGCCTCCAAATCTTTTTCTGGAGCGGGTGTAAATTATAAGGTATTGGTCGAGTTAGACGAAATCCCCCCGCAACTACGCTGGGGAATGACAGCCTTCGTAGATATAGCAGTGGATGATTAAGGCAAGAGCCTGGAGGAACTGATGTCTGGTACAACTCCCTCGTTGATCGAAACGATAGGATTATCTCGTATCTATGGGGATGGTGACGCGATCCACGCTCTTGACAATGTGGATTTGAGGATTGCCACTGGTGAATTTGTAGCTGTTATGGGACCCAGTGGTAGTGGAAAGAGCACACTCTTGAATTTAATCGGAGGCTTGGATAAACCAACCCGAGGTCAGGTCTGCGTAAACGGGCAGGACCTGGCTAAAATTCGGAACAAGGATACATTTCGGGCAAAGTCAATCGGATTCGTCTTCCAGTTGCACAACCTGATTCCCACATTAACAGCTAAGGAAAATATTGAAATTCCAATGATGGGCCATCTTGGTATCCGCGCCAGGCGAAGACAGGCCGAAGAATTGTTATCTTTGGTTGGCTTATCTGATCGAATGAATCACCTACCCAGCCAGTTGTCTGGAGGCCAACGACAACGGGTGGCAGTCGCGCGCGCATTAGCTAATAATCCTCCTCTGATCCTGGCAGATGAACCGACTGGGAACCTGGACACTTTAACAGGCCTGGAGCTAATGAGACTACTCAAGGAACTGAACGAAACCAAGGGTACGACTTTCCTGGTAGTGACACACGATCCAGCTGTAGCCCGTCAAACACGCCGAGTGATAGTAATGGAAGACGGTCACATTGCGCGTGAGGACATAATCGGCTCTCCCTTGGAGGAGGATTTGAAGATGTGGCGCCATTCAGGGCTCGGACAACGCTTGATATATGGGGACGGACACGATCTGGAGAGCCTTGCGATTTCCCCTGTACAGGTTGAGGCGTTGCGTGTTCTGCTTCAATAAATACTATTTTTAGTATAGTGATTTAATCATGAATAAAGAAAAACTGGCCAAACCTATTCTATTTGGCTTGATGCTATTCGAGTTGATCCCAGGGATTTTCTTATTAATTCTATTCACAAGACCCTTTAATACAGTTCAAACCTGGATAAATGGATTTGCCAGAGACGGAGAAGTCGAATCCTTCACGCTATCGCTTTTCGAATACTTCAAAGCTTTCCTGCTGCCGGCGGGGGTAATCCTTTTAGGAATTGCTGGACTCTCGTTTGTTTTTCGACGCGGAATACAAAAGTGGATTGCAGCATTTCTGGTTTGGATGAAGACTTTTTATTTCAAACGGGTTATCGACAAGCGAGAGATAATGGAGGCTGTCAAAAAGCTTTTCGAGAGAGATAAAAAATACCAATATATTGTCCTGGCGTTGACCCTTCTGGCTGGTATCAACCGGGTGGTTTTTCTATCAAAGCCAATAAGCCACGACGAGGCCTATACCTTTATGGCGTTTGCTATCCGTGGCTTAAACTATGCGATGTCCAATTATCATTTGCCCAACAACCATGTCTTCCACACCATCCTGGTCATACTTTCTTCTCGGTTGTTCGGCGAAGCGCCCTGGGCGATCCGCTTGCCAGCTTTTCTGGCAGGTATTGCGCTGGTGCCGGTAACTTATTTTGTCGCAAGGTGCTTTTATGATGTGCCAATCGCTCTGGTGAGCACCAGCCTAGTAGCTTCAATGCCAGTTTTAATTGACTACTCAACTAATGCACGAGGATATACATTAATCACTTTATTATCGTTATCACTCGTGATAATCGCTGCATATTTTAAAGATCACAAGAATCTGGTCGCCTGGACCATATTCGTTATTTTAGCGAGCGTGGGTTTTTACACTATTCCAACAATGCTCTATCCATTTGGAATGGTAATGACCTGGTTGTTATTATCGGCGTTGTTCAAGAACGTGAGTCTAGATTATGGATCGCGGATTTATTTATATCTTATAGGTTCTGGAATCGCGGTCTTACTTTTAACGGCCCTGTTCTACGCACCGATCTTGATCAGTTCGGTTGGGAATCCATTAATTGGCAATAACGCTCTAGAAGCGCTCGGTTGGTCTGAATTAATCGAGAGCATCCCGGTTAGGATCAAGAATACCTGGAGGGAGTGGATCGAGGGCTTGCCGGCATTCATGGTTTATGGAATATTAGCCGGCTTTATAGTGTCCTTTATTGTCCCAAAAATGCCGCGATCCCGCAAAGTTCCATTAGCTTTGGCGGGAGTTGTCTGGATCAGCTTGGCGCTAATCGTACAACGGGTTGCACCCTGGCCACGCATCTGGCTATTTCTTTTGCCTTTTATTTTGATCTGGGCTTCAGCTGGAATCATTGGGCTATCTCGGATTGTTCTAACTAGGATTTCGTTGGGCAATGCTCTCGGTTTGGTAATCATGATAGCTTTTATATTGGTTTCAATGAGCGCAAGCATAGAGAGAAGTGCTCGATACTACTCCGAAAACAAGGGAGTGCTCGGGGATGTAGAATTGGTTTCTGTATTTCTTGAACAAAATCTCAAAACAAATGATGTAGTTGTTGTCACCAATCCGAACACAATAACATTAAAGTATTATCTCCGCCGTCAAGGTATCTCTTCAGAAGTCACCGAGTTGAACAAATCAAAGGCGTTCCAGCGAGCAATTGTGGTGGTAAACCGGGGATTAGGCCAGAATTTAGAATATGTATTAGAAAGGCGTTCATTTCTCGATAATGTCATCCCACAGTCAGCTAAACTCATTTACCAGTCTGGACGATTTCAGATTTTTGCGCTTGCTCCGCGGGGTTAGTTTAAAAGAGTATTGAATGTCATCTAAAGTGTGTGACACCTTATAGAAAAACAAATCAATGATTTGTGCTAGAATGATCACAAGCCCCCTAGCTCCGACAAAGGATAACTTCAATGCTCCGAGCTTTCCTCATCTACCTCTCTAAAGCTGCGTGGGCGAGACGAACTGTGACCCAATGGATGTTTGCCTGGAGGGCAGCTTCTCGCTTTGTCGCCGGCGAGAATCTCGACGACGCTCTTCGGGTCGTCAAATCCCTCAATGCCAAGGGCATCAATGCGACGCTTGATCATCTCGGTGAGCACACCTCTACTCCGGAGAGAGCTATCCAGGCCACGAAGGATATCCTGGAGATCGTTGATGCGATCGATCGGGCGGGAGTGCGTTCAAACGTATCGATAAAATTAACCCAAATTGGCTTGGCTTTGGATACCGAATTATGCGCTCAAAATCTGTTTCGGATTTTGGATAATTCAAGAAGGCGAGGCACGTTTATCCGAATCGACATGGAGGACGCACAATGGGTGGATAAGACCCTTGGATTGTATCTCCAAGCCATGCATGAATGTAGCTGTGAGAATATCGGAGTAGTTATTCAGTCTTACCTGTATCGCAGTCAAGACGATGTTCGCAAATTACTCTTAGAAAACACCCGCATCCGGTTGTGCAAGGGAGCTTATAAAGAACCTGAGGATATTGCCTTTCCCAGGAAAAAGGATGTCGATGCGAATTTCGATAATTTGACCGCGATGTTGATAGACGGATCTATCGCAGTCGGATCCCCCACCTTGAGTGAGGATGGAAAAATACCACCGATTCCAGCGATTGGCACTCACGACGAGAAACGCGTAGTTTATGCAAAAGAATATGCTCGGAGAAAAGGGCTGGCTAAGGCGGCCTTAGAGTTCCAAATGTTGCACGGCATCAGGCGTGATCTGCAGGAAGGTCTGGCAAGCGAAGGCTATCCCGTGCGGATTTACGTACCCTACGGAAGTGAATGGTATCCTTACTTTGTGAGGCGACTGGCTGAACGACCGGCAAACCTCTGGTTCTTTCTCTCAAACATGGTGCGAAATTAAGATTTGGTTTCTGTAGCCTTTTCTAAAGAACCGGAGTGCGGTTTCAGTCAGGATTCCGACCCTAAGCAGCAAGCATCCTTTATCAAAAAACAGCAACAGACTATTGGTTTAAATGTTGAGTTGTGATAAAATGAGCATATGCAGAATGATGGGCAATTGCTCAACCCAGGGAAGCAATGACACCCCTCGAGAACAATCGACTACTTGTAAAAATTGCCCGGCTCTATTACGAGCAGGATCTTACCCAAAGTGAGATTGGAGAGAGGTTGCGCCTTTCTCGGCAGAAGGTGCAGCGCCTCCTGCAACAAGCAAAAGAACAGGGGATTGTGCAGATCAACATCCGGCCGGTCATGGGAGTTTTCTCCGATCTCGAGGCCACCCTTGAGCAGCGTTATAACCTTCGGGAAGCAGTGGTAGTCGAAACGACCGACTTTGAAGATCAGCATGTCGTCGCCAGGGAAGTGGGCGCGGGAGCTGCTGAATACTTGATGCGAATCGTGCATCCACAAGATTCCATCGTTATCAGCTGGGGAGGCTCCTTACTAGGATTGGTAAATACACTGCATGCTGGTCCCCAACGAATTGATCTGCAGGGTGTTAAGGTGATTCAGGGATTGGGCGGTTTAGGCAATCCCAACAAGGAGGTGCATGCAGCCGATCTAACTCGCCGATTAGCCCAAGTGCTTGGAGGGGAGGCAGTCTTGTTGCCAACCCCGGCCGTAGCGGGGACGCGTGAAGCACGGGATGCTTTCGTTGATGATCCATTCGTATGGAATGTCCTAGAACAAGCCCGTAAAGCAAAGTTAGCTGTGATGGGTATTGGCGCCCCAAGACTTGATTCCATCCTGATGCGGGAGGGCAGGATTGTTAGCTGGGAGGAATTGGATGCCTTGAAACAACTAGGAGCTGTGGGGGATATCAACCTGCGTTTCTTCAACAACTACGGAAGGACCATCGCATCCAGTCTTGATGAAAGAGTGATCGGCCTTACCTTAGATGAAATTAGGCAAATTGCTCAGGTAGTTGGGGTCGCAGGTGGTGCTGCTAAGGTGCATGCGATTCACGGCGCATTAGCTGGGAAGGTGGTGGATGTTTTAGTCACCGACCACGTAACCGCCCGGCAATTGCTAGATACCGATGAATCGTAGAATAATCCCTTTGACCAAAGTGTGGTCTTTAAGAAAAGATTCCATGCTCAATCCTTTATAACCCTTGATTAACAGGAGGTCCTAATGATTAAGATCGGTATAAATACAGATAACTGGCGCCATGCTGACAAGCCGGTGGAGTATTGCTTCGAAGTCATTGCGAAGCAGGGCATCGAGTATTGTGAATTAGAAGCTGTCGGCGGTACAGAATTCTTCACAGGTCTTGGTTTCGCGCCATTCATCCCTCTTGACAGCGATCCGTTGGCACTTCGGAAGAATCTCGACAGGTATAACCTAAAAGTATCACAACTCGATGTCTCCTTTCCAATAAACCGGTGGGAATGCATCGACTTTATTCGCCGGGGGATCCTGTTCTCCAGCCATCTCGGGGTTCCATGTGTTGACACGACGGATGGGAAGTACAAGTTGGAGGGAGTGTCGGACAAAACACAATTAGACTTCATCAAATACCATATTCAGCAGTGCTTGCCGTTTGCAGAAAACCATAAGGTAATCATAAACGTAGAACCGCATGGGCCGTTTACTACCCGACCCGAGATCTTATTGGAGATCGTTGAGCATTTCGAGTCGGAGTATGTACAGATCAACTTTGATACCGGAAATACCTTCATAGCAGGGCAGGATCCAGTCGAGTTCTTAAAGGCGGTGCGCAAGTATGTGACACATGTACATGTCAAAGATGTCAGCAAAGAGCTTGCAGAGGCTGCCCGCGGTAAGAGCACCGGCATCTCCGCCTCGGTCGTACACATCGGCGAAGGCGTTAATGCGCCAAATATTGACAAGTGTATCCATTTCCTGGCCGAGACTGGTTGGGATGGAGTCTTTTCCATCGAAAGTGATGGTGAAGATAACGTGATAAAGTCTGTCGCCTGGTTGCGACAACAAGTCGAAGCGGCATACACTGCCATGAGGCCGGCCTGATAAATGGTCGAATAAATTTAAACCTAGGGGCAGAGTATAAAATCTGCCCCTAGCCATGCGTGCAAGGAGATGAAGTTCATGAGCGGGAGAACAATTGTTGTACTTGCCACCTTAGACACAAAAGGAAAAGAGGCCGATTATTTGCGAACGCAGATCGAGAAGATGGGGGATAAAGCGTTCATCATCGATGTCGGTGTTGTTGGAATACCTGCGATATCCCCTGACATTACCCGAGAAGAGGTCGCTGAGGCAGGTGGTATGCCCCTCGCAAAGATTCTTGAAAACCCTTCCAGGGAAGTAGCTGCTCCGATTATGGCTGAAGGCGCTGAAAAGCTCGTCACCAAATTGGCTGCTGAAGATAAGGTCCATGGAATCGTTGCGATGGGTGGCACACAAGGGACGACTCTCGCGACAAAGGTCATGCGCGCCTTACCTTATGGATTTCCGAAGGTGATGGTCTCGACGATGGCTTCCGGAAACGTTGCACCCTGGGTGGATATCAAGGATATTACGATGATGTTCTCCGTAACCGATATCCTTGGATTGAATCCCGTTAGCCGCAGGATCCTGGCTAACGCAGCTGGAGCAGTATCTGGGATGGCTAACGTCGACGTTCGGCTTGAACGGGGTGAAAAACCCCTGGTGGCTGTGACGACGGTGGGCATTACAACCCAAGGTGCGATGAAAGCTATCGAAGTGCTTGAAGCAGCTGGGTATGAGACGATTGTCTTTCATGCCATCGGGCCGGGTGGACGAGCGATGGAACAGATGATGCGAGAGGGCATTATCGGCGCGGTCTTGGATTACTCAACCATCGAAGTCTCTAATGAAATGTATCATGCATTGTTAGCAGGGGGACAAGAACGACTGACGACGGCAGGTAAATTAGGTCTCCCTCAAGTGGTCTGTCCTGGGGCATTGGAAGTCCTGGTATTTAACGAACCAGAGACAATTCCAGAGATGTACCGAGGACGAACGCTCATCCGTCACAGTCCACAGATCACCGATCTGCGCTTGAATAAAAAAGAAATGGTTGAAGTCGGTAGGGAGATCGCCAAGCGACTGCAATTTACAAAAGATGAAGCCGTTTTCATGATCCCAACAGCCGGATACGATAGCTATGCTACCGAAGGGAAGGGTTTTTACGATCCAGAGGCAGACGCGGCATTTGTAACTGAATTAATCGCCAATTTGCCTGGCAATTTCCGGGTTATAGAGCGAAACACTCATATAGAAGACCCAGTCTTTGCTACCGAGGCGGCGGAGCTATTAATCGCGTTGATTGAGAAGCGCAAGAGTAATAATTAGGAGGCAAATCCAATGGCTAAACGATACACCCGACAAGAGTTTCTAGATCGCTTGTGGGGAGAGATAAAACGCGGCAAACCCCTGGTGATGACCGGAGCAGGGAATGGAATTGCAGCAAAATTCATTGAACGGGGCGGCGTGGATATCCTGGGTGTTTATAACACCGGGTATTTCCGTATGCAGGGTTATGGATCGCTGGCTGGTATGTTGCCGATGGCAGACGCCAACGAGATGGTATATCAGGTAGGTAGGCGCGAAGTGCTCCCCCAAGTCAAGGAAACACCTGTGATTGCAGGATTAAATGGCGTGGATGTATTACGAGATATGCGTCTTTTCCTGGAAGATATCCACCGGGTTGGATTTTCAGGCGTTCATAATTTCCCAACCGTAGCCTGGTTTGATGGTGAATTCAGAAAAACCCTCGAAAGAACCGGATTGGGTTACGAGCATGAGATTAATATGCTTAATATCGCCCGGGAGCTGGATTTGCTTACCATTGGTTATGCATTCAATGAAGAGGATGCGGAAAGGTTGATGAGAGAAGTTTCCCCAGATATCTTCATTTTCCATGCCGGGATTACTCGTGGTGGAACGACTGGTTATAGTGAAGGTCGCTCGCTCGAAGATATGGCGAAGCGCAGTCAATCGCATTACGATCTCGCCAAGCGGATCAAACCTGATGTGATCTTATTGGCTCACGGTGCAGCTTTGGTGAATCCCCAGGATGGTCAATACATGCTTGACCATACTGACTGCCATGGTGTGCAATTAGGTTCGAGTATCGAGCGAATGGCGATTGAAGTCCCGCTCGAGGAGCGCGCAAAATTCTTCAAAGATATATCCTACCCTGCTGGTGTCAGGCGCTGGTAGCTACAGGAGTTCATGACTTTAAGAATTATCTTTTTTGGAAATTCGCAGAGCGTATTTAGCAACCGTCATTTTCACACATTATGGCAGACGCCTTGCGATCTGGTGGGCGTGGTCGATTCCCCGCCAACAAAGCGGGGATCGACCAACCCATTGACAAATCCGTTTCAGAGCTTCAGAGAGCTTGCTCCCCAGCGGGGGGTGCCTATCTTTGAACCTCCCACTCCCAATATGCCGGCATTCGTCTCCGAAATCAGCGATTTAAGTCCAGATCTATTTATTGCAGTTGGTTATACAAATATCCTGCAGGTTAAAATTTTAAGTGTACCCCGTATCCTCGCAGTAAATTTTCATGCTTCTCTCTTGCCAGCCTACCGGGGTAAGCATCCTGTATTTTGGTGTTTGAGGAATGGCGATCCGTGGTCTGGATTAACCGTGCATGTCATGGATGCAGACGTTGACAAGGGAGATATTCTCTACCAGGTGCGCGTGCGGATTAGGAAAGATGATACGGTACCATCGCTTTATGATCGGATAATGACAAAGAGTGTCGAGTTAGTGAAGCACCTGATCGAAGATACAGAGAATGGTGCGCTATTAAGAAGGCCACAAAATGAAGTAGGCGCCTCTTACTTTTCTTCAATCACTAAGGAGGCATTCCGACTAGATTGGTCAGGAGAGGCTGAAAAATTACGCCGTTGGATCACCATCACCCCCGGTGAGTGTTATACGGATATCGCCGGGAAACAAGTCTATCTTTTAGATGCTGAAATTGTAAAAACTGATGACCGCTCCGATCCTGGGGAAATCCTCTATCTCGGCAAAGCTCAGGGTGTCATCGCGGTGGGCAATGGGGCGCTTTCACTTCGCTATGTAACAAAAGATGGTGATAAATTCACTTTCCCTGAATTGTGTCGAAAGTTAGGTTATAAACAAGGTGATTCTGTGTTGTTATGAGGAAGGCAAGAATTTGAACCGTTAGTGGCCTGAAGAAAACTATGCCAATTTTGCCCTTGCGAGAAATACTTGAGGATGCTGCCCGAGGACAATATGCCGTCGGTTATTTTGAATGTTGGAACCATGACTCTCTGTTGGCAGTTGCCGATGCTGCCGAAGCAGTTCGATCGCCGGTATTACTAGGTTTTAGCGGGATCTACCTCCCGCACCCAATGCGGATCGTTCAGGATCGTCTGGATGTCTTAGCTGCGCTAGGCTTGGCAGTTTGTAAAAACTTATCAGTTCCTACAAATCTAGTGTTTAACGAATCCCCGCATCTGGACTGGGTCTTAGAAGCTATTGATCTGGGATTTGGGATGGTGATGTTCTCCGATGAACGCCTCTCCGTGGAAGAGCAAATAGTAAAAGTTAGAGAAATTGTCGAGGTAGCCCATCAAAGGGGGGTGGCTGTGGAGGGAGAAGCTTTGTCTCTACCAGGGGTGGCTGGAGAACTTGCAAGCTCTCCTTATGATCTACGTTTAACCGATATCGGACTGGCATGTGAGTTTGTCGACCGAACGAAAGTGGATGCTTTCGCGGTCAATATTGGACAAGCACATCTTCATGGACGACAAGAAATGAGGTTAGATATCGATCTTTTAGTTGAACTCAATCGTAGGATCAAGGTTCCGCTCGTGTTGCATGGTTCCAGCTCTGTCCGTCGATCCGATTTGACTCGAGCGATCCAGCTCGGCATTCGTAAAATCAATGTAGGCAGCCGACTGAAGCAGGTATATTTTGAGGGCATCCGGGATGCCTGTCAGGCGATTAATAAAGTATATAACCCCTACGACATTGTCGGATCGGGATTAAAAGGCGATGTATTGATCGCCGGTAGGATAGCGTTACAAAAGACCGTTCAAGATTTGATGGAATTATTTGGAAGTACTGACAAGGTGTAGTGAGAGGGAGTGTGGAGTGATTTTCGAAATAGTTATACCCAATCTTGGTGCAACAGGGAGTGATGTGGTGATCGATGATTGGCTGGTTAGGCCAGGCGATTATGTGGAAGCAGGAAAACCAATCTATGTAGTCTCGACCGATAAGGCCACAGTGGAAGTAGAAGCTTTCCGGAATGGATATATTCGAGAATTGTTGGTAGAACCAGGCACACGGATTCCTTTAGGGACTGTAGTCGCCTTGATTACCGATTCTCCTGATCTGCGGGTCGATGGATTTCCTGATAATAATCTAAATGAATTAACTTCATCTCATGACGTTGGACAAATAGAGAGGCCTGAAAAATGGGTTGGTGAATCCGGGAATGAATTAGGTATGCGGAGGATCCTCGCTTCTCCTCTGGCACGGAGATTGGCAAGGGAAGCCAGGATACCCTTGGAAAATATTAAGGGAAGCGGTAAACAGGGACAGATTTTACGCCGAGATGTGCAACAAGCGATCGATTCTCAGCATCTGAGCAAATCGATCTTTCCTGGAGTTGGATCAGAAGGCAGGGTAGTAAGTGTTCCTGTGTCTGGGATGCGGCGATCGATTGTGCAACGCACCCAATTAAGCAAATCCGATATTCCCCATTATTATGCTTCCGTCACCATCGACATGAGCGAGGCAAAGGCATTCCTGCTCGAAACTAAGGCTTTTGCCGAGAAGAAAGGCTGGTCTTCTCCCACGATCACTGATCTTTCAATCCGGGCAGCTGCTTCAGCCTTAAGACAATCCCCCCAGATTAACGCCAGTTTTCAGGGTGAAGAAATCTTATACTATGAAGATATTCATATTGGGCTGGTAATTGGACTCCCCGAGGGGATCCAAGTACCCGTCATCCATCATGCTGACCGCAAAAGCCTTTACACATTGGCTGCGATTACCGATCGCCTGAAGGAAAAAGCCAAAACCGGAGCGTTTACCAGTCAGGATCTTATTGGAAGCACATTTTCGATTTCTAACCTGGGCATGTTCGGTCTAGATAGCTTTATCGCTGTGATTAATCCCCCGGAGGCCGGTATCCTCGCTCTTGGCGCGGTGCAACAGATTCCAGCAGTATGGAATGACCAGGTTGTACCGCGCTGGCGAATGACAGCAGTGCTTTCGGTTGATCATCGCGTGGTAGACGGGATTGTTGCGGCCCGATTTTTAGATGAGTTCAGGCAACTTCTCGAACACCCGGTTGTTTTATCCCTGACTGCCCCCGAGGAGAATTCGGAATGAAAGCTGATGATAGGAAAATACCGCTTGCAATTGTTATGGATATGTTTCGACGGATGGTTTTAATCCGTGTCTTTGAAGATCGTTTATACCATTTATTCTTACAAGGATTAGTCCCTGGCACATTACACCAATACCAAGGCCAGGAGGCGATTGCAGTTGGAGTTTGCTCGGCGTTGCGTGAGGACGATTTTATTTTTAGTACACACCGGCCAGTAGGGCATGCGATTGCGAAAGGTGTTCCTTTAACGGCGATCGCCGCTGAAATATGGGGAAAGGGGACCGGATGTGCCAGGGGAAGAGGGGGACAAATGCACCTGGTGGATGCCTCAATTGGGATGCCGCCCTCCAATGCGATCGTCGGAGCAAATATACCGATTGCGGCCGGAGCAGCGATCGGATTTAAGCTGCTTGGTCTTGACCGAATAGTCATAAGTTTCTTCGGTGATGGAGCAAGCAATACAGGAGCGTTTCACGAGGGTTTAAACTTGGCTGCGGTCAAGAACGCTCCTGTGGTCTTTGTTTGTGAAAACAATCAGTATGCTGCTTCGACGCATATAACCCTGACCACGCGGATCGAAGCTATTGCAGAGCGAGCTATGGCCTATGGAATTCCGGGTTATTCATTAGATGGGATGGACATACTTGGCGTGTATCAGTCGGTAGTTGCCGCGGTTGATCGTGCTCGCAAGGGGGAGGGGCCTACACTTCTGGAATTCAAGACATATCGATTTATGGGGCACTCCCGTGGGGACCCCGGCGGTTATCGTTTAAAGCAAGAGGTCGACGAATGGCGAGTACGAGATCCGATTCTACGGCTTCGCAATAAATTGCACACTGACTTTGACCAGGGTGAGCAGCCTCTCCTTGAGATTGAAGCGCAGGCTCAGGTGGAGGTGGAAAACGCAATCCAATTCGCGATCTCAAGTCCTGATCCTGCTGCGGAGGAGACATTTTCACGCGTTTTCGCTGGAGAAGGAGGATAGTTCGTGAGCTCTTATGCAATGACTATGGCGGAAGCACTGCGGGATGCCTTGCGCTTGGCAATGCGACAGGATCCGAGGGTATTCATCATCGGTGAAGATGTGGGTATAGCAGGTGGATTTGGGGGAGGCTTTACTGTGACATTGGGTCTTTCGGATGAGTTCGGGCACGAGCGTGTGATGGATACGCCGATCTCAGAGATCGCTATTATTGGAGCAGCGGTTGGGGCTGCGTTGACAGGGATGCGACCGGTTGCAGAAATGCAATATGGAGATTTCGTTTTTTGTGGTATGGACCAAGTGATCAATCAGGCTGCCAAGATCCATTATATGAGTGATGGCCAATTCTCAGTGCCCTTGGTATTGCGCTTACCAGTCGGAGCTTCGCGTCGAGGAGCGCAACATAGCCAGTGTTCGGAAGCCTACTTCATGCATACTCCTGGCTTGAAGGTTGTCTCACCATCAAACCCTTATGATGCCAAGGGTATGTTATTGGCTTCTATTTGGGATAACAATCCTGTGATCTTCCTGGAACATAAGTTACTCTATGGTGGTAAAGGGGGGCGTAAGGAAAAAACTTCCCTTGATCCGATAATGGAAGTTCCAGAAGAAGCATATGAGATTCCACTCGGGACCGTGGCTGTGAAACGTCAAGGAAAAGATATCACCATTCTTGCAAATATGTTGATGGTTCATCGGGCATTAGAGGCTGCAGAAATTCTCTCCCAGGAAGGGATCGACGCAGAAGTGATAGATGTGCGCTGCCTGGTTCCTTTAGACCTGGCGACGATCGAAATATCAGTTCAAAAAACGACCCGGGTACTTATTGTTGAGGAGGACAATCTTACCGGCGGCTGGGGGGCCGAGGTGGCTGCACGTTTGGCCGAGAAGGCTTTCTATTACCTTGATGCGCCGATCACACGCGTCGCTGCGCCTGATGTACCTGTGCCTTGTGCTCCGATTTTGGAGAGCATTTATGTACCAAGTGTGGAAAAGGTGGTAATCGCAGTTCGAGAATTGGTTAATGGATAGCCAAATCTAAGCCTTCAGGTATTTGTCAAACCACCGCAGGATATGGTTTAGTCGGGCAATGCGGCGGTCGGTCCGGCCTGTCCGGGAGAGCCCGTGGAACTCATCTGGGAAACGCACCATTTCAGTGTCTACACCCAGACGCTTCAGTGCCACGAACACCTGCTCACCCTGTTCGATTGGGCAACGCAGATCCATTTCATTGTGGATCACAAGGGTGGGGGTTCTTGCATTCCCGATGTATTTAATCGGTGAATGATCCCAATATTTCTGCAAATCTTCGAAGGGGGGTTTGTCCGAGAGAATCTGTTGGAAGGTCCAATTATAATCGCTCGATCCCCACATACTGATCAAATTACTGACACAGCGCATTGTGACAGCGGCTTTGAAGCGCTGAGTGTGGCCGATAATCCATACCGTCATATAGCCACCATAACTACCGCCGGTGACTCCCATGCATTCTGGGTCGATATATGGTTTTTGAGCTACGGAATCAGTCCAGGCCATCAGATCCGCATAATCGGCATCTCCCCAACCGCCCCAAATGGCTTTAGCATGATCTTCACCGTAACCTCGACCTCCGCGGGGATTGCAGAAATGGACCACATAACCGTGAGCGGCGAGGAAATAAAATTCGTGCATGAACAAGTTTCCATATTGGGTTAGCGGCCCACCATGGATTTCCAGGATAGATGGATATTTCTTTGCAGGATCGAATCCGGGTGGTTTAAGGATCCAGCCTTGAACCTTGTTTTTATTGGGTCCATTGATCCATACTTCTTCAATTTCGCCCAAGTCGATTCCTCGGAGCAAGTCTCGGTTTACAGAAATGAGTAACTGTTCGTTCGAAGTTAACCTCTCCCGAAATCGGATTTGAGCCGGATCGTTCATTTGCCCGAAGAAGTATGCGAGGTGATCTTGATTCTTGTTGAAGGAGAAGCTGCCAACCACTCCACCTTCGGCGATGACAGTGCGCAGGTCCTGGCCGTCGGTGGAAATGGCCTT
>Ga0209431_10000918_pt1 | contig 24640 bp, 23 predicted proteins | sample RifCSP13_3_FD_184021 | JGI IMG/M metagenome (GOLD analysis project Ga0209431, IMG submission 184021) | Soil microbial communities from Rifle, Colorado - Rifle CSP2_sed 13_3 (SPAdes) (version 2) | ecosystem: Environmental > Terrestrial > Deep subsurface > Rock core/Sediment | place: Rifle...
GGTCAGGACTGCCTTATACGGAGCTCTGTCCCTTGTTCCCATAGAGGCAAGGAGGGATGAGTGAAACCATCCCCTGTGCTGGTCGCTCCCCTCTAAATAAAGATCGGCAGGGGATTGGAGGTCTTCCCTCTTCTCAAGGACAGCCGCATGGCTCACCCCTGAGTCGAACCAGACGTCAAGTATGTCCATCTCCTTATCGAATTCGCTTCCTCCGCACTTTTTGCATTTAGAACCGGGAGGAAGGAGCTCGCTTACTTCCTTATCAAACCAGATATCAGCTCCATTCTTTTCGAAGAGGGAGACCACGTGGTCGAATACAGCTTTATCAGAAAGGACCTCGCCGCACCCCTTGCAGTAAAAGACAGTTATAGGCACACCCCATATCCGCTGTCTCGACACACACCAGTCGGGCCTGTTGGTTATCATCCCCAGGATACGGTCCTTCCCCCAGTGAGGTATCCAGCGGACATCATTATTAATAGCATCTATAGACTTCTTCCTGAGGTCGTTCTTTTCCATGGAGATGAACCACTGCTCCGTAGCCCTGAAGATGATCGGCCCCTTGCACCTCCAACAGTGGGGATAGGAGTGCTGGATAGACTCCTCCTTTATCAGCGCCCCTACCTCATTAAGCTTTTCTATGACACCCTTGTTGGCCTTGAATACCTGCTCACCTGCAAAGAACGGGACGTCAGCAGTGAATCTCCCTGCTTTGTCAACTGGGGTATATATCTCAAGACCATATTCGAGTCCTATGCGGTAATCGTCCTCTCCGTGACCAGGGGCCGTGTGAACACAGCCAGTTCCTGCATCCAGGGTAACATGGGTACCTGTTACAACAACAGAGTCGCGTTCGACAAAGGGATGCCTGCAGACTATACCTTTGAGTTCCTCCCCTTTTACCTTCCCAACTGTTTTATAATCCGTAATTCCCCACTTTTCCATGCAGGAGGGAACGAGGTCAGTAGCAAGGATTAGAAGCGAGTGGTCAGTGGTCGGTGGTCGGTGGTCAGCAACTTCAATAACAGAATAGTCGTAATCAGGGTGTATCGATATGGCCATATTGGCAGGGATTGTCCACGGCGTTGTAGTCCAGATAACGAGAGCGAAATTTCGCTCTCCTATCAAATCCTTTAACCGGCCACTGACCACTGGCCGCTGACCACTGAACTTTACGTATATCGACGGCGATGTCTTCTCATTGTACTCCACCTCCGCCTCTGCCAGGGCTGTCTGGCAGGATGAGCACCAGTGGACAGGCTTGCGCCCCTTGTAAACTGCGCCTTTTTCAAAGAACTTTCCAAGCTCCTTCGCTGTGGCGGCTTCATAGGCGAAGTCCATGGTCAGATAGGGCCTTCCCCAGTCTCCAAGGATGCCGAGTCTCTTAAACTCTTCCCTCTGGATATCAATGAACTTTGTGGCATACTCGCGGCAGTGCCTGCGGATATCAAGCTTGCTCATCCCCTGCTTCTTTGAGCCGAGGTCCCTGTCCACCTGAAGTTCTATAGGCAAACCATGACAGTCCCATCCCGGGACATAAGGGGCATCGAAGCCGGACATCTGCCTTGACTTTACAACGATATCTTTCAAAATCTTGTTTATGGAGTGCCCTATGTGTATATGACCGTTGGCATAAGGAGGCCCGTCATGCAGGATGTACCTCGGCCTTCCCTTTGACTTGTCCCTGATCTTTTGATAAAGCCCTGTCTCGTCCCATTCCTTAAGGAGGTCCGGTTCCTTCTGATTAAGGTTTGCCCTCATGGGGAACTCGGTTAAGGGCAGATTTATTGTTTCCTTATAATTCAAATTAAAACCTCCGTTTATTATCGTGAAACGTCTCACGTCTTACGTCTTACATTCATGCCTCTACCGTCTTATTCCTTCCGCTTCTCTTCGCCTCATACAGGGCGTTGTCTGCCTTTCCAACCAGTTCATCTGCGGTGTTTATCTCTGGAGATGGAAATGTTGAAACCCCAAGGCTGACGGTTACCAGTATGCACTTGTCTCTGCCTGAGCAGCTGTAAGCTATTACGGCCTTTCTCAGTCTCTCGGCCTGTATAAAGGCGCCCTCCTTAGCGGTATTTGGCAGGAGCACCACAAACTCCTCCCCTCCATAACGGGCCACAATGTCGATCTTCCTGACATTATTCTTTATCACATCGGTTATCTCGCTAAGGACCTTATCTCCCTGAGCATGGCCGAATGCATCATTGATATGTTTAAAATGGTCTAAATCCATCATTATGCAGGACAACGGTGTGCCGTATCTCTTGGCACGGTTAAACTCCTCGTCCAGTCTTGTGCGGAAGTGACGGTGGTTGTATGCCCCTGTCAGCCCATCGGTTATGGCAAGTTTTTCCAGATGCAGATTGGAGATCTCTACAGACTCGAAGAGGTGGGCATTTGTCAGGGCGCTGGCTGCAAGGTTGGCAATGACCTGACATAGCTTAACTTCCCTTGGGGAAAAGCTTCTTTCTTTTCTGGATGTCCTGAGCATAAGAGTTCCTATAACCTCCTCCCTTACTATTATGGGAATAACCAGCAGGGAACTTAAACCAAGCTCTTTAAGGCTATCTTTCACGGAAGTCATCCTCGGATCGCTTTGTATATCCTCTATTATAACGGTTCCCTTTACCTCGAGGGCACTTCTTATCTCAGGGTACTTCTCGAGGTCTATGGCAAGATTCTTTATGCCGGGGTTTTCGTAGGTTGTCACAACATAACCTACCCCCTTCTTCCTCCCAATCCTGACGATGGAGCATCTGTCGACATCTATTACCTCTCCAACAGACTTGACTATGGTATACAGTATATCCCGTGAATTAAGGGTAGATGAAACGGCCTTGGATACCTCCAGAAGCGTTGCCAGATCTTTTTTCTCTGCGCATGCATCATCATACAGGCTCTTGATGCGTAGATGGGTCTTTATCCTTGCCTCAAGCTCAAACGGTTCGACAGGCTTAACGATATAATCGTTTGCTCCAACCTCAAGCCCTTTCAGGATGTCATCTTTTTCACCTCTTGAGGTCAAAATGATAATCGGTGTTGCAGGGACATTCATTTCTGTTCTTAATTTCGAGCATACCTCAAACCCGTTAATGTCAGGCATGATCAGGTCAAGAAGGATAAGGTCCGGCTTGTCTACCATCACTCTGCGCATGGCATCCTTGCCGTTCCTGGCCTCTATCCCCTCATATCCCCAATTAGTCAGCATCTCCATGACAACATTCCTGATTACACTATCGTCATCAACGATCAGTACCTTATGTCTATTATTCATCATCTCTCTCAAAGGCTTTGATGGTCTCAGCATATACATCCAGGACCGGAATTCCATTATCCATAGCCACCTTTTTACAGTCTTCGTATTCTGGCCGGGCCTTGCTCCCCCAGGGAGCCCTTGCCACCTTCGTTCTTACTGTACCAAACCTTGTCTTTACCTCCACTGTTTCCCTATGCAACTTCAACCTCTCCGTCCTGTAAAACCTGACACCTATTGTCGAGGTCTCCTTAAGGAGCAGCTCTCCAAGCACCTTTTCCATTCCAGTCTCACACAGGACCTGGACAATGGTTCCAGGCCTCCCTTTTTTCATGTAGACAGGTATCAGGGAGACATCCAGCGCCCCCTCATCAAAGAGCCTCTCCATGACGTATCCGTAAATCTCAGGGTTCATGTCATCTATGTTGGACTCAATGACCATGACGGAGTCAGCCTCAAGGGATGAGGGATGAGGGATGAGGGATGAATCCTCCCCAATCATGACCCTCAGGAGGTTCGGAAGCCCTTCATTCTCCCTCTCTCCAGCCCCATACCCAATAACTTCAAGCCTCATAGGTCTGATGGAACCAAACCCCTTGCATACGACGGCAAGGAAGGCTGCCCCAGTTGGCGTCACCAGCTCGCTTGTTGTTGAACTTTGATATACAGGGACATCCTTCAGCAGCTCCATCGTAGCAGGCGCAGGGAGGGGTAACCTCCCATGACTGCTAGATATTATGCCATGAGACAGTGGAATCTCTGACGCATAAACATCTTTTATCTTCAGAAAAGAGAGGGATAGAGATGCTGCAACGATATCAATAATGGAGTCTACTCCGCCTACCTCATGGAAGTGTACATCATCAACCCCGACCCTGTGTACCCTTGCCTCTGCCTCGGCAAGTCTTTGAAATACCAGAATGCTCAGCTCTTTAACATCTTTCGAAAGGGCGCTTTTCTCTATTATTCCCTTTATATCTCCCAGTGTTCTTTCAACCTGCTCTTCCTCTATCTCTACCTGGAACTTCTTACCTCCAAATCCTCCCCTTTTAACATCCTCTACTCTTATCTTATATCCTTTCAGAGGGAGTTTCCCCAGCTCATCCCTCAGCCACTCAAACGGAACTCCCGCATCCAGGAGGGCTCCCACAATCATATCACCGCTGATACCTGAAAAACAATCGAAGTATGCTATCATATTTATTAGGATTAAGGATTAGAGAGGTAAGGGGTAAGCTTAATCCTAAAATCCTTACCCCTTAATCCTTCTCTTTTCTGTTAATGAGGCTTGCCACATAACCTGCCCCGAAGCCGTTGTCAATGTTTACCACTGTTACTGCTGGTGCGCAGGAGTTCAGCATCCCGAGAAGGGCGCTGATACCGCCAAAGCTCGTACCGTACCCGACGCTCGTAGGAACTGCAATAACCGGTCTGGCCACAATACCTCCCACAACGCTCGGGAGGGCACCTTCCATCCCAGCGCAGACAATCAGGACACTCGCAGAGGTTATACGCTCCCTGTGGGAAAAGAGTCTATGGATACCTGCCACTCCAACGTCATAAAGCCTGTCAACCCTGTTCCCCATCATGGAGGCTGTAACTGCCGCCTCTTCCGCAACAGGGATGTCTGATGTTCCGGCGGATATCACCATGATGATACCCTTTCCTTTTTCTTCAAACCCTCCTTCCGTGAAGGCAAGGGTTCTGGCATCGCTGTTGTATTGAACAGAGGGGACTGCCTTGATGATCGCCTCCGCCTTTGCAGCATCAATCCTGGTTGCCAGGATGCTTGAACCGTTGGAACGGAGTTTTTCGATTATGCTTATTATCTGTACAGCGCTTTTCCCTTCCCCGAGGATAACCTCTGGGAACCCCTGTCGTAACTCCCTGTGGCTGTCAATTACGGCATGACCCATATCCTCAAAGGGGAGCGACTTGAGTCTGTCAAGAGCGGCGTCGGTTGAAACAATTCCGTTCCTGACACCGTCCAGAAGTTCCCTCAGGGCATTCAGATTCATCAGATTACCTTTGTCCCGCTACGCAGAGATCTTACCAGCATTTCACCGTTTCCAGGCTGGAACTCCACGCTCCTTCCATAGTTGCCGCCGGTGTCCTCCCCTATCAGCGGGATCCTCCTCTTTGCAAGCTCGATCAATACTGCATCACGGTTTCTCTCCCCAATATAAGATGATTTTTCTTTGTTCTGGAGATCAAACATCCTGGCGCCTCCGGCTATCTTGGCCACCATCCTGTCCACCTTGCAGCCGTGACCTTCCATATCCTTTAGCATCCCGGAGATGCACGTGTCGGCAAACTTTTTTAGGTTCCCTGAATCCCTTGCTACGGTGCTGCTGGGGAGCATTATATGGCACAAACCTCCCATCCGTGTATCAGTGTCATAGAGGGCAACGGCCACGCAAGATCCAAGACCGTAAGTGACGAGGGTTGTCGATACTTCAGCAATCCTGTAATCAGCTATTCTGACCACAACCTTACCCATTCTTGCTCCTGATGGCTTTCATTATGACATCTATGGAGTCAGGGTCAGGAAGGAGGAAAAAATGCCCCTTTATATCATCAGTTATGTCACAAAATTCAGTCTCAAAAACAAATGCAGTGTCGCCAATCTCGCCCAGATCGGATAATACAATATCTACTACTGCGCCAACCATGTCGTGGGCCAGAGACGGGATCGAGGGGATCAGAGTTATGCCAAGCATGTTCCCAAGGACGCTCAAATAGGCAGATGCAAGGATATTTCCAACTTCCTTGAGTGTTGATGCTCCCATCTCTGAAAGGGGCTCATCAACTCTTTTCAGCAGCAAGCTTATCAGTGACCTTGAGCTGTCATCAGGGAATATCAGCAGGATACCCCCTCTGGCATCTCCTAATACCTGGAGGTAAACACCGCTCACAACTTTTTCGCTCCCGCCCATTAGCTCAGGGACTGACGATAAGTCTACAATACTGATTTTCGGGACCCTCATCTCTACCTGCCTCCCGATAAGCTGGGAAAGAGCTGTTGCCGCGTGTCCCACACCTATACTGGAGAGCTCCCTGAGGAAATCGAGATCGCTTTCGTTTAGCCGTTTCATTTGACCCCCGTCTTTCGTAGGGGTGGCCCTCTGTGGCCACCCTGGGCAACCACGCAGGGTTGCCCCTACCTTATATTAAATTTCCCACATCCAATAAAAAAATGGTCCTGCCGTTACCGAGAACAGTGGTTCCGGACAGGCCGCCTATCTTGTTGAGCGGCCTTCCAAGCGGCCTTATAAAGGTTTCCTGCTGTCCAACCAGCTTGTCTACCACTAGTCCTACGATCTTACCCTTAGCCTCAGTGACTATAACCGGTATAAATTTGGCCTGCCCTGTCAAGGGCGGCAGTCTGAATATCTTCCTAAGGCTGAGGATGGGTATAAGATAGCCGTCAAAATCTATCAGACTCTGCTTCTGACTGGTCTTCACATTATCCCTGTCTACCTCCAGGGTCTTCAGCACCCTGCTTATCGGAATGGCATAGATCTCCTGGCCCGCTTCAATCAAAAGGGACTGGATTATGGCAACTGTCAGAGGAAGCTTTAGTGTAATCCTTGTTCCTGCCCCTTGCCTGGAGTCTATATCAATACTGCCGCCTATAGGCTCGACTGCGGACTTCACTGCATCCATCCCTACGCCTCTTCCTGATATGTCGGAAACGACCTTGGCCGTGCTGAAGCCGGGGATACATGTAATGAGGAGCGCCTCCTTTGTACTCATCCCTGCTGCCAGTTCAGGGGTTATCAATCCCTTGTTTATTGCCGCTTCCTTAAGTCTTTCAGGGTCCATTCCCTTTCCGTCATCGGATATTTCTATGAAAACCTGGTCCTTTTCCCTGGATGCCTTTATTAGAATCTTGGCAGGGAGCGGTTTGCCGGTGGCCCGTCTCTCGTCAGGCAGCTCAATGCCGTGATCAACAGCATTCCTGATTATATGTATCAGAGGATTTCCCAGTCCTTCTATAATGGAGCGATCCAGTTCTATGTCCTGCCCTTCCAGGTCAAGAGTGACTTCTTTCCCCTCTTTTCTGGCCAGGTCCCGGACAATCCTTGGGAACCTCTCCATCAAGCTTTCCATAGGCATCATCCTGACATTCATCACCTGATTTTGCAGGTCCCTTACAAGCCTGTCAAGATGGTTTAGCCCGTCCCTTAACTCCTTGGAAGGTATCCCTCGTGAGATATCGTGGAGCCTGGATTTATTTATGATTAATTCGCCAATGGCATTTACAAAATAGTCGAGAAGGACGGTATTGACCTTAACGGTCTGCTGCAAAGGCCCTATTGAAGGGATTTCGGGTCTCGATTCCTTCGATTCCCCTGCGGAACGATTCATCGATTCCTTTTGGTGAGCGGCGATGGGAGTTATAAAATCGGGGGCCTGAACCTCGTCTTTCAGAGGCTCTATCTTTAGGGAAGACACCTCTCCCATCCCCCTGACAACCTCTTCAATCTTCTCCTCTGCCGTGTCAGATAGAAGCCTAACAGAGAAAGGCCCTGACAACTTCATTCCCTTCAGGTCTGCCTCGGAAGGGATTGTCGATACAACCTCTCCAAGCTCTTTTAGTTTTCTGAGTATCAGGACGGCCCTGACAGAAGGTGCCGGAGAGTCCTGAGAGATTTCTATGGAGATATTGAAACCGGTGGTCGGTGGCGGGTTTAAAGAAGTGGTCGGTGGTCGGTAGTCGGTGGCCGGTTTTGCTGACCCCTGACCACTGACCCCTGTCCACTCATCTTTGCTGACCACTGACTTTTGTGCCCCATACCCCTTGATCCGTTCTATTATCCTGGCGATATCTACATCAGATGTCCTGTCCTGTTCCACCGCATCTACAAGATGTTCGAGGGCGTCAGCTCCTTCCAGAAGGATGTCGGTCGCCTCCGGGGTTATAGACATCTCCCCCTTGCGAAACTTGTCCATCATATCTTCCATCTTATGGCTAAGCTCAGCTATATCATTATAACCCATAGATGCAGCCATGCCTTTAACGGAATGGGCCGATCTGAAAAGTGAGTCTATATACCCCTTGTCTCCAGGATCTTTTTCCAGAGCGAGCACAACCTGGTTCATATTACCCAGATGTTCCCTGGCCTCAGTTAAAAACATGCTTTTATATTTGGACATATCCATATTTAAAACCTCATAAGACGTTAGACGTGAGATGTTAGACGTTACAACTTTCCTTTTAAGATTTTACGTCTCACGTTTTACGTTTCACGTCTCACGCCTTTATTCCCAGAACCCTGCTTACAACTTCCTGAACCTTCTCTGCCTTGAAGGGCTTTACTATAAAGTCCCTGGCCCCGGCGTCAATAGCCTCCATAACCAGACTTTCCTGCCCCAGGGCGCTGCACATTATTATCCTTGCCTCACGGTCCGCGTTGATTATTTCCCTGGCCGCTTCTATTCCGCTCTTGAGCGGCATCACGATATCCATGGTGACCAGGTCAGGTCGCAGCTCCTTGTATTTCTCTATAGCCTCTACGCCGTTGGAAGCCTCCCCTATCACTGTAAACCCGGGCATTGAGCCAAAGACATCCTTGATCATGTTCCTCATAAATGCTGCGTCATCAACTACAAGTACCTTATAAGACATATTCCCTCCTTATTTGTAACTACTTAGGTTGTTTAGACTGTAGTCTATTAGGTCCACCCTATCCACCTAAATACCTACAGACTATCCACCTTTATGTAAAGTATCCATCCAGGTCAGCTATGAGCCTGTCCGTATCAAGCAGGTTGACGACTCTCCCCTTGGAAACAAGTACGTTGGCGACGTATTTGCTTTTCAAAAATTCTGGATCAGCCGATATCTCTGTCTTGATTTCCCATTCAGAGACGACCTCTAAATGCCCTTCCAGGAGAATCCCGATATCCATTGACGAACTGTCTATTACAGCAATCCTCCTTAAATTGTTCTCCCTGGGAGGAGTGAAGTCGAAAAAAGTGGAGAGGTTCAATACGGTTGCTATCCGTCCATGATGGTTCAATATTCCGTTCACCCATACAGGGGCCTTGGGTAAAGGTGTCAGTTGAGTAAACTCCACTATCTCACTGACCTTTGCGATATCAATGCCGTAAAACTCATTCCCAATCTGAAATGTCATTACCTGCTTCATGTGACCTCTCTCAACCGGTGTTGTCTATATACTGAACCTGGATACAAAGCCTTTCAGCTGCTCGGAGGTATCGGACAGCTCCTGAGCTGCCTTTGCCATTTCCTCCATGGAGGTGGTCTGTTGCTCAGTCGCTGCAGATACCTGCTCTGTTGCCGCGGCATTGTCTTCTGCCACTTTTGCTATCTCATCTATGGCCTTGACCATCTTTTCTGCCCCTTCAGTCCCTTTCTGGGATAGATCGGATATCTTCTTAACCTTCATGGTTGTCTCCGTGACGATCCTTACTACATCCTCAAACGATTTTGTTGTAGTATTTATGACCTCTTTTCCCGCCTCGATCTCCCTTGTGCTTTCCTTCATTGATCCCAGTGTCTTCCCGCTTTCCTTTTCTACTTCCTCGATGATAGTAGTGATCTCCTCAGCAGAGTTGGCCGTACTCTCCGCAAGCTTGCGCACCTCCTCTGCAACCACAGCAAATCCCCTTCCATATTCACCAGCCCTGGCTGCTTCGATGGTTGCGTTCAGGGCCAACAGGTTGGTCTGTTGGGCAATCCTCGTTATAACATCGGCAATCTTGCCGATCTGACCTACCTTGTCGCCGAGGTTCATGACGGATGCCCTGGAATCATCTATACTGTCAAACACCTTTCTCATCTTTTCCATAGCAGCCCGTGCCATATTCCCGCCATTTTCTGCTGTACGACTGGTTGAAGTAGCTGAATCCGCGGCATCTTTTGCACTTATGGCTATAAGCTCTATGGACGATGCCATCTCCTTTATGAGCCTCGATGTCTTTTCCGCCAGCTCGGCCTGCTGCTCTGCTCCCTTTGAGACATGCTCCATGGTAGAACCGATCTCCTCGGTAGATGCGTTCATCTCTTCGGCTGTTGCAGAAAGTCCCTGAGCTGCCTCAGAGACCCTGTCCGACACATCTTTTATGTGCCTGACCAGATCCTGCAGGTTTGAGAGCATCCTGTTTATAGCGTCGGCAATGTCTGCTGTTTCATCAGGGAACAGCTTACTGTACGGGTAAACCTTATGAGTCAGATCCCCCTTGCTTATCAGCTCTGCGGAGTAAGTAATCTCCCTGAAGTCCTTGCTAAAGCTTCTTGCCATGAATATCCCTATCGTGAGCCCCACAATAATGGCTGCCAAAGTAGAAATAAGCTGGTTTATCCAGCCCTCCAACTGGAGAAAGCCGATCAGGTAAGGGACCATCACCACAGCCCCTATTACCAGTATGAATCCGATAATAAACTTTTGACCAAGTTCCACTCTCATATTGAACCTCCTTTATTATTATCTTTAAAACGATTTTCTATATATCCTTTCTCTCGGGCATATGGTTGAAAACAGTTTTCTGCTCTCTCCTACCAGGATCTCTGCCCTGCCAAGGATAAGAAATCCGCCCGGGTTGAGGGCTTTCCAGAATTCATTCAGTACCCACTCCTGTTTCTCTCTGGAAAAATATATCAGCAGATTCCTGCAGATAATAAGGTCTTTATCCCTGTTCAGTCTTTCCTGAAATATATCCTCTTTCCTTAAAGATACCATTTTTTTTATATCGTTGGAAAGCCTGTACTTATCGCCATCTTCCTTAAAATACCTGACCCTCAGGTCTGGAACCATGCCGACCAGCTTGTCCCTTTGATAAAGACCTTCAGCGCCTTTTTTCAGAATCCCTTCATCTACATCGGTGGCGGTTATTTCTATATTGAACCTTTTTAACTCTTCGGAGAAAAACTCTTTCAGGATGATGGCAATGGTGTAAGGTTCTTCCCCGCTGGCGCACCCGGCGCTCCATATCCTTACCGTTCCACTCCCTCCCTTTGCTGCAAATATGTCAGGGAATACGATATCTTTCAGCTTGTCAAAGGTGGATTGGTTCCTGAAAAACTCCGTTACATTTATCGTTAAGGCGTTAAGAAGCTTCTTTACCTCTTCTTCCTTCCTATTGAGGAGGTCAATATACTCTTCAGCGTTCTTGCATCCTGATGTCCTTATCCTGAACGATATCCTCCTCTGGATGCATTTATCCTTATACGAATCTAAATCAAACCCTTCTCTTTCAAAGAGGATATCCCTTATTGCCTTAAAGGTGGCTTCTGAGTAATGGATGGCCGCTGTGTCCCTCTGGTTCAGCAGCAGCCTCTCTTTACCTTCTGAAATGCTCGTATCCGCTACTTTTGGGAAGATACCTGCTGCCATCGGCTCCAATTACCTCAACTACCTTGTTCTTCAATACTTCGCCTATAGGCGTATATTTTGTCCCTTCGGTCATACTCATGAAGCTTTTAACATCTTTGCTTCGTACTGTAAACAAAAGTTCGTAATCCTCACCTCCGCTCAAGGCAAGCCCTATTCCGCCATATTTAGCCGAAAGGGTATTGAACCCCTGAGAAAGGGGAAGCTCGTCAATCCGTATCCTGGCGCCCACCTTGCTCTCCTCGCATATATGACCAAGGTCACACAGGAGTCCGTCGCTTATGTCTATCATAGATGTGACCATGCCGATCTTTGCCAGTTGTATGCCTTCCTTGACCCTTGGAGTGGGCCTCAGGTGGCGTTCTATGAGTTGAGAGATTGAGAGGTTGAGAGGTTGAGAAGTTGAGAAACGCTCATCTTCCCAACTTCTTACCTTCTTATCTTCCAGTATCTTCAGCCCCAGCGCCGAATCCCCAAGCGTCCCTGTGACAAATATAACATCCCCAACCCTTGCACCCTTCCTGAGTAATACATTTTCACCGCCCATCCCAAGTACGGTAACGGATATATAAAACTTGTCAGGAGATGAGGTGGTGTCCCCCCCGATCATGGAGAGCCCATATTCCTCAGCCGCTTCAGTCATCCCCATAACAAACCGATCTACATACTCGATTGATATCCCTTCCGGGATCGCAAGCGAAAGGAGGTAATGCTCTGGAACTCCTCCCATTGCAGCGATATCGCTTATATTTACTGCCAGGGCCTTCCATCCTATGGCCTCCGGCGGATAATCCCTCCTAAAGTGTATGTCCTCAATAAGAGAATCGGTTGTGATCAGAAGGGGCGACCCTTGCGGTCGCCCCTTCTGGGCAGGGGCAAGCCCTGCCCCTACATTAATCACCGCCGCGTCATCACCGATTCCAACAAGGACGGATTTATCTTTTCTCTTTGCCTTCCCTGCAATCCTCCTAATCAGGCCGAATTCGCCGATGTCCCGTAGGGATGAGGGATGGGGGATGCCTTCATCCCTCATTCTTCATCCTTCCAGCCTTCTGATTTCTGATTAAAGATCGCTTCAATCTCGTCAATGAAGGTTCTTGTGTTTATTGGTTTTGCAATGTAACCATCACACCCCGCCACAAGGAACTTTTTCCTGTCTCCCTCCATAGCATGGGCTGTAATCGCTATTATCTTTATATCTTTCAGGTCATCCATTGCCCTTATCCTTCTGGTTACTTCAAGACCGTCTACCTTTGGAATCTGTATGTCAATAAGGATTATGTCAGGCCTCTCAGCGACTGCAATTTTCAGGGCCTCTTCTCCGTCCCTGGCCTCCGCTAACAGAAACCCTTTTGCCTTCAGCACGGTTCTGATAAGCTTCAGGTTCATCTCGTTGTCCTCGACAATAAGGATCTTCTTCACAATGGCTCTCCCACATCCATAACCCTGTTCCCACCATTTTTTCCCATCTTTTCTATGGCGTTTTCCAGCCTTTCTATCAACTCCCCAGTCTGAATACCATCGGCTGGATATGTAGCAAGGGATATGGTTACCGTCACTCTTTCCAACGGCTGACTTTCCCTCTTAGGGAACGGATACCCCTCTATAAGGGTGCAGAGTTTATCGGCAACCGCCATTGCGGCATTCTTCCCCGTTTCTGGGAATATAACGGCAAATTTCCCTCCGGTGTAACGCATGGCGATGTCGGCCTTCCTCAGGTTTTTATGGAGGAGTCTGGCAATATCCTTAAGCACGATGTCTCCAAGCAGATAGCCGTTTACCTCGTTGTAATGCCCAAAATAATCTACGTCTATGAGCGATATGGAAAGATCCCTGCCGTACCTATGAGATCTGTTGACCTCGTGAGAGAGCCGGTTTGTGAAATATCTGTGGTTAAGCAGTCCTGTTACGTTGTCGAACAGACCCGCCCTGCCAGGCTGGAGTATCTCGATCCTCCGTATCTCATCCACAAGGTCACCCTTGGAGACCTCTCCCTTCTGGACAACCTTTGCGACATCCGCCAGGAGGGTGTTCTTCTCCTCCTTTGTCAGGTCTTTTGCGGTGAGGACAAGGATGGGTATCTCTTTTGCGTCAGGATGCTTCTTGAGCTCTCTTATGACATCAACCCCGCTGACCTTTGGCATCATCAGGTCAAGGATGATAAGGTCCGGCAACTGCTCAAGGGCCGTTCGAAGCCCTGCCTCCCCCCCTTCAGCAGAGCTCACATGGTACCCATCCTTCTTCAGTATGGCAGAAAGGAACTCCAGTATCTCCGGGTCATCATCTACAACCAGAACGTTTATGGCCCCCTTTGGAACCCTGGTTTTGTCGCTGTATCCCTCGAGACTTCCAAGTAGGGCCTCCCTGCTAACTGGTTTTACAAGATAATCGAGCGCTCCCAACGAAAACCCGAGGTCCTGATTTTCCACCATGGAGACTATGATTACAGGGATATCTCTTGTCTCAGGCATTGCCTTTAACTCTTGCATTACCTCCCATCCATCCTTTTTGGGGAGCATTATTTCGAGGGTGATGGCGAACGGCTGAAGTTCAACGGCTTTCTTTATCGCCTCGTCGCCGTCCATTGCAGCCTCTACCCTGTACCCTGCCTGCGTCAAATAAACAGAGAGAAGCCTGGACAGCTTAGGGTCGTCTTCCACCACAAGGATAAGGGGCTGGGTCTCCTGTCCTTCTGAAGTTTTCGGCATCTCTTTGGTTTCCCAGGATTCCTCCACCGGACCAATCTCCTCTTTTCTCGGTGAAGACCTTTTTTCAAGCATGAATGGGATATACGCCGTGAACCTGCTCCCCTTCCCTTCTTCGCTTTCCAGCTCTAACTTACCGCCGTGCATCTCTGTAAGCTTCCTGGTCAAGGTGAGACCAAGGCCTGTGCCTTCATATTCCCTAGACGTAGAGCCTTCTCCCTGCTGAAACTCCTGGAATATCCTCTCCCTGTCCTCCGGCTTTATTCCTATCCCTGTATCCGTTACCGAGAGCGCAAAACAGCTATCCTTGAACTCTGCACCTATGGTTATGGTCCCGCCTTCCGGCGTAAACTTTATGGCATTCCCAACCAGATTAAGTAAAAGCTGTTTTATCTTTCCGGGATCTGCATAGATATCAGGGATTCCGTCTGCCGTCTCGATCTTTAAGACCTGCTTTTTCTCTTCAATAAGTGAGGCCATAGTTTTTCTGATGAACGATATGATCATTCCCAGGTCGAAGATCTCAGGGTGCAGCTCCATCTTCCCAGCCTCTATCTTTGAGAGGTCCAATATATCGTTAATCAGCTTAAGGAGGTGCTGCCCGCTGGTCAGTACGTTTTCCACACTACCTGCCTGCTCCTCGTTCAGATCCCCCATCACCCCGTCTACTAAAAGCTCAGAGAAGCCTATAATAGCAGTAAGAGGGGTTCTGAGCTCGTGGGACATATTGGCAAGGAACTCGGATTTTAGCCTGTCCATCTCTCTCAGTTTGAGGTTGGCGCTGCCAAGGTCGTCATTTCTCTTGCTCAACTCCTCCCTGCTCTCCTTAAGTTCTTCATTTGCCTCTTCCAGCTCAGCTGTCCGCCTCACCACCTCTTCTCTAAGCTCCTCATTCCACATCTTAAGCTTTTCCTGTGATGCGCTGAGCTTTTCCGCCATGATATTAAACTCATTAGCAAGACCTTCAAGCTCATCCCCTGTCTTTATGTCGAGTCTGTGATCCAGGTGACCTTGACCTATCTGGTGCGCCGTCTCATTCAGTTTTGATACAGGCGTCAGAATCATTTTTCTTGAGATATTAAACCCTAGCAGAGTCAGAATTATAACCGTTAATGACCAGGGACCGGTGGAGACCCACATGAGGGCCTCTAAGGGGGCGTCAATCTCCGCCATTTCCTGAGTAAGGATAACATGCCAATCCTTTGCCTTAACAGGGGCAAAGGCTATTGCCGACTTCACGCCATGCTCATCAATTGATATTGTCCATCCGGTATTTTCCTGATATATAGTCTTTAGAATTGATTGGGGGAAAGAGGCATTCTCAACCCCAAGCGCCTCTGCAAACACCAGACCTGATGAGTCAAGAATCTGTAAGTGCCCGGTTTTACCATACCGGAAGTTTTTCAATGGGGCAAGGATCTTGGCCACCTGGAACTCCACTTTCAACACGCCAAGAGGCGATTTGCCTTCGGATTCCATTATTGGCACGGCAAAAAACAAGTTGTAATTTCCTCTGCCCGCAGAACACATGTGGGGGCTCTTCAAATATGGTCTTCCAGCCATAGCCTCTTTCCACCAGTCCTCTTCTGAATAGGAGAAGTTGGGGACAGGATGGGAGGCTGCAATAAGACCTCCTTTTGAATCAGTAGCTGTAAAGTGGCAAAAGGTATCAGGCTCTTTTTCAACTCGCCCTCTAAGCTTAAAGGAAACCTCATTTTCAAGGGTAGCCCTGAGAAGGGCAGGGTCTGCGGATCTCCAGAGTGCCTCAAGCTCTTCCAGTATCTTATTTTCATTCTTCGAATTATACCTGACTTTATTCGTCCTGATGAGCTCAAGAAGTTCTTTCTTTTTACCGAGCTCTAAGGCCTCCCTGAGACGAAGGTCTAAGATCGTATCAACTTCAGATGCCGCCTTCTCCGTAGTCCCTACCAACCCGGGTCCTATAGACTGCAGCATGAGCTTTTCACCCATGAAAGTTACAAAGACTATACCAACAATCCCGGGAAGGATACCTACCACCAACATCAGAATAAACATCTTTCTCTGAAGTCCGCCCTTTTTTAGTTCCTTTAACAGATGGTTTCTCCTTGCGGTTTACGACTCAAGGCTAACGGCATTTATGCCCTTGCCCGCCTGCCGACAGTCTTTACCGGACGCCTATTCGGCTTCTTCTTGGCTTCCTTCTTGGCCTCCTTCTTCTTCAGCAAGGCTACCTTTAATACGTCGTCGATATGATCAGCGAAGATAAAGTTTATCTTTTTACGAAGTTCCTTTGGGATATCTTCAAGGTCTTTTTTGTTCCTGCTGGGGATTATTATGGTCTTTATCCCAGCCATCAGCGCTGCAAGGGCCTTTTCCTTCAGCCCCCCGATCGGCAATACCCTACCTATAAGAGTAATCTCTCCTGTCATTGCCACATCCTTGCTGACAGGTATTTTAGTCAAGGCGGAAATAAGAGATGTGGCCATTGTAACCCCGGCCGAGGGCCCGTCTTTAGGTATAGCGCCTGCAGGGACGTGAATATGTATGTCGTTTTTTTCATAGAAGTCTTCGGGGATATTGAACTCCCCTGCTTTAGACCTGGCGTAACTCAGGGCAGCTTGCGCCGACTCCTTCATTACATCACCGAGATGTCCGGTAAGAATAAGGTTTCCCTTTCCCTTGAGTATGGAGGTCTCTATATAGAGTATTTCTCCTCCGGCCTCAGTCCAGGCAAGGCCAGTAGCAACCCCGACCTCGCTCTTCTCCTGCTCTGCCTCAGGCAGTATCTTGGGGACCCCAAGAAAGCGGTGTATATTGGCAGCAGTAACTTTGGTAACGGTTTTTTGCCCTTCTGCTATCTTCCTTGCCACCTTGCGGCATACGCCGGCAATCTCCCTTTCGAGGTTCCTGAGTCCTGCCTCCCTTGTATATTGCGAGATTATCATCCTGAGCCCTTCGTCTGTAATGTCTATATTCTCAGCCTTCAGGCCGTTTTCCTCCACCTGTCTTGATATAAGGTACTTTTTGGCTATCTTTACCTTCTCCTCCTCCGTATAACCGGATAGGGATATTACCTCCATCCTGTCTCTGAGGGCCGCAGGTATGGGATCCAGCACGTTTGCTGTAGTGATGAACATCACATTGGAGAGATCAAAAGGAAGGTTAAGGTAGTGGTCGCTGAAGGTATTGTTCTGTTCCGGGTCCAGCACCTCCAGAAGGGCTGATGATGGGTCTCCCCTCCAGTCAGTCCCTACCTTGTCTATTTCATCAAGCATGAATATCGGATTATTGGTGCCGGCCTGCTTTATTCCCTGGATTATCCTTCCGGGAAGGGCCCCTACATATGTCCTTCTGTGCCCTCTTATCTCCGCCTCGTCCCTCATACCGCCAAGTGATATTCTTATAAATTTCCTTCCCAGCGCCCTTGCAATAGATTTTCCCAAAGATGTCTTACCGACACCCGGAGGACCCACAAAGCAGAGGATCGGCCCCTTCATCTTTTCCTTAAGTTTTCTGACTCCAAGGTATTCGACTATCCTTTCCTTCACCTTCTCCAGGTCATAGTGGTCCTCGTCCAGTACATTCTGGGCGGCCTTTAGGTCAAGGTTGTCCTGGGTCGCGACGCTCCACGGGAGCTCCGCAAGCCATTCTATATATGTCCTTATCACACCAGATTCAGCGGCATCAGGATGCATCTGCTCAAGCCTCTTTAGCTGCTTGTTAGACTCCTTTTCCACTTCCTCAGGCATCTTTGCGGCCTTTATCTTCTCCTTGAGGTCAGTGATCTCCTCGGCCTTTTCATCAATCTCTCCCAGTTCAGACTGGATGGCCCTTAGCTGCTCCCTGAGATAATACTCCCTCTGGGTCTTAGTCATTTCCTCTCTTGCCTGGGACTGGATCTTGACCTGCATTGTAAGGAGTTGAACCTCCCTGTTCAAAAACTCATTTATCTTGTTAAGGCGTTCGATGGGATCGACGATCTCAAGGATCTGCTGGGATTCCTCTATCTTCAACCCAAGGTTGGAGGCTACAAGGTCTGCCAGCCTGCCTGGGTCGTTTATACTGTCCAGGATAAGGATGACGTCAGGGGAAAGTATCTTCCCCATAGATATTATTTTCCCAACCTGTTCCTTGACTGCCCTCATCAGGGCCTCGGTTTCCAGAGATATCTCCGGGATCGGCGGCTCTTTCATCTTGGTCAGCTTAACAAGATACGTGGGGGTCAACTGGACGTATTCATCTATTGCAGCCTTTGTGAGACCTTGCACCAGGATCTTTACCCTTCCGTCAGGCAGCTTCAGCATCCTCATTATCATAGCCACGGTCCCGACTTTATGTATCCCTTCCGGCTTGGGGTCCTCATCGCTTATATCCTTCTGGGCAACAAGGAGTATCAGCCGGTCCTTAGCGAGGGCATCATCTACCGCCTTTATGGACATCTCCCTTCCTATGAACAGAGGGAGTATCATGTACGGGAATACCACTATATCCCTGACTGGAAGAAGCGGCAGTGTGTCAGGTATCTTTAACTCTTCAGCTTCTGTTTCCTTTTCTTCCACTATCTACCTCCAGATATCTCGTATTTTTATACCAAGTTGCTTTCAAATATATTGTCATTATTGAAAGCTTACTTGGTTTTATGCACTGGCATTACTCTATCTCTATCTTTCTCTTTTTCTTTCTCTGTTCTTTAACCTTCGGAATGGTGACTAGAAGTATCCCTTCCTTGTATCTAGCCCTTACCTTGCTTGTGTCAGCAGCCTTGGGTATGTCTACCGTCCTGCAAAACTTTCCAAAACTCCTTTCTATGCATATATAGTTTACCTTTCCGCTCTCCTCCCTGTCTCCAGCCTTATCTCCCTCGATCACCAGTTCCCCTTCAGCTACACTTATCCTCACCCTCTCCCTGTCTATGCCAGGCAGTTCGGCCTCTATAAAGATGTTGTCGGAGTTTTCGAAGACATCTATCACAGGAAAACCTTCTTCCTTGATAGATTCGAATCCGAAAACGGCAAAAAATGGCTCAGAGAGCTCGTCTATCTCACTTTCAATCTTTGTTGACTTTTCTTTCCCTTTCCCTGGTGATGAACCCATTTTTCTCTCCGTAATTTCAAATTGCAAAGCGCAGGATATTAGAGATATTTATCATTTTGCAATTTGCATTTTACATTTACAGTTTAAGTCCCTTCAGGAACTTAACAAACTCATCCCTCAGATCGTCCCTCTCCAAGGCAAGGGAGACGGTGGCCTTTAAAAAACCAAGCTTATCACCTGCATCATACCTGTTCCCCTCAAACTCAAGGGCATATATGGGATGCCTGCCAGCCATTGCCTTTAGGGCATCGGTCAGTTGAATCTCCCCGTTTTTCCCGGGTCTGGTTTTTTCCAGATATTCAAAGACATCAGGTGTAAGGATATATCTCCCTATGACTGCCAGGTCAGATGGGGCATCTTCAGGCCTCGGTTTTTCCACCAGATCATTTACCTCAAATAGGTGGTTACCTGCTGCCGTCCCTTTAATCACCCCATAACTTGATATATTCTCCCCTGAAACCCTCTGTACCGCCAGGACGGAGTGCCTGTATTTTTTATACACCTCAGTCATCTGCGCCATGACAGGCACCTTCGAATCTATGATATCATCTCCCAGAAATACTGCAAAGGGTTCATCTCCCACCAGGTCTTTGGCGCAAAGGATTGCGTGCCCAAGTCCCAGCGCTTCTTTCTGTCTTGTGTAGGAGAACCTGACAAGGTTTGATATGTCCCTGACCATCTTCAAAAGGTCTGTCTTCCCCTTTTCCTCCAGCAACACCTCAAGTTCTTTCGATGTGTCAAAATGGTCTTCTATGGCCGTCTTGCCGCGACCTGTGATTATTATTACATCCTCTATCCCCGAAGCGATGGCCTCCTCCACGCAGTATTGTATCAGTGGTTTGTCAATCAGGGGGAGCATCTCCTTTGGAATGGCCTTGGTTACGGGAAGGAATCTTGTACCAAGCCCGGCAGCCGGGAATACAGCCTTTCTTACCTTCATATCGGAGTGATCCTTTCAGTAGGAGATGGAATTGAAAGCCGAGGTTAGCACCGGTACCTCAGAAAGTCAAGAGATAACAGCCGTTTAAACCTTGACACAGCACGCCTTTGTTAATATAATCCGGTCGCAATGAAGAAGGAACTTTTAAGAAAGCTGCCATCGGTTGATTTCCTCCTTAAGGACGTCAAGATAGCCGGATTCCTGAAAGAGAGGTCGCGCCCGATAGTTGTTGAAGCTATAAGGACCGCTCTTGATAAGGAAAGGGAGTTGATAAAGGGTAGCGATGCAACGGCTTACAGGTTTAATATTGGCGATTTCCGCAAAAAAGTGGGGGCTAAGATAGAAAAAAGCGGGAGGCTCAGCCTTGCGAGGGTTGTAAATGCCACTGGCGTGATCCTCCATACGAACCTTGGAAGGGCGCCCCTTTCAGTATCGGCATTGAATAACCTGATTGAAGTTTCGACTGGTTATGCCAACCTTGAATTTGATTTGGAGAAAGGGGAACGGGGTGAAAGGTATTCACATCTGGAGCCGCTTCTTTGCAGGCTTACAGGGTCAGAGGCAGCTTTGGTTGTCAACAATAATGCCGCTGCTGTTCTGCTCGTCCTCAACACCCTGGCGGAGGGGAAGGAGGTCATAGTCTCACGCGGAGAACTGGTTGAGATAGGGGGTTCATTCAGAATACCTGATGTGATGAGAAAGAGCGGGACAAGGCTTATAGAGGTCGGGACAACCAACAGGACACACCTCAAGGATTACGAGGCGGCCTTAACCCCTGAAACGGCCTTGATTATGAAGGTCCACAGGAGCAACTTCGATATGGTCGGTTTCACAGCGGATGTCCCTATCCAGGATTTAGTCAAGCTCGGCAAAGACAATAGCATCAATGTGATGAACGACCTCGGCAGCGGGAGCCTTATTGACCTTTCCGAGTATGGAATAAAAAGAGAGCCAACGGTCCAGGATTCCGTAGCAGGGGGGATAGACATTATCACGTTCAGCGGAGACAAGCTGCTTGGGGGCCCTCAGGCCGGGATTATCATCGGTAAGAAGGAAGTCATAGCTGCCATTAAGAAAAACCCTCTTACAAGGGCTTTAAGGATTGATAAGCTCACAGTTGCCGCACTGGAGGCTACCTTAAAGATATACCTTGATGAATTGAAGGCGCTCCATGAGATCCCTGTGTTAAGGATGCTGACCCTCCAGGTTGCGGATCTGGCAAAGACGGCCAGGAGCTTGCTGAAAGGGCTCAGAGGCATCCCAGGCGGAAGGTTTGAAGTAAGCATAAGAGACGGCTTCTCACAGGTTGGGGGAGGCGCAATGCCACTTCAGGAGATACCTACAAAGCTTGTGGTTATTAAGGCAAAAGGTATATCCCCAAACAGGCTGGAAAAGAAGCTGAGGACGAACTCCAACGCAATTGTAGCAAGGATAGAGCGGGACGAGGTTGTTTTTGATATGAGGACATTAAATGAAGGAGATATAGAGATAATTACCGGGTTTTTCAAAGGAGCATCTATTGGGTAATCAGAGGGAAAATCCCCGTTTGCCGATAAAGATCAATGTGGATTTTACCAGTAATGACTCAGTGCAGCGCGTCTTCTCCCTGAATATAAGCGCTGGAGGCATCTATTTGCCTTCACACAAACCACTTCCTCCTGGAAGCATGGTGGTTCTCCATCTTAACCTTCCCACTCTGCACAGCGCCGTAGAGGTGCTGGGGGAGGTGGTCTGGAGCAACATAAGTCCTGAGAAGAATAACGGGCTTCCTAAAGGCATGGGAATAAGGTTTCTGAACCAAAGTTCCCTGGCTCTGGAGCATCTCGGTCTGTTCCAGACAGGTAGGATTGGGAATTCGTAACAAAAAGGCAGTAGGCTTAAAATAATTTAGAGACTTTTTCTTAATAAAAGCTATAATATAAAGCGAAGGTTTAAACAGAATAAAAGGAGGATAAAAAAATGGGCAAAGGTCAGGACGCAAAGAAAGAAACTAAAAAGAAACCACTGTTATCAGCTAAAGACAAAAAGATCAAGAAACAAGAGAAGAAAAAATAGTAACGGTTGACGCATCCGCACAAGGGTCCGGTCTACAATAAGTCTTTCTGTGAAGGTCACGAGAATCATCTGCCTTCTTTAGGTCTTGTTGCAATAGCCAGTTTACTTAGTCCTGCTCCCTTGGCGGCGTCCATCACCTGGACAACCTTTCCGTGAAGGGCCTCTGCGTCTCCCTGGACTATCACCATGGCATCCGGGTTTTTAGACTGGAGGGACTTGAACGCCTTGGTCAGGTCATTTACAGTCACTGTCTTCCCTTCAAGGGAGAGTACTCCTTCCCTGGAGATACTCACAGTTATCTCCTTATTCTCTTTTTTCAACGCCTCTGCCGAGGCTTCAGGTAGCTTGACCTTTAGTCCTGGCGCAACGCCGAAGTTGAAGGAAAGGGCGAAGAACAGGAGCAGGTTAAAGGCCATATCCAGTATGGGGGTCATGTCCGTTTTTACTGAGCCCCTGCCATGTCTTGGTCTACTGAAGCGCATTAATCGTTCCCCTTAATTATATCTACCATCCGCGTTGCATACTCTTCCATCTCGACGACCATTGTCTCAGCCTTCCCCATAAGATACTTGTAGAATATGGTTGTCGGTATGGCAACAACCAGACCGGCGGCTGTAGTGTTAAGCGCTGTGGATATACCTCCTGCAAGGGCTTGGGGGTTTACTGTTGATTCAATGGCTATCATGGAAAAGATAATTATCATTCCCTGTATGGTTCCTAAGAGACCCAAAAGGGTACTTACCCCGGCAATGGTGGAAAGCGCCTCCAGGTACTTCTCCAGATAGACAGCCTCTCTGCTTCCTGTCTCCTGCATTGCCTCTTTAATAAGTTCCCTTTTTTTATCGGAGTTCTTTATCCCGGCCATAACTATCCTGGCCATAGAAGAATTATCCGCCTTACAGAGGGCGATGGACTCTGGAATCTTTCCTTCGTTAACAAGCCTTTCAAGTTTTGGAAGGAGGGATTCCGGGATGACCTTCTTTCTCCGCAGGCTCCAGAGCCTTTCCATGAATATCGCAAGGGATAAGATGGAGCATAGAAGGATAGGGTGCATGAACACACCGCCCTTAACATAGAAGTCATAGATGCTGAATGAGTACATGAAGCCTCCTTGCTTTAATAGTAATTGCCAGCGGCGTTCACTGACTTATGATGTCAGACCCATATATCAATTCAAGTCTGCTACTATACAAAAAAATAGCAGACAAAAACAGTAAGTGTCAAGGCAATAATATGATGCCGCTTACTTGACAACTTAACATTAACAGGTTATGTTTACATCAAGACTGTTTATGGCAGATATTTTATACCAAGTTGCTTTTAAACATCTACTTTTAAGATTAATGAAAACTTACTTTGTATTATCCTGAGGTGTATATGACATTTACTGTTTCACTTGCCGAACTTTCCATATTCATAATTGCCATCTCCTTTTTAATACTGGTTGTATCCCTCATCCCTGCGATTATCCAGCTTCGCCAAACAGCGAAGGCAGTTCAGGAGTTTTCGGAGGAGGGGAAGAGGGTTCTTGAGGATGTAAAGGAGATCACGCACAGGGTAAACGGCCAGGTGGGAGATGTGGAGGAGGCCGTAAAGAAGTTGAGAGATGTGACCTTAAAGGCAACAGGGGTTGCAGAGGTTGTTATAGACGCTATCAAGGGGCCTGTGGTAAAGATTGCCGGTGTAATGGCAGGCATAACGTTCGGATTAAAACATTTCAGAAAGGGGGGAAAAGAAAATGTGCGGGAATAACCATTCAGGAGGGACGAACACCGTATTAGGAATTTTGCTTGGAGGCGCGATTGGGGCTGGTCTTGCCTTGTTATATGCGCCTGCATCAGGGGAAGAAACAAGGAGGCGGATAAGAGAGGGAGCAGATAAGGCAAGAGTGCGGACAAAGGAAGGATATGACGCCGCCCTGGAAGAGATCGAGGAGCGTCTCGAAGCCATCAAAAACGCTGTGCAGGAAAAGAAGGACGAGGTAAGGACTGCCTATGAGGCAGGGAAAGAGGCATATCAGAAGGAAAAGGCCAAGCATGGCGCTTAACGATTAATCGATCTGGGGAGGTGGATTATTCCACCTCCCTACTTTTCTATTTATCAACAATTCCATTTTATCTTCTATCAAATTAAACAGACTTTTTAAAAAGTAAATCCCCGGAATTTTCTTCTGAGTAAAAATCGATTCTATTTATCGTGGCAAAGTGCGCAGGAATAGCTTAAAATCAGAGCCATGCATACATCA
>Ga0209431_10000919_pt1 | contig 24633 bp, 18 predicted proteins | sample RifCSP13_3_FD_184021 | JGI IMG/M metagenome (GOLD analysis project Ga0209431, IMG submission 184021) | Soil microbial communities from Rifle, Colorado - Rifle CSP2_sed 13_3 (SPAdes) (version 2) | ecosystem: Environmental > Terrestrial > Deep subsurface > Rock core/Sediment | place: Rifle...
AAAATACATTTTGGAAATTCAGCGCTGAAGGCGCATAATCATTAGCATAGGGCAACGCCCTATGTTTTTATGACGAAAAAAACAAACCCTGAAAGGATGTAATCAATATGTATAGCCTACAGCCTATAGCCTTTTTTTATTTATTCAGATTATTCTGTTAATTTTGGTTCTCCATGAATTTATTAGCACGATGGATCATCAGTATGATTTTTTGATTATCGGATCTGGGCTTGCCGGGTTAACGTATGCGCTAAAGGTTGCGGCTCACGGTAAGGTTGCAATAGTCACAAAGGCCTCCCTGAGCAATACCAATACGAGTTATGCACAGGGAGGGATAGCCGCAGTATCGGGTGATGTCGATAATTTCGACAAGCATATCCAGGATACGCTGATAGCCGGCGACGGGCTTTGCAACCGCAAAGTCGTGGAAATGGTTGTAAGGGAAGCCCCTGTCCATATTCAGCAATTGCTTACCTGGGGCACTGATTTTGATCGCGAAATTTCCGGGAAATTCGATCTGAACCGTGAAGGAGGACATTCGGAACACAGGATTTTCCATCACAAGGACAATACCGGGTTTGAGATACAGAAGGTACTAAGCACGGTTGTCAGGAATCATCCAAACATTGATATCTTCGAAAATTTCTTCGCCATTGAAATTATCACCCAGCATCACCTTGGGAAGCTTGTAAAGCGATACCTGCCGGATATTGAATGTTATGGTGCTTATGTGCTTGATTTGAACAGCGGCATCATTCACAGGTTCTTATCCCGGGTTACCCTGATCGCCACGGGGGGTATCGGGAACCTGTATCATACCACCACCAATCCGCTCATTGCAACAGGCGACGGAATTGCTATGGTTTACAGGGCAAAGGGGATTATTGACAATATGGAATTCGTACAGTTTCATCCCACCTCGCTGTATAATCCCGGTGAACGGCCTTCTTTTCTGATTACCGAGGCTATGCGGGGCCATGGTGCGGTGCTCCGTAATCACAGGGGAGAAGATTTCATGATTCGCTATGACGAGCGCGGTTCACTGGCACCCAGGGATATCGTGGCCCGGGCAATTGACAACGAGATGAAGACCACAGGGGATGAATTTGTTTATCTCGATGGCACAAAGCTTGACGGAGAAGAACTTAAAAAAAGCTTTCCCACCATTTATGAAAAGTGCCTGTCGCTTGGTATCGATTTTACCCGTGATATGATACCGGTTGTGCCGGCAGCTCATTTTTTATGCGGTGGTATCAGGGTGGATATGAACGGATGCAGCTCCATACAGCGTCTGTATGCAGCCGGAGAGGCTGCATCCACCGGACTTCATGGGGCAAACCGGCTGGCCAGCAACTCGCTCCTCGAAGCCATGGTATTTGCCGAGAAGTCAGCCCGGCATTCGGCAGAGAACTTCAGGAACTATTCCATACAGGACAACATTCCTGTCTGGAATGATGAAGGAACCACCCATCCCGAGGAAATGGTGCTGATCACCCAGAATTACAAGGAAGTGCAACAGATATTCAGTTATTACGTAGGCATCGTACGGTCCAATATCAGGTTAAAAAGGGCGATGGACCGGCTTTGGATAATCTTCAATGAGACCGAAGAGTTGTATGTGAGATCGAAATTATCCCAAAAACTATGTGAACTTCGTAATATGATCAATGCCGGATACCTGATCATTAAAGCCGCACAGCAGCGGAAAGAAAGTCGCGGATTGCACTATACGCTGGATTATCCCCAGAAAAATCCTGCTAATAATGCGGATAGGTAACCAGGATCAGGTCGAGCATGCGGTTAATTTCTTCCGGGTCGAGTGATGTGACCAGTTTCATACGGATATCCCTGAAATCGGGCAATCCTTTAAAATAATTGGAAAAATGGCGTCTCATCTCAAATATTCCACGGGGGTTGCCTTTTATTTCAAGAGATTTCGCGAATTGTAACCGTGCCAGTCCCACTGTTTGCTGCAAGCTCATGGGGGGTAATATTTCGCCGGTATTCAGGTAATGCCGGATCTCCCGGAACAGCCAGGGCCTGCCAACAGTGGCGCGGCCAATCATGATACCATCCACACCATAGGATTCAAATGCTACTTTGGCCGACTGCGGTGTAATAATATCCCCATTCCCGATAATGGGAATTTTCATCCGCGGATTCTTTTTCACCTCACCAATAAGCGTCCAGTCGGCACTTCCCTTGTACAACTGTGCCCTGGTGCGACCGTGAATGGTTAGAGCTTGTATTCCCACGTCCTGAAGCTTTTCGGCTATATCCACTATATTTTTGCTGGTTTCATCCCAGCCGAGACGGGTTTTCACGGTTACCGGCAACCTTACGGCTTCTACAATAGCCTTTGTCATCCCAACCATCAGTGGGATATTGCATAACATTCCGGCTCCGGCTCCACGGTTGGCAATTTTGCGCACAGGACAGCCAAAGTTTATGTCGATGAGGTCGGGTTTGGCTTCCTGTGCGATTTTAGCAGCTTCAACCATACTGTCAATCAGGTGACCGTAAAGCTGTATGCCAATTGGCCTTTCGTCTTCGGTCATTTCAAGCTTTTTGATGCTTTTTTTGGCATCCCGGATCAGTCCGTCGGAGGGAATGAACTCGGTATACACCATATCCGCACCAAAATGCTTGCAGATAAACCGGAATGAGGGATCGGTAACGTCTTCCATGGGTGCGAGGAAGAGGGCATGATCGGGTAGCGTTATGTTGCCTATGGTTATCAACGTTCGGATTTAATTTTTACAAAACTACAACAATCACAACAATCACAACAATCACAACATTTATATTACTTTTGTCGCATTAACCTGCATAGAATGACCATTTTTTTGCAAAGTCTCAGACAGGGATTTCAAGGCATGTCTGTTCCGGTAAAGATCCTTGTTCTTACATTTTTGGTAGTGCTTTTTTTGCTGTTAAGTTCGGTTTTTGCTACACTGCTTGCTATTCCATTGTTCAATATCAGCATTGTTGAAATATATGGAATAATCAGCAATCCTTCGGCCGATAACATAGCTATAGTAAAATTTTTTCAGATCAGCCAGTCGGTTTTTCTGTTCATCGTACCGGCTATTCTTGCGGCCTGGTTATTCGGTAAAAATACATTTGGTTACCTGGGTGCACAGGTAAAACCCCGCATATCCACCCTGCTGTTGGTAACAGGATCGGTGGTAATTGCCATTCCTTTTCTGAATGCGGTTACCAGCCTGAATACACGACTTGACCTGCCAGGATGGATGGATGGACTTGAAAGGGAGATAAGGGCGCTTGAGGAAAGTGCCGCCCGGCTGACCGGGCTGTTCCTTGAAAGCAGATCCGGCCGTGATTTAGCGGTCAATATGTTGATGATTGCCATATTACCGGCAATCGGGGAAGAATTTCTTTTCCGGGGAGTTCTCCAGCGTTTATTGACGGATTGGACAAAAAACAGGCACATGGGTGTTATTCTGGGTGCCTTCATCTTCAGCTTTATTCATTTACAGTTCTACGGTTTTGTGCCCCGTTTTCTGCTGGGTCTGTACTTTGGATACCTGTTTCTCTGGAGCTCTTCAATATGGGTGCCGGTAGCAGGACATTTCATTAACAACGGCCTGGCAGTTGCCTATTATCATTTTGCCGCCGATCCGATCGGTGAAACCGCGCTGGACAGGATTGGTACAAGTGCAGGCAGCAGTTATCCTTTCGTAATCAGTATGATTTTTACAGCTTTGCTGCTGGTGCTGATTTACAGGAATGAGAAGAATGCCGGTATGCAGTCATCCTGAAACGCCTTGATTATCAGGAGAAATCAACTCATTCCTGCGATAAAAGTATACAACACCATAGATTTTTGCATTGTTGCGCCTCGCTTCATCGGGAAGTTCCGCGAAATGGGCTTCAACTTCATTCCAGATGCAGGAAATAATGTCATCGATAATATTCCTGATTTCGCTGAGTTTCTCCTGGTTTCGTTGTACGTTTTTCTGAAGAGTTTTTTGAAAAGTATAGGCATCCAGAAAATTTTCATACCTGACCTTGACCACGGCAATGGAGGGATTTGATACAGGTGTCAGGCCTTTCATTAACCGCTGGTTTTCGCCCTGGATGAGCTTTTCTCCCCACCTTATCACCTCGGCCTCTGTTCCAAATGAAGGGACCCTGCCCTGGTCACGCCCGAAGCCAAAATAATCCCTGTCGGTGGATGCCAGATCGCCCCTGGCTATGGCCATGTTAACCACCTGGATGAAGTGCGACATATATAGCCTGGCCTTACGCAGCAATTTTGCATATTCCTTACTCTTCCCTACCTGTATGTTATACGCCTGGCGGCTTTCCTGCACCACTTTCTCAAAAATGTGCAGATTGGATTGAATTTTTTGCAGGGTGGCTTGTGAAAAAGGCAGTTTGAAAGGATGCATTTCCTTCCCCTTTTCATAGGCAATCCTCATTGCTCTTAACCGGGCTAGATCGGTATTTGGTAATCTCCTGTAAGGCATAGTCGTAACGTATAAATTTACCGGTTGGCCGATGGTATTATACGATAAGTTATGCAACTGGTTATGAGATGCGAATAAAATATAATGATTTTATTGGCATAAAATGAAAATAGGTCTTAATTTTAATGGCAATACTAAATCGAAATGACTATGTTTCCTGCTGAAGTATATATCCAAAGAAGAAAGCGTCTGAGGGAGCTTGTTGGTAAAGGTGTAATACTGTTCCTGGGCAATAAGGAAGTATCCATGAACTATAAGGCCAACAACTATCCTTTCAGGCAGGATAGTTCTTTTCTTTATTATTTTGGTCTTGATCTGCCTGATCTGGCCGGTATGATCGATGCCGAATCCGGTGAAGAGACCGTTTACGGTAATAATCCCTCGCTTGAGGATATAATTTGGGTTGGTATTCATGAATCGTTGCAGGATAAAGCAGTTAAAACAGGGATAAAACAGATAAAGCCGCTTGAAAAGCTTGACGGAGATGTTTTCAGGGTTATCGCGCACAACCGGGATGTTCATTACCTCCCGCCTTATCGTGAACAACGCAGGCTTCAGCTCGCGTATTACGACAATCTTAAGTACGAGGAGGTTGACCGGAATGCATCGGAACTTCTTATCAAAGCAGTTGCCACACAGCGTTCGGTAAAGGATGCCTATGAATTGCAGGAAATGGATAATACCATGGATGATGTTACCCGGGAAGCCTACCTGCAGGCAATGAAAATGGCAAAACCGGGCATATTTGAGTATGAAGTAGCCGGAGCTATTAATGGTGCCGTGTTGAGAAAAAACTGCATGATGGCCTACCCGATAATCTGTTCCGTGAACGGGGAAACCTTGCATAACCATTATTACGGGAATTCACTGAAAAAGGGACAGTTGCTGCTGATTGACGCCGGGGCTGAATCCCTCATGCATTATGCCACCGATATTACACGTACCTATCCCGTAGGGGGGAAGTTCAGCCAGCAGCAAAAGGATATTTATAATATCGTGCTGAAAGCCCAGCTTGCCGCCATCCAGGCTATCAAACCCGGCCGGCCTTATTATGAGATTCATATGATTGCGGCTACTGCCATAGCAACCGGACTTAAAGAAATAGGGCTGATGAAGGGCGATGTTGGTGAGGCCGTGCAGCATGGAGCCCATGCCTTGTTCTTCCCGCATGGAATAGGTCATATGATGGGGCTCGATGTACATGACATGGAGGATATCGGTGAGGAATACATCGGATACGATCACGAATTCAAACGCTCGGAGCAGTTCGGCACTGCCTATCTGCGTCTTGCCAAGCGTCTGCAGGAAGGTTATGTGGTAACCGTTGAGCCGGGTATTTATTTTATCGGCCCCCTGGTTGATAAATGGCACAGTGAGGGACGGTACCGCGATTTTATCGATTACCGCATGGTAGATAAATACCGGGGTTTCGGCGGTATACGGATCGAAGATAATATTGTGGTTACGGCAAAGGGTAATCGCCTGATTGGCAAACCTATTCCCAAGGAGGCTGATGAGATTGAGTAACTTATGAAAGGTTAATTCATCATGCTCTCAATATCTTCTATCTGAATCGGAATATCCTGCATGAGATCGATATGTCCGTCACCCGTAATAAGGATGTTGCTCTCCAGGCGGATACCTGTTTTTTCAGCGGGTAAATAAAGAGCCGGTTCGCAGGTCAGCACCATACCCGGTCTGAATTCTGCATCCTTGCTGCCTACATCGTGCACATCGAGTCCGAGGAAATGGGATGTACCATGCATATAGTATTGCTGGTATAATGGGGTGTTCTTATCCTGCTTTTCCAGCTCATCGGCAGTGTACAATCCGAGTCTGACATGTTCCTGGCCGAAACGACGGCACACTTCACCATGTACTTTGTTAATGCTGCTTCCGGGTTTCATCAGTGTACAGGCAAATTTGAAAACATCAAGTACTGATTTGTACAGATCTTTCTGCCTTTCGGTAAAACGGCCGCTGACAGGTATGGTGCGGGTGCAGTCAGCTGCATAATTGCCATATTCGGCACCAAAGTCCATCAGCACCAGTTCGCCCCCTTCCAGGGTTTTGTTGTTGTCGATGTAATGCAACGTGCAGGCATTTATGCCGGAGGCGATTATGGGCTGGTAGGCATGCCCCCGTGACCCGTTTTTAATGAACTCATAGATGATCTCCGCCTCCACTTCATATTCCATCATACCGGGTTTTGTTGTTTTAAGCACACGCATGAAGGCATCACGTGTTATCATACAGGCCAGCCGGATCAGCCCGGTTTCATCGGCGGATTTTATTACCCGCAGGTCACGCATAATGGATGCCAGCCTTTCATAATTATGGGCCGGGAATCTTTTCCTTAACTCCTCAGCATAGCGCAGGTTCCGGCATGGCAATTCGGGTATGAATTTGGGGTATTCCGGCAGGTTCAGGTATACATTTACAGCATGCATCATAAGCGGTGCCAGCAGGGAATCCACTTCATCCTGATACTTTACAGTCCTTATACCCGAAATCGATCCGGCTTCGCCGGGTGTCAGCTTATGACCCTCCCAGGTTTCGAGTATCGGGTTTGATCTTCTGATAACGAGGATCTCGCGTAATGCTTCATCGGGGTGATCCGGGGAGATGATCAGCGTGGTTTTTTCCTGGTTTATCCCGCTGAGGTAAAACAGGTCGGAATGCTGTCGATACGGGAAATACTGATCGGTTGTCCTGTTCATTTCATCATTGGAATGAAATATGGCAACAGAATTTTCTTTTAGTGAGTGCGAGAGCTTATATCTGTTTTTTTCGAACAGTGTTGCCGGAATAACAATGGTTTTCATGGGAAGTTAAAATGATTTCAGGTGGTAATGGTATTTAAATTTTCTCTAAATTAGAGATTCCTTTATGCATAATTGTAAAAATAATCCTAAGCGGGTAAATTTGCAGCCGTATCAACAAACAATTTTCAACACCTCGTGCAATTAATCGAAGTTTTATGAGCAGCATCCTGAGTTCTTCCATTGGTAAAAAACTAATGATGTCCCTTGCCGGGCTCTTCCTGGTAGTTTTTTTGATAGTACATCTCGGCATTAACCTCACCCTGATCTTTTCGGAAAGCAGGGAAACATTCAACAGGGCAGCCCACTTTATGGGCACCAATGTCATTATCCGGTTGATGGAATTTGTGCTGTTCGGCGGTTTCCTGCTGCACATGTTCTACGGGGTTTTCATTCAGCTGCAGAATTGGATTGCCCGGCCAAAGGGGTATAAAAAGGAAAATTATTCCCAGACTTCCTTCTTTTCTAAATTCATGATCCATACGGCCGCTATCATAACTGTTTTCCTGGTGATACACCTCTTTGATTTTTATTTCAGGGCGAAGTTTTTCGGTGATGTTCCTCTTGTGATTTACGACGGAAAGGAATATCATGATCTTGGCCTCCTTGTAGTGGAGAAATTCAAAATTGCCGGAGTTGTGATTTTTTATGTTGTCTGCTTTTTGTTCCTTGCTTTTCACCTGTTGCATGGATTTCAGTCGGCGTTTCAGTCGCTGGGTCTCAATCATAGGTTTTATACACCGGTGATCAAAGCAATTGGTATAATATATACTATCCTGATCACTGCCGGACTTATCCTGATCCCGGTTTATATTTTTTTCTGGATGTAAGAATATGAATAAACATTGATATGATTAAACTGAATCCGCGTATTCCTGAAGGCCCGCTGGCCGGGAAATGGACCCATTATAAAGCCACCCAGAAACTGGTCAACCCTGCCAACAAACGCAAGCTGGATATCATTGTTGTGGGGACCGGGCTTGCAGGTGCTTCCGCAGCAGCCAGTCTCGGTGAACTTGGGTTTAATGTCAAGTCGTTCTGTTACCAGGACAGCCCGCGAAGGGCACATAGCATTGCCGCACAAGGCGGTATCAACGCAGCGAAAAATTATCCCAATGACGGGGACAGCGTTTACAGGTTGTTTTATGATACCATCAAGGGAGGGGATTACCGTGCCAGGGAGGCAAATGTATACCGGCTTGCCGAGGTAAGCGGCAATATCATTGACCAGTGTGTTGCACAGGGAGTGCCTTTTGCCCGGGAATACGGAGGTTTACTTGATAACCGGTCGTTTGGAGGTGCACAGGTCTCCCGGACCTTTTATGCAAGGGGACAAACGGGTCAGCAATTGTTACTGGGAGCATACAGCGCCATGATGCGGCAGGTGCATGCAGGTACCGTGAAGTTGTATCCGCGCACCGAAATGCTTGATATTGTGCTGGTTGAAGGAAAGGCGCGGGGGATCATTACCCGCGATCTGGTAAGCGGAAAGATTGATAGGCATTTTGGTCATGCCGTGGTGATAGCCACCGGCGGGTATGGCAGGGCTTTTTTCCTGTCAACCAATGCCATGGGTTCTAACGGAAGTGCTTCATGGCAGGCTTACAAACGGGGGGCTTTTTTCGCAAACCCATCTTATGTTCAGATACATCCAACCTGCATTCCGGTGCACGGAGATTACCAGTCAAAGCTCACCCTGATGAGCGAAAGCCTTCGTAACGACGGACGTATCTGGGTACCGAAAAGCAAGGAAGATGTGGAAGCGCTGCGCAAAGGCAGCATCAGACCGAAAGATATTCCCGAAGAAAACCGCGACTACTACCTCGAAAGAAGATATCCTGCTTTCGGAAACCTCGTGCCCAGGGATGTGGCCTCAAGGGCAGCTAAGGAAAGGTGTGATGCCGGATTCGGCATAGGAAGCGGATTGGCAGTTTACCTTGATTTTTCAGAGGCCATTGGCAGGTTGGGAAAACATGTGATTGAAGAGCGTTACGGAAATCTTTTTCAGATGTACGAAAAAATTGTTGATGAAAACCCGTACGAAACACCCATGATGATCTATCCCGCCATTCATTATTGTATGGGAGGCACCTGGGTTGACTATGACCTGATGACTACCATACCGGGCTTGTTCTCCATCGGGGAGTGTAATTTTTCCGATCACGGTGCCAACAGGCTGGGGGCATCTGCACTCATGCAGGGTCTTGCAGACGGGTATTTCATTTTACCTTATACGATCCAGAACTATCTGGCTGCAGAAATTTTAACGCCACGGATGCCCGTAACGCAGCCTGAATTTGAGGAAGCAGAAACAACTATCCGTGAACGGATCAACCGGCTTCTGCAAATAAAAGGCAGTCAAACGGTTGACCAATTACACCGGAAATTCGGGCTGCTGTTGTGGGATTCGGTTGGTATGGCCAGGAACCGGAAAGGACTTGAAAGTGCAATCAGGGAGTTTGGCAAGCTGCATGCAGAGTTCTGGTCGGATATAAGAATTCCCGGAGGTTCGGATGAAATGAACCCGGAGCTTGAAAAAGCCGGACGTGTGGCCGATTTTATAGAAATGGGTGATTTGATGGCCCGGGATGCCCTGCAGCGGGAGGAATCCTGCGGCGGTCATTTCAGGGAAGAATTTCAGACCGAAGAAGGGGAGGCAAAAAGAAATGATGATGATTTTATGTTCGTGGCTGCCTGGGAAAAAGCGGATGAGGGCAAGGAACCTGTTTTACATAAAGAGCCACTGATCTACGAAAATATTAAAGTTCAGTCGCGCAATTACAAAATTTAGTGCTATGGATTTCACATTGAAAATATGGAGGCAGGAAAATGCCAGAGCGAAGGGAAGGTTTGAAACCTATAAGATCACAGACATTTCTGCTGACTGTTCCTTTCTCGAAATGCTGGATATTTTGAATCAGCAGCTGATCAATAAGTTCGAAAAGCCCGTTTGTTTTGACCATGACTGCCGTGAAGGGATCTGCGGGGCGTGCAGCCTTTATATTAACGGACACCCTCACGGACCAGATAAGGCGGTTACTACCTGTCAGTTGCATATGCGTAAATTCAAGGACGGGGAGACTATTGTGGTGGAGCCTTGGCGAGCCAGGCCTTTCCCGGTAATCAAGGATCTGGTGGTTGACCGTTCGTCCTTCGACAGGATCATAGAGGCAGGCGGATATATTTCGGTGAATACGGGTGGTGTCCCCGATGCCAACAGCATCCCGGTTCCAAGGAATGATGCTGAAATTTCTATGGATGCGGCAGCCTGCATTGGTTGTGGAGCTTGTGTTGCCGCATGTAAAAATGCATCGGCCATGCTGTTTGTGGCAGCCAAGGTCTCCCAGTTTTCCATGCTTCCGCAGGGAAAGGTGGAGGCCAGAGAAAGAGTACTCAGCATGGTTGCCAAAATGGATGAGCTTGGATTTGGAAACTGTACAAACACAGGAGCCTGTGAAGCCGAATGTCCCAAGGAAATATCCATTTCACACATTGCCCGGATGAACAGGGAATACCTTACAGCCAAGATCACCTAGCAAGTGTGATCACTTTCTTATACTTCAGGATCCGGCCATCCTTGTTGAAAAATTCGGCATACACCAGATATATGCCGATATCTGCAGGAGAATTGTCGTTTTTTGTTCCGTCCCAGGAAAACTGTTCCCTGGTTCCAAGCAATGTATTTGATGCCAGGGTCTTTATCCTTCTCCCCTTTGTATCAAAAACAACAATATTGGCAAGATACCCCGGATCACCAAATGAAAGCTGAATGCTTGCATAATCATCAATGCCGTCTTTATCCGGAGAAAATACCTCCGGTTGAATGGTAAGATTATCCATGGTTTGGCTGTCATGTAACCCTTGTGAATTCTGATATCCGGGAGTAGCGTATCCCGCAGTGGCAGCTGCCGAGTGCCAGTTGGCAGCGTTGTTGGTGAAACCGCCGGCATCGATCCTTTCAAGCGATATACCTTTTGTTGCGGTAAGCAATTCATGATGCATCGATGGGGAATAATGAAATTCATCAGTGGTCCTCAGCATTCCGTCAAGCACTTGTATTACCCCGTTGTTGTTTGGCAGCGTGAACAAGGCAGTCTGTTCCACCAGGCTGGCGTAATAACGGGCAGTGCAGGCAGGCGGCAAGCCCTTGATATCACGGGCAATTACGGCATATTGCCCCGGAAAAAGAAGAAACGGATTTGCTTTCAGGGATACAAACCTTGATATATTCCCCGAATAAGGATCTGCAAGGGCGAGTGAAAATTCGGACAGATCGAGCACCTTAACAGACCGGTTGTATAACTCAACAAATTCTGACATGCCTGAATCGGGATCAAACATAATCTCATTGATCACGAGGTCAAAACTGTCGGAGGGGACAGGTACCGAAAATTCGGCGCTGGCTTGATTATGCAGCTTGTTACCCGCACAGTCCTTAAGTGAATTGAGAATTGTAACCGTATACCTTTCCGGTGGTTCAACGTGGTTCGGATAGCATAGAACCAGGGAACTGAAATCGGGTTCAACCGGTATTGCAGCCATCGGATGCAACAAGCCCTTACTGGATGAGTAACATGACGGGTCCGCCAGGGAAGTGCTGTCCATGTTTTCGCTGAAATGCAGCATTACCGATGAATCGGAAGACATGGTGGCTCTCAGCAGATAAGGTGACAACAGATCGGGGTTACATGCATCAACAGAGTTTTCAAAGCCAGGGGTGCCACCCCTGTAATCAATGCTTTCGTGCCAGTTTTCCGCCCTGCCGCAAGGGTTGTCCGGATCAATAATCTCGAATGACCACCCCCCTTCAGCTTTAAATCTGCTGCTATACCACCGGGGCGAGAATGTAACGGTATGAACGGTTGCCCCGGTGGCCGATTTCAGGATAAGGGTCTGTCCGGTGTTCACAATGGCAGGCATATCCGGCAGCGGAAGCGTCTTGCCGGGTATTGCAAAGAGGGTTTCCATACCCTTTTCGCAAATGATCAGGTAATCGTTGGGTGCTATGATTGCAGCAGAAAGTTTTCTTTCGTTTTCGCCAAAGATCAGTTTCCAGCCAAACAGGTTCACGGGTATATTGCTGCGGTTGTACAATTCGATGTATTCCGCATCCGGCAGCAATACCCGGGGATGGGGATCGTACATGATCTCACTAATTATTACTGAATAAGCTGTTGTTTGAGCCTTTGCGATTAACGGGAACCACAAAAAAATAAAAATTATCTTTACCATTAACGATTTTTTTTACGAAGTTTGCCGGATAACTGTTCATCCAAAGTAATCATTTGGGATGAAAAATACACACAAATTGTCATGAAAGTTGCAGTTGTTGGTGCCACAGGACTGGTTGGCACACAGATGATCAAGATCCTTGAAGAGCGTAACTTTCCGGTTACCGTGTTTATACCCGTTGCCTCGGAAAAGTCGGTTGGTAAAAAAGTTGTTTTCAGGAATAAGGAATACGAAGTAGTGGGTATGAAAACTGCTATTGACATGAAACCGCAGATTGCCATTTTTTCGGCAGGGGGCGCTACATCCAGGACATGGGCACCTGAATTTGCCGCTGTTGGAACAACAGTGGTGGACAATTCTTCGGCCTGGCGCATGGAACCTGATATCAAGCTGGTTGTGCCGGAGGTGAATGCTCATGTATTGACGGGTAAGGACAAGATCATCGCGAATCCCAACTGTTCTACCATCCAGATGGTTGTTGCGCTGGTTGGAATTCACAAAGCATACAAAATCAAAAGGATTGTGGTTTCAACCTACCAGTCGGTTACCGGGACCGGCAAAAAGGCAGTGGATCAATTAATGAATGAACGCAAGGGTATTGAAGGCAATATGGCCTATCCCCATAAAATTGATATGAATGCCCTGCCCCATATCGATGTCTTTCTGGACAACGGGTATACCAAGGAAGAAATGAAAATGGTGAACGAGACCAAAAAGATCATGGGTGACGACTCCATCCGGGTTACAGCAACCACTGTCAGGATTCCGGTGATCGGAGGTCATTCGGAAGCCCTGAATATTGAATTTGAAAAAGAGTTTGAGCTGACCGATGTCCGTCGAATACTCGGGCAAACACCGGGGGTGATCGTCATGGACGATCCGAAGAACAACATTTATCCCATGCCCATTATTTCCCATAACCGCGATGAGGTATTTGTAGGAAGGATCAGGCGTGATGAAACACAGCCCAAAACCCTGAACATGTGGGTGGTTTCGGATAACCTCCGCAAAGGAGCTGCTACAAATGCCATTCAGATCGCCGAGTACCTGATGGAGAAAAAGCTTATTTAATAAAGAAAATTGTCATAAGGATACCTGGTTACATGGATTTCCCGGATCATTTCGTACATTGTTTTTCTCAATTCATCGATGTGTTGTTTTTTGAGCGCGGAAATAAAGATGGATGGGGAATTGTTTTTAGCCATCCAGCTGTTTTTCAACTCATCGAGTGTTAGATTTTTCCTCAGTTTCGGACTAAGATCATCCTCGTCCTTCCTGACAAAGGAATAAGCATCGGTTTTATTAAACACCACGAGGATGGGCTTGTCTGCTGCATTAATTTCCTGCAGGGTCTGATTTACCACACCAATCTGTTCTTCAAATCCGGAGTGCGAAATATCCACGACATGCAAAAGCAGATCAGCCTCGCGAACTTCATCGAGGGTTGATTTAAACGACTCAACCAAATGATGGGGGAGTTTCCGGATAAATCCTACCGTATCCGATAACAGAAAGGGCAGATTTCCTATCACCACCTTCCGGACTGTAGCATCGAGTGTTGCAAAAAGCTTGTTCTCTGCAAACACCTCCGATTTGCTCAGCAGGTTCATCAGGGTGGATTTCCCGACATTGGTATAACCAACAAGAGAAACCCTTACCAGCTTTCCCCGGTTTTTGCGCTGCGTGGTCATCTGCCGGTCGATTTTCTTGAGTTGTTCCTTGAGTAGCGCGATTTTGGTGCGGATGATCCTGCGGTCGGTTTCAATTTCAGTTTCACCCGGACCCTTCAGGCCAATACCCCCGCGTTGTTTTTCAAGGTGGGTCCACATGCCGGAAAGACGGGGCAGCAGGTATTCGTATTGCGCAAGTTCAACCTGCGTTTTGGCATAGGCAGTCTGTGCCCGGCGGGCAAAGATATCAAGGATCAGGTTGGTGCGGTCAAGGACCCTGATACCGAGTTCTTTTTCAATATTCCTTATCTGGCTTGGCGAAAGCTCATCATCGAAAATAACGATGTCGATTCCGTTTGATTTTACAAAATCGCTAATTTCATCGAGTTTACCGCTTCCGATATAGGTGCGTGAATTGGGAACATCAAGCCGCTGGATAAACCTCCTTACAGGAATGGCACCTGCAGTCTCCGTTAGAAAGGACAATTCATCCAGGTAATCTTCTACCTGTGAAAGAGGCTGGTTGTTGTTTGTTATTCCAACCAGAACAGCCTTTTCGGGTTCGGTGTTTATAATATATCCCTCCATTTCCTGAAGAAACTGATATGTGCGTGCAAATTAAGCAAAAATACCAGTAGAAACGTTCGCGAAGGGAAGGTATTTATTGAAGCGTATTCCGGTTGTAATTCAATGCTTCGTTTATCGATCTTTTAAGGGCCTCGGTACAGTCGATGATCATTCTGATGTCGTCCGGGAATGGCACGGGTTCTAACTCCACCAATTGTTTCTTTTCAGGTGACAGTGCATTCAGATCTCCGACAGCACGGGCAGAAGCATGTTCAAAATGTGTTCCTGCAGCAATGGGCTGCTTTTTAAGAAGCGACTGCGGATTGGCTGCCAGGAATTCGATCTCTCCTTGTATATTGCAGTCTTTCTGCTGTAACGACTCAATGACCGTGCACTGGATCTCCTTGTATTTTTTTACTTTGATATCATTCCCGGCAGTGTCCCTCATTACATTGCCTTTCGCATCCAGCACGTACTGAAATCCGTCCTCAATGGTTTTTTTCTCAATATAATCCTTATCCTGAACCAGGTCAGGTGAAACTTCAATAACCTGCAGGATGATGTCTACAAAGTAATCATACTGTACTTCCTTGTCAAGCTTTCGGGTATAATATTCAACCCATTGGCTGTTAATCTCATTGGCATTGACGGCAACCAGACCATCCACAAATTCGGGAGGCAGGTTGAGGATGGTGCGGTTCTCCACACTGATCAGTACACGGCTGGTCCCCAGGTAACGGGCTTCGTTGATCATCTGATCCAGGTTGGGATATGCCCCCCCGGAATATTCATTGGCCCTGCTGAGTTCGTTGTAAGCCTGCCGGTACGATTCCTTGTCTTTGTTTTCCATCAGCTTCCGCCCGTGGGTATAGAAATATTCTGCAGCCTTGCGTTTGGATGCTACAATTTCAGCATCGTAATCGACAACCGGATACGTAATGCTCCGTCCGTTGAGCTGCATCGGAAGTACCTTTTTGACTGATGATTGCCGGTATTTCAACCGGTCATACAGGCTAAGCACTTCATCCCATGTATTGGGATTCCCTTCCATTTTGAGATATTTAATGCGTTCAAGGTCACGGTCATTGGCCAGTTTGTAAGCTTTGTCCAACAACGATGCATCTTCCTCCTTATCAGGATTTTTAAGAAGACTTTTCACCGATTTTTCAATCAGTGCATCATAATTCCCTTGTCGCAGCAACTTTTCAGGTGAGGAACAGGAAGCCAGTATCAACATGCTTATACAAAAGCCCGCCAGTAATTTCATCGTTTTTGTTTTTATAGATTTAATCATCCTTGTATGGTTCAACATATTTTTTGTATAAATGGTTTTTTTTAATACTTTTGCCCTGTTCTGCAGGCCCACACCCATTCGGGGAATTAGCTCAGTTGGCTAGAGCGATTGCATGGCATGCAATAGGTCAGGGGTTCGACTCCCCTATTCTCCACGGCTAGTATGTGGGCTTGCCGGAATTCAGATCAAAACTTTACTCCCCTCCCTGGCCTTTGTCCCTCTTTTGGAACGTCTGTACAGGAAAATGGTGATCACCAGTAATGCTCCCAACGAACCTGTTAGTATGATCAGTAACCTGCTTTTATGCTGTTCCTTAAGATATTGTTTGTTCAGGTTGTTGATATACAGATCGATCATTTTTTTGTCTGCCCCGGATTCAGCAAAGTCCTTTCTCTTCAGGGCCTCCTCACTGAGCTTTGACAGGATTTCCTGCGTTTTCTCAATTTCCAGGTCCATTTCATTTTCAGATATCGGGATTTCGATACCTACAGAGGCATGATCAAGTAAATTCAATTCCTCCAGCAGGGCAGCAGCTTTTTCAAAGTTTTTAGATGCCTCAAAGGAAACTGCAAGGGCTTTGATGTTTTTGGCTGAAAGTGCGGTAATGTTCAGGCTGTCAGCAATTCGCCGGCTTTGTTCATAATATTTAATGGCCAGCTGCTGATTTCCGGAGCGGCGATAGGCATTACCGAGATTGAACAAAGTAATGGCCTTGCCAAAATCATAGTTGGATTCTTTTTTTGAAGCCAGTGACCGTGTGTAATATGTTATGGCATCATTGTATTTGTTGTTGATGTATAACAGGTTGCCAAGATTATTTAAAGCCATGGAGGCTTCTTTCCGGTTTCCGCTTTCATTCAGGTTTTTCATCGATTCCTTAAAGAATTTCTCAGCTTCGGTATAATTTCCCATCTCATAATGTGCCACCCCCATTTTATTGTATACCGGCCCCAATGCCTTATTCATTTTCAGTTTCTGAATGAGGTTCACGGTTTTCTCATAGGATAGTATTGAACTGGTGAGTACTTTTTGTTTGTAATAAACATCACCCAGATCATTCATTACATCCTTAAGCCCGGTTTCATCCTTTATACTGTCCTTGATCCTGGCTGACTGCTGGTAATAATCAATGGCATTCTTATAGTCATAGGTTGTTTCATAAACGTTGGCAATATCGGATAATACCTTGGAGGCACCTGGCTTGTCACCCGACTTTTCTTTCAGTGAAAGGGATTTCTCAAAACTATTGAGTGAATTCTGGAAATCACCCGAAGAATAATAGGCATCGGCTATTTCTTCATATACCACGGACACATTCTTCTGCTCGCCATACTTTTCTTCAATTTCAATAGCTTTGCGGTAATAGTTGATCGCAATTTCTTCATCCTTAACCTTTCTGAAGGCATCTGCGATGCTGCTGTAAACTTTTGATCGTGCCAGCATATCGCTGCCTTTTTCTGCCAGACGTAATTCTTCGGCATATGTATCAAAGATAACTTTTCTCAGACTGTCCCTGGCAGTCTGGGTTTGCCTGTCACGGATGAACTGGCTGATATCCGCCTTTTCCTGTTTTGGCTCCGCCGGTTTAACCGCAGCACTTTGCGTAAGCTGTTCCTGTTCCTGTTTCCTTGCCTGCTCCACCTTTCTTTTCACTTCAGCGAGCTCCTTTTCTCCAAGGGTTGCTTCTATGCTTTGCATCTTGAGTTTTGGTTCATCCTCGAAGGGCTTAAGCTCAGCTGCCTTTTCATATTCAAACATGGCCGCCGCATAATTTTTTGAGGCAAGAAAGCCGTCTCCCTTTTTCAGGTGTTCTTTATAAATAGCTGCCTTATCCACAGGCTGGGCAGCGGTGTTATCGACACCATAAACAGGGCAAAACAATGCAGGCAACAGAAATGCCAGCATCATTCCAACAACCCGGTTATGATGTATAAACCCTTTTTTCATAGTTTACAAATTTGATTTGGTATGATGGCCTTGAGGATCACCTGAGGTTAAATTCCGGGTATGGAAAATCCGCCCTGAGATCCTTCAGTCTGCATAGGGTAATACGGAATTATTCCGGGATAGATTCAATCAGGCACACAATTTTTAATGCAAAATTAGCTATTTTTGCCCTGAAACACGAAATTAGACAATTTCCGGTTATGAAACCTGATGCGCGGGATGCTGACAGGTACATCAAGAATCTTATCAGGGCGGGTGAAAGTCAGCAGCTTGATTTTAAATTCGAGATCAGTGATGCAAAAAAAATGGCCCGTACTTTTTCGGCATTTGCAAATACAAAAGGAGGTAAGCTGCTGATTGGCGTCAAGGATAATGGAAGGATCAGCGGAGTTCGCAGTGAAGAGGAAGCATATATGGCCGAATCGGCGGCACATGTTTTTTGCAAACCTTCCATCAAATACGGGTTGAAAAAATGGATCGTCGAGGGTAAACCTATTCTGGAAATTGAGATACCCATGAGCAACATGCGGCCACATTATGCCAGGGATGAATCGGGTGAGTGGACAGCTTACCTGAGGGTACTTGATCAGAATATCCGGGCAAACAGGATAATGGTGAACGTGTGGAAAAATGAAAGCCGGCAGCAGGGAGTTCTCATTAATCTGGGCCGTGAGGAAAAGGTACTTGTCGACTTTTTGTCGGAAAATGACCACATAACCCTGTCAAAATTTATAAAGATCGCACGTACGGGCAGGTTTCAGGCTGAAGAAATTCTGGTTAACCTGATACTTACACGGGTGCTGGTCATGGATGTTACGGAAAGGGCTGTGTTTTACCGGCTTAATCCGGCCAATGCACAAGGTGTCGTGTAAACATGACAATTTTTCAGGAAACACAGCCAGACTAAAAACGGTATAAAATTTGATATATATACATATATAAATATAAATATAAAACGCAAAACAGATGAAAAAATCGTGGTATCTTTTGGCAGGTGTGCTAATCATTTCGATCCTGAGTTGCAAGGGTCAGCCTGATGCTAAACCCGAAGGACAGCCTGAAAGCATCATTGGTAATACCGGCACAGCGGCCAAACAGGTTGCAGCCGCCATTACAGAAACCAACACAGTCCATCAGGCGCCCGTTCATATTACCAAAGCCGACTTTCTGAAACTGGTCATGGATTATGAAAAAAGTCCCGATAAATGGGCATTTAAGGGAGAAGTGCCCTGTCTGATTGACTTTTATGCCGACTGGTGTGCGCCTTGCAGAATTACATCACCCATTCTGGAAGAGCTATCCGGCGAATATGCAGGCAGGATCAACATCTATAAAGTTGACATAGAGAAAGAGCGGGAACTGGCTTCGGTTTTTGGAGTTCAAAGCATTCCCACATTTTTGTTCTGTCCGGTTACCGGGCCACCGACCATTTCCTCGGGTATTGCAAATACACCTGAAGCTACAAAGGACATGTTCAGGAAGCAGATTGAAGAATTGTTGCTGAAAACGGGAAATGACGCTGCCATTTGAAAATAGCCGGCAGGATTTATGCTGGTTATTGAGGGTCTGCATTACGCATTGATTTATCCCTTTTTATCAACATCTGTTTCATGGTGTGTTAATCTGCCGTATTTTTGCTGTCAGGTTTACAATTTCCCTCCATGTTTTTGATCTTCGATACTGAGACCACAGGATTACCGGCGAATTACAATGCACCGGTAACCGATACGGATAACTGGCCGCGCATGGTGCAGCTTGCCTGGGAATGCCACGACGATACCGGAAAACTGACCGCTTCGGAATGTTACCTGATCAAACCTGAAGGGTACACAATTCCCTATGCTGCCGAAAAAGTTCATGGGATTTCTACGGAAAAAGCCATGGCCGAGGGATCCGACCTGAAAACCGTGCTCGTGGAATTTGCCGGAGTGCTGGAGCAGGCATTGGTAATTGTAGGCCACAATGTAGAATTCGATCTGCGCATTCTCGGTGCAGAGTACATCCGGAAAGGTATAACCTCCAGTCTTTTTGAAATTACACAGATTTGTACCAAGGAATTGTCCACTGAATTTTGTGCCTTACCCGGAGGGCGCGGTGGAAAATTCAAATGGCCTACACTTTCGGAGTTGCATGATAAACTTTTCGGCGAGGGATTTGAGGAAGCGCATAATGCTGCGGCCGATGTGGCAGCAACTACCCGTTGTTTCCTGGAACTCGTCCGCAGGGATGTGATCCTGCCTCGCGACCTTAAGGTAGACCCGCAACTGGTAAAGGGATTTAAAAGTGCAAATCCGTCCGTTATTCCACCTGTAGAAATCAGGCCAAAACCGGACAGGCAGGCTTTGGATACCGATGTGCCTGTTGAAAAGACAGGAATTGTTATAGGGGAGAGTTCAAAGCCTGATAAAATTCCTTTTACCCATCTGCACGTTCACTCCCAATATTCGATTCTTGACGGGGCAGCGGTGATTAAGAATTTGATCGCCAAAGCCAAAAGCGATAACATGAAAGCACTGGCAATCACTGACCACGGTAATATGTTTGGTGCTAAGGAATTCCATAATGAGACCCGGAAGCAGGGAATAAAACCCATCCTCGGATGTGAAGTATATGTTGCCCGCCGCTCCAGGCATGAAAAATCTGACAAGCTTGATGGCGGAGGTTTTCACCTTGTGCTGCTTGCAAAGAACAAGGAGGGGTATAAAAACCTGATCAAACTCGTTTCTTACGGATGGACAGAAGGATTTTACTACAAACCCCGCATTGACAAGGAATTGTTGCGACTTTACAGCAAGGGTCTTATTGCTTCTTCAGCGTGTCTTCACGGAGAAATTCCATGGCTCCTGCTCCATGAGGGTATTGATGCCGCAATGCAGGCAGTGGAGGAATACCGGAAAATTTTTGGGGATGATTTCTACCTTGAACTGCAGCGTCATCCTTCGGGTGAACCGAAGATAGACCGCGAGGTGTATGAAAACCAGGTATTTGTTAATACACAGCTGCAGAATATTTCCGCCGGGACCGGCATAAGGTGTATCGTTACCAACGACGTACATTTCATCAACGAAGAGGATGCTCCTGCGCACGACAGGCTTTTATGCATAAGCACCGGTAAGGATGTGGATGATCAGAACCGTTTGCGATATACCAGGCAGGAATGGCAAAAGACTCAGGATGAGATGAGGGCCTTGTTTGCCGATGTGCCGCAAGCCATTGCCAATACACAGGAAATTGTCGACAAGGTTGAACAATATGAGCTGAACAGTGATCCGGTAATGCCGGACTTCCCCATACCGGAAGGATTTCCGGATGCCAATGAATACCTGCATTTTCTTACTTACGAAGGCGCCGGAAAGCGTTACCCCGGGATGAATGAGATGGTGAAGGACCGTATTGAATTTGAACTGGAAACAATACAAAAGATGGGTTTCCCGGGATACTTTCTAATTGTATGGGATGTGATACGGGCAGCCCGGGAGATGGGGGTTTCTGTCGGACCCGGAAGAGGTTCCGCTGCGGGTTCGGTGGTAGCCTATTGCCTTAGGATTACCGATATCGACCCGATAAAATATGATTTGCTGTTTGAGCGGTTCCTGAATCCCGACCGGATCTCGATGCCGGATATCGACATCGACTTTGATGAAGACGGCAGGGAAAAGGTGTTGCAGTATGTGGTAAAAAAATATGGCAGGGAGCGGGTGGCCCATGTTATTACTTTTGGCACCATGGCGCCGAAAATGGCCATACGCGATGTGGCCAGGGTGCAAAAACTTGAATTATCCGAGGCCGACCGGCTGGCTAAGCTGGTACCAGATACTCCGGGGATTACATTTAGGGACACTTATGAAAGAGTACCCGCGTTACTGGCAGAGAAAAATTCAAATAACCAACTGATCGCGAGTACACTGAAATATGCCGAGGTGCTTGAAGGTTCGGTAAGGCAAACCGGAGTTCATGCCTGTGGGATCATTATCGGAAGAGACAGCCTGGAAGAGTACATTCCCATTTGCAGGAATAAGGATGCCGACTTAAATGTGACACAGTTTGAAGGATCACACATTGAATCGGTTGGTATGCTGAAAATGGACTTCCTGGGTCTGAAGACACTTTCTATTATCCAGGACACCCTGGATAATATCAGGATCTCGGGAAAGCCGGAGGTTGATATTGACAACCTGGCACTGGATGATGCCAGGACTTATGAGCTTTACAGCCGGGGGGAAACAACCGGGTTATTCCAGTTTGAATCGGAAGGGATGAAGAAGCACCTGAAGGCGCTGAAGCCAAACCGTTTTGAAGATTTAATAGCCATGAATGCCCTTTACCGGCCGGGCCCCATGGATTATATCCCCAGTTATGTGAACCGCAAACACGGGAAAGAGGAGATCATTTATGATATTCCCGAAATGGAGGCCTATCTGAAGGACACCTATGGCATTACGGTTTATCAGGAGCAGGTTATGCTTCTTTCACAACTGCTTGCCGGATTTACAAAGGGAATGGCTGATTCACTCCGGAAAGCCATGGGGAAGAAAATTGTTTCCATGATGAATGAGCTGCGGGTGAAATTTGAAGAGGGTTGTATCCGGAACGGGCATGATCCGAAAACAGTCCAGAAAATATGGAAGGATTGGGAATCATTTGCACATTATGCTTTTAACAAGTCCCATTCCACCTGTTATGCATTAATATCGTATCAGACTGCCTATCTGAAGGCGCATTATCCGGCTGAATTTATGGCGGCTGTGCTGAGCCGGAACCTTAATGACCTGAAAAAAGTCGGTTTTTTCATGGATGAATGCCGGCGAATGGGAATACGGGTGCTGGTACCCGATATCAATGAAAGCTTTGCACGATTTACCGTTAATGCCGAAGGTCATATACGGTTTGGTCTTGCAGCGATAAGGGGAGTAGGTGAATCGGCGGTGGATCATATCATTGGAGTAAGAAAGGCCGGAGGCTTGTTCAGGGATGTTTATGACTTTGTAGAAAGGGTCAATAATAACACGGTAAGCAAGCGATGCCTGGAGGCACTGGCTATGGCCGGTGGATTTGACAGCTTCAGGGATATACAGCGTCACCACTTTTTTGAAGCCGATGAGGGAGGCGCCGGGTTCATAGAATCGCTTATCCGTTATGGCAGTAAGATGCAAAGCCAGTCCGGCACAGCCCCCACGCTGTTCGGCAACATGGATACAATTGAAGTTATTAAGCCAAGACCTTCCAAAGCACAGGAGTGGCCACCCCTGGTTAAGCTCAATAAGGAAAAGGAAGTTATTGGCATTTATTTATCAGCGCACCCGCTGGATAATTTCAAACTCGAGATCAACCAGTTCTGTAACGAAACACTATCCGGCCTGCGTGATCTTGAATCACTCAGGAACAAAGAACTGACGATTGCTGGAATGGTAACCACAGTAAGACATGCAACAACAAAAAATGGAAAACCCTATGGATCCTTCACCATAGAGGATTATTCAGATACGTTTTCAATGACTCTCTTCAGTAAAGATTATGAAAACTTCCGGAAATATCTTTATGAAGGCTATTCCCTGCTGATCCGCGGCAGTGTTGGTGAAAACACCTGGAAAAAAACGCCGGAACTTGAATTTAAAATTAAAAGCATGAACATGCTTAGTTCAGCCCGTGATGAACTGGTGAAGGGCATTCAGATCAAACTGCCACTGGACATGTTGACAGACAGTTTTATAAAGGACTTTTCAGGATTTGCCAGGCAGAACGGGGGCTGCACGAACTTAAAGATCCTGGTGTATGATCCGGCCGAAAATATAGGTGTTGATTTGTTCAGCCGTTCGCAACGGATAGCGCTTACCGATGAACTCATCGATTTTTTGACCAATAAGAATGAATTGGAGTTCAAACTGTATTGATTGAGGTTTTTTGTTAGCGTACAGTTTTATAAATTTGCACCTGTAGAAAAAGTAAATTTTTGTAATAATTCAATACCTGATAATTATGGCTGTTATCTTAACTGATTCAAATTTTGATGACATTGTTCTTAAGGCTGATAAGCCTGTATTGGTTGACTTTTGGGCTGAATGGTGCGGACCTTGCAAGGTTATCGGACCAATCGTGAATGAAATTGCGGAGGACTACAAGGACAAAATAATCGTGGGCAAGCTCGATGTTGACAGCAATCCTGGTGTATCTGCCAAATTTGGGATCAGGAATATTCCAACTGTTCTTTTTTTTAAGGATGGACAGGTTGCCGACAAACAGGTTGGCGCTGTTCCAAAGGGTAATCTGGTAAACAAGGTTGAGGCCCTGTTATAGTAGGGTCTGATAAACCGGATTATGGTATTACGATATTTCAACGGCAACCGGATCAGCGTTTTAATCGTTATTGTCCTGCTTCCTGTTGCTTATTGGATACCTTCCTTATTTACAGCCACATCCCCGGCAACTCCATATGTTAGCGAAGCTCCGTTGGGTGAATTGTTGTTGTCGTTTAATATCAGGTACAGGCTGCTTTCCTCATTGGCAGCTCTGTTGATTGTATTGTTAAACGGATACCTGCTGGTGCAGCTGAATACGATTTACATTTTTATTCCCGGCAGGACCCAGCTCCCGGCATTGTTTTATTTTAT
>Ga0209431_10000926_pt1 | contig 24529 bp, 25 predicted proteins | sample RifCSP13_3_FD_184021 | JGI IMG/M metagenome (GOLD analysis project Ga0209431, IMG submission 184021) | Soil microbial communities from Rifle, Colorado - Rifle CSP2_sed 13_3 (SPAdes) (version 2) | ecosystem: Environmental > Terrestrial > Deep subsurface > Rock core/Sediment | place: Rifle...
TGGCGGCTGCTTTGGCCGAAATGTGTTTTGGGGCAAACCGTGGTGCATCGGTTGACTTGTCTTCCTTTAAAACGAGGACGGACCTCGTTTTGTTTTCGGAGACTGCCGGTTGTTTTTTGGCAGAGGTGGAAAATGAAAGAGTTGCCAAAAAACTTTTTGCCAAAGTACCTCACAAGATACTCGGCCGTCCAATCAAACAACAATCAATTATTATCAGTCAGGCATCTAAAAAAATCTGCGAAGTGTCAATCAATCAGCTCAAATCGGCTTGGCAGAAACCCATGGAGGAAATATTTCACTAATGGCAAAACCAAAAGTAGCAATTCTTGTAACCGATGGCACAAACTGCGATGAGGAGCTTTTTTATGCTTTTGAAAAATTTGGCTCGGATCCGAAGTATGTTCATGTAAACGAGTTAAGGGACAAAAGCCAAAATCTCAAGAATTACCAAATATTGGCACTGCCGGGAGGTTTTGCCTACGGCGATGATGTCGCGTCCGGCAAAATTTTGGCGGTTGAGCTCATCTCTTTTCTCAAAGACCAGCTGAAAGACTATATAAATAAGGAAGGATTGGTGCTGGGAGTCTGCAATGGCTTTCAGGTATTGGTGCGGACCGGACTTTTACCGTTTGGTAATTTGGGAAAGATGGATGCAACTTTAGCGCAAAACGAAAGCGGTCATTTCGAATGCCGTTTTGTCAAAATAAAAATTGAAAAATCGAATGCTAAATTTCTGGAGCCATATGTTGGCAAGACTTTGGATATTGCCGTTAACCATGGTGAAGGCAGATTTTTTGCACTGCCCCCAAACCTTGCAAAAATAGAGGGGCAAAAACTGATTTTCTGCCGGTACGTTGATGAAAATGGCAGAAAAACCCAAAAATATCCGGATAACCCCAACGGTTCTCTCGATGCGATTGCCGGAATTTGTGATCCGACAGGAAGAATCCTGGGTTTAATGCCCCATCCGGAAAAAATAGTCGACATCACTCAGCATCCTAACTGGAGACGAGGTAATATCGAAGCCAAAGGAGGTTTTATATTTGAAGCCATGATAAAATTCGCAAAACAGTCGTGAAAAAAATAAAAAAAAACCTTTATGCAAAGTGGGTAGACTATCAATCGCTTGATCCTGCAAAAAAACTGGCGCAAGATTCCGCTAAAAATACATCCAAGTATTTCAAAAAGTTAGGGTTTTCGGAATTGCCCGAAAGCAGAGGGGAATCTGCTTATGTATGGGAGCAAGGCGATGTTTATATGGCTAGTGTCTTGGAGTGTTTGGGGACTAAAAATCTTGTTGCTGACGAAATGGTAAAAATTACAGGAAAAACGTACTACGACGTAATCGCAAGCGACACTGTCGCTGCGGCTGTTAATGATCTTGCGGCAACCGGAGCAAAACCATTGGCGTTGCATGCTTTTTGGGCTCTTTGGAATGACGACTGGCTTCTAAATAAAAAGAGGACGGCCGATCTAGTTAGCGGTTGGAAGGAAGCATGTGATATTGCCCAAGTCACATGGGGGGGTGGAGAAACTCCATCTTTAACAAAAGTCGTTGCCAAAGGAGCAATTGTTTTGGCAGCCTCGGTGACTGGGATCATCAGTTCAAAAACAAGATTTATATCTGACAAGAAGTTAAAGATAGACGACAGAGTACTTCTTCTTAAGAGTAACGGTTTAAACGCCAATGGACTCTCTCTTGCTAGAGACATTGCCTCAAAATTCACAAAAGGTTACGCGACTAAATTACCAAATGGCCAAATGTATGGCGAAGCGATTCTGACAAAAACCAATATCTATGCAAAACTTGTACAGGATATTTTGGATGCCAGAATAAACATTCATTACATCTCCAATATTACAGGACATGGACTTAGAAAAATCATGCGCGCTCGCGGAAACTTTACTTATGTTATCGAAAAAGTTTTTGAGCCGCAGGAATTTTTTTCGTTTATCCAAGAAAAAGCTAATCTTTCGGACTACGAAATCTATGAGACATTAAATATGGGACAGGATTATGCGATTTTTCTGCCTGCCAAAGATATCAAAAAAGCCCAAGGTATCATCAAGAAAAACGGCTTTGAAAGTCTCGATGCCGGATATGTCGAAAAAGGTCCTCGTCAGGTTGTGATCAAACCGAAAAAATTGTTATATAAAGGTGAAACCCTTGATCTTAGATAAACTAGAAGTTTGCAAAGAAACCCGAAAATTAACCGCAAGCTCTCTCTTTAAAGTATTAAAAGATCTCCTAAAAACAAGAGATCAAATTTCCGAAAAGTATCTAGGGGATGCATGGTATGAAGAACTTACGAGTAATAAGGAAATTTTTCATGAGGGTTGGTATGTACCACCGCCTCAGGGGATTGGTGTTCTTTTTGCAACAGAGAAAAACCCTTCAAGGTTAAAGTTCAAAAGCTTACGGCAGGAAGAATTTTGGCCGCGGAACGATGTATTTCTAAATAAACAAAATGGTATTGCAATGGTATATGCATCGCCGGTGCATAAAGCGACAGGAATTATCGGAGATTTTGGATTGACAATTTATTTAGGAAGCAATAAGGCAATACAAAAGGAACTTCAGGAGTACCTGTCTATTGTCCAAGACGTTTTCAGATTTATAAAAATAGGAATGAAGATTTCTGAGATTCATACCTATATCTCGTCTCTCGTTTCAGGTAAGGGATTTACCAATGAGTGGTGGATGAGCATAACCGATCCAACCGGAACAAACTTCGGGCATACGATTCCCGTAACAAATACTGATTGGACAGCCAAAGAGCGACAGATTTTACTTAAAGGGGAAAATAATTGGGATAGAGTTATCGGTATGATCAGTCAAAAAAGGAAATTCATCAATGCATATGAAGAGTCTATCGTCCAAAAAGGTATGGCCCTTACTGTTGAGCCAAGACTGATCGTCAAAAACAATCCCAAATTGCCAACTGTTTACTATCACACTATTGTCACCTTGAAAGAAAATGGCAAGAAGGAACTATTAACTAATTTTGATGAATTGTTTAGATTGATAGGAATGAATTATCTCATCTGAACTTTGGACTTGAGATAACAAGCTTCCCCGATTGACTGCATTTTGTTTTAAGGGCATAATAGTTTTTCCGCTTTCGTATTTATCATGAGTAAAAAATCAAAAAAAGCCGCAGTAAAAGTCAAAAACCTTGTCAAGAAATATGAAGATCTGGTTGCTGTTGATAATATTTCTTTCGAAGTTTACGAGGGGGAAATTTTCGGCATTCTCGGGCCAAACGGCGCCGGCAAAACTACCACACTGGAGATTGTAGAAACCTTAAGGAAGCCAACATCCGGCCAGATTGAGGTTGACGGACTTGATATTTTAAAAAATACCTGGGAAGTAAAAAGCAGGATTGGCGTTCAGCTTCAGGCAGCAGGATTTTACCCGGACCTTACTTTGGTTGAGCTGTTGCAAATGTTTGCCAGTCTTTATCAGGTTGAGATTGATCCGATTGCCATTCTTAAAAAGTTTTCACTTGAGGACAAAAAAAAGTCATATTTTCAAAAACTTTCAGGCGGCCAGAAACAGCGTTTTTCTCTGGCAACCACACTTATCAATAATCCTAAGATTGTTTTTCTGGACGAACCGACAACAGGTCTTGACCCTCAGGGCCGGGCTAACCTTTGGCAGGAAATTAAAAACATCCATAAAGAAGGCAAAACGGTAATTATTACGACCCATTACATGGAGGAAGCGGAAAAATTATGCGATCGCATAGCCATTATGGACCACGGAAAAATAATAAAAGTAGGGACGCCTCACCAGCTGATTGATGAACTTTTAAAAACAGGTTTTCGAAGGGAGAAAGAGATCAAAAAGGCAACCTTGGAGGACGTCTTTTTAAATTTAACGGGTAGACAGTTAAGGGAGCAGTAATATGAAAACAAAATCCCCAAACCAGATACGGCCGCTTTTGGCAATTGCCTACTTCGGTCTTCGGGCACAGCTAAGAAACCGGGCTACTGTTTTTTTCGGCTTCGTTTTTCCCTTAATGTTTATTTTTGCTTTTGGGTTTTTTGGCCCGAGCGGCGTAAGTATTTCAATAGGTATTCCTGAAAACGGCCAGTCAACTGCAATTTATAGCGATATTTCCAAAATCGAAGGTGTCAGTATTAAAAAAGGCAATCCTGCGGATCTTCAAAGAGAACTTCAAGCTGGAAAATTGACAGCAGTTCTAATAACCGAAAACGGCCCGGGTGACGTGAAGTTATTAATTTCACAGGCCAATCAGAATCAGGCGCAGGTTGCCCAAAGTATTGTTTCCGGACTGATTGCCAAAGAAAATTTAACTCTTGCCGGAGTTGACAATCTGCCTATTAATTTGACTGTCGAGAAAATCGCAGGAAGGACATTAAAATTCATCGATTTCTTCCTACCCGGAATGATCGGTTTTGCAATATTGGCAACAGCTGTCAACAATACCGCATTTGGGCTGATTTTTTTGAAAAAGACTTTAGTTCTAAAACGAATTTTCGCAACACCGACTAAGGGTTTGACGATTCTCGTAGGACAAGGAATGGCAAGAGTCATAGTTGCTCTTGCTCAGACATTGGTTATTGTCGCTGCAGGTGTTTTGGTTTTTGATTTCACTTTAATACACGGTTTATCTACCATTCTGTTGATTATTTTTCTCTCCATAATTGGTCTTTTGGCATTTATGGGATTTGGACTTTTTATAGCAGGAGTCGCAACAGATGAAAACTCCGTTGTTCCTCTAACAAACATAATAGTTTTTCCTCAATTTTTAGTGGCCGGAACCTTTTTTCCTATTGAAAATTTACCGGAAGTTTTGCAGCCTTTTGTAAAAATCCTGCCTTTGGCTTTTTTCAATACGGCTATTAGGAAAATTACAACTGAGGGTGTTTCTTTAGATCAGGTTTCCCCCCAGCTTTTAGGGCTTTTAGTATGGAGTATCATTGCCTACATTGCCGCCGCCAGAACGTTTAAATGGGAATGACGCGAGTAGAATTGTCGCGATACTTATTCTGATGTTATTATCTTTTTGTGATAATCACCAAAACCGTACCTTTTACAAAAAAGGAAGCAATAAAACTTCAGGAAGAATTCCAAATCTATATAAAAACGGTTATTGATGTTAAGAAAAAAATTTGCTCGGCTGGGGCAAATAGGCATTTTGAATCGGAGCAAATCTTACTTGCTCAGGGTTCAAAGCAGAGGGATTTATGGGGAGGGGGAATAGATTTGGAAACAAAAGTAATTGATTTTAATTCATTTATAAATATCAGACCCAATGATAAAAATACCAGCAATGAAATTCAAAATGATAAAATAAGAAGAGAATACGAAAGACTGACGAAGCACTTCTTTAAAGAATTATTATGAATAAAAATAAAATTGCCATCTCCTCACTGGCGCTTGATTTAAAAAGAGTGGCGACCCTTTATTTTGCAGGATCCGAAAAATCAGCGCAAAGATTTAGCGAAGAGGCGTTAAAAAGAACCGCAGAAATTGATCGGGATAAAATTCCGCAATATATCAATGAAGCGCTGAATAAAGTAAAGGTGGTTCTTAACAAAAAGGCAAAATTAGAAAAAGCAGAAGATGCTCTTATGTACAGCACTATTTTCCAAAACTACGTTTTAAAATCTTAAATCGCTCCAAATTCCTCTTGTCTCGCTTGTACTTCCGAAATTTTAATGAAGGGGTGACTTTTTTGTAAAAAAGAGCGAAAATTAAGCCCATAGATATGAAAGTTCAAGACGATATTTTGTCCTATCGCGAAATGTGTGACATTGAAAACGTCCAAACATTACAGCGCGGCATGAACTTTAGATTGAATCCGAAATACACAGTAATTCTAATGTCTCAGAGATCGAACGCTCCATACAAGGACAAAATTTACGAAGACGGAATAACAATAGAATATGAAGGACACGACGTGCCTCGTAAAGGCTATATTCATAGTCCAAAGCAAGAAGATCAGATGGCAAATCTACCTTCGGGAAAATTAACGCAAAACGGGTTATTTATTAAAGCCATTGAAGATTTTAAAAGTGGAGATAGAGAAGCAGAGCTTGTAAAAGTTTATGAAAAAATTATGCCCGGGGTTTGGTCATTAAAAGGAATTTTTGAGCTTGTTGATTATAAGACTGTTAATGACGATACAAGAAATGTTTTTAGATTCATTTTGAAATTGACCAATCTAGAAAATACAGACGCGGTAAGTCGGGCAAAAATAGAAATATCTCACACAAGGATTATCCCAACCGAAGTTAAAAAAGAAGTTTGGAAAAGAGATAATGGAAAATGTGTAAAATGTGGAGATAATAAAAATTTACACTTCTATCATGACCTACCTTTTTCGAAAGGTGGCACAAGTTTAACCGCAAAAAATGTAAGATTGCTTTGTATGATACACAATTTACAAAAATCAGCAAGGATTGAATAAATTTGACATTCTATATCAAAAGGAATACTCTTGTAATGAACTGCCCAAGTGGCAGTTTTTGTTTGGAAGAATGAAAAAGTTTTTAGCAGCAATTTTAATAGTTTTTGGTCTTGTTCTTTTTGCCGGGAGCTTTGCAAACGCTGAGGCTGTTTATGTTAACGGTTACTACCGTGCGAATGGTACATATGTTCAGCCTTACTACAGATCAGCTCCTAATGGTTTAAGGTACGATAACTATAGTTACACATACGGACAACCAAGATATAATTCTAGTTATTATTCTTGCTGCCGTAGTTCAAATTGGTACACACCTAGCTATACTTGGCAATCTGATTATTATTACGGATACCGCAATTATCTTTACAATAACTACGATTGGTAATTTTCTAATTTTTCGTTTTCAACCCCATAGCCCCTCGACATAGCTCAGGTCTTCGATTTCGAGATCACTCAGACTCGAGGAACCGAATCGGCTCACTACAAATTTACTCACCCAAGCACGCCAAAAGAAATTGCAATTGTGGAGGAGTTAAAATGAAAATAAAATCTCCCGAAATTAACAAACTTTACATATAGTTGATAGGTGTAAAGTTTAAGTGCTATATTTTTTATATCTACGGTCACTTGACAATAAGTAACTTATAAGTTACCATATGAAAAAGACAGTATACCTTGACAAGAATGCCCAAAAGGAACTGAAGAATTTTAGCGAAGAAGTACAGTTAGAATTTGAAGCATATTTTAAAATTCTACAGCTTGAGGGCAAACTGGATTTCCCCCAAGCTAAGAAAGTCACTAAAGATATATTCGAAATTAGAGTCAAGTCAAAAGGGGAGTATCGTGGATTTTACGCTTATATTGGAAAATCAGATATTGTAATTTTACATTTTTTTAGAAAGAAAACGCAGAAAATACCAATAAAGGATCTAAAAATTGCCCGGAGGAGGCTAAAACTATATGAATCGTAAAATTAATCAAGCTATCAAAAGAGGGGATCTTATAGCTTATGATGATCTTTTTGCAAGATATACCCAAAAACGACAACAGGAAATTTTAAAACGGGCAAGATATTTAAAAGCTGCAATGGAGCTCAAAAAATTAAGAAAACAGCTGAAAATTTCTCAAAAGGAACTAGCCCGTAAGATGAGGGTAAAAAGGGAATTTATAACCAGAATTGAAAGCGGAGAGCAAAATATAACCATTGAGACTTTACATAGAATAGCCGAAGCAACTGGGAAAGAGTTTGAATTCTATTTTAGATAAATAAGTCAGGAATCGTTCCCAAATAGCTTGCCGCAACAAGCCAAAATACGGGAATACGAAAAGCAAATTGGCCAATTATTTTATAGTTCGATAGACTCACTACAGGTAACTCGATAGATTCGGCCCATTCGATAAACTCAGGACAAGCAAGCTCACTATTAATTTACTCACTTTTCCAATCCCTTATTCCAAAATTCTTACTTATCCTGAGTAATCGAAGGAAGAATATTAGAATAATAATGGATTTAACTGGGTTTATCCTCGCTTTAGTATAATTCTCGTAAGTCAGATGAATAAAAAGAAACTTGATATTAAGGATATTGAAAAGAAGCTTACCGACGAGCAGTATAATATCTGTTTTCTGAAAGGAACCGAGCCGCCGTTTTCCGGCAAATATACCGATTTGTTTGATAAAGGAATGTATAAATGTGTTGTTTGTGAAACACCGCTTTTTTATTCAAATTCCAAATTCCATTCCGATTCAGGCTGGCCGAGTTTTGACCGGCCGGTTGACAAGAAAAATATTAAATATGAAGACGACAGTAGTATGGGAATGAAAAGAACCGAAGTAGCTTGTGCAACTTGCGGGGCGCATTTGGGCCATGTCTTTGACGACGGCCCGACCAAGACAACTAAGCGCTACTGTATTAATTCTCTATCATTAGAATTTGCAAAAGAAAAGCAGCCCTAAAGTTTTGCGGGGTTGATTCTAAGAATCTTATCATCACCGGCAGCAGGCGTGCCGCGGCCGTCGCGGTTGCTGGTTGTGATGTATAAAAATCCGTCCGGTCCTAGTAAAACATCGCGGATCCGGCCAAGTTCTCCTTTAAAATGGGTTGTTAAAGTTGCCGAGTCGCCCTGCAATTTTGCCTGGAATAATGCCTGACCTTTTAGCCCGCCAAAGAAAATTGAACCGTTTATAAATGCTGCTCCTGCCGGTGCCCAGGTATCATTGCCACTGTGTAAAACTGGTGTTTTTAAGCCCTCGGCTTTTTGATCCCCGCGGATTGTCGGCCAGCCGTAATTTTTGCCAGGCTCGATTAAATTAAATTCATCAGTTGCAGAATCGCCATGTTCTGTTTCCCATAGCTTGCCTTTATCGTCCCAGGCGATTCCCTGGGGATTTCTGTGCCCGTATGACCAAATGCGGGTTCCAAACGGGTTGCCGGAAGCCGGATTTCCCTCATCTGTCACCCTCAAGATTTTGCCGGCCAAAGAATTAACATCCTGCGCAAGGGAAGGATTGCGGGCATCCCCTGTGGTTATGTATAAGTTTTTGTCCGTGCCGAATTTTATTCTGCCGCCGTCGTGAAATATTGCTCCGGGAATCGCATCGACAATAATTTTTTCATCCGTAAATGTTTTGCCGTCAAACCGAAATCGCGACACCCTATTTTGCGTATTGTCTCCATTACCTTTGTATGTGTAGTAGAGATATACAAATTGATTGTTCTCAAAATCAGGGTGGAGCGCAATTCCATGGAGGCCGCTTTCGCCGGTTTGCAAAACATTGCTAAGCGTAAAAATTCTGCTGACATTTCCCTCCTTGTCAATTAAATTTACAGTACCCTTGCGCTCGGTTGCCAAAAGATCGCCGCCTGGCAAAAACGCCAATGCCCAGACGACTTCCAGATTTTGCGCATAAATGGAGATTGTTTCTTTTGAAGTTTCCTGAGGCTGATTGTCATTTTTGAACTGGGGGATATTTACGATTCGGTTTTCCGGTGGTTTTTTAGCAAGGTAAAAGATTATGCCGGCCAATATCACGGCGGCAATTGCCAAAATGACTAAATTCTTTTTAGACACAATGGCATTATACACGGCATATAAGATCAATGTATGGACACTGAGATTTAGATTAAATCCCATAATTATTGCTTTTTTGACAAAATAAGTTTAGAATACGTCAATGGCGGGACTAAATGGAGTAAAAATTGCAACTTTAGGATCGCACTCGGCGCTTCAGATTTTAAAGGGAGCCCGCGACGAGGGCTTTAAAACAATTTGCGTCGTAACCCCGGACAGAATCTCTCTTTACAACCGTTTTAATTTCATAGACAAGATTATAAAAATTCCTTCTTTTTCCGACTTTCCAAAAATAGAAAACCAGTTAGTCTCACAGAAAGCGATTGTAATTCCGCACGGATCTTTTGTTGCTTATCTTGGGCTTTCGGCAAATAAAAAAATGAAGGTTTCCTATTTTGGCAACAAAAAAGTTTTAGACTGGGAATCGGACAGATTAAAACAAAGACTGTGGATGGAAAAAGCCGGCGTGCCGGTGCCAAAGCGTTTCAGAAAGGCTGAAGAAATAGACAGACCAGTAATGGTTAAATCTTACGGCGCGGCAGGCGGCCATGGTTACTTCTTTGCCAAAAATAAAAAAGAATTTCAGACACGGTTTAAAAACTTCCATGCCAAAGAATACATCATCCAGGAATATGTCATTGGTGTTCCTCTGTACATCCATTATTTTTATTCGCCGATTTCCAAAAAACTGGAGATTCTTTCAATCGATAAGCGCTACGAAACAAATGTCGATTCCTTGGGCAGAATTCCTTCACAAAACCAGCAAGGTTTGGGGATCGAACCTTCTTTTGTGGTTGTCGGCAATAGTCCTCTAACGCTTCGGGAATCTTTGCTTGCCGAAGCATTTGAAATGGGCGAGAGAGTTGTTAAAACATCCCAGGAGTTAATGCCAGGCGGCATCTGGGGACCATTTTGTCTGGAGACGATAATTACGCCCGAACAAAAATTTTCGATTATTGAAATTTCCTGCAGAATTGTTGCCGGCACCAACCTATATGTGACCGGTTCGCCTTATTCTGCGTTGTATTATGACCGTGAAGTTTCAACAGGAAGAAGGATTGCCATGGAGATTAAAGAAGCAATCAAAAAGGGCAAGCTTAAAAAGATTTTAAATTAATGGCAAAAAAAACACTTCAAAGTTGGCAGGGAACACTGGCCGTAATCGGCGTTGACTGGGGCGATTCCGGCAAAGGAAGATTGACGGATGATCTTAGCGCAAGAGCAGATGTTATTGCCCGTTTTAATGGAGGTGCAAATACCGGCCATACTGTCGAAAATCAGTACGGAAAATTTGCCCTGCATATCATTCCGTCTGGTATTTTTAATCAGAAAGCCAAATGCTTGGTAGGCAGGAATGTGGTAGTTGACCTTGAATCACTGGTTTTAGAAATGTCGGCCCTTGCAAAAGCCGGCGTTTCTTATAAAAATCTTTTAATTGATGAGCAAGCTTCTCTTGTAATGCCCTGGCACAAAATGCGTGACGGTCTTCGGGAAAAGTTAAGAAGCGCCAAAATCGGCACAACCGGCAGGGGAGTCGGCCCCGCTTACGCAGACAGGACTGAAAGAGTAGGACTTTTGGTTAAAGATCTGGTGTCGTCGGGTTTTGCAGGAAAAATAGAAGAAGAGGTAAAAATCCAGAATAAATTTTACAGTTTAAATTTAAACGCCAACGAAATCGTCAAACAATATCAAAAATATCAGAGAAAAGTTAAAAACTTTATCGGCAAATCTGTTCCAATCATCAGTCATGCTCAAAAAGCAAAGAAAAACATTTTATTCGAGGGTGCCCAGGGTTATTTTCTGGACATCGATGCCGGAACTTATCCGTATGTTACTTCCTCAAACCCCGGCGTAGTTGGCATTGCCAGGAGTTTTGATATTCATCCTTCTGATATCAATAATGTTGTAGGGATTACCAAGGCGTATACGACAAGAGTAGGTGAGGGCCCGATGCCGACAAAAATTACAGGCGAAGTCGGTCGGAAAATTGTCGATGTCGGCAGAGAAGTAGGTACAACCACAGGCAGAGAAAGGGCCGTTGGCTGGCTGGATTTGGTTTTGATAAAGGAAGCCGCAAGAGCCAATAAGCTAACAGCACTTGCCGTAACTAAACTGGATGTTTTAACAAACATTTCCAAATTGAAACTTTGCATTTCTTACGATTTAAACGGCAAATCGATGGATTACATCGGACATGACGCGGAGTTTTTATCTAAGGTAAGGCCGGTTTATGAAGATGTTGGCGGATGGGCAGAAGATATATCAAGTATCCGTTCATTTACAGATCTTCCCAAAAATGCCCAAAATTACATCAGAGTGATAGAGAAGATTACAAAAGTGCCGGTTAAATTTATTTCTGTCGGTCCAAAAAGAGGAGAGGTAATTTATCTATGAAAATCAAAAGTCACAAAGACTACACAATTGCAGTAATCGGGTCTCACTCGGCACTGGATGTATGCCGGGGTGCCAAAGATGAAGGTTTTAAAACCTTAGTCATTGTTGAAAAGGGGAGAGACAAAACTTATGCAAAATATTTTAAGACTAAAGGTCCTTCGGCAAGCTCAGGACGAGCTTCGCTCGGTTGCGTTGACGAAGTACTTTATGTTGATAAATTTAAAGACATTTTATCTTTAAAAATTCAAAACGAGCTGAAAAAGCGAAATTGTATCTTCATTCCCCACCGTTCATTTGAGGTTTACGTCAACGATTATGACGCGATCGAAAATAAGTTTAATATTCCTGTCTTTGGTAATAAAAAATTGCTAAGGCTCGAAGAAAGAACCGAAAATCCGAATCAGTATGATTTACTTGAAAGGGCAAAAATTAAATATCCTAAAATTTTTAAAGATCCCAAGGAAATTGATAGACTTGTAATTGTTAAGGTTGCAGAAAAGGAAAGAGGATTTGAACGTGCCTTTTTTCTTGTAAATTCCTACCAAGCTTACAATCATGAATCGGCAACATTAATAAATGAGGGAAAATTTACTGAATCGGCTTTAAAGTTGGCTGTAATTGAAGAATTCATCTTAGGAGCACAAGTTAATTTTAATTTTTTCTTTTCAAAAGTTAATAACCGTTTAGAACTTATTGGCACCGACACCAGAAGGCAAACGAATCTTGATGGCCTATTAAGAATAACCGGTAATTTTCAATCTCAAATAATGCGGGATAATAAGATAAACATTAAATATGAGGAGGCCGGACATATTTCCGTGACGGTTTTAGAGTCATTACTTGAACAGGCATATTCAATCGGGGAAAGATTCATTGCGGCCTCAAGAGAAATGTTAAAGCCAGGGGTGATTGGTCCCTTTAGTCTGCAGTCTTTTATTACTCCAGGTCCGCCAAAAAAGGATATTGTTGTTTTTGATGTTTCACCAAGAATGCCGGGAAGCCCGGGAATATCAGCGACTCCTTATTCAAATTATCTTTTCGGTCAATCACTGAGCATGGGTAGGAGAGTAGCTATGGAAATTAAAGAAGCTATTGAAAAAAATAAATTAAAGGAAATAACAACATGAGATCCGACTTAGACTTTAAAACTTATCAATCTCCATTCAGTTGGCGATATGGCAGTGAAGAAATGCGCGAGATTTTTTCCGAAATTAACAAGCGGAAAACTTGGAGAAAGGTGTGGGTTGCTCTTGCCCATGCCCAGTCAAAACTTGGTCTGGTAACCAAAGAAGAACTTGCGGATTTAGTCAAATATCAGGATAAAATCGACATCAAAAAAGCTCACGAGATAGAAACAGAAATAAAACATGATCTAATGGCGGAAATTAAAACCTACGCTTCCCAAGCGAAAATCGGAGGCGGCAAGATACACCTTGGTGCCACTTCCCAAGATATTGAGGACAATTCGGATGTCATTAATTTCCAAAAGGCAATTGCAATTGTCGAAAAAGAACTTAAAGATCTTATCAAGGAATTTGCAGATAAAATTAACGAAAATAAAAATCTGGTTTGCATGGGCTATACGCATTTACAGTCTGCTGAGCCGACAACTTTAGGATATCGATTTTGCGTATACGCCCAGGATTTGCTTTTGGATTTGAAATTATTAACTTTTGTAAAAATGCTGATAAAAGGCAAAGGTGCAAAAGGAGCAGTTGGTACGTCCGCGAGTTATTTTGCTCTTCTTGGCCAAAAAGCTAAAAGTATGGAGGATGATGTAATGCGTCTTCTCCAAATAGATGCATTCGATGTCACCGGTCAAGTATATCCAAGGAAGATAGACTACTTTATTTTGACTGCTCTTTCATCTATTGCCCAAAGCCTTTACAAATTTGCCTTTGATGTGAGAATTATGCAGTCTTCAGGGTTTGGAGAATGGATGGAGCCGTTTGCACTCAACCAGGTTGGTTCCTCTGCTATGCCGTTTAAGAGAAATCCTCAAACCTCGGAGCGAATTTGTTCAATCAGCCGTTTTCTTAACTCGTTAACAGGCGTTGCTTGGGAGAACGCTGCCAATTCTTTGCTTGAAAGAACCCTGGACGATTCGGCGGCTCGCAGGATTATTATTCCTCAGGCATTTTTAGCAGCCGATGAAATTCTGATGCATGCAATTTTGGTAATCAGGGATCTTAAAATAAATAAAATGAATATCCAAAAGAATCTTGATCTTTACGGGCCTTTTGCAGGAACCGAAAGTGTAATGATGGAGGCTGTGAAACGCGGCTCAAACAGGCAAGAAATTCACGAGATTATCCGAAGGATTTCGCAAAAAGCATGGGAAGAAATTAACAAAGGTAACAAAAACCCCTTGGTAGATTTATTAAAAAGCGATAAAATCATTGGCAAATTCGTAAAAAGAAACGAGATCGACAGCTTAACTGATCCTAAAGCACACATAGGACTTGCGCCAATGAGGTGTCAGTTATTTTTAAAAGAGCTGAAAAAGGAAAAAGTTATATGACGAAAAATCCGCAAGTTGCAATTGTAATGGGATCTGATTCGGATTTAGATGTAATGTCAGAATCGGCCAAAGTTTTAGACGAGCTTTCGGTTTCTTACGAAATTGCCATTCTTTCGACACACAGGGTTGCCCAAGAAACGGCTGATTTTGCCAAAGGTGCCAAGCAAAAAGGTTTTAAAGTTTTGATAGCCGGAGCAGGCGGAGCTGCCGCACTTCCGGGATCAATCGCTTCGTTAACAACACTTCCTGTCATCGGAGTGCCGATTGCCACAAAATCATTGGAAGGATTGGATTCTTTACTTTCCATTGTTCAGATGCCGCCGGGAGTTCCGGTTGCAACCGTCGGCATAAACGCTGCCAAAAATGCCGGCCTTTTGGCAGTGCAAATAATTGCAACTTTTGATACTTCGGTTGCCAAAAATCTTTCCGAGTATAAATCTAAACAAAAAGAAGATGTGCTTTTGAAAAATAAGAAACTTCACCAAATAGGCTGGCTGAAATATCTCAAGGATAAGGGAAAATGATCGACAAAAAAACAATTGTAAAAAATATTCCTCTTTCGATTGATAAAATCAATTACCCTAAACTTGGTAAAAAACAAAGCGGTAAAGTCCGTGATTGGTACATTAAAAACAGCCTGAGGGTTTTAATTGCTACAGATAGAATATCTGCATTCGACAAAGTGTTGGGTTTGGTGCCTTTCAGGGGAGCGGTTTTGAATAAACTTTCCGAATTCTGGTTTGCCAAAACGCGCGACATTTGCGCAAACCATATGATTGGGACAATAGACCCAAACGTGATGCTTGTATCCGAGTGTCAGGCATTACCTGTTGAGGTTGTCGTACGGGGATATATCACCGGTGTTACCGATACGTCTTTGTGGAAAAGATATTCGGATGGGCAAAGAGTAATTTACGGCATGAAATTTCCGGAAGGTTTGGTAAAAAACCAAAAACTTAAAAAATCGGTAATAACCCCCACCACAAGAGGAACCGGTCCAGGCGGACATGATGAACCGATAACAGCGGCCGAAATTATCAAAAAAAAGCTGGTTTCCGAAAAGACTTGGAGGCAAATTGAAAAAATCGCCCTGAAACTTTTTGAAAGAGGTACACAAATTTGTGAAAAAGCAGGTTTTATTCTTGCGGATACAAAGTACGAATTCGGACTCGACAAGAGCGGCAAAATCACTTTAATCGACGAAATACACACGCCGGATTCATCGCGTCTTTGGCTAAAGTCTTCGTATAAAGAAAGAGTCAGAAAAGGCCAGGAAGTCGAAAGCTATGATAAAGAAGTAATGAGACTTTGGTTTGTAAAACAGGGATACAGAGGCCACGGCAAAGCACCCCAAATGCCCACAGAGGTAATTGCCAATATCGCCCAAAGATACATACAGGTTTTTGAAAAGATAAGCGGCGAAAAATTTGAAATGGATCTTTCCATTCCTCAAAAAGCGAGAATATTGGATGCTTTGTCAAAACTTATCTAATGGTTGTAGTATTTAATTTCGGCGGCCAGTATGCACACTTAATTACCAGAAAAGTACGTGAACTCGGAGTAAAAAGTGAGCTTGTTACTCCCAATATCAGTGCCGGCCAGGTAAAAAAACTGAATCCCCAGGCAATTATTTTTTCAGGAAGCCCCTATTCTGTTTATGATAAAGGCGCACCTCATCCCGACGGTAAAATTTATGATCTAGGGATTCCAATTTTAGGAATTTGCTACGGGCATCAGCTTTTGGCTTATCAGCAAAAAGGCAAAGTCTCTCCGGGAAAAAGTAAACAATTCGGTAAGGAAAAACTTTTTATTTCAAAATCTCCATTATTTTCCGGTTTATCAAAAGAGGAGCAGGTGTGGTTTTCCCACGGAGATCATGTAAGTTCGCAGCCGCCGGAATTTAAAGTGATTGCATCGACCTCTTCGTCCAAAATTGCCGCTATGGAAAATATAAAGAAAAAATATTTCTCGGTTCAATTTCATCCGGAGGTTACCCACACAAAGCATGGCATGAAGGTGCTTTCTAATTTCCTGTTTGATATTGCAAAAGCAAAGCATGACTGGAATCTGGAAAATATAAAGGCGGGAATTGTAAAAAAGCTCAAAAAAGATTTAGCTGGTAAAAAGGTTTTAATGGCACTTTCGGGCGGTGTAGATTCTTTAGTTGCCGCGACTTTAATAAAAGAAGCAGTTGGCAGCAAACTGCATTGTGTTTTTATAGATACCGGTCTTTTGAGAAACTATGACATCAAAGATCTTAACGATGTAGTCAAAAGCGCAGGGTTTAAAAATTTAAAAATCGTAAATGACCGTATTCATCTCCTCAAAGTTTTAAAGGGAATCACGGATCCTGAGGAAAAACGTCAACAAATAGCAAAAGTTTACTTTTCGACTCTTGAGGAAGAAGCCAAAAAAATCGGTAGTGTTGATTATCTTGGCCAGGGCACGATTTATCCGGACCGGGTTGAATCCGCAGCGACCTCCAAGCATGCCGACAAAATCAAAAGTCATCATAATGTTACTCTTCCTTCAGGTCTAAAGCTTAAAATTGTTGAGCCTCTTTCTGACCTTTATAAAGACGAAGTCAGAATAATCGGCAAACTCTTAGAAATTCCCCAGAGATTTTTGGAACGCCATCCGTTTCCCGGTCCGGGGTTGGCTATTCGGATATTGGGGGAAGTGACAGATGATCGTCTGGAAATTTTAAGGCAGGTTGACGAAATTTTCGTCTCTGAGCTCAAAAATCAGCATATATATAATAAGGTAGCCCAAGCACTGGCAGTTCTTCTGCCGGTTAAGACTGTTGGGGTCATGGGAGATGCCCGTACTTATTCATATATAGTTTCATTAAGATCAGTCGACACCCAAGATTTTATGACTGCCGATTGGTCAAAGATCCCTTACGGCGTTTTGGAAAAAGTCTCGTCCCGAATCGTCAATGAAGTCCGTGGAGTCAACCGCGTCGTTTACGATATCACCCAAAAGCCTCCGGCCACGATCGAGTATGAGTAAGTTAAAACTTTCCGACTTGGTTGTTGTTACATCGAGTCCTGATAAACTTGCCGAAATCAATGAGATTTTAGGGACCAACCATAAAGTATCTAAGCTCGATATCCCCGAAATTCAATCGTTAGATTTGGAAGAAGTTATCACCCACAAGGCCAGAGAGGCTTACAAAAAAATCAAAAAGCCGGTTCTGGTTGAGGATGTTAGTTTTGAGATTGGAGCTTTAAAGGGACTGCCGGGAACATTTATTAAATTTTTTCTGAAAACTTTGGGGACTGAAGGCACAGTTGCCCTGATCAAAGGTAAAAATACAAATACAAAAGTTACAACAGCGGCAGCCATATATGATGGTCAAAATCTAAAGGTTTTCAAAGGAACTATTTATGGAACTTTATCGTCTAAAGATAGGGGAAAGTATGGATTCGGATTCGATAAGGTTTTTATTCCAAATGGTTACAGCAAAACATTTGCCCAAATGCCGTCCTCTCTAAAAAACAAAATATCCCACAGAGCCAAAGTCCTCAGAAAAGTTTTGGCTTATCTTGACAGTCCGAAAAAGTAGTTTTAAAATTCTTCTTGCTTATGCTCAAAAAGCTCACTGCGATTTTGATAGTTTTTTTAATATTTCCTCTTATAGGTGGTGGAGTTTATGCCGCCAAAAACCTTCAAAGAAGTGAAACTGTTTTGATTCCAAAAGAAGATGTTGTCGATGGCGATTATTTCGCGGCAGGCGAAAGAGTGACTATTGCGGGTACAGTTAATGGTGACGCATATATCGCCGGAGGTAATGTGATAGTTGAAGGTGAGATTAACGGCGATTTAATTACAGCGGGAGGCAATGTTAATGTTCGGGGCAAGGTCGCCCAGGATGTTAGAGCCGCTGGGGGTCAGGTTACTGTCTCCGGAGATGTTGGTGGAAACGTAACTTTGGTCGGCGGCTCGCTGGAAGTTGCCGATTCTGCAAAAATTGCCGGGAGTTTGGTTTCTGCAGGCGGTAATCTTTCTGTTTTTGCACCGATCGGCAAAGGTGCAACTTTCGGTGTGGGCAACGCAACTATCGGTAATCTAATAAACGGTGATGTAGCGGCCGGCGTCGGCGAGCTGGCTTTAACGCCGAATGCTAAAGTTGCCGGCGATTTAAATTACTGGAGCGATAGGGATGCCAATATTTCGCAAGGGGCTGAAGTTTTCGGAAAGACTACGCATAACTTTCCCCCAAAGAAAGAAAGACAGGAGCAAAGAAATGCTTTGGGTGGTGTTTTCGGTTTTTTCAAAATAGCAGGATTTCTGGCGGCTTTGGTAATTGGTGTAATTTTGATTAAACTTGCACCACAATTTACCAAAATTACTGCAGATACCATCTTCAAAAAGCCCACTGCGAGTTTGGGAATTGGTTTATTGACAGTAATATTAACTCCAATTCTGGTATTAATTGCGGCATTTACGGTAGTCGGTATTCCTATTGCCTTAGTATTGCTCTTCCTATTTTTGCTGACTTTGTATCTGGCAAAAATCTTTGTTTCTGTAGCAATCGGTAAAAAAATAATTGGGATGATAAACCAGAAAGCGGGCGACTATGCTGTTTTTATCTTGGGACTTTTGGTCTACACGTTAGTAACACTGATTCCAGTTATAGGGACTATTATTGCCATTTTAGTCGTACTTGGCGGAGTCGGTGCGATAGTTACGACGAAGAAGGACCTCTATAAGCAGCTTAAAACCAAAAAACTCATTTAAAAATTACTTCTTAAAAACGATTAACCGGTAGCCTGTAAAATTCCAGATCAAGGAAATTCCGGTTGCCAGAACTTTTGCCAAATTTGCCCAAAGCGTTTGCGAATCCACAAAAGTCGGTGGTACGAATGTGGTAATCGCGTACACAATCCCGCTGTTTATTGCAAGTCCAATCAAAGTCACAACCACGAAGGTTATAAAATTTGCTTCTTTTTTGGCTTTAAAAACCCATTTTTCGTTCCAGAAAAAACTATTTATGATGGCCACTGAAAATGAAACCGCGTTAAGAGGGATTATCGAAAGTCCGCTGGTAATGCCCGTTACAAAAATCAGCAAATTTAAAATCCCGAAATCAATTGCGGTATTTAAGACTCCGACTTGGGCGAATTTGGCCATTTGCCAGAGTAGCGGAATTTTTTTGGAGATAAAACCTGCAAAAGCCAAACCGATTGTAAAGATAATCGGAAGTCCCGCAAAAAGAACTGCAAGGACTATTGGCGCGGAGAGCTTAGAGTAAAGATCGGTGTTTATAAGAATCGGTAGTAAAAAAAGGCCGACAACAATACCTATGGCAAAACTGTAGCCTAAATCTTCCTTTTGCATTAAAAACGCTCTCTAATCTATTATGAGTGAGAAAACGCCAGCTTTCAAGCATGAATCTCAGAAATATAAGAACTCTGTGGTTGATTATTATTTCACTCTTTCTTATTTTTGCAGGGATTTTGCTTGTCACTTTTTCTTTTTCTACAAAACCCCAAATTTCTCCCCAATCGGTTTCGACCAGCAAGCCAGATACAGAATATGAAGCTCAAGGGGAAACTGCGACACTTGGTACGAAAAATGTAACCCCTCAAGGAGAATTGGTAAGAGTAACAAGAGTTGTTGACGGAGATACAATCGAAATCGAAGGCGGGCAAACCGTACGCTATATCGGAATCGATACACCGGAAACTGTCCATCCCCAAAAAGCCGTTGAATGTTTCGGCAGGGAAGCTTCCAATAAAAATAAAGAGCTGGTTGAGGGAAGATTTGTGCAATTGGAAAAAGATGTTTCCGATACCGATAAATATGGCAGACTCCTAAGATATGTTTACGTTGAGGACATTCTTGTCAATGAGTTCTTGGTCAGTGAAGGTTTTGCGCATGCCTCTTCATACCCGCCGGACGTTAAATATCAGAATTTGCTAAACAATGCTCAAGAAGACGCTCGAAGTCAGAACAAAGGGTTATGGGCAGGGTGCAACGGGGAGTCTGGCACAGCATTAGCAAATCAAGACGGCTGTGCGATTAAGGGCAATATTTCATTTTCAACAGGCGAAAAAATATATCATATGCTTGGGCAGGAGTATTATGATAAGACGTCAATTGATGAGTCGAAGGGCGAAAGGTGGTTCTGCACGGAAGAAGAAGCTCAGAAAGCCGGCTGGCGAAAATCGAAAAAATGAAAAAGAGAACGTTTTTAATATTATTAACATTAATTACGGCTTTTGGGCTGTTTCTGCGTTTGATTAACTATGATAAAGTCCCGCCGCCGGATGAGGCTTTTGATGAAGTGCATTATGCTTGGGGCGGTGCTACTTGGTTTAGGGAAGGTGCTCCCAGAAGCTGGTCAAATTTCGATTCGTATACAAATGTCGAACATTTAGAAAGGTATGGAATCAGATGGCGCGTAGTTTCTCCACTTATTGAGAAGCCGCCTTTATATTTCCTTTTGAGCGGAATAACAGTAATCGCGTCGGGCATTAAAGATGTATTTAGTGTTAGTCATTCGGTTATTCGTATTCTGCCGATTGTTCTTTCTGTCTTTACAATTTTTTTAACCGGGATTTTTGCATCTAAAATTTTCGGCAATCAGGTAGGGTTACTATCCGCTATTATTTATGTGACTGTTCCAACTGTTGTTTTAGCAAACAGGATGTCGCTTACGGAAAACTTAATTACTCCTCTTGCACTTTTGGCATTTGTAATAATTGCCTACCTAAAGAATAAATTTTCGCAATCAGGACTTTTGTTATTAGGCATAATTTCGACACTTTCTTTTTTGACCAAACAAATCGGAGTAAGTGTCTCAGCATCTATAATTTTGATTTTTTTTAAGTTAAAGCTAACAAAAAATGTCTTTGTGATGGGTCTATTCGGATTTTTAGGAATCGCTATCTATTTTCTAATTGGAGCATATTACGACTGGGATTTGTTTTTATCATTGCAAAAAGATGTCAGAATTGGCCATACGCTATCCGGTTTGCCAGAAATGGTCAGTGCTATTTTTAGATTTCCGGGGATTGGCCCTAAAAATCATCCGTTTTTGGATGGAGCGATTTTGGCAGGATATATTTTGCTATTTTCCTCTCCGCTGTGGATTTTAAAAGAGGAAAAAGAGAATTTTCTAAAAAATCTGTTTTTGATATTCCCTTTTATCTATTTGTTACTGCTTGTAACTGGCCAAAGCGGGGGAGGCCCATTTACTTTTTTTGGCTGGTATCTTTACCCTTTATTCCCATTTTTAGCAATCGTTCTTGCCAAATTTTTATGGAATTTTTATAAAAAACCTCAGCTTTTATCTTTAATTTTATTAAATATCGTTATCGGTTCCTCAATCATCCGTTTTATATTCATCACCGTTCCCCGTCAGTACCAATATCTTTGGCAGTATGCATTTATTATGTTTTTTCTGTTAAGTCTTGGAGTATTGCATCGGCAAAGAAGAGTTCAGCAGTTTTTTCTAATCGGAAGTTTTGCAATATTCATTTTAGTTAACGTCTATACAATTTTTAACATGCAGGAAATTTATGAATACAGTATTAAAGGTTTAGACTTTTCGCTTTTTGCAAAATGATAAAGTTTTAAATTATTTTACAGACGCATTACTTCATTAAAATAATTTGTCACTTTTTCGATATAAACCTCTGAGTTTGTCTCATAAGCCTTAACATGTCCGGCCTCAGGGACTATCCAGAGTTCACTTTGAGGACTAGCCTTTGATAATTCAATAGAGTCACTTACAGGTATATCCTCGTCTTTATTTCCGTGAATCATTAAAAATCTTTTTTGGGGGAAATTTTTGAGGATTTCTGCAGGATTCATGTCATCCAGCCTAATCTTGTAGATAGCTTTTGCCCAAGAGCTCAAACCGAAATAAAAAGGTTTAGGCAAACGCGAGCGGCCAGGCAGTTCTCGCTCAAGCAGGATACGGATATTGGAATATCCGCTATCTAAAACTATTCCACCGACGTCAGGAATCAAGGGAAGAGTTAATAATGTTGTTCCGGCCCCCAGGGAAATTGAAATAATGCCGATTTTGTCATGATCAAAACCGCGGTTTACAAGGTACTCATACGCCCCTGCCAAATCATATTTTTCATAGTAACCGATGGAATGAATTGAATATTCGGAATTTCCTCTACCTCTAAAATCAAACAGAAGTACATTGTAATTATTCTTAAGCAGATCTTTGGTGAGATTGCCGGTGCCAAACCCCGGATCTATTCTATTTTGGTCACTTCCCGAAACAAGAATAATCGTTTTGTCGCTTGCACCTGATTTAAAAAACCAGCCCGAAATATTCAGATTATCATTAAAGCTTTTGAAAATAACGTTTTCATAATTCTGGCTTATTTCGGCAGGGTTGAAGTTTAATGGCTTCGGTTTTGGATGAACCAGTCTATAAAGTGCATAAAGGCTGATAATAAAATAGGCGGCAATTGCAAAGACTAATAATGTAATTAGTGCTTTTATCAAGTTTTTCCAAGTAAAATACCGGGCTGCAAATATAGACCAGTTAGTTCGGACAATGACCCAAAAAGCCTGTGTGACAAATTTGGCAGATTCCAAGCCACTTAGAGTTAATTTTCCGGTCTTCATTTGCGAAGCTTTATCAAAAATTTCAAGCTCACCTGAGGAAAGCAGATCAAAAGTCAGTTTAAAATGAAGGTCAAATAATTTTTTCTCAATAGTGCGGGTCGTCTCCTGCTTCAGCGTTTCGATATTCTGTTGCTTCTTTGGGGATTTTTTGCCGATAAAATCCAAAGCGCTGCCCAGCTCATAGAGAACCGCTTTTGTCGAATATTTAACAGCGCGTTTTAATGCAAGCGGAAGTATCAAAATGGAAAATAAAGAAATCCAAAATGGAATTTGGATGGCCTTCCATCTTTCCCAGAAAGTAATTCTTGGTTTAATTAAAGGGCGGATATCCCGTCCGTATAATATTTTTCCTTCTTCTTTAAATTTTTCAAAAATAAAAGCCTGGTGAATTAAAAATATAGCAGCTGGCCTCCAGAGAGGCCGAGTTATGCGGGCCTTTTCCCAATCAAGCCAGCCGGGCGGAAAAACGAAAATCGGAACATAAAGATGTGCTTCTCTTTCAACGCTTTTGAGAAAATTATCCAGTATCCTTTTTGATTTAACGGTGGAAAGGACTTTTTCAAATTCTGTTTTGTACTTTTCGTTTAATTCCCAGAATACATTGGTTGCAAAGTCTTCAATTTCTTTTTGTCCATTGTCATTTTTAAGCTGGATTACCAGATCAATATCTGAAATGCCTTTTTTAAACTCGCCCCTGGCCGCAGATCCGAATAAAATAATAAAATCAATCTCTTTACCATACTTTACGGTAATTTCTGACACGAGTTGGTGCAAAAACTTTTCAATTAGCTCTTGATCCTTAGACATTCCCTTTCCCACAATTAAGTTTTAATATAGCTTCATTGTAATATTGCCAGTGCTGACTGCCTAGCACTGGCTTTTTGGAAACTATCTTACTTATTATTGCTATTTCTCAAAAAATGATTACACTAACACTATGCTTGCAAAAATAATATCGGCGGCAGTGGTTGGGCTTGATGCGGTGCCGATAACCGTCGAGGTTGATATTGCGGCAATGGGCTTGCCGTCATTCACAATCGTCGGGCTTCCGGACAAAGCGGTGGAAGAGGCAAAAGAAAGGGTTAGAGCGGCAATCAAAAACACGGGTGCCGATTTTCCGGCAAAAAGAATTACGGTCAATCTTGCTCCTGCCCATCTTCCCAAAGAAGGCCCGGCATATGATTTGCCGATCGCTCTTGGAATCCTTATAGCATCAGAACAACTTTCGCCGAGAGATCTTTCGGATACCATTGTCTTAGGTGAACTTTCACTTGACGGGTCTGTCCGTAGAATTTGGGGAGTTTTGCCTTATGCGCTTCTTGCCAAATCTAAAAAAATCAGAAACCTGTTTATACCCAAGGACAATATTGGGGAAGCCCAAGTAGTCGATAAAATTACCGTTTATCCTGTAAGTAACTTAAAGGAGCTTTTTGAGCATTTTGCAACATCCCACCTTCCCAAAATCAATCAAAAGCCGATCATTCCCGCTAAATTTAAAAAACAA
>Ga0209431_10000927_pt1 | contig 24520 bp, 17 predicted proteins | sample RifCSP13_3_FD_184021 | JGI IMG/M metagenome (GOLD analysis project Ga0209431, IMG submission 184021) | Soil microbial communities from Rifle, Colorado - Rifle CSP2_sed 13_3 (SPAdes) (version 2) | ecosystem: Environmental > Terrestrial > Deep subsurface > Rock core/Sediment | place: Rifle...
CAATTCCGCAATACGGTCGAGCACATCGTGTCCATGCTCATCAACAGCACTAAGCGGAGGCTGTGCGTCTTGAGTCACAAATAGCCGAAATGGCTTTGGCGGATCTGTCATTCCTTCATTTGGATACAATTCTGTTCCGGCCGGGTGGGAAATTGCCCAAAGCTGAAGCCGGTCTACAAACAACGCCTCTTCCAGCTCGTTGGTTATCCGTAGGTCGAAGCGGCCGTCCTTCTCTTTGAGCTTATCCTCGGGAATACGAACATACTCCAGCGGGTCGGGCCTGTTATAACGTCCTACTTCCTCGAGATAGCCCATCTCTCCCCCGCCCAGGAAGTCAGTGATAAATTCAAAGCGACTGCCATTCCAGGTATAGAGGTAAGGACACGAGGATGGCTTTCTATCGAGTTCCGTTATACTCAAATTAAATCGGTTGGTTGCGGTGGCAGCTCCAAAATCGGTTTCGGCTTGCACGATACCGGCGGACCAAATCACTCTTACGGCGTCTGGACGTACCCGCTTCCCCAATCCAAAGATCAGATCGGCTGGCGCCGGTGCGGGACTCGCGGCATACGTCTCCAACTTCTGCCATAAACTTCCAGCGCGCATCTCGATCTTGGACTGTACCGCGCTCTTATTACTCACGCGGCCTTTAAGGTTTACCCTGACCGAAACGTTGCGATTGCCGCCGTCGTTCCGAAGCGCGCGAAGCTCCCCATCAGTACCCCCGATGATCAGGTCGACGTCACCATCACCATCAAGATCACCAGACGCGAATGTCCGGTTTCCTGATTTGGCCACGCTCGTTTCTCCTGCGACATTTTGAGTAAGGTTTATCCAGCCGCTGCCAATATTTCGCAACACCTGTAGGCCTCTGTCTGTGACTACTAAGCAGTCAATCAATCCATCATTGTCGTAATCAACAAACTGAGCCGCGACTACATTCAGAGAAGCAACTGGCGCCGTCTTAAACGTAAATTTCGATCCACGATCACTAATTGCAATGATGCTTCCAGCTTCGACGCGGGTAACCTCCGGCGGTTCATTGCCACCAGCGTAAAGGTTCTTGCCCAGGAAAAAATCTGTGAAGCCGTCCTTATTAATATCGCCAGCGGCCACACAACTCCATTTATCGCCGCTCACAAAACCGACATCCTTCGCGACATTGCGAAAGCTACCATCACGCTGATTGCTGAAGAGGTCAGGGGCAGACGCATAATTGGCAACAAAGAGATCCACGTCGCGGCGATTATTAAAATCCGTTGGCACAACCGCAACAGCGTGTCCAGAACGAGTAGCTACCCTTGCCTGGGTTGTCACATCGCTGAACGTCCCATTGCCGTTGTTGCGGAGCAGCAGATTGGGCGCAAGAGGCAGGCGGTTTGCCTGCTCAAATGGTGAACTTAGAGACTCCGGCTTTTGTATTGAAACCTTGCCAGGCAAGGGTTCGAACTTCGCATTGCTCAAATCTGCGAAACCTGCGACAAACACATCCAAATCTCCGTCGTGGTCCACATCAGCAAAGGCTGCAGAGATTGAAAGGTAGGGATAAGCGGGAATACCAGCTTCTCGCGTGCGATTTGAAAATCTCCCCTGACCGTCGTTGTGATAGATGGAAATGTTTGCATAGCGCACGACCAACAGGTCCGCGAGCCCATCATTATCGTAGTCCCCCGCAACTGCCAGAACCGGTGCCGCCCGAACCTGCTCAGTGAGTGCACCGGTTGTAGCAGTGACATCCAGGAACTTTGCATGGTCGTTTTTAAGTAGTGCGAGACCATTATCTCTTAGTGCCAGCAGATCAAGACTGCCATCGCCATCGTAGTCAAAAAGCGTTGCCCCACTCCTGAACTGCAAAGCAAACGCATTTGTCGAGCTCTCTTCCACCGGTCCCCAAGCCGATCCTCGTCCTTCCCTCCTCAGGTTCTGAGTAATCTGCGAAATCTGCGGATTATGTTGTTCTTTTGGGGCAGACTGTCGCTGCGCAGGGAAAAACGCCTGAGTGGCATCTGTGAAAGCGACGTGCGGAGGTGTCTGGTCTACGAGTTCAGGCTCAACTCCCGTGGAGACGAGTGCTTCGGCATACCTTCCCTGCTCGAGATAGTTGTTGCCCATCGTCGTCCCGGCGCCACTTTGCCGGTAGCGCTGAAAGCGCTCAAGCAGTTGCTGCCCTTCCTGACGTGCCCCTGTGCGGGTCAAGAGGATCCCCAGATTGTAAAGAGCGGTCTCGTTATATGGTTCCGCGTCGATGGCTTTACGAAACGAGGTTATCGCCTCCGGATATCTTTTCTGCAATGCATAAAGCTGTCCGAGGTTCACGTTTGTGCCGACATCGTCTGCGTCCACGTTCCTGACTTTCTCAAAATTACTGATCGCCTCTGCAAAACGATTCTGAGCACGAGTAATCAACCCCATAAGGTAGTTAGGCTGCGGGGCTGAGGGGTTCTGAGCTGCTGCTTTTTGAGCTTCGCTGAATGCACCATCAAGATCGGGGGCGTAGTAGAGCGCGAGGCTTAAATTGTGGCGAGCGATGAAGAGCTTTGGATTGATGTTCAACGCACGCCGGAAAGCGGCGGCTGCTTCCTTCGCGTTGTACTGCTCCAGCAAGGCAACGCCCACATTGTTCGCCCGATAAGCGTCCTCAAGGTTCTCCTGTGAAGATTGGGAAGCCCTTTCGCTGTTTTCCTGCGACTGATCTTTGCTTTCTGATTTCTGGAAGGCGCTTCCAGCAAACGCGATGCACAATATCAGCGGAAAAATGAATGGCAACCGGATGGTAGACCTCATAGCAGCTTGGGACGGCGTGAACCCGAGGAAACTCGCATAGAATAAGGGATCCACCAAGTCATACAAAATCACACCAACGTTGATTTCGTTATCGCCAGGTGCAATTTCGTAGATCCGGATAAACTTAAGCAGTACAGTAATCTCGGGGTCTACCTGGTGGCGATCACTGCGTAGTCCCTGCCGCTGTACAGACGAACGCCATCGGCGCCTTTCATCATCATTAACGGCCGAGGTCGTTTCAAGCCGCTATCCTTTGTTGTGGAGACTGAAAGGATCTGGTTTCCGGCGAGATCAAGAATATTGAGCTTTCCGTCGCCACTAAAACCAAACCCATAAGCACCTGTGGCGACGTCAGAACCATTGAGCGAAATAGGTGAATCTGTGATCAGGAAGCCTTCATACTTGGCCCGCACGTCCACCGCGTAGCCGGATGTGTCGACCATTCCAGCGATAACGAACCGACTTGTTCCGAAGCGGGCGGCTGCCGAGTTGCGCATCTGTGTGGGTGCGCTCAAACCCTGAAAGTAAAAACCCGGCGGCACTACTCGTGTCAGCTCCGCACCCGCCAAAACAGTTACTGCTTCCTGCGCACTCACGGTGCGCAATGTAAATAGGATGGTGAGCGGCAGCACGAGAATCGCGAGTAAGCCTGGCGTGAGTCTTTTCATGACAGATCTCCTTTTAACAAACTCGCGATTGCGTGGACACCCTGCGAACGACAACGAGCGAGTTTGAGATTAAGAAATAGAATTGACCGTGGTCGGGAATCTATTGTCTGGTTAGTAGCCTGTCAAGAGTAAACAGCAACCCTTGATTTCTACGCGGCCATGGTAAGTGGTTGCATGAAACGGAGTCGGGGAGGCAAAGAAGTCTGCCGGCTGCCAACTTTGGAAGTCTTCCGGTGGATATTCTCAAAATAGTCGATTGCGGCTACGCGCAGACCAGTGTCTCGACCGAGCCTTTCACTGATATACCATTTGTGCTCCAGGATCCTTGTCCACACGTCATGCGCTTCCTCGGCCTCTATTTTGACTCCAGCCAGCTTCCGAATCTTTCTTTGTTCGGAGCGGCCGTCATTGACTAACTTTTCAATCGCATAATCCAGCTTGAATGGTATTGGCATATATCCTCCTAAAGAGCCCTCAGTTCAGCACGCCCGGCCCGACTGCCGTACAACCCTCCAAGAAGGTATCGGCTTTGACAAGTTTCGATGACGCAGTATAAGAGGCAGGCTGCCCTGATGGCCAATTAATTATTATAATGACTTCGATGAAAAGTCTTCATATCTCAATTGAGGGTTATTAAATGGACTTGTGGCAGTTGCGGACATTTCGCATGGTGGCGGAAACCTTAAACTTTACCCGGGCCGCCCAGCGCTTGAACTTGACTCAATCGGCGGTGAGCCATCAGATTAAGGCGCTGGAGAAGGAACTTGGTGAACCGTTGTTTGTCCGTTCGCGGCGCGGCGTAAAACTCACGGGTGCGGGCAGAACTGCTTTTGAACATGCAGAGCGAATACTCGACGAGGCCCAGACCTTGCGAGAGCGGGTTTCCGGTCGCCAGCACGAGCCCATCGGTAAGGTCCGCGCGGCCGCAGCCACCCAGGCCTTCGTCTTTCTTTTCGCGGAATTGTTCGAGTCGTTCATGCTCGAACATCCAGGAATCGAGTTGTCTTTTCGCACCACGGTCAGCACCGATCAGACCGTAAACGACATCCTGAACGGAACTGCTGATGTCGGCTTTGCTTCGCTGCCGGTATATTCTCCAACTTTGAAAATTACGGAATTGTTTCATGACGAGCTGGTAGTGGTCGTCGGACATAAGCATCGCCTGGCGGGCAAGCCGATGACCACAGTGGAGGAGATCACGCGCGAAAGGCTAATCCTCTTCGAACGTGGCGCCTCAATACGGCGCGCTACGGAAGATTTCTTCAGCGTGGCGGGGATCAGTCCTGAGCTGGCGTTGGAATCCAACGATACCTACTTTATAAAACTCATGGTGGCGCATGGCCTGGGAATTTCGTTACTGCCCGCGTGGGCAATACGTGACGAAGTCAACTCGGGTCAACTGGCGCAACTCAGGATCGAGCATCATCGATTACGTCGCTCGGTCGCGATGGTTTCTTTGGCCCGCTTTCAACCATCCCCTACACGGGCTTTTCTCGGATTCATTCTGCGTCACCGAGAGCAGTTGCAGGAACTCGCTCAGCCCGGAAATAATCGACCAAAAGGACCGGAAACTCGCTAACGTCGAGAGGGAGCCTCAAACGACAGGATCTTTATGAGTGGCTTTAGCTTCGAAACATTTGTGGTGGCCTTCGCGGTTATCGGCATCGTCATTATCGTTTCAGCCCTCCTCTCGGGCCTGATTGAAAGAAGTGGGTTGCCACAGGTAGCAGTATTCCTGGCCATTGGTGCAGCACTTGGACCTGCAGGTCTCGGCGTGCTGAACATCACGCTGGGTTCGCAAACTCTGCATGTCGTCGCCACGCTGAGTCTGACGCTGGTGCTATTCACTGATGCAGTGTCGCTGAACATCAGCGAAGTAAAACGTCATAGCACTCTCGCCTTTCGAATGTTGGGACCGGGGACATTGCTTTCTGCGGCGCTGGGCACTTTCGCCGCCTGGTGGCTTCTCCACATACCGTTGGCCGCTGCCACTATTCTCGGGGCCGCACTAGCTTCGACTGATCCGGTTCTGCTACGCGGCCTTCTTCGTCGCCGCGACATACCCGGCAGTGCACGTCAGGCGTTGCAACTCGAAAGCGGTCTCAACGACGCAGTCTTACTTCCAGTCGTCATTGTAGCGATGGCGTTTCTGGACCAAAACCAACCAGTCAACGCAGCCGGCTGGGCCAAACTCGGCCTCAACCTCTTCATTCTTGGGCCAGGCGCAGGGGTAGCGGTCGGCCTGGTGGCCGTCGCAGCACTGGATCTAATTCGCAAACGAAGTGGCGTGCGGCGCGACTACGAGTCTCTCTATTCGCTGGGTGTCGCTTTCACCGCATTCGCGGCCGCTGAAGCAGTGCACGGGAGTGGTTTTCTCGCCGCCTTCACGGCAGGATTAACCATTGCCGCCCTCGACGTGGAACTTTGCGACTGCTTTTTAGAGTATGGCGGTGTGACTGCCGAAATGATGCTTCTATTTACCTTTGTGCTCTTCGGCTCTTCGCTAATCTGGAGTGGGTTTACCGTATTGACGGGTGCAACGCTTCTGTTTGCCGCAATCATAATACTGATCCGGCCTCCTGTTTACCTGCTGTCATTGTATCGATCGCGAGTGGATAAGCGTGGCCGTTTGCTGATCGCCTGGTTCGGGCCTAGCGGTCTTAGTTCTTTGCTGTTGGTGCTATTGCCTGTTTTTGACGGCACGACCGGTAGCGAGCAACTGTTTGCAATCTGCTGTCTGGTAGTGCTCGTGTCGGTACTGGTTCACGGGGGCTCCCCACTGCTGCTGTCGCGTATGGCCCAGCCTCGAACTCAGGAGCAGGCTCCGGGCGCTGATGTGGCACGTGACTTCGGAAGAATGCCGGTTACGCCAGGCGCCTCAAGCAAGCCCGATGAACTAACCGGCACGGCAGTTGGTTCTTTTAATGACTCACATGAAGATGCCGACTCAGTCAAACCGCTGGAAGAACCTGCACCTTCCGGCGCTGAATCGATTGGCTTGCAGTCGATCACGTTGGAAGAGTTGGGCCGGCTGCAAAAGTCAGGTGAGGCGGTGATCATTCTTGATGTGCGGACTGAGCGCAGCCGGGAGACGAGCCAACATCAGGCGCAGCGCGCCGCCCGCCTGAATCCGGAGCACGCAGTGGCCGCGGCGAAAAAGCTCGGCCTGCCTAAAGAGACTTGGCTTATTGCATATTGTGCTTGACCAAACGAAGCTACGAGCGCCCGGGTGGCGCAGGAGTTAAGACAAGCGGGATGGTTAAAGGCGCGAGCGCTGCTTGGTGGCTGGAAGGCGTGGAAAGAATCGGGCTTGCCAGTCGAGGAAAAGAAGGATGGGGTGGAAGGATGAAGGATGAAGGCGGAAGGATGAAGGATGAAGAAAAAGGAGGACACGGAGGAATCCGTCGCATTTCATCCTTCCTCCTTCATCCTTCATCCTTTCTCCACGGTTATGTGGGAATCGTGATCATCCTTTCCGCCGAAGCCTTACTCTTTTCAGGAAATCAGCTCGTAGGGGGCTGGTTTACGCCGATCGTCTGGACCGGATACATCCTGTTTGTTGATGCTCTCATATTCAAGATGAGTGGTCGCTCGTTGTTAACCACCAACCGAACGGAGATGGTAATCATAGTTTCCATCTCCATCATTTGTTGGTGGTTCTGTGAGTTCTACAATGCTCCACGCTTCTGGCGCTCCGATCTGGAACTCTGGTGGCATTACCACAATTTGGTGGCCAATCCATATCTTCGGCGCGTAGGTTACGATTGGGCTTTTGCCACGATCCTTCCCGCAATGTTTTTGACAGCAAAGCTGCTATCTACAACGATCTTCAAGGCAAGAACACGGCGCCGGGGCGTTCAGCTGCCACGACCGCTGCTTTACGTAATGATTCTTCTCGGAGCGGTGGGCGCGATACTTCCTCTGGTCTTCTTTTCCACTTGGTGGGCGCCAGTGGTTTGGCTTGCATTTATTTTGCTACTTGACCCGATAAACTATTTACGGGGTTGGCCGTCGATTGTCGGCGATCTTGAAGCGGGCAAGTATCGTAGATTGTTTTCGTTACTTGCGGCTGGGGGCGTGTGTGGAGTTCTGTGGGAGTTCTGGAACTACTGGGCCCTATCCCGCTGGACATATACAGTACCCTACTTTGGCAATGTCAAAATTTTTGAGATGCCGGTGCTGGGTTATTTGGGGTTTCCTCCTTTTGCGGTGGAATGCTGGGCGATGTACATTTTTCTCCGCTCGTTATTGGTTCGGGAACCAATTCAGACCGATCAGATTTGGATAGATAGTTAAACTCGTTGGCAGATGGCCCACCGGAAACAACACAACCGGAGCAAGTGCTGGCTTCTGCTACTCCCTTTCCTTCTAGCAAGCTCGAACAACCTGATGAACGAGTCTATACACAGCCAGACACCAGGAGAGAGAGCTGACCTCGCCAAGAGACCACGAGCGCGCGACCTGGGGATTAAGGTCGGCGTCCTGTCCACCGGCCCGCTGGATGCAATCACCGATGTGGATGGCGTCTTGGTTGGTCAGACAACGATCATTCGCGGTGACAATATCCGCACGGGTGTGACGGCAATCCTCCCGCACGGCGGCAACCTTTTCCAGGAAAAGGTGCCGGGCGCGGTTTTTGTCGGGAACGGGTTTGGAAAATTGATGGGGTCAACGCAGGTAAACGAGTTAGGAGAGATTGAAACGCCTATCCTGCTAACTTCAACGCTCAACGTGCCGCGCGTCGCAGATTTTCTGCTGGATTACATGCTTGCTCTTCCCGGCAATGAGGACGTGCAATCCATCAATCCACTCGTCGCCGAGACAAATGATGGTTTGCTCAACGATATCCGCGGCCGACATGTAACACGCGAAGACGTATTTGCAGCAATCAAGCAGGCTAAGAGTGGCGTTGTCGAAGAAGGGGCGGTAGGGGCGGGTACCGGAACCGTAGCCTTCGGATTCAAAGGAGGGATCGGCACGTCCTCACGAAGACTGCCTGCCGCGCTTGGCGGTTATACTGTAGGGGTACTAGTGCAAACCAATTTCGGCGGCATACTCACCATTGACGGCGCCCCCGTCGGGCGAGAGCTCGACCGTTATTATCTGCAAAAGGAAGTTGAGGCCAAGAAGCAAAACGGCGCCGATGGCTCAATAATCATAGTGATCGCCACGGATGCTCCAGTTGAGGCAAGCAATCTTCGCCGATTGGCCGCCCGCGCAATGCTGGGCCTCGGCCGTACCGGCGCTGCTGCCAGCAACGGCAGCGGCGATTACGCAGTCGCGTTTTCCGTCTCTCCCGACGTGCGTATTAGAGTCTCACGCAATCAGACCAGCAAGGTTCGCAACTCGACCTTCCTGGGCAATGACAGCATGTCACCACTTTTTCTTGCCGTAATTGAAGCCACCGAGGAAGCTATCTACAACTCACTCCTGAGAGCAACTACGATGAATGGTCGCGGGCGTACGATTGAAGCCTTACCAATCGAACGTACGCTGGAGATTCTACGCAAGCACCGAACGGTGGATTAAGTGGAGAGTTTTGTACGAATGTGTCAAATGTATCAAACTACTGGTTCATGGTCCTTTCGGCCCGTTCTTCAAAGGACCAGCGTATTGACACATCAAAGATCGCCGCATAGAATTCTTCGTAGCCCGAAATTGAGTTGAGCCACTTGAGGAGGTCGGTCGAGTGAAAACGACTATACGTGTCAATCGCAAGCGACCAGAGTCGCTTACAAAACAGATTACGGACCAGCTATCAGGACTGATTGAGTCGGGAGCAATGGCGGCAGGGAGCTTTCTCCCCAGCGAACGAGAGTTGGCAAACTCTCTGAGGGTTGCACGCAATGTGGTGCGAGGAAGCTACGAAAATCTAATGCGCGCTGGAAAGGTTCAGAGTGAAGGCCGCAAAGGCAGGACGGTTCGATCCACCGGAAGTAAGAGAAGAGCAGCGGCCGGCAAAGGTTCGAAGAAATCCGGCGGTAAAGCGCGTAAGAAGTAGATAATCTAACCTGAGGTGGCCAGTAAGTCTCCTTCCCCCGCTTGCGCTCTGCATCATCCAGCGACATGCGCCGCTTCGTCTCCGAGCGCTAGGATTTCGCCTCGAATCGCCTTACGTTCCGCTAGCAGGCGAATAAAGAACCGTCTTCTCCTTAGAAAAAATGTCAGCGCGCGCAGGCCACCGACAAATCTGTCCAACTCTTCGAAAAAACGGATAGCAACGAACCCCGTAAGCGGCAAAACAACCAGAGCGGCAAGAGCAAAGAACCACCCCGCAATACCATAGCCGATTATGAAAACCACCAGCCAGGTGAGGGGGAAAAGCAACATGGCTGAGATGATTTTGATAGTCGAGATCACGTCCTCGGAATCCTGCGAAAACCTGGTCGCCAACAGACCGCCCAGCCGGTAGGCCGGATAGTGGACCACAGTGCCAATAATCGTAGCGGGCAGCAAGACCACAAAAAGCAACAGGCGATTGATTAAGTGCCCCAGGATATTCAAAGTGGAGATTGGTGGCGTGAGTTCGTGCGGATCAACGCCCGCCAGCTTTAGTTCTTCTTCAAACCGGTTCATTCTCACTTCCAGTTTCCGCAGTCGCTCAGGAACTCGTTCGCGTAAGACAGTATAGGCTTTAAGAAAACGCTGTTGGAGCAGCAGTTCCATCTTCAGACTCTCCTGCGTTTCACCTCCTGCCTCCGCAGAAAAGATCCGCTCGGCGCGAGCAATTGTCTGCAGCGCCTCCTCGTGCTCAGCTGCGAGTATCACATTACGGAGTGCTTCCTCAATCCTGGCAGAGAGTTCGCGTACTTCCACGCGTGGCGGATTTGCGTTCTCGTCCAGATTCACTACCGGGACCTCGATGGCTTTACCGAAATAGAGCAGCGCGTCGCTGCGGAATCTGGTTTTTGACGTGTAGTAGAGGCCAGCTGGAACTATTCGTAAATCTCGCACTTCTCCGGTGGAGACGGCCGCGAGTGCAATGCGTGCAGCCCCGGTCTTAATCGGTCGCAGCTTTGGTTCATTGTGGGAAACTCCCTCCGGGCAGATACCGATGGTGCCGCCCCGGGCCAGGAGCTTTCGCGCGGCCACGAATGTTTCCTCATTTTTGGAGACATCCTCGCCCTCATCCTGGCGGCGATAGACCGGAAGCGAATCCATGACGCGAACAAAGAACCCAAGCAATGGAATTCTGAACAACGGCGCCTTGGCCAAAAACGAGACGCGTCGTGGCGCCAGGCATAATAGGACAGCCGGATCCACCAGAGCATTAGGATGGTTAAGCACAAAGATTGCCGGACTCTTCAGTGGCACATGCTCCGATCCTCCAACCTCGACACGGCGAAAGTAAACGCGCATGGCGAGCCTTAGCAGAGCAACAATGATCCGGCGGGTCATATCTCAGGGCTGATTTAATAACAGTTTCTGTCTGAATACGGAAGTTTAGCAAACGTGCGCGGAGACCTGTTTAATGCCATAATCCCCCCGCTATTCCTATTCTCCAAACCGGTACGAGGATTTCCATGAAGCGTTTCGGAATCGCTATCGCTCTCCTTGTGCTCACGCTTACGTTACCTGTCACAGCGCAAGAAAGCCATCGCTTTACAATAGAGGATCTGTTGAAAGTGAAGCGCATCGGAGACGTTGTTTTGTCGCCGGATGGCCGACAGGTCGCCTTCACCATCGGCGAAGTCAACTTCGACGCTAACAAGACCGTCACGCAGATCTACGTTGTGGCCCTTCCGGGAGGTGAGCCCAAGCGACTGACGAGCGGTGAGACTTCTGCCACAACGCCACGCTGGTCGCCTAATGGAAAGAAGATCGCCTACATACGGGACAGTCAGGTTTGGTTGATGGATGATGATGGCGATCATGACGAACAGTTAACAAAATTGGCAACCGGCGCCGCTGGCCCCATATGGTCGCCCGATGGTAAATGGATCGCCTTTGCGTCGGAAGTTTATCCGCAATGTCAGGATAGCGACTGCAACAGGGAGAAAGAGGAAGCCACCGAAAAAAGTAAAGTCAAGGCGCACGTCACAGAACGACTCCTTTACCGTCACTGGAACGAGTGGCGCGACGTAAAGCGCAGTCACATCTTCATAATACCAGTCACAGGAGATGCAGCTCGCGACCTGACTCCAGGCGATTTCGACTCGCCTCCTTATGCCGCCGCGAGCGGCGTAGACTACGCGTTTTCACCAGACTCCCAAGAACTCACTTACTTGCGAAATCCGGATAAAGTTGAGGCCACCTCAACCAACAGCGACATCTATCTTGTGCCGGTGAGGGGCGGCGCTTCCAGGAACATTACTGCTCCGAACCCAGGCTACGATGTTGGACCAGTTTACACGCGAGACGGTCAACACATTCTCTATCGTTCGCAGGCCACTAAGGGTTTCGAAGCCGATCGTTGGCGTCTTATGAGCTACAACCGCGCGACCGGCACCAGCACCGAACTGCTCAGGGGCTTTCAACTGAACGTCGAGGAACTGGAACCCGCACCCGATGGATCTGCCATATATTTCGTCGCTGGCGAACGTGGTCATCAGACAATCTACAAAGTCGACTCGGCTGGAGGCATGCCAAAAAGAATCCTCAATAACGTCTTTGCTACTAATCTGAACATTGGCCCTGATCGTAGAACGCTTGTCTTCGCGAATAGCTCACTGGCCCAGCCGGCAGAGATCTATTGCGCTAACGAGGACGGCAGCGGCTTAACACGGCTGACAAATGTGAATAACAGCCTGAGGTCAGGCGCAGGTCTTTCAGAAGCGGAAGAGCTGGAGTGGACTGGCGCACTGGGCGCGCGTATCCATGGCTTTCTGCTAAAGCCCCTGAATTTTGATCTGAACAAGAAGTATCCGCTCCTGGTGCTGATTCATGGTGGCCCGCAGAGCGCCTGGAATGACAGTTGGGGCTACCGCTGGAACCCCCAAATCTATGCCGACGCCGGGTACGTTGTGTTCATGCCGAACCCTCGTGGGTCATTGAGCTATGGGCAAACTTTTGTAAACGAAATCAGTGGGGACTGGGGCGGTAAAGTTTTTGTGGACCTAAAAAACGGAGTTGCCGAAGTGATACGGCGCAACAACTTCATTAACAAGAATCGCATCGGGGGGGCTGGGGCATCGTATGGCGGCTATCTCGCCGACTGGATCCTGGGCCACAATAACGACCCGCGTTTCCGTTTCAAGGTGCTGGTCTCACACGCGGGTGTTTACAACCTGACCAGCATGTATGGGGCAACGGAGGAGCTGTGGTTTCCCGAGTGGGAATTCAAGGGGTCTCCCTGGACCAATCCGCTCATGTATCAACGGTGGTCTCCTCACATGTTTGTTCGCAACTTCAATACCCCAACCCTCGTTACGGCGGGCGAGCTCGACTATCGAGTTCCTTACACAGAGAGCCTTCAGCTCTTTACGGCGTTGCAGCGAAGAGGGGTGGAATCAAAACTAATTGTGTTCCCCGATGAAGGTCACTGGATAAATAAGCCCCAGAACTCACAATTCTGGTACCGAGCGGTTATTGAATGGTTGGACAAGCATCTGAAGTGAAGGACCAGACACCTACAGAATCAGATCGTTTGGCCATGCGCGAGCGACCTGAAGGGCAACCGATCACGCACCAGAATTGGGGCAAGTTGCTTTTTCTCCACTGGCGTATGGACGAAGGGGTTCTGCGCCAGCTCGTACCGGAGCCTCTGGCAATCGATACATTCGATGGCTCAGCGTGGGTTGCAGTTACTCCGTTTACCATGTGGGACATTCGTGCGCTGCCACCATTCATCCCGCCTATCCCCGGATTCAGTTCTCTGCACGAGCTAAACGTGCGCACATATGTCTATCTTGATAACGTACCAGGGGTCTGGTTTTTCTCTCTTGACGCGAACAGCTCAGCCGCAGTGCTTGCCGCGCGCGCCCTCTACCACCTCCCATATTTCAATGCGCAAATAAAGCTCGAGCAAGACGGCCGGTTGATTAACTACTCCTTACAGCGAACAGATTCGCCGCCAGCCCAATTCTCGGCAAGCTGGACCATTGAGGAACCAATTCCCTTTTCCCAGCCGGGCTCGGTCGAATTTTTTCTGACTGAGCGTTACTGCCTTTATAGCCAGTCTGGTGAAAAACTCTATCGAGCGCGCATATTTCATGAACCATGGCCCTTGCAAAACGCCCGGCTACATTCCTTCAACTCAACGATGATCGAGTCGCATGGGTTACCGGCACCGGCCGGAGATCCCTTAATCCACTATGCAGAAGAGATCGGAGTTGATATTTGGTCCTTAAAGAGCACGAGGCCAAACTAGCGGTTTTCTGTTCACTCTGGCCGTTCAAGCGGTGGCAGAACTGCGGCGAAATCATCCACAAAACGGCGAGCGTATTCAGCCAGCAAAGTGGTGACTCTTTCAAGTGTTGGTGCACTCAGGATCAGCCCTGCGTGGTGGCGTTTCTTGATTCGATAGACGATCTCAGGATCATCGTAGGCTGAAGTATCAGGGTGTTCCTGCCTGGCGAGAGAGAGAATGATTCCTGCATATTGTTTCCTTAATGCGCGGATTCTGCCGGCACTCTTGCCGGCAATTTCAATCCTTGCCCATTCTCGCCAGAGGTTGATGCCGGAGGCGGCTTCAAGCACATCAGCAATATATGCGCCCCCTACTCTTGCGGCAATTTCCAGAAAGTAGAACTTGCCATCCGCTGCGCTCTTGATAAATTCCGCATGCGTTGCGCCCTTTTCCAGTCGCAAAGCCCTAATCAGTTTTCGATTGACCTCCAAAAGTTTCCTATGGTCATCTGACCCCTGGGCAATCGTATACGAAATGTATGTTCCACCTTGATGAGCGACTTCCAAAGGCGGACGACCGTACTGGTTTACAGCGGCGAACGCTACGCGACCATCGTTCACCAACGAATCGACGTGATAGACCGCCCCGTCGATGAACTGAGCCAGCAGATAGTAAGAAGCTTTCTCTCGCAAGGTATCGCGAGAGTTCAGCTCTTCTACCGTCCGCCAAACTTCGTCCTCTCCTCCCACTTTACGAATACCGATGGCTGAGACGTCGGATCGGGGTTTGATTATCCAGGGGGGTGGCACGCGGACCATGAACTCCCTGATTTCATCAGCGGTGATAAGAGGCAGGAATGCGGGAACGTCGAGCTGCGCAGAAGTTGCTGTGACGGCCATGGCCATCTTGTCACGGAAAATCTTCGCCTGGGAGCTGCTCATTCCGGGCAAACAGAAGTGTTCCCGAATCAGCGCGGCTGTTACGACGTCAAATTCTTCAAGTGCAATCACCCGGTCCGGCTTCGCTTTGCGCGCGAGAAATGTTACCGCGTCGATGAATAGCGGCACGTCGGCGTCGTTAGGAAGGGCGATAAGATCGTCGAGGCTCTCACGTGGCCAGTCTTCCTGCAACATCTTTTCTTTAGTAATGAGCACCACATGGCAACCTCGCGCTTTGCATTCGCGCATGAAGTCCGCGCCTTTGTAATAGGTTGCAAGGCAGATGATGTTGATAGGTCGCAGCTCACCCTCTGGCATGGGACGCCTCAAGAATGCCGGGAGTAAGTAAAACGAAGTGGTCTAACTATAAACCTTTTGCAGATTTGTGGTCACCTGATAATGTTAATACGCATGATCTTCAAAGGCCCCTTCCCTGAACTGCCGATTCCCGAGATGCCACTTACCGATTTCGTGCTGCAAAATGCCGCCAGCTTTGGGGACAAGCCTGCTCTTATCGATGGCCCGACGGGTCGCATAATTACCTATGGCGAGCTTGCTCAAGCCATCAGGCGAATAGCTGCGAGCCTTGCCAAACGAGGTTTTAAGAAGGGCGACGTGTTCGCCATCCTGAGTACCAACGTTCCCGAGTATGCCTTGATATTTCACGCTGTGGCGATGCTTGGCGGCGCGAGTACACTCATCAACCCACTCTACATGGAGCAGGAGATCGCGCACCAACTGCAAGACTCCGGCGCCAGGTACCTGGTGACAGTGCCACAGTTTCTGGACAAGGCGTGCACAGCAGCGCAAGGCACCAAGGTCGAGGAGGTATTCGTTTTTGGGGAAGCAGAGGGAGCAACTCCCTTTGCTTCTCTACTCGAAGCTGACGGGGAGGTTCCAACCGTTGAAATAGCGCCTCGTGAAGACGTTGTCGCGCTGCCTTATTCAAGCGGCACTACGGGTTTGGCCAAAGGTGTGATGCTCACCCACTACAACCTGATTGCAAACATGTGTCAGATGGAAGGTCTTTGCTACTTCACCAGGAATGACACGCTGATGTGCGTATTGCCGCTCTTCCACATCTACGGCCTGGTAGTGGTTCTCAATATGGGACTCTACACTGGCGCCACCATTGTCACTATGCCGCGGTTTGACCTTGAGCAGTTTCTGCGCGCGGCTAGGGATTACGAAGTCACACTGGCGCATCTGGTGCCTCCGATTGTTTTGGCCCTAAGCAAGCATCCTATCGTTGACCAGTACAAGTTGCCCAAATTGTCGACAATCTTTAGCGGTGCGGCACCACTGGATGAAAACCTTACTCGCGCGTGCATGCAACGACTCAACTGCCAGATACGGCAGGGCTACGGCCTGACAGAGACCAGTCCAGTCACTCATTCTTCTCCCTCTGATCCGGCTAAGGTGAAGTTTGGCTCAGTGGGAGTTGCTGCGCCGAATACCGAGTGCAAAATCATCGATCTGAGTACGGGAGCGGCCCTGGGACCAAATAAGCAAGGTGAAATTTGTGTGCGAGGCCCGCAAGTCATGAAGGGCTATCTCAATCGTCCCGAAGCTACTGCTGCCACCATTGATGCGGAAGGGTGGCTGCACACTGGTGACATAGGTTACGTAGATGAGGATGGCAATTTTTTCATCGTCGACCGCGCCAAGGAGTTGATCAAGTACAAGGGGTTTCAGGTCGCCCCAGCCGAGCTGGAGGCGCTATTACTCTCACATCCGGCCATTGCTGATGCGGCTGTAATACCTTATCCCGACGCCGAAGCAGGTGAGAAACCAAAAGCTTTTGTGGTTTTGAAAGGTGAGGCCACGGCTGAGGAGATCATGGAATTCATCTCAAAGAGAGTGGCGCCTCACAAACGCATTCGGCTTGTTGAGTTCATCGACAAGATTCCGAAATCCGCTTCCGGTAAGATCCTGCGGCGCTTGCTCGTCCAGCGGGATGTAGAAGGAAAAAATCGTACTTAACCAAGCTGTGGCAGGCAAGTGCCATTTCGCGCAGTAAGGCAAGAATTTGTAGGTAAACTCTAATCTGCACTGCAACTGGTTCCACACTGTCGAGAAGGAATTGATCAGGTGGAACTGTTTGCTACAAAGTTGTAAAGGTTAATGGGCGAATCCGCACTCCGTAGGAGTTAAGAAACCGGCTGATCAAGCGGACGACTCCAGCGAAGGCAGATTGTAAAGAGAAACCTACCTACTTTACCTTGGTGCACTGCATTACGCGGGGGGAGTGGCTGAGTGAGCGCCGATTGCGGTATAGTTACAACTCTTCCAAGAACACGTTTCCCGGCATTTCTCAATCATAGTTTTTCAAAAGGAGCATGAGTGCATGCCATCCATCCGAACTGTTTTCACAAGCATTCTCTTAGCCGCTACGGTCCTGCCTGGGATGGCGTCAGGACAGGTCGTGGCCACCTTGCCTGACTGGCAAACACTTCAACCAAACGGCGAAGAATTCTCAATTCTTATGCCGAAGGGGACCACGTTTGAATCTGGCAAGATGCCGTATCACAAGATGGAGCTGAATACGCGCCTCTATCTCTACACTAGTAGGGATGGGCTGGTGGCGGCGGTTGTTTCTCTCAGTGGCATCAAGTCAAATCCCGCCCTCTATTCTGAAATGCAGCGCATCAACTCTTACGTCGATGCTTTCAAGGACTTTCTCTCTCCAAAACTAAACATTAAGGATGCAGTTGCCAGGCTCACCCTGGTCGGAAACAAAACTCTAAGCGGCCACGCGGGCCGCGAATATCGGATGTCGATTGGCGATCTCTCGGGTCCGCTTCAAGTCTTCGCCACCAAAAGGCGTTTCTATGGAGTAGTTCTTTTGACTGCCAAGAAAGACGAGGCGCTGGAACAACGTTTTCTCAGTTCGTTTATGTTGCCCGAGAGGGTGGTCGAACCTCCGTCTACGGTTGCAGTTCAGGAGCCTCCCAAGCAGGTCGAACCAACCAGTGGCGCTGAGGCGAAGTCGACTGCCGCTGCCGCCCAGCCGGCGCAACAACCAACGCAGGAGACGCCCACAGGGAGCAAGGAAGAAGGAAAGACTGATGCGCCGGCAGCAACTGCGGCGGGCCAGAGGTCTCCTATCTCCGGCGGCGTGCTGAACGGGAGAGCGATTGTTCTGCCCCGGCCAGACTACCCTGATGAGGCCCGCGCCGCGCGTGCTGCCGGCACTGTGGTTGTGCAGGTGGTAGTAGACGAATATGGAAATGTGACTTCGGCCAAAGCCATCTCGGGACCGCCACTGTTGCATCAACCATCGGTAGCCGCGGCCCTCCAGGCGAAGTTTTCACCCACAACCTTAATGGGAGAGCCCGTCAAAGTAACGGGCGTGATTACCTACAACTTTGTATTGTAGGTTTGCGGCGTCATTGCAGACGTTTAAGGATCTCTTTCGAGCTCATGTAGCCAATATATTTTTGAGCTGTACCCGAAAATCTCGATACTCCATTGCGGTCATAAAGGTGATACTTCACAAGAGCGCCTCCGTTGTGCGACACCTTGCTGCCGCTTCTAAATAGATCAAGAAAAAGGTTACGCTCGGTCCTCTGATTACCACCGGCTTTGATAATACCCAGAGTTAACCAGAAGCATTCGTTCTGGCTTCCGTTCATTGCCCGAACCAAATTTTCCGTTCTCAAGTAATCTGTCAGCAGGCTGAAGCCACTACGTTCATCAGTCTTGAGGAGATCCTTGAGCAGTATGTCGAATTGAGCTGTGACGCTTTGAAGATTCTTTGCGCCCTGATTCAAAATTGAAAGATCATCTTCCAGAACCCTCTTATCTTCCTCATAGGGTGCTGGGTCCTCAGTCTCCGCGCTGAGTTCATCCAATCCCGCTAGTTGATTGGTCTTCTTCCGAGAGTTCTCGTTAATCCTCCGAGAGAGAGCTTCAGCTTCGTCCTTCAACTCATACAGGTCTTCCAAGCGTGCCAACAATGCCGAAGCTTGAACTGATTCAAGGTTGGGTGCTATTGCTGCCGGGTAATAGAGCACTATCCCATTCTGGTATTGTGCGCGAACCGCGCGAAATATCTCGCTCACCAGAACATCTTCATCGTCAACATCAAAAGTCTTGCCTTCCAGATTCACGTCCGTGCGAAACGGAGCAAGGAGATCGAGCAGCGAGCCCGCCGCGCTTGTTGCCGCTCCGAGGACCAGAGGAAACGATTTGGGACGTCCTTCGGGTGGACCAACGGGAGACCGCACAGTCCGCCGAGGCGCCGCTGCCAGAGCCGCCTTTTCCATCAGCAGCACTTGCTCATATCGATTCTTTAATGCATCCAGACGGAGCATGGCTGCACCGTAGCTTGATAGCAAGTTCGCATCTTTCTCGTTATGTATGACCAGTATCTTGATATTGGGGTAAGCCTGATGCAGAGTCTGCGCAATCATCTCGGCCGCTTCGGTAATGGCAAAATAGGCAACAATCTGTCCTTCGATTAGTCCACCACTGACCACGGTTTTGCCTTCCAGCAGATCGGATTTTGCCGCTGGATACCGCGCATCCAATTCGGCCTTCCGAGCCTCAGCAATTGCCTGTCGCAACTCCGCCACTGCCTTCTGTTGCTTTAATATCCGCACCTCAGAACTTTCGGCATCACTTCCCGAGCCCTCCTGGGCGCGGGCTACCGGAAAGGTACTAAGAAAGCCCGCAATCAGCACCGTTCGCACCAGCAGGTCCAATGATTTAAGTGCGCGCATGCCGCACCCAGGAGCAAGCGAAGTCATTTTTTTGACGACCTCCAATTGTGATATTCAGACTTGACGAGGGCGATGATCTGTATGCATTGATTCTTGTTTAAAAGATAATTGCCTGGAAGTTTTAGAAAGGCTGGGTGTAGCGAGTCTAAAAGGAAGCCAGAAGCTCGTGAGAACCCCAGCCAGTCATGAGAACGCGCGCGGACAATATTCCCCCTGCCGGGCTAAAGTCAATAGTAATAGACTTGACGCGTTTCTACTTCGGTTCTATCTTCGCTCGAATTCGACTCTTTGGCCTATTAAAGATGTCAACCCAAATCAAGATCCAAACAGTAGGTGCGCCCGCCTGGACAATTCCCGGTTTTCTCGAAATTTGGGCTGGGCACCTCAGTATCGATCACCACGACTCCATAGAACTCATCAAGAAGCATGGCTCGCCATTATTTGTTTTCTCCGAATCGCGAATCCAGACGAACATCGAACGTCTGAAACGAGCTGCGAGGTCGGTAGAGCGCCCAATCCGCTTCTTTTATGCCTCAAAAGCAAACTCGAATATGGCGGTCTTGAAGACTGTTCTCGACAGCGGCATCGACTGCGAGGTCAACAGCGGCGGCGAACTTTTCAAGGCATTACGTATAGGCTTTCGTCCCGAGCAGATCATTTTCAATGGCACGAGCAAGAGCAACGATGAGATAGATGACGCAGTGCGTGCTGGAATCTACGCTATTAACGTTGATTCGATCTATGAGATAGGCCTGGTGGAGGAGTCAGTCAAAAGGGTGGCGGCAGAGAGAGGTGTACCGCCACAACCCGCCCGTATTGCTCTGCGACTAGTCCCCGAGATCGGAACGCGATCTCATCTGGGGTTACAGACGGCCTTGCTCACTTCCAAGTTTGGCATCTCATCCTCCGACGTGCTCGAGGCGTTTCGGCGAGGTTTGGAGCGCCCGGATCTTGTTCATGTGTGTGGCATCCACATTCATGTCGGCTCACAAACACCAGATGCGGAACCGTTCGCGGAAGCATTTCATACCATGTGGCAGCACCTGCTCGCGATCCACAAAGAGACCGGCCACGCGCTGGAACACATCAATCTAGGCGGAGGGATTCCAGTAAACTACCTGCGTGATCGCTCGTTGGCAGACCTGTTTCCTGAACATGAGCGCGAAATGCTGGGGGCGGAGCTGGATCCGGCTATAGTTTTGTCTACAGCGTTGCGGCTGGCACGCGAATCCGCTCGCGCTTCAGATGCGGAGCACCTTTTTGATCGTCTGACAATCCTGCTCGAACCGGGCCGCAGCGTAATTGCCGACGCGGGTCTGGTGCTCACTACCGTGCTCAATACAAAACAGAGGCCGGAAACGGGCGATGTCTGGTTGCTCACCGACGCTGGCTACAACCTGATGCTCTCGATGAATAACTATAAATGGTATTACCACCTCATATCAGCGTCTCGTGCTGATGAGCCTCACGAAACAAGCTACAAAGTTGCCGGGCCACTCTGCGATTCAGGCGATGTCTATTTCGATATTGAGCGGTGTGGACGACTGCCCGATTACCGCAAGCTCCCTCTCGATGTGCGGCCGGGCGAAGTGCTGGCACTGCTAAACAGCGGCGCCTACTCGCTCGCGCAAATGTTTCCTTACAACGGGCGTCCACTGCCGGCAGCAGTAATGACACGTGAAGATGGTAGTGCTGATCTCATCCGTCGCCGCGACCGCTACGAAGATCTGCTAACGGGAGATTTATGGTAGGTTCTCCTGTCCAGATGTCTACCCCCGCCGGCAGTCATCTAGTCCGTGGTCTTGGCCCAGTCGCGGCCATTTCCGTCAACGTAGGAAATATCATTGGAACGGGCGTTTTTCTTAAAGCTCGTGTGATGACCTGTAATGTCGGCACACCCGGACGGGTGATCCTCGTCTGGATTGCCGCCGGCTTGCTGGCCCTGGCAGGAGCTCTCACCTACGCCGAACTCACCACCATGCGGCCCGAAGCAGGCGCCGAGTATGTGATCATGCGCGACGCTTATGGCCGGCGGTGGGGCTTCCTATATGGCTGGACACAGTTTCTCATTTCACGGACTGCGTCGGCAGCCGCCCTTGCTGTAGGCTTTGCCATCTTCCTTAACGATCTTCTCGGAGGCGCGCTTTCTGGAATTTACTTCACAGTTGATATCCCTGGAGGTTATCAGCTTCCGTTTGGACAACTGCAAACAGTGGCCCTCATCACCATTGCATTAACAACTGTCATTAATTGTGCGGCGGTTAAAGTCAGTGGACACGTGGCGTCGTTCATCACCACCCTGAAGGTGTTACTGGTCCTCGGCGTAGGCCTCGGAGCCTTCCTTTATCAGAATGGTGACTGGTCCCACTTGGCGCTCTCGAATGTGGGTGGCGCTTGCGAGGGCGTTAGTGTGGTGGGAGGAGGCTTTTCAGGTTTCGCAGCTGCGATGCTCGGTGCGCTCTGGGCTTATGACGGCTGGAACAATGTTTCCTATATGGCCGGCGAGGTGAAACATCCGGACCGGAATCTTCCTCTGGCGCTCATCAGCAGCATGATAATAGTGATGGTGCTCTATGTACTGGCGAATGTCAGCTACTACTACGTACTTACACCTTCGGAGATTGCCAGCGTCTCACAAGCTTCCTCGGTCGCTGCCGAGGCAACAAAGCGTGTCCTGGGGCCGCTTGCCGTAAGTTTGATAGCTGGTGTGATGATGCTTTCGTCATTCGGCTCGCTCCAAACGTCTATTCTGGGAACGGCGCGTGTGCCCTACGCCATGGCGCGAGATCGCCTCTTTTTCACGAGCCTGGCCCGCGTCTCGCCCAAAACTCATGTGCCGATCATTTCGCTGATCGTACAAGCTATCTGGGCTTCTATCCTGGCGTTATCAGGATCCTATGATCAACTTACTGACTACGCCATTTTTGCGTTCTGGCTCTTCTACGGAATGATTACAGCAGCTGTTTTTGTTTTCCGCCGACGATTCGAGGATGCTCCGCGGCCCTATCGTGTGTGGGGTTATCCGTGGGTTCCTGCACTCTTCGTCCTGGTGACGATCTACCTCATCGTCTTCACAATCAAGAATGCACCCATTCAGTCTTTGATCGGACTAATCATTATTGCGCTTGGCCTTCCCGCCTACTGGTATTTCGCGCGCGCGAGCAAGGCTGGCAACGCTGTTTGAAGACTTCGCAGCGTTCAAGCCACACCCCATGAAAGCGCGTTTGTTCGGGTCGCCACTCCGTGAAGCTTTCTCAAAACTCTAAAGCAAAAGCCACCGTCTCAGTCGGTTGATGGTTCATATTCAACCTACAGAAAGCAACAGGCCCAGCCAGGTGATACTCAGCCTACAAGAAGCGACCAGACATTGATCAAAAATCCCACCACCGCAGTTGGCGGGATTTACTGGTCCATAGGGGTTATCGCGTTGTAGGCTGGGTATGAACGAATCCACCAACTGCGGTTGGTGGGATTTGCTGGTCCATAGGGGTTATCGCGTTGTAGGCTGGGTATGAACGAATCCACCAACTGCGGTTGGTGGGATTCCGCCGCCTAACAAGGGCTATTGCCTTACAGCCTGAATCAAAGGCATGGGAGAACCCTCGCTCGTTGCCAGCAACGCCTTTCCATCAAGGCGATAAGCGATCGCTTCTCCTTGTTTCCGCTTCCCAATATCAATCGGCGTCAATGACTGCTTCCAGATAGTGTTGAAGTCTACGCTGCCCTCAGGCAGTACCAACTCATACGCTTGCGTGTAGTCGCACAGAGCAATGCTGCGCCCGTCGAGTGAGATGTCGCCTCCGGTGATGAGACCGCCGAAGAGACTCGGCACATCGAGTTCACCTAATAGCCGAAGCGTGATGGGGGCAACCGTATTAAAGGGTGGCACGGCTTCATATACTTCCGGATTCTGGAACGTCTCTTTTGTAACTATGTAAAGAGTGCCCGTCTCAGGATGGACCAGAAGCGCTTCCGCGTCGTGTTTGGCGCGAGGATAGCGTAGGCGAATGGCTTCCGCCGGCTCAGTAAACCTCGGCTGGCTCTTGGTTGAAGTGGCGTCCGAAGAAGTTATCTGGGGCTCTGGTAACCGATACACAACGATTTCGGAACGATTGCCGGAGTTGTTGCCAGTGTCGCCAATATATAAGTAGGTCTTGCCGTTTTGCGGACCCGGTCCTGCTGCAATGTCTTCCCAATCGCGCGCCTGTGCGTTTGCCACGCGCCAGACGCCTCGTTGTTGGCCGCCGGTATCAAACGCAAAGATGAAGGGTCCGTCGCCTGAATCGTTGTGCGTCCAGTAGATTCCCGGCGTTGAGCGAGAAGCAACAATGCCACTGCTCTCTTTGACAGCCGAGTCTTTCAATTCCGCCAGCTTGGTTGCCGACTTGTAAGCAGCAACTCTCACAGCCGTTGCCTTTGTTTGCTCGGAATGAGAAGGGAGGGCTTTCGCCTTCTCTACCGGGATACGCTGGCACCCACACACAGCAAGGAGAGCTATCGTCAGCAGTAAGGTCTTCGTCAACCTGGATAACATGACTCGCATGAAACTCATTTGATATATATGTCAAATCCTGAATGAAAAATGCTCTCTCGTGCTCACGATTTGATATATCGGATCTTCTTATTCAACGACGCCCGATGACAAATGGTAGATGTCAAATCCCAAATGACAAATGATTTCTTCTACCCCCCTGTTCCCCTGTTCTCCTGTGCGCTCACCCCTTTCCCCTTAACCGCAGTGCCTCTCGCGCCACTTCCTTGTCATCGAAATGGAATACCTCACGCCCAATGATTTGATAATCTTCATGACCTTTGCCCGCAATGAGGACCAGGTCGGCTGGATCTGCCTCATTAATCGCTTCGTGAATGGCAGCCCGCCGGTCAGCAATCTTTCTGAATGGCTTTCCGGTCTTCTCAATACCCTTTGCCGCATCCGCCAGAATCTGCTCCGGATCCTCGGTGCGGGGGTTGTCTGAAGTCAGTATCACGACGTCGCTCAAACTGCCTGCCGCTTCCCCCATCGGGGCCCGTTTCGATCTGTCCCTGTCACCACCGCAGCCAAACACAGTGATGATTCTGCCCCTGCTTACGTCACGGGCCGTGCGTAAAACGTTTACA
>Ga0209431_10000935_pt1 | contig 24445 bp, 17 predicted proteins | sample RifCSP13_3_FD_184021 | JGI IMG/M metagenome (GOLD analysis project Ga0209431, IMG submission 184021) | Soil microbial communities from Rifle, Colorado - Rifle CSP2_sed 13_3 (SPAdes) (version 2) | ecosystem: Environmental > Terrestrial > Deep subsurface > Rock core/Sediment | place: Rifle...
TCAGCGGATTGGTCTCTGGAGCCGCCCGTGCTCTGGCAGTGGCGGCCCTGCAGAAGGAAACGGGAAGGCTGTTTGCTGTAGCTGCGCCGTCAAATCGTGATCTCGAGCCATGGGAACGGGATCTGCGATTCTGGTACTGCGCTATAAACGGGAAGACCGATTGCGAAAATGAGGTACTGCTGCTGCCGGCTTCAGAGAGCGATCCTTATGCCGGCTCGTCACCTCACGCAGAAACTCTGGAGAAACGGGCCCTTACTCTTTGGCGCTTAACACGACGCTCACCGGATTTTTTGCTGCTGACTGCTCGAGCTCTTGCCCGCAAGACAAGCTCACCCTCCGATATTGCCCGCGCCGGCGCCGCTCTCGAAGTCGACCGGGAATATTCACCCGAAGAACTCGTCGAGAAACTCGTTGCCTCCGGGTATGTACGCGAGGATCCGGTCTCCAGCGTCGGAGAATTTTCCATCCGAGGTGGCATACTCGATGTCTGGTCGCCGGGTGATGAGGTTCCGGTTCGAGTGGAGTTTTTCGGCGACACTATCGATTCAATCCGCGAGTTTGATCCGGAAACACAACTTTCAACTACACAGCTAAGTCAGACTGAACTCGCGCCCATGCGTGAACTCACTGTTACAAACCGTGATTTCCGCATGTGGGCCGATGTGGCGCGTGAGCGCTGGCAGGACCAGCGCTATGCAAGAGCGCTTCGGGACCGAACTGCTTTCACCGATGAAGGTGAAGCATTTCCCGGCTGGGAATGGCTCATGCCACTGGTCATCAAACGAGAAGCAACAGTTTTTGACTATCTTGAGGACGCCATTCTTGTGGTTGATGAACCTGTCGGAATTGACTCCTATCTTGGTGAAGTCTATCAGGGACTCGCAGAGCGTTACGCGGAAACCGATATGGCAGACGATATTGCGTTGGCCCCGGAGGAACTTTACCTGCCGACCGAACAACTTCGTAGCCTCGTTGATCGGCAACAACGCCTTGAGTTGCGCACGCTGGGTCGCGCAGCAGCCGAAGTTGACCAGGCGCTTGTATTGGAGGCTGAGACCCCGAAGATTCAATTGGGCCGTACGCGCGCGGCTCGCTATCCATTGTTCCTTTTCCCAAACGCGGGCCAGACAACGGAAGTCGAGTGGCAGACGCAGTCAGTGATGCGTTATCACGGTCGTTTGGCAGACTTCGCGGCTGATACTCGGCGTTCGCAGGAGGAAGGTACAACCATGTTGTTTGTTATGCCCAGTCTCGGCGTCGCTGAACGCGTTACCGAGATTCTGGGGGAGTACGACGTGGTTGCGAGATTGTCCTTAGCTCAAGAAGGGGCTGATCTGCAGTCGAACCTGGTACAACCTTTCGTGACCGTGGGAAGGCTAAGCGGAGGCTTTGCATTTCCCGCTGCTCATCTGGTGGTCCATGTCGAAGGAGAGCTTTTTGAGGCGGAAGAGCAAGCTGTCGAGCGACGGATTGACAGCAGGTTGCAGAAAGCCGAGGGTCGCAAAAGACGCTCCAAGGCGGCGGCCTTCCTGTCCGATTTTCGCGATCTCAAGCCTGGTGATTTTGTGGTTCACATCGACCATGGAATTGGCAGATTCGGTGGCCTGCAGATGCTCGACCTTGGTCCACGCAGCGGCGAGTTTATGCTGCTCTACTACGCGGACGAGGCAAAGCTTTATGTACCTGTCGAGAGGCTTGATCTGGTCCAGCGGTATTCCAGCGCCGAAGGACATCAGCCACAGCTTGATCGCCTGGGCGGCCTGGGCTGGCAAAAGACCAAAGCCAAGGCGAAACGAGCTATGCGCGACATGGCAGATGAGCTTCTCCGGCTCTATGCGGAACGTAAGCTCGTCGGCGGCTATGCCTTTGCCGCTGATACACCCTGGCAGAGTGAGTTTGAAGACGGATTTGAATATGTCTTGACTCCTGACCAGGAGACTGCCATCGAAGACGTGAGGCGGGATATGGAAGAGCCCACACCCATGGATCGACTCTTATGTGGTGATGTGGGCTATGGCAAAACCGAGGTAGCTATGCGGGCCGCTTTCAAATCGGTCATGGAAGGAAAGCAAGCGGCTGTGCTGACTCCAACAACAGTTCTCGCCTATCAGCATTACGACACCTTTCGCACCAGATTCGCTCCCTTTCCCGTGAAGATCGAATTGCTCTCGCGCTTTCGTTCAACGCGCGAACAGAAGGACGTGGTGAAGCGGGTGGAGTCAGGCGAGGTTGACGTAATCATCGGCACGCACAGGCTGCTTTCAAAAGATGTCAGGTTTAGGGATCTGGGATTGGTCGTGGTTGACGAGGAGCAACGATTTGGGGTGGCCCACAAAGAGAGACTAAAGCAGTTGAAAAAGAAGGTGGACGTATTAACTCTCTCCGCTACACCGATTCCTCGCACCCTGAATATGTCGCTCACCGGCTTACGTGACATGTCATTAATAGAAACTGCGCCCCGAGACCGGCTGGCAATTCAGACTCAGGTGGTCCAGTTCTCTGAGAACGTAATCAAGTCGGCTATCGAACTGGAACTGGCTCGGGGCGGACAGGTCTTCTTCATTCATAACCGCGTTGAGACAATAGAAACCATTGCCGCACTCGTGCAACGGTTGGTGCCGCAGGCCCGTCTCGCCGTAGGACACGGCCAGATGAACGAGAAGGAGATGGAGCGAGTTATGCTTGACTTCATCGAATTCAAGTATGACGTGCTGGTAGCCACGACCATTATTGAAAACGGAATAGACATCCCTCGTGCCAACACCATCATCATAAACCGTGCTGATCAATACGGTCTTTCTCAACTTTACCAATTGCGCGGGCGCGTGGGTCGCTCCAACCGTCGTGCTTATGCATATCTGCTGATCCCGGGCGAACAGGAGCTAACGCCAATTGCCCGGCGGCGGCTGGCGGCGATCAGAGAGTTTTCAGACCTCGGAGCGGGTTTTCGCATTGCTGCGCTCGATCTAGAGTTGCGTGGCGCCGGTAATCTCCTCGGAGGACAACAATCTGGTCACATGGATGCGCTTGGCTTTGACCTCTACACGCAAATGCTTGAGCGCACGGTGGCGGAGTTGCGCGGTGAGGCGATAGAGGACGAAGTCACGGTCTCAATTAATCTTGGCGCCAATGTAGCTATTCCGGAAGAATACATTAGCGACATGGGGCAGCGGCTACGGACCTATAAGCGGATCTCTTCTGCCAGGGACGAGGAAACGCTCTCTAGCATCCGCAACGAGACACGGGATCGCTACGGACCTTTGCCGCCATCAGTTGAGCAACTCTTCGCCTATGCACGTTTACGCCGGGCGGCCGAGAGCGTGGGTGTTATCTCGCTGGACCGAACGGCGGACGGATTGGCAATTAAGTTCTCCGAAAAAGCCAGAATTTCCGCTGAAAAGTTGGCGCAGTTTGTCAGCAGCCGTGCTGACAGAACGTTCACACCAAGTGGTGTCATGCGCTTGCAAGTAGACGAAGAGGATACAGACGATATTCTTCGGATCGCGCATGGAGCGTTGCTCGAAGTTCAAGCAAATGAGTAGAATGATTCTTTGGACTTTGGCCTTTGTTCTTTGACCTTTGTTCTTTGACCTTTGTTCTTTGATCTTTGGGCTATGAGCTCGTGGGTCTGGTCCCTAGTGCTGACTTCTGGACCAGGGTACGAAACAAGTAGTCAAGAGCCGCGGAATACAACGAGCAAACCTCAAAGAACAAAGGTCAATGTACAGAGTACAAAGCTCAAAGACCAAAGACCAAAGACCCCAACATTTAGGAGTAATCTTGTGAAACCCAATATCTTGCCTCTTGCGGCTGGGGCTGTCCTCGCTTTGGCAGCTGTCGCTCTGCTTCCTACAAGTGCTGTGGCTCAGGAAGGAGAGCTGCAAGTCGTCGATGAGGTGATAGCGCAGGTTAACGACGACGTTATCACCCTATCGATGCTCAAGCGCGAAACTAAAGAGCGCATTGAAAGCCTTAAACAGAATGGAGTAACCGAACAGCAGGCCAACGAGGAGGTAACGAAGCGACAGCCCGAACTAATTGCCACACTCGTAAATGAACAGCTTTTGCTGCAAAAGGGCAAGGAGCTGGAACTAGCAAACGAAATAGAAGCCGAGGTCAATCGGCGCATGATGGAAGTCGCCAAGGAGCAGGGAATACCCACCATCGAAAAGCTCGACGCCGCGATGCGTGAGAGTGGCCTTGATCCGGCGACCACGCGGCAAACCTTGCGCACGGAGCTAATGAAGCAGGCGGTGATCCAGCAGGAGGTCGACCGAAGAATCTTCTTCGGACTCACGATGGACGAACTGAAGAAATATTTTGATGCCCACCGCGATAAATTCCGCAAACCTGAGAGCGTCACTATTTCGGAGATATATTTGAGCCTGGCCGGCAAAAATGAACCAGATGTGAAGGCAAGAGCGTTGGAGCTGATCGCGCAGTTACGCGCGGGAGCGGATTTCGGCGCCGTGGCGGCAGCGAATTCAGAACGGGAAAGAAATCAGCAGCGCACTGCCCCCCAGGATAAAGGCAAGGTTGGAACTTTTGAAGTGCCGAACCTGCGAGAAGACATTGCCACCGCTATCAAGAACGTCAAGGTCGGTGGCGTCAGTGAACCTCTGCGTACTCCTGAGGGCTATCAAATCTTGCGTGTTGATGAGCGGACTCCCGCCAGCGATGTGGCAACATTCAATGAGAACCAGGTGCGGGAGGCTATCACAATCGAGCGTTCACCTAAGGAGCGCGAAGACTATCTGCAAACTCTTCGCAACGAAGCGTACATCAAGATTGGGGACAACTATCGCGCCGCAGTGGCGCCCATACTGAAGCTTGCGCCAGAGACGACGGCCGAGAATACTGGCGCGGCCTCAAGTGAGAAGCCGGCTGAAAAGAAAAAAGGAAAGTTTTTAGGAATCTTCCCTAAGCCGTAAGTTTTCAAATCGACCCCTTTTCCGTCTCTTACGGCATCCCCCGGAATGGCGTGAGATGCGCCTCGATCTCTTTCTCAAGGCGAGTCGCTTGTGTCCGCGACGCACCGTCGCGCAGAAGCTTTGTGACGCGCGGCTCGTTTTTGTGAATGGAACCCTGGCGAAATCCTCGCATTCAGTTAAAGCAGGTGACGAAGTTACCATTCGGCGTCACGACCGCATAACCACGGTTCGTGTGCGCAGCATTCCGCTTACCCGCCAAACGTCGCGGAAGGAGGCGGAGGACCTGTATGAGGTTTTGAAGAGCGACCGTTTCGCCATTGATAAGCTGTGAAGAAAATGCTCAAGCACGTTATTATCTGAAGGTGTAGTGTTGTGGAGCGATTCGGTTGGAGATCAAACCTTTCAAGATACGTGATATCGAAATCAACCCGCCCTTGATACTTTCACCAATGGCGGGGGTGACTGATGTCTCCTTCAGACGGTTGATTAAGCGCCGTGGCGGTGTCGGCTTGAGCGTCTCCGAATTCATCTCCGTGGAAGGCCTGACGCGCAGTAATCCTAAATCAAAGCGGCAAATGCGCTTCTATGCTGACGAGCGACCATTTGCAGTTCAGATATTTGGGGGCCAACCGGAACGAATGAAGATGGCTGCCGAGATGGCTGAAGAAGTTGGCGCGGATATCCTGGATATTAATTGCGGTTGTCCGGCTCCCAAGATTGTGAAGCATGGCGGAGGCTCCGGTTTGCTTAAGGACCATGACCGGCTCGAGGAGATCCTCAAAGAGGTTAAAAGCGCAATCACAATCCCGCTTACGATTAAGATTCGCGCCGGTTTCTATGACCACACAATCAATGCGGTGGAAACGGCGAAGCTGGCTGAAGCCTGCGGTGTGGAACACATTGCCTTGCATGGACGGACCAAGGAACAGGGCTACCGTGGATTAGCGAATTGGGATCTGGTGAAAGAGATCAAGGAGACTGTTAGAGTTCCCGTTTCGGGCAGCGGTGATGTCACTACCATCGAAGGCGCCTTTGAGCGGTTCCGTGATACAAGCTGCGATGGCGTGCTCATCGGACGCGGAGCGATGGCCAATCCCTGGATCTTCCGGCAGATTGAAGACGCCATGGCGAATCGGGAGATCTTTCAACCCACTCTGGGTGATAAGCGTGCGATTCTTCTCGAGTATTTTGACATGCTGCGCGAAGACATGCCCGAAACACCGGCCATCAATCGCATGAAACAATTGGCCGGTCAATTCACCCGTGGCCTGCAAGGCGGGGCGCTCTTTCGCACCTCAATCTATCACTCCCACTCAGTTGCAGAGATACTTTCAAGAATTGAAGAGTACTTTGGAGCGATCGAGGCAGGTCGCCCTTATTTTGGAGAAGCCAGAGCGACGGTGGAGGAAGCGCCGGTCCTGGATTCATGCGAAGCTGCCATGGCAGGAAATCTCTCAGGATAGGAAGGCGTCAAGTTTCAGTCTGCCGCTGCCCCCGCTGACTTCAAAAGCCACTCGCCCACTGAAATGAATAATTCAAGTGCAGCAATCTCTCAGGTTGGCAGCAAGTCTAGAATGATCAATGTAATGATCAGCCATTAACAGTTAGGGGATCAATTGGAGTTGGCTAATTCAATGTTGACTGGCATTCAATGTTGAGCGGGGGCGGCGGCAGACTGACACTTGACCCCTTTCTCCCCAGAAGCCTGCCTTGCCCCCTTCCTTACCTGAAGAGATTTCCTGCTTCCCATATCCAATTCCACTGCTGTGGGATAGCCTTTGCCGCGCAAAGTTCCGATTTCAATCGTAATCTCCTTTTGTTTCTTTTCTACGCGGCGATTCACTGTGCTTCCGCTTTCATCCTTGCTGATCTCTTGCGCACTAGAGAAAACGGCATTCGCAGCTTCAGGTTGTCCTGGTTGAGGTCTCTTCTTTGGATGTGCTGACATTGCATTCAAGGCCTCCGCCACACGGGCACGTTCTTCACTTGTCAGCTCTTCCAGGGCGATTCCATTTGCCTGCAAGACGACGCGCAGGTTCTCCTCAGTATTTGAGTTCTGGTCGTAGACATCCTTGTAGATATGCAATTTACCTTCTTCCACGACAATAGTTTCATACCTCAACTCAACCGGTACAGGTTGGTCCAACTTAACCACTCTGGTTTTGGTTTTGTCCTTATAGGCCAATGTCATCACTCGGGCCGAGGGGTCCTTGCTTGAAACCGTTAGTAGCAGTTTCGCAAAGTCTTTCACCTGCGAATTAGTTAGTCCGACGCAGCCATGCGATGCGAACGTGCCAATCTTTGAAGATGGCTTGCCGCCATGAATCAGTGACGGCATTCCAATCGGTATCTTAATCGGACCCAAAGGGTTAAGTGGGCTTCCGGGCTCGATCCTCTCACCGGGAACAACATTTTTCATGTTGCTTACCCACGGCGAATCCGGCGGCGTCCAGCTCGGGTTAAGAATAATGTTCTGTGCCTTACGCAGGCCGGTGGGTAAGGGAAATTGTGGATAACCAATACCGATGAGGTAGGACTTTATCAACGAGCCATCGCGAAACACATCCATGCGAAAAGCCGGAATGTTCACTATCACGCGTGTGTCTCTTGGAATGGCGTTTGGGCCCGGCAGCATTGTCAGTTCGTGCTCGTCCTTTGCAGCTTCAATATCTTCGCCGCCTTTGATCCAATGCTCCTGAGCGAGGGCCAGCAGGCTCTCTGTCTTATCTCCAATGATCTCACGAATGGCGGCACTCGCTCGCTCACGGGCTTCTCGGGCGTTGCCGGCTTGTTCCTCCGCGTTCAAATCCCTGAGTAGTGACACTTCGTCATTCGCGCGCCTTTTCATTGCCTCAACCTGCTCGGCTGTCAGTTGCAGTTTGGTTTGAAGTTCACTCTTGAAAGATTCATCCCCGAATAGGGCATCGAGCACCGGAAGCGTAATAGAAATAGTAGTGCCAGGCAGGCTAGCGGGCGTTGGTGACGGGACGGCAACCGTCGGAATATCGGCCGTGCGGTTGGCGATGCGGCAGCCCGTTACGATCAGGGCCAGGCTCAGAAAAAAACTGCTGGCTTGTGTAGCTTTCGTCATCTTCAAAATATGACTCGACCGCGCCTCGCCCGCAAGACGGTTAACCACAGTCTATTATCGGGGTTATCACTGTGGGTGGGACTCTACCGGTGCATGCCCAGAGGAAGAAGAGGTCTTGGCGCCGTGCCCCCGAAGAACCAGCTTGCTCCCACACGCAAGCGGTGGTGCCACGTTGGCAAGCGCTGCGTGTACAAGGCAAAGCGAGCTTGACGAGCCAGTGGACCGCCAAAGGCTTTGCCGCCCGCAAGCACGGCCGCTCGCTCAGTGCCAAGACTAACCGCTTCTCCCAATTCCTCGAAGTGTTGGGTATGTAACTGCTTACCGGCAATCAAGGCTCGGATATTACGTCCTACGAGGCGAGCCTCTTGCAGGGCGAGCTGGGCAGTTCCAGCCAGTGTTGGCGTCGTGTCCTTGTAGAAGGAGAGGTCGCCGAGAGCAAACACATTCGGGTCAGCAGGTACCTGGAAGGTAGGTTCGATCAGTACCAGCCCTCTCTTAGTTTTTTCCAACGGCAATCGCTCGATGACAGGGTTCACTCGCACGCCACCTACCCACACCACGGCCGCGGACTCGATCTCGGCTTGTCTTCCGTTATGCTCCAGGGTGATTGAATGTTCCGTAACGTGAATTACGCGCGTCAGTGTATGTATTTCCACACGGGCTTCGGCGAGGGCCTCTTCTACATACTCGCGAATTGCTTCCCCCATACCCGGAACAACCTTGTCTCCCATTTCAATCACCAGGACTCGCGGCTCACCACTCAACGCTCGGCGCTTGAAAGCATCGCGTAGCAAGTCGGCCATCTTTGTGGCCAACTCGCAACCGCTTGCGCCGGCGCCGACAACGGCAAAAGTCAACGCCTGACGCGTATCTTGTGGCGGTAGGTTTGGCGGCACTCTATCGAGCGCTTCTACCATGCGATTGCGAAGTCGGTCAGCATCCGCAATTCTGCGGAAGGGAATTGCAAACTGCTCGGCGCCTTCCACGCCGGCATAGTTTGTGACGCCACCCAGGGCGAGTAATAGCACGTCATAATGAAGTGGTTCTCTCGCATTCTCGAGCTCTACGGACCGCGCTTCAAAGTTAATCGCGGCGACACTACCGCGAATGAATTGCACGTTCTCATCCAGCAACTCATTGAATTTGGGCGCAATGTGCCATTCCTCTACCTCGCCGCTGAGGTATTCGTACAGCATGGGCTTGAACAGAAAGTGGTCTTCGTCACTGACAAGAGTGACGCGGCCGGCGCCGGCAACATCGAGCGCCGTGAACAGGCCGCCAAAGCCACCGCCGAGAATCAGAATACGAGGCTCTGAGTCAGGCATCTAGTCCCTCAACTTTTGCTTAATTTGGACGGGATGGTAGCAAAACGCCCCTTATGATTAAACCCGAACAGGGAACGCAGTTTGCCGGAATTAGGAAAACAACTCGGTCGCTACTGCTCGCGGTGCTGAAATTCAGTAGCTTTCAGCGAATTCCGGCAAACTGCTTGTCTACGTGAATTAGGTCGCTGGACACTTCCTGGCGTGCGTGCTAAATTGATGCCTGCTTTAATCTTAGCGGTTTCCGCCTTATAGGCGCGCTTACTGCTGTCAGGGAGGATCGTCTTAATCAGGTGACGTTAGCAAAAGACACGAAAGAGCAGATAGTCAGCGAGTTTCGTACCCACGGGGCTGACACTGGTTCCCCGCAAGTGCAGATAGCCTTGTTGAGCAAGAGAATCAACGAACTTACCGAGCACTTTAAGATCCACAAAAAAGATAACCATTCGCGGCGCGGCCTGCTTAAGATGGTCTCGCAACGAAGAAGTATGTTGGATTATTTGAAACGCACAGACATCGAGCGTTACCACGAGGTAGTGACTCGTCTGGGCTTGCGTCGTTAATGTGGAGGTTTCGGGCCGCCCTTTCTGGCGGCTCGCATAGCATTTGAGAGAGAGAGATCTTCGACTCTCTGGCTTTCCAGATGCCCGCGTCGCTCGAAGAGCTTGCCGCAGTGCCGAACGTGACGGCGATTTGACTGGTGCAAGCAGGCGCGATAAGGCCTAAGAGTTAGAATCCCCAAAGGCGGCAGGAGCTTCACGGCAATGAGGCTCCTGCCGCCTTTGCGATTATTGATTTTCGCGTTTCCCACCGCTTCACGTTAGCGTGGTCACACGAAAGATAAACCTGCTTTCACATCTCAAGAGCTGGGCGGATGAGACGCCCGCACGCCCATTATGAGGCGTTGTTCGAAGGAGAAAAGAGAAAATGCCAGTTAAGAAATATTTGAAAGAATCAATCAAACTCGGCGACAAGGAGCTTACCGTCGAAACCGGAAGAGTTGCCAAACAAGCCGACGGCTCGGTAGTAATCCGCTATGGTGACACAATGCTGTTAGTGGCCGCCGTTGGCGCCCCAACCGCGCGTGAAGGAATAGATTTTTTCCCGCTCACCGTTGAATACCGGGAATCTAACTACGCGGCCGGGCGCATTCCTGGAAACTACTTTCGCCGGGAAGGGCGGCCAAACGAGAAAGAGATCCTGACCAGTCGCTTGATTGACCGACCTTGCCGGCCCCTCTTTGCCGAAGGTTATCGCAACGAGACACAGGTGATCGCTAGCGTTATTTCGGCCGATCCCGACAACAATCCCGACGTAATAGCTATTACCGGGGCCTCGTGTGCCCTTTACCTCTCCGATATCCCCTTTTTGAATCCGATCGCAGGTGTACGCATCGGTCTCATCGAGGGACGTTACCTTGTAAACCCAACTTACGACGAGGTTCGCGACTCACGACTAAACTTGCTGGTAGCCGGCACCGAAGAGGCGATTGTTATGGTTGAAGCGGGCGCCCAAGAGGTGTCTGAGGAGATCATGGTGGAAGCGTTGATGCTGGCCCACAAAGAGATTAACAGGCTCTGTCGGTGGCAGAAGGAACTCTATAGAGCGCTTGATATTCAGAAGCGCGAAGCGACGCCCGTGGTTCTCAATGAAGAGATGCTCGGCGAGATTCGGCGAAACTACACTGACCGGTTGCGGGCGGCACTTGATACTACCAACCAGGAAAAGCGGACCAGCTATGCCGCTGTTGACGCCCTAAAGAAAGAGGTCGTGGAATCCTACCCGGAAGATCAGCTGGAGCAGCGACAAATGGCCAAGTTGATTTTCGACCACCTCAAAGAAAGCATCTTTCGGGATGACATACTCAATAATCGTCGTCGCCCAGACGGCAGACGCTTCTCCGAGATACGACCGATAACGGCAGAAGTGAGTTGGTTGCCGCGCGTGCACGGCTCAGCGCTCTTCACGCGCGGTGAAACGCAGGCGTTGGTCACAACTACGCTCGGAACAAAAGAAGACGAGCAGTATCTGGACGATCTGGAGAAGGGCGAAGTGAAACGGCGCTTCATGCTTAATTACAACTTCCCACAGTACTCGGTCGGTGAGGTTGGTAGATTCGGCAGTCCCGGCCGCCGTGAAATTGGACACGGTGCCCTCGCGCGCCGGGCGATAGAAGCGGTACTTCCTGACGAGTCAGCATTCCCCTATACAATCCGCATAGTGTCAGACATCACCGAGTCAAATGGTTCTTCATCAATGGCCTCTGTTTGTGGTGGAATCCTGTCGCTAATGGATGCGGGTGTGCCATTAAAATCGCCGGTTGCCGGCGTGGCGATGGGCCTGGTAATGGAGGGGAACAAGTATGCAATTCTGTCTGACATAGCTGGGGCGGAAGATCACTATGGAGATATGGATTTCAAAGTTGCGGGAAGCCGCGATGGCATCACTGCCTTACAGATGGACATTAAGATTGGCGGCATTAACGCGCAGATCATGACCGAAGCTCTGGAGCAGGCAAGAAAGGGCCGACTCTATATTCTTGACATAATGGAGAGGACACTTCCAGCCGCCCGCGAATCTATTTCGCCACTAGCGCCGCGCATCATTCAGATCAAAATCAATCCCGACAAGATCCGCGACGTGATTGGACCTGGCGGGAAGATCATCCGCTCTCTGGTCGAAGAGACGGGGGCGAAAATTGATGTCTCCGACGATGGAACGATATCTATTGCTACGCCCAGCGGGGCTGCGGCGGAGGCTGCAGTAAACCGTATACGCGGACTAACCGCAGAAGCGGAAGTGGGCCAGACCTATCTGGGCACAGTTTCGCGCATCGTAGACTTCGGGGCCTTTGTTGAAATTTTTCCGGGCACTGATGGGCTTTTGCACATCTCCGAAATTGCTGACCGCCGTGTTAAAGATGTCCGTGACGAACTCAAAGAAGGTCAGCAAATTCTGGTGAAATGCATTGGGAAGGAAGGGAACAAAATCAAGCTATCGCGCAAAGCGGTATTGCGCGATGAAAGTCGTAAAGCCGAAGCTGCCAGCGCCAGCGACACTGATTAGATCGCTAACCAGGTCAACTCTCACAAGGGAGGTTCGGGGGTAAGCCCGAATCTCCTTTTTTTATTTAGGTTTACGTCGCCCACCCGCACTCCCAAAACTGGAAACTCCTGCTGATTAAACGTCTTCTTGTAGCAACCAGTGAAACTGGTGTCCGTGTCGGCCTGATTCGAAACTCACTAGTCGGGCAGTTTTTGTCAAAGGGAAACCGGGAGGAGGAATTTCCAAACCGTGAGGAATCGAGCTTTTCGCCCCATTGCTGCGATACTCAGCATTCTGCTATTCGCTGGCACCCGGGTCTACGCTGGTCCAGTTGCGATAAACGAAGTTATACAAATGCTCGCGGATTACCAGAGTCCCGCCGAGCTGCGGCTTCGAACAGTCTCTCATACCAATTCGCAGATCGGATCGATCAGATCAACTGGACATGATTCGACCGCAAGACTGGAGAGCGCTTCATTTCATTTTGGTGACAATCCTGCGCGAGACGGTTCGGTCGTCAATTCACTCTTCTCAGGAATCGGCACTGGCACCGATAAAACTTCCGCTGGCGTTGACGTAGTTGCCTCGGGTGACCTCGAGGGCACTATCTGTGATTGCGGTGAGATAACTGTGCCAGGCGGTGACTTCCCGAAGTGGCCACTGCTCTTCCTGGCTGCGGTACCCTTCTTCTTTATTCACGACTGCGACGACTGTGATTCACCCACGCCGACCCTCACGCCCACTCCTCCTCGAGAAATGCCCGAACCGACTTCATTGTTGCTCTTGGGTTCAGGACTGGCAGCTTTTGGTGCGGGACTACGACGGCGCTATGGCCGCGCCAAGGTAACCACAGGCAATACGGAGGAGGGCTGATACTTATGTCAACACAAATACTCCTACCTGGACACCGAAGCCTGTTGAAGTCGAGTTTTGTGGCTCTTATGCTACTAGCTTTTTGCCTATCCGTACCGGCAACGACATATGCCAAAAAGCGCAAGCTCGCTAATTATGGAACGATCAAGATCCGGACTTTTCCGGATGGCCTTCCTTTGGAAATGGATGGAAAGTCTGTTGGGGAGACGACCTCGGCAGATCGAGAATTCGAACATCTCGAGCCGGGCATTCACTCGCTGGTAATCACATTGCCGGATGGCCGGCGCTGGACTCGCGATGTGAGAGTGGAGGCGGGACGGATCAAATGCCTGGCGCTCAACTACCGGCCAGCGCAGGTAACAGAGTCGGTATGCCCATTTCCGGTAAATATTTCAGCTCCGTCACAGGTGAACGAAGGCGAGATCATTACCTACACCGCAGATGTCTCATATAAGGGGACATCTGACCTTAACTATACTTGGACCGTAACACCGGCCAGTGCGAAAGTTCTCAACGGCGCCGGAACAGCGACTATAGCCATAGACTCGACTAGTTTATCCGGGCAATATATCACCGCTACCTTGGTTGTTGATGACGGCTCCGGCAGTCGTGCGTGTCGCCAGACGGTGCAGGCCGCCACTTTCGTGCCGCGTCCGCCAGCACGTGTGAATGCGGCCCGCGAGTTTGACGTTTGCTACACGTGCTCCTTCGACGACCAGAAAGCGCGTCTTGATAATCTGGCAGTGGAGTTGCAACATGATCCCTCGGTCATCACTCACATTATTGCGTACGGTGGAAGAACTAGCCGCATAGGTCAGGCTGATCGGCTTCTAACACGCGCCCGCGATTACTTGATCAATAAGAGGGGCATTAGCCCGTCACGAATTGTGATACTAAACGGCGGGTTTCGTGAGGAAGACGCAGTCGAGTTGTGGATAGTACCTAGCGGAGCCACACCCCCGCAGCCTAGTCCAACCGTGCAGGCTGGCGACGCGAGACCGGCGCCTGCCACGCCGCGGAAACGTCAGCGGGGCTAGCGGATTCTTCCGACTCGTTTGCTTCCGTAGAAGGGAGATGAGAGGTTTTGGCCCTCATCTCCCTTTCCTTTTGTCGCCACAAATCTGAGTTATTGATGACCGTTAGATTGACCGCCCGCGCCGGTCTGTGGTAACAAAACCGGCTGGCCCCCCGCCTTAAAGAAGCCCCTTCGAAATCAAATTTCTTCAATCAAAGGGAGTATCGCGTTATGGCCGATAACGAAGGCGGTGGAAGTAGCAGTACGGGAGTTGTCGCAATTGTGGCGATTTTCGTGATCATTGTCCTGGTACTGATGTTTGTCTACAGGAACCGGATCTTTGGAGGTGGGGGAACCCAGCGTATCGACGTGAATGTTCAGGCGCCGGCGGCGAACAAGTAATTCAGCGTCGTTAAAAGAAGCAGCTGTTTACTGTCCAGTAAAGATCTAAAGATCTATTGACGAGAGCGCCGCCTCAAACGTTTACGATTTTCCGTTTACCCTTTACCATTCACTTCGTCATGCCGGCTCCAAATATTGACACAATAGTCTCTCTCGCTAAGCGCCGCGGTTTTGTCTTTCCTTCTTCTGAACTCTATGGCGGTCTTGGCAGCGCTTGGGATTACGGCCCGCTGGGCGTGGAACTCTGTAACAACGTGAAACAGTCGTGGTGGCGCTGGATGGTCTACGAGCGCGACGACATTGAGGGCCTCGACTCGTCCATTATTCTGCATCGAGACGTCTGGAAGTATTCAGGGCACGAAGAGACCTTCAATGACCTGCTTATTGATTGCCGCAAGTGCAAGAACCGTTTTAGAGCGGATAAGCTGGTCGACGAAGCGCAGAGCTCCAGCCTGGCTACGTCCAAGTGTCCGAACTGTGGCGCTACTGATTGGACTGAACCGCGGCCGTTTAACACAATGCTGGAAACGCGGCTCGGCGCCGTTGCGGAAGACGACCCCAGTGCCCTCGCCTACCTGAGACCGGAAACAGCACAGGGCATCTTCATCAACTTTTCGAATGTGCAAACCGCAATGCGTCGCAAGCTGCCGTTTGGAATTGCGCAGATGGGAAAAGCATTTCGTAATGAAGTGACGCCGGGAAATTTCATCTTGCGCACGCGCGAGTTTGAGCAGATGGAATTAGAGTATTTTGTCAAACCGGGTGAGGACGAAGAAGCTTTTCAATACTGGGTCGATGCTTACGTTGATTGGTATACCCGGCTTGGTATCAGCCGTGAGAACCTTTATTTGCATGAGGTCCCAAAGGAAGAGCTGGCTCACTACTCGAAGCGGACTGTGGATATCTATTACCGCTTTTTTCCGGAACGAGAAGAACAGCGGAAGCAGTTTGAAGAGTTAATGGGCATTGCTAACCGCACGGATTTCGATTTGCGGTCACATTCGAAGAATGCGGCTGACGTGGAAGGAAAACGCATTAATCCAGACTCCACGGAGGACCTGTCCTATTTTGATGAGGTCACGAAGACGCGTTTTTATCCTTATGTGATTGAGCCATCTGCCGGCGTGAATCGCTCGGTATTAGCTTTGTTGATGGAAGCATATAGCGAGCGAATCAACGACAAGGGAGAAATGAGAGTAATTCTGAAACTAAATCCTGAGCTGGCGCCAATCAAGGTCGCCGTTTTACCGCTGGCAAAAAACAAACCGGAGATTGTCGGTATGGCTAAGGCGATTAAGCGTTCAGTCCAACCGGTGTTGCGGGCCGTTTACGACGATACGGGAGGCATAGGCAAACTCTATGCGCGTCAGGATGAGATTGGAACACCATTCTGCGTGACTGTGGATCACCAATCGCTGGAAGATGAAGCAGTGACAGTTCGTGATCGTGATACGTGGGGCCAGGAGAGAGTGAAAGTTGCCGATCTTCAGGAGCACCTGCAGAAGCGACTCAGAGGGAAGAGTCAAGAGTCTGGAGTCTAGAGTCTGAAGTCCGGAGTCAGGAAACTCGAGTCTTAGTCTTGAAGCATATTAGGAGTTTCCTACAGACTTCAGACTCTAGACTCTAGACTCTAGACTTCTACCATCATGCCAATAGTAAAGAAACGCAACCAGCAAACTGAAACCCGCCTTTTGCTCGAGGCGGATGAGCCGGTTGAGCTCCCGCCAGCTGAGATTGACGAAAATGCGGTGCTGGTCCAATTTGAAAAGCTTAAGCCCTTCATCCCTGAGCTGCTTGAGGAGTTAAGGGCCGGAACGGTAGCCGAGCCAGTAGCGGTAATGAATGATGGTTCGACTTTTGCTATCCACGGAAAAACCCGCACGTTTTGGATGAAACTATGGCATGCGGCCGGAAGCGAACTCCAGAAGATTGAGCGGGCCCAAGTAATCAGTTGCTTGCCTTCCACCCGCGGCGTTCAGGTTTTAGTCGACCCACTTGACGAATAATCCAAACATAGCCGCTAAATCGACTCTGCTTCTCAAACACGTAGCTCTGGCGCTCGCAAACTCGCCAGTTTGCGTTACAGATTGACTTTAGACCCGCGACGGCGGAAATTGGACCAAATGTCTGGAATTCCCCAAAAGGTCATCCAATTGGCACACGAGATTCGCCAAGCAGGTGGTCGCGCGTTGCTCGTTGGGGGTTGCGTGCGTGACAGGCTAAGGGGTCTCGCGCCTAAGGATTGGGACCTCGAAGTCTATGGAATCGAGCCGCCGATGCTCCGCCAACTGCTGGACCAGAGCGGCCCCGTAAACGTCGTCGGTGAGGCGTTCACTGTGTACAAGCTGGGGCACGACCTGGATATTTCAATTCCGCGGCGGGAGAGAAAATCGGGTCGAGGACATCGGGCGTTTGTCATTGAGGGCGATCCCTCCATGACGATCGAAGACGCAACGCGCCGTCGTGATTTCACCATCAACGCGATCCTCGAAGATCCGCTGACTGAGGAGATCATCGATCCATTCCGTGGGCAGGAAGACCTTAGCAATAGAACTGTTCGCGCCGTCTCGCACGACACCTTTCCAGAAGACAGCCTTCGCGTACTCCGGGCTGCACAGTTTGCCGCGCGTTTCGAGTTTGCGATCGACACGGGAACGGTGGCTCTTTGTCGCACCATTGACCTCTCCGATCTGCCTGCGGAACGAATCTTTAATGAGTTGGAAAAACTGTTGCTGCGCGCCCGCCGCCCTTCACTCGGGATCGACTGGTTGCGCAAACTCGGCGCAGTGGAGCAGTTGTTTCCCGAGATTAAGGCGCTCATGAATGTTCCTCAAGACCCCGTGTGGCACCCCGAGGGAGATGTGTATGTGCACACCTTATTGGTTGTGGACAATGCTCGCGAACTGATCGACGACTTGCTGTACCCCCGAAAAGTGACGGTTATGCTTGCCGCCCTTTGTCATGATTTCGGTAAGCCGCCGACAACGGCATTTGTGGATGGGCGGTGGCGTTCACGTGGGCATGAGGAAGGAGGGGTGGCCCCCACTGAGAGTTTTCTGAATCGCCTGAACATCTTTACGCTTAATGGATATGACGTTCGCAAACAGGTGATCGCCCTGGTGCGCGAACATTTGAAGCCGGGCGAGTTCTACAAGAAACAGAACGAAGTGGGCGATGGGGCTTTTCGACGACTGGCGCGTAAGTGTGAGCTGGATCTGCTTTATCGTGTGGCGAAGGCCGATTCATTGGGGCGAAATGCGGAATGGGTACCACGCGAGCAATGGTACTCGGCAGAAGCTCAGGAATGGTTCATAAATCGCGCGCGCCAATTGGAGGTGGAGAAGTCACCCCCGGCCCCGATCTTGTTGGGCCGCCACCTGCTGGAGTTGGGACTCGAAGCCGGACCACGTTTTGGGGAGATCACAAAAGCGGTTTACGAAATGCAGCTTGATGGTCGCGTCCGCACCCTTGACGACGCCATATCCGCCGCCAGACAATTGCTATCCACAGATTACTCAGAACACGCAGAAAGGATACCTCACCATGAAAAACCTCAATGAAGATGATCCCCGAACCTATGCCATCATTGGTGCCGCAATGGAAGTGCACCGTTTGCTTGGATGTGGGTTCCTTGAACCAGTGTACCAGGAAGCCTTGACCGTTGAGTTTGCCAAACGGACTATTCCCTTCAGAAGAGAAGTCCTCTTACCGGTGTTCTACAAGAAGGTTCGCTTGGGCAACCCGTACAAGATCGACTTTATCTGTTTCGGCAAGGTGATGGTAGAACTTAAGGCCCTGTCCAAAATTGGCGGCATTGAAGAGGCACAGATTATCAACTATCTGAAAGCGAGCGGAAATCAAACGGGTCTACTACTGAATTTCGGAACACGATCCCTTGAATATCGTCGGTTCATTTTTTCAGAGTCTGTGAAATCAGCGCAATCTGTGGATTGAACTTCTGGGTTGTTGTTGGGTGATGCAGTGGATGGTGCCCATGCCCCAAACCAGTGGCTCGCAGTTGATACCCATAACCTGGCGCCCCGGAAACACGTTCTGAATTGTCTCCAAAGCTCGTGCATCATTATTATGACCAAAAATGGGCACTAACACCGTGCCGTTAGCGACATAAAAATTGGTGTACGATGCCGGCAGCCGCTCAAGATTTCTTGACCCTCCTTCACTCGCGCCGGCAACAACACCGGGCATGGGCAGCGCTATGATCTCAAACTTCCGACCCTTAGCGTCAGTCATAAGCTGCAAGCGCCTGAAGTTGTCTTCGAGCAATTTGTAATTTGCATCTGCGGGGTCTTCTTCAATTGCACAAACAATTACCTCGGGCGAAACAAACCGTGCTATGTCGTCAATATGACCATCCGTGTCATCTCCCACGATGCCTTCTCCCAGCCAGAGAACCTTCACGACCCCCAGATAGTCTTTTAAGTACTGCTCGAGCTGAGAGCGTCCGAGATCAGGATTCCGGTTGGGGTTCAGCAAACATTGTTCAGTCGTGAGCACGCACCCCGCTCCATTCACATCGATAGAGCCGCCTTCGAGCACAATGTGCGGTTCAAATCTTGGTATTGAAAGAGCACGTTCCAGATCAGCAGGGATGGCATCATCTTTTTTTAATTCTTCGTATTTGTTACCCCAGGCGTTGAAGATCCAATCGTTATAGGCCAGTTCTCCAGCCTCGTTTATGAGGAAGTTTGGTCCATAATCGCGGATCCAGGAGTCGACAGTCCGAACCTGGTGAAAGCGCACGTTTTCAGCGCTCGGGAACTGCAACCTCCTTTTTACGATTTGCTCAGTGGTCTCGTCGTCCACGAGAAGGTTCACAATCTCATGTGGCGCGAGCGCAGCCATCATTCGTATATAGATATTCTCGACTTGGGGGATACGGTTGGGCCAGGTAAGTGGATCTTTCGGCCAGGTGAGCCAGGTGGCATGATGTGGATGCCACTCTGGCGGCATGTAATAGCCGAGTTCAGAAGGTGTCTGGCCCTTCATCATTGTCAAGAGGGTTCCAGAAATCGAGAAGATAGAGGCGTATAGAAATCAATGCGGCGGTCCCTTAGAAATGGCCAGTTTTGTCGCGTCTCGTCGATCTTTCTTAAATCACAGACAACTACCAATACTTCTTCTTTGTTAGAGGAAGCCCTGACAATAATGCGGCCGAATGGATCCGACACAAACGACTGGCCCCAGAAAGTGAGTTTGCCCTCCTTTCCAACACGATTCACAACCACAACATAAACTCCGTTGGCGATTGCATGCGCCCGCTGGATTGTTTCCCACGCTGAATGCTGGGCCTGATTCATCTCCTCTTTTTCGCCGGGCAACCAGCCGATTGCGGTGGGATAGAATAAAAACTGAGCTCCAGTAAGTGCCGTCAAACGCGCGGCTTCCGGAAACCACTGGTCCCAGCATACGAGTGCACCTATTTTGCCGACACTCGTATTGTGAGTCTGAAATCCAAGATCTCCGGGCGTAAAGTAGAATTTTTCGTAGTAAAGAGGATCGTCGGGAATGTGCATCTTGCGATACTTACCGGCAATCTTTCCATTGGTATCTATGATGACTGCCGTATTGTGATAAACGCCGGCAGCGCGTTTTTCGAATATTGAGGCAACCAACACCACCTTCTTTTGTCGTGCCACTCGAGCCAGAGCATCGGTTGTTGGTCCCGGTATGGGTTCCGCCAGTTTGAAGAATTCAATGTCCTCTTTTTGACAAAAATACTGTGAGCGAAACAGTTCCTGCAAACAGACAATCTGGGCGCCTTTTTTTGCAGCCTCGCCAATCTTTAATATGGCTTTCCTGATGTTCTTTTCGGGTTCAGACGCACAACTCATCTGTACCAGACCCACGGCTACCTTATGAGAGCTCGATTTTTTGGGCATCATGCGGAGTATAGCAAAGCAGATAGAAAGTCCAACGTCTGGAACTTAATGGATGCTCAACTCCTTGCAGTGCGGAGACTTGTCACCGCTTTCCAGTGAGACATTCCTATCAAAAAGCGGTGACAAGTCTCCGCACTGCAAGGAGTTGAGCTGTTCACCATCCCGGGGCGCAGAGCAACTGTTGAGCTAACGCCGGAGTTTTGGACATTGAGCTTCCTGCTGGGTAAGATGTCTGGTCGTCAAAAACCCATAATAAGTGAGAAGAGTTGCCTATGATCGATTTCGAATTGACTGAAGACCATCAGGCCTTGGTGCAAACCGTCCGCGAGTTCGCTCAAAGGGAGGTCGCGCCCTATATCAAAGAGTGGGATGAGAAGCAGTATTTCGAACCCACCATTACCAAGAAGATGGCTGACCTGAATCTGCTGGGTGTCTGCATCCCGGAAGAGTACGGCGGAGCGGGATTCGATTACATATCGCTGGGCCTTGTTTGTGAGGAGTTGGAGGCAGTTGATACGTTTTTGCGAGTGATAATGTCTGTGCACACTGGACTCAACTCACTCACGCTTTACACCTGGGGCACGGAAGAGCAGAAGCGGAAGTATCTTGTGCCGCAGGCCAAGGGAGAAAAACTTGCGACGTATGGTCTAACGGAACCGGGCGCCGGTTCAGACGTTATCGGCGCGCGCTCAACTGCGCGCCGTGAAGGCAACGAATATGTACTTAGCGGTGAAAAGATGTGGATTAGTCTTGCCGATGTTGCTGACCACTTTCTTTTCTTCTGCTGGACAGACGAGGAAAAGAGACGCAAACGCGATCATTCCGGCATGTCATGCTTTATTGTAGAGCGCACCATGAAAGGATTTTCCTCAGGAACGATTCATGGAAAGCTTGGTATTCGTGCCGGCAACACCGGCTACTTCTCGCTTCAGGACGTCCGCGTCCCAAAAGAGAATCTGGTCGGTGATGAGGGTGAAGGCTTCAAGATTGCGATGTTTGCCCTTGAACAGGGGCGATACACCGTGGCGGCTGGGGCTACGGGGGTAATTCGCGCTTCCCGGGATGCGGCGGTCCGTTATGCGCTGGAGCGGGAGACTTTTGGGACCAAGATAGCGAATCACCAGCTCGTGAAGCAGAAGATAGCCATCATGGAAGCCGATTACCAGATGGCCCACCTCCTCTGGTTGCAAGCCGGCTACTTGAAGAATAACGGCCACCTGAACGCGCGGGCCACGAGTATGGCCAAGTGGCAGGCAACAGTTCGTAGCGAGAAGGCGGCATCGATGGCGATCGAAGTGCATGGCGCCAACGGCTATGCGAACGATTATCCAGTTGAGCGGTATCTGCGAAACTGCAAAGCCGCGATCATCTACGAAGGCACGCGCGACATTCACACCTTGATGCAGGCCGACTGGGCACTGGGACTAAAGAAAGAGAAGCAGGCGAGAAAAAGATTGCCGGCCTGGAAACCCGCTGAGTCTCGCGGGGCGCTTGCTGGGTAAAGCGCAGAATCAGGCACGGAGATCGCAATTAGTGATTTAAATGACGAGGTGGTCCGAATGAGAACTGAATCGCTTCATGAATCGGCCCCGTTCTCATTCACAGGCGTATTGAGGGGCAATTGAGTGAGTTCTGACGGGACGGTGGGGCTGATCCGCACTTCTGTTGGCTCCCCCGCGATCAACGAAAGTGCCGCGATGTTTGTGAGTTCAGCCTCGGCTTCGAGAATTACCTGAGTGGTCTGCACGACAGTATCAGGATTCAGAGATATTGAAGAAATTCCTTTCTCGACGAGGAAGCGGGCGAATTCCGGATAATCCGACGGCGCCTGACCGCAGATTCCAATCTTCTTACCGGCGCGGTGGGCCGCGTCGATGGCGATAGTTACCATTCGTTCCACGGAGCCATCACGCTCGTCGAAAAGGTGCGCAACCATTTCTGAATCGCGATCCAGGCCGAGAGTAAGCTGAGTCAGATCATTGGAACCTATGGAATAACCGTCGAAAACGCGCAAGAATTCGTCTGCGTAAATGACGTTTGCCGGCAACTCGCACATCGCGTAGATTTCGAGCCCATGCTCACCTTGTTTCAGGCCAAAATCCGCCATCAGTTTGACAACGCGCTCGGCCTCGGCGACGGTACGACAGAAGGGAATCATCGCCTTTACGTTCACCAGACCCATCTCCTCTCGCACGCGCTGCAGCGCGAGGCATTCCAGTTCAAAACCCTCTCGGTAGCGTTCATCGTAATAACGTGAAGCGCCGCGAAATCCCAACATGGGGTTCTCTTCCGTGGGCTCAAACTCATTTCCGCCAATGAGCATCGCATACTCATTTGATTTGAAGTCAGACATGCGAACAATCACGGGCTTTGGATAGAACGCAGCCGCTATGCGCCCAATGCCTTCCGCCAAACGGCGTACAAAGAAGTCGCGCGGCTCCTCTTCCCCAATGAGTCGCTCGATCTCCTTGACCACGTCCGGATTCTCGAGGTGGGGGTACTTGACCAGGGCCATCGGATGGATGCCGATGTGGTTGTTGATAATGAATTCCAGTCTCGCCAGTCCCACGCCGTCGTTGGGCAGTGAGGCGACAGCGAAGGCATGATCCGGATCGCCGACGTTCATCATTACCTGCGTCCTCGGGCGCTGCCCTTGTCCCACGACGCGGCGATCGACGGAGAACTCGATTGGTCCTTCGTAAACGTTTCCCTGCGCGCCTTCAGCACAAGATACAGTTACGTCTGTGCCGGTTTCTAACAAGTGAGTGGCGTTCCCGGTGCCGACAATACATGGCAGACCTAACTCGCGGCTGATGATCGCGCTGTGGCAAGTTCGGCCGCCGCGGTCGGTCACAATTGCCGCCGCCTTTTTCATGATCGGTTCCCAGGCAGGATCAGTCATTGAAGTTACGAGCACGTCACCGGCCTTGAAATCAGAGAGGTGATCGGGATGTGCCAGCACATGGACCCGGCCCTGACTAATCTTCTCGCCGACTGCGATCCCGGAAACCAGCGGCTCAGTATGTTCACCAGTCAGCTTGTAAGTCTCCAGGTAATTTTGATGGTTGCTGGAATGAACCGTCTCAGGCCGAGCTTGCAAAATGAACAGCTCGCCGGTGCGACCGTCTTTGGCCCATTCAATGTCCATCGGTGTTGGTTTGCCAGCCAGTTCGGAGTAATGTTCTTCGATCAGACAGGCCCAGCGCGCCAGCTCCAGCACTTCGTAATCGCCGAGACAAAAACGAGCACGCTGCGCTTCCACCACTTCCCGGGTGCGCGTGCCGCGGCCATCAAGGCCATACACCATCTTCACTTCCTTACTGCCAAGACGTCTGCTCACGATCGGACACGCGCCTGTTTTCAAAGTCGGCTTGAAGACGACCCATTCATCTGGTGTGGCCATGCCCTGAACGATGGCTTCTCCCAACCCCCAGGCTCCGTTTATGACCACCACATCGCGGAATCCCGATTCAGTATCGAGCGTGAACATGACTCCTGAACTAGCTTGATCAGAACGGACCATGGGCTGCACGCCAATAGACAGTGCAACTTCAAAGTGATCAAAACCGCGGGCCGCACGATAGGAGATGGCGCGATCAGTCCAGAGGGAAGCGAAGCAACGATGGCAGGCTTCGATGAGACGCTCCTCGCCGCGGACATTCAGGATAGTGTCCTGTTGGCCGGCGAAAGAAGCGTCCGGCAGATCTTCAGCCGTAGCGGAAGAACGTACTGCTACCTCAGGTGTGCGTTTGAGACGCTCGTTTAGGCGGTGGTAGGCGCCAATGATTGCGTCGTGGATCTCCGCCGGCAGCGGAGTATCGAGCATCAGGGCGCGCGCTTCGCGACCCGCATCATTGAGTGCCCTG
>Ga0209431_10000939_pt1 | contig 24396 bp, 20 predicted proteins | sample RifCSP13_3_FD_184021 | JGI IMG/M metagenome (GOLD analysis project Ga0209431, IMG submission 184021) | Soil microbial communities from Rifle, Colorado - Rifle CSP2_sed 13_3 (SPAdes) (version 2) | ecosystem: Environmental > Terrestrial > Deep subsurface > Rock core/Sediment | place: Rifle...
GTCTGCGGGAGCTGTAAATGTCGGTGCAATATTATCTTCTACAGTGATTACCTGTACGTGCTGGGTGTTGTTGCCACAATCATCGGTCAGCGTCCAGGTCCTTGTGATAATCTGTTCGCCTTCGCAGGCTCCGTTTACTACTGCATCGCTGAAGGTTGCATCAAGTGAAGTATCACAGTTATCCGCTTCATCGGTGACGTCCCCGGTTACTCCGACCGATGCATCGTACGTGCAGCTTGCATTTTTATATATGGTAATGTCTGCCGGTTGGGTGAATGTAGGAACTGTGTTGTCTTCTACGGTAATTACCTGTACGTGCTGGGTGTTGTTGCCACAATCATCGGTAAGTGACCATGTCCTTGTTATGATCTGTTCGCCTTCACAGGCTCCGTTTACTACTGCATCACCGAAGGTTGCATCAAGTGATGTATCGCAGTTATCCGCCTCATCGGCGACATCCCCGGTTACTCCGACCGATGCATCGTATGCGCAACTGGCATCCTTGTATATGGTAATGTCAGCCGGCTGGGTGAATGTAGGGGCTGTGTTGTCCGTTACCGTAATGACCTGCGTGTAAACAGCACTTACATTGCCGCAATCATCGGTTACCGTCCATGTATTGGTATAGCTGCCTTCCTGGGCACATCCGCCTGCTGCAAATAAACCTGATATTTTTACCGGGGTCAGTGTTGCGTCACAGTTATCCGTTGCTGCCGGTACAAGTGCCTGGGCTGTGGTTAGTGCTGCTGCGTCACTGCATTCCACGGTGCGGTCCAGGTTGCCGGCTGCTGTTGTCCATGCCGGTGCTGTGTTGTCATTAACTTCCACAGTAATATTATCACTTCCAACGCATCCATTATCATCGGTTACCGTATAGGTCAAGCCGTATGAACCGCAACTGGCATTATTGAAATCGGGATTAACAATATCCGTCGCATAAAGTGAACCTGAACCCGCGCCGCTCCAAACATGGCCTGTATAAATACCCGATCCTCCGGATGGATTTCCATTTAATCCTAAATCAATACCCGGGCATGTTTGTGCCGGATCAGGAGTAATGCCCGCAGTTGGAGCAACATTTACACCAACATTATAAACCTTTCCGATACCAGTAAACGATCCGTCATACACATCCACGGAAATTGTCCCTGTTCCGATTGCACTGGTCCAAAGAACTTCCACTTCCCGGGTGCCTCCACCCGATTGTATTGTACCGCCTGTCAGGTTCCAGGTGTAGGTAGTCCATAGCTCAGGTATGCTATAGGTAACAAGGCTATTCTGACACACATCCTCGAAATCATAGGTTGAATGCGGCGCCTGTACTGAAATTATATAAAAGGTTGAACCGATCCTTTGGTTGTTATATTCCGTCTGTATCCATTCCAATGATCTGGTTGCACTTAGTACTCTGGCTTCATCAATTATCCCATCAAAGTACCTTCCGGTCGCCTGAAGGTTTTCTCCAATTGCTACGTTATAATTTCCCAGGCTGATGTTTCCGCCACCGGTTCCACTGGCGTCTAATACCCCGTCTATAAATAATTTCGAGTTGGTCCCGTCATAAGTTCCAACAATATAATGCCAATTGCCATTATCGACATTGATGGTGCCATTGGCATTCGATCCTCCTGTTAAATGTAAACAGGCAGCGTTGGTGCTGCTGTTTCTATGTAATCTCCAAGAATTATCTCCTTTGGTAATTATCGCCTGCCATTGGGTTGAATAAGATTCTCTTTTTACCCATGCTGAAACAGTAATATTTGTAATGATATCAAAAGATGACTCATTAGAGATATCAATATAATCCATCTGACTTGCTTCAAAATCCTGAGCAAATCCTATTAATCCATTTATGTCAACAGTCCCGTTATTAGTTCCAATATTATCTCCTCCGGCAGCATCAGCAATATTGTTTTGGTCATTCAAGTGCCAGACACCCGTAAAATCACTATTCCATACATCTGCTGCAGAAGGATCGGACGTATTTATCTGAGGATTCCCATACAATATTTTTAGCACTGTATTGGCAGATGTTGAAAGTACGGGTATTCTCACCCATGCTATTAACTGTCCGGTGGTGGCTTCGTATCTTTCAATTTCATGATCCAGTTTGTAGCCATCTTCGTCAATAAAAGCAATGTCATACCCATTATTATTATAGATATTTCCACCGTTTACAATCGTTCTTAGCTCGGCATCAACACTTATATTTACAAGAATGGGGTAATCTACCAGGTCATCCGGTCCGGCCACCTCTCCAGCATCAATGGTAATAGTTTTTTCATAGGCATAACCCAGAGAGGAAAATGGAACCTGCGCTTCAGCTGGCTGATGGTAAAGGAATATAAGGATCACACCCGCCACAATAGCTTCTGTAAATTTGCCGGACCACTGAAATATATTACGGTTTGTGATTCTCATTAAATTACCCCTGGACCTGGTTCTCCTGATGTTGGTTAAGTTTTATGCACGTAATGCTGAATAACGCATCAGAATATTTTTACGGCAAATCAGGTAAAATGTTTTAGATTATCAGGGGTATAATGCAGTATTTCAACAAAAAATAAAATTCCGGGAAGTCAAAAGATCAAAAGGCTGATGCAAGCAAAAGATTACTGAAAACCGGTCACCGACTAACTATTACCGGTTACTGATTACTGGTTACTGGTTACCGGTTACTGGTTACACCACAATCATCACTCTTCTCAACTCATCCGCTTTACTTTTTCCAACAAGACTTTCCACGAGCGAAAGTGAAAATTTCATAGCCACCCCCGGTCCTTTGCCGGTGGTAATGTTTCCATCAATCTCAACGGGGTTACCCGTGCAGGTGGCTCCGGTAAGTTTCGGTTCCACACCTGGAAAACAGGTTGCTTTCTTTCCTTTTAATACACCCGCACTACCAAGCACAAGAGGAGCGGCACAGATTGCAGCTATCATTTTGTCCTGCTCATGAAAGACTATTATTTGTTTCTTCAGTCCTTCGTGCCTGTTCAGGTTGTCAGATCCGGGCTGTCCGCCAGGCAGCAGGATCATGTCGGCATGTTCATAATCCGACTCTTCAAAAAGCCTGTCGGCCAGAACGGTTATACCGTGTGCCCCGCGAACTTCCTTTTTGCCGGTTACCGATACGATAACCACCTCGCAGCCCGCCCGCCGCAATACATCAACCGGTGTGATGGCCTCGACTTCCTCGAAGCCATCGGCTAAATGAATGAATATTTTTTTCATGGTCTCAGGTATTATGTAAATATACTACAAAAACCCATATCCCCGCATTAATGCATCTTACCATATCTCCGGGCTATACCTGTTCAATTCCCTGTCAAGCATTTTCGACCTGCCTCCCGTGATCCTGTCAAGATATAACCAGAAGGATTGCTGGTGGTGTTTATGCATCGTGTGACACAATTCGTGGAGTAAGATGTATTCACACAGGTGTTCCGGCAATCGCATCAGATGAATATTAAGGCTTATATTATTACCCCTGGAACAACTGCCCCATCGGGTTTTATTTTTCCTGAAAGTAATCCTGCCGTAGGATAACCTGTGCTGTTTTGCAAGCTTGTCAAGCCAAACAGGGAGGTATTTATTTGCTTCGATACGCCAGGCATGCAAAATAGCCCTGCGAATGACCGTTTGCACACGCGGATCTTTAACGTCGGCGTATTGGGGATAGTTAATCCGGATCAGACCGTTTTTAAGTATTGCCTGAATGGTGGATTTCGCATGTCTGCCTATTTCAAGGGTATAATCACGGGTGTGAAAGGGCGTTTGCTCATCAAAAACTGTGACCCTGTTTTCATAGCGGTCCATCCGCGCCTGATGCCCTTTAATCCATTCTTTTTTGTTTTCCACGAACCTGCCGGCACTTTCAAAGGTAACAAAACGGGGTACTGTTACCCGTACACCCGAAAAAGGACGGATGGTTATCCTGAGGCTTCTGCTGGAATCCTTCCGGATAAAACTTACTTTACCAATTTCGCTAAATTCAATTATCTTTACTGATTCCTTTGCGGGCATCCGGTATTTTTTTCGGACATAAAGTACGCTCTTTTTATCTTTTGTTCCTGTCAAATTTTAATTTTAACAATCCAAAATATTAACTCTTTTTAAACAATACTATGAATTCCCGAAAATTGCTGATCTATCTTGCCGTTGCCGCAATTTTACTGGTGATACTTGCTGTTGCCGGGAAGAAGGCGGGCTGGTTCGGAAAATCAGTCACCTATGAGGTAACCACGGAAAAAGTCACTCTCAGGAACATTACAGAGATCATTACTGCCAATGGTAAGATCCAGCCGGAAACAGAGGTAATAATTACACCGGATGTATCGGGTGAGATCGTGGATCTGGTGATCCGAGATGGTGATAATGTTAAAAAAGGACAGTTTCTGCTTAAGATCAAACCTGATAACTACATATCTGCCCGTGATCGTACCCAGGCCTCTCTCAATGCAGCAAAGGCCAACCTTGCCAATGCCAGGGCCATGCTCACACAGGTAGAATCGAGATATGAGCAGGCCAGGCTTTCCTATAACCGCAGCAAAAAACTGTGGGACGAACGAACCATTTCGGAGTCGGAATGGGAATCGGCCACATCTGCTTTTGAAGTTGCAACTGCGGATGTTACTGCTTCCCAGCAGAATGTTGCAGCTGCCACCTATTCGGTGCACAGTGCAGAGGCAACACTTAAGGAATCCAATGAAAATCTTGTGAAAACATCAATTTATGCACCGATGGATGGAACCGTAACGCTTCTGGCCGTTGAAAAAGGGGAAAGAGTTGTCGGAACCGAATTGATGAGCGGAACCGAATTGCTGCGTGTTGCAAACCTCGACAGGATGGAGGTGCTTACCGAGGTAAATGAAAATGATATCATCAGGGTAAAACTTATCGATTCGGCCTATATTGAAGTAGACGCTTTCCCCGATCGCAAATTCAAGGGTATTGTAACTGAAATAGCAAATTCGGCTACCACAACCGGACTTACCACTGACCAGGTAACAAATTTTGAAGTAAAGATCCTGCTACTGAAGGAATCATACAATGATCTGATCAGTGAGGGAAAACCCCAGCCTTTCCGCCCGGGAATGTCGGCTTCAGTTGATATTATGACCGATTCAAAAACCAGTGTTCTAACGGTTCCCCTACAGTCGGTTACCATGATGGCAGACTCCTTGCTGAAGGCCGATTCCCTGATTACAGAAACAAATGAAAACGGATCAAAAGAAGTTGTATTTGTTTTTGATAACGGATTAGCCAAAACCATCCTGGTGACTACCGGGATCCAGGATAATAATTACATAGAAGTCCTTACAGGATTGAAGCAGGACGAGGAAGTTGTTACAGCCCCTTATGCTGTTATTACCAAGAAACTAAAAAATGGTTCCATGCTGAAAAAAGTAAGCCAGCAGGAACTAACGGATTAACCGTTATTGATCCGATGGCTTCGATACTGAATATAGAAACCGCCACTCCTTTATGTTCTGTTGCAGTGGCCATTGATGGTAAGGTTATTGCTCAGCGTGAATCGTTTGAAGAAAAATCGCATGCTTCTCATTTGGCCGTCTTTATTAAAGAATTACTGAATGAAAATAGCCTTAAAATAGCTGATCTTGACGCTATTGCTGTTGGCATGGGACCCGGTTCCTATACCGGATTGCGTATTGGCGTTTCGGTGGCTAAGGGATTGTGCTTTGGATCCAAACTTCCGCTGATAGCAGTTAGCACACTTGAAATTATTTATAATCAGGCAATTACCAGTCCAGACACTGTGATACAGGAAGCATTGAAAAGCAGGGATACCCTGATATGCCCGATGATAGATGCCCGAAGAATGGAAGTTTACACCTGCCTGTACTATATTTCAGGTGAAATCGCAGAAGTGGTAACCGCAAAAATTATAGTTGCGGGATCATTCAGTCAGCATCTTCACCGGCAAAAGGTCATATTTCTGGGATCGGGCATGGAAAAATGCCGTGAAGTTCTTGCCCATGCCAATGCCGTCTTTGCTTCAGGAGTTTACCCGCACGCTTCATCCCTTGCTTTGCTTTCCGAACAGGCATTCCAGGAGCAACATTTTGAAGAAACAGCCTATTTTGAGCCTTTTTACCTGAAAGATTTTATTGCCACCGTTCCTAAAAAAGGATTATCAGTTTAAATTATTGTTCTATTTTTACTTTAATTCTGTGCCTGCTTTAGTATCATAACATTTGCCAATGATGGTTAAGCCCGTTGTCTTAATATTTTTGCTTTCCACTTTTATTCACGGGTACGGTCAGTTTATACCGGTTGTCCTTGATGACAAACCCTACAAGGCAGGGGAAAAACTTATCTTCACCATTAAATTCGGTCCCATAATAGGCGGTACTGCCTCGCTTATTCTTAAACAGGTTTATCATAATAACAAGGTTGTTTTTCATTCGGTAGCCGAAGGCAAAACCGTGGGCATTGCCGAGAAGCTTTACAGTGTTAAGGATGTTTTCGAAAGTTATTTTGACATAAATACCCTTCTTCCTTACAGAATAATCCGTAATGTGAAAGAAGGCAACTACAGAAAACATGAGGAAGCACTGCTCAACCGTGACAGTAATACGGTTTACAGCGTTCGAAAAGATACTGTATTGACAATACCCCCCGAGATTCTCGATATGGTTTCCCTTATCTATTTCATCCGGGCACTCGACTATTCAACTATCATGCCCGGCGATGTACTTAAAACGGTAACTTATTTCGATGACGAATTGTTCCCGTTTGAAATCCGGTACAAAGGGAAAGAAATCATAAAAACCAAATACGGCAAGATCCGGTGTCTGCGCTTTGATCCTGTTGTAGAACCTGGCCGGATGTTTAAATCCGAAGATGATATGACCGTGTGGATATCCGACGACAGAAGTCATGTTCCGGTCAAGGTAAGGTTTGACCTCCTGGTGGGATCCCTGAATGTTGAACTTGATGAGTATACCAATCTGAAATACCCCTTGGTTAAGCCCTCCCATTCAAAGTAGCGACCATTGAATATTCATTCCCCTGTTTTATCAGGATATTTTTGTATCTTTCAACCAAAATCAGATTTTAGCCAAAAAGTGAAAGTGGACCGGACCGATAAGGCTTCAATTAACAGGCTGCAACTTACTACATTCAAGCTGCAATCATTGCTGAATATAACCCAGGCCATCAATGAAAATCTTACACAGAACGAATTGCTGGATATTTATGAAAAATTGCTTACCAAAGACTTGAATATTGGTAAGGTCCTGATCTTTAAATATGAAGGGGCCTGGAAATGCATTCTGCGATCAGGTGAAGTAGGTGAATCCTATGCCAATATTCACGTAGAAAACGACCTGATGTGCATACAGGATATTTCCTTTATCACCTCTTCTCCCAATAAATCGCTGAATGCCTTTGATATAGTTATACCTGTGATCAATAAAGGAACACCCATGGCCTACGTGATCATTGGAGATATTGAAGAAGGTGAAGGTGTAAGCCCGATCATCAAACACCTCAATTTTATTCAAACCCTCACCAACATTATTCTGGTTGCCATAGAAAATATGAGGCTTTTTAAGGAAAGCCTCAGGCAGGAAGCTCTTAAAAAGGAGCTTGAACTGGCTTCTAAAATGCAGAATATGCTCATTCCCAATTCTTCAATTCTACCCAGGAATGAAAAAATCTGCATGAAAGCATTTTACCTTCCCCACTTTGATGTGGGAGGGGATTACTATGATTATATTCCGCTAAACCGGAATGAGTTCGGATTTTGTATTGCAGATGTATCCGGGAAAGGAATGGCGGCAGCATTGTTGATGTCGAATTTCCAGGCCAACCTCAGGGCCTTGTTTACCCATGATATTTCCCTGGATGCTTTGATTGAAAAACTTAACGAACGGGTCCTGCATTCTGCCAACGGTGAAAAATTCATTACCCTGTTCGTGGGTAAATTCAATTATAAAACACGTGAACTGCAATATATCAATGCAGGGCATAACCATCCGATGATGTATCAGACCCTTAAAAAAGAGCTTGAGTTTTTAAGCAAAGGATGTGTGGGTATCGGAATGGTCGATGAAATTCCCCTGATACGCAAGGGATCTGTTACCCTTGAAGAGCCCACCAAAATCATTTGTTATACCGACGGACTTGTTGAACTGATAGACGGCAAGGAAATCTCCTTCGGTACTAAGGAACTGGAGGATTGCATCATGAACAACGGCAATATCGATGATAACATTCAGGCAATTATAAAGAAACAGGGCATTTTCAACGGAAGTGCGGCAATATTTGATGATATTTCCATCCTTGGGATCGAGTTTTTCTGATCCCTCACCCCTAATCTCCAGTCTTTGTTCTTTGTTCTTTGCTCTTTATTCTTTGCTCTTCCTTCTCATCCCCAAATAAATCCAGCGCGACAAAAACTGCCGTAAAGCCCCAAAACAATACCGATGCCTTATCGGTATCGAGAAAATTATTAAGTGTACCATGCACCAGGTAGGTGATAAATCCAAGTATTAATCCAAGTGTAATTTGTTTCAGGTAATTGTCCCTGATACGGCTGTAAACCCTGAAACCGGTAAGAAGGCTGACAACACTAATGAGGATAAATGACAGGGAGCCGAATATTCCACTTTCCGCCAATGGGCCAATGTATTCACTATGGGCATTGCCCAGATCACCAAGATCAGTGCTGATGCCGGTTTTTTCCCCTGATATCTGGAACGGTGCATATTTGAACATATAGGTTCCGGGGCCCCACCCGAATACGGGTCGTTCCCTGAACATCCTGAGCGCAGAATTCCAACGGTTTATCCTTTCCAGATTGGATTCATCGGTAGTAATATTGGAGATGGATCTCACATGTTCGCCCAGGCTTGCGGATGATTCCTGCCGGTTTTGTTGCATCTTCCGGATAATTACCGTACGCTGCCCTGCAAAATAAACAAATGCCAGAATACCGCCAATCAGGATATATCGGAAGCGAACCTTCAGGAAGGTCATTACAAGTACCCCTGATGAAAGCAGGACGCTTATCCAGGCTGCCCGTGTATAGGATAACAGCAGGCCTGTTGTAACCAGCAGCCAGGCCCCCCAATAGAAAAACCGTGTTATAATGTTGGTGCTCCGGTGCAGTACCACAGCACCCAGCGCATAAAACAACATGGCCAGCGCAGCCCCGTAAGAAGTATGATCACGAAAGAAGGGCCCCATAACAAAATGCGCTGCCTGCTTGTTAAAAAGACCAAACCCGATTTGACGGCTAATGGTATACACAATTACCACCAACATGGTAATGCTGAAGCACCAAATAAAAATCATTATGTTGGAAGTTTTCCGGAACACCATCACCGCAAGCAGGTAATAGGTAGTGACAAACCAGATTCTGGCCAGCAGGAACTTAAAAGAAACCAGCGGTAACGTACTTGTAATTGAGGTTATGAGCATCCAGAACAGGTTGAAAAGTATGGCATAGGTTACAGGATGATTCAGCAACCGGCGATTGAAAAACCCATCATAAACAGCCCTGAATAACAACACGATCATTACTCCGAAAAGCAGGGGCTCGGTAGGTATGGCAAAATCCACGGCAGAGGAAGGAATAAAATCAATAAGCTGAACCGAAACGGGAGTAAGCAATACAATGATAAAATAAATGATGTCGATCCGTGCCAGGGTAAGATAAACCACAATCAGCAATACCGGCAGCAGGTTGAAAACATAGATCTCCCTGAACGTGAGAACCATGTTAACCGCCACGTATACAATCACCAGGAGGATAACAAGGCCTTGTCGCTTCAGGTTAATCCACCGGTGCATGGCTTTAGTCCTGTGCTTTTAAACTGTCAATGACCAGTAACAGCAGTAAGGAGGCAGCAAAAGTTGACAGGGTAGATATTATGACTATTATGGAACGTCTTGGTACTGCCTTTCGCTCAGCTTTGGTTGCCCTGTCAACAATAAAGATCTGCGGAACAGTTTGTTCAACATTGATTTTAAAGGTTGCATATTTGGCCTTGAGTTGTCCGAGCCGTTCAATTTCCGATTCCAGTTTTTTTGAAAGCTCAACATATATGCCGCCAAATTTCGACAGAATATTCATCCGGTTCTGAATGGCAGCGGCTGCTGTTGTGTTACCCTGCGCGAGGGCTGTTGCATAGGCGGTATTCAGTGATGCTGCCTGGGATTCGTAATCAATTACTCCCAATTCTCTGATTTTTCTGAGTGAATCACTTAGCCTGTCGATCTCCAGCTGTGAGCCCAGGTATTCTTTTTCAACAATCGAAAAAGCTTCGCTAGCCCTTTCCCGCTGCATATTGTGCACTGTAGAATCAATATAGGCGGCTATCTCATTGGCAATATCTGCAGCAATCTGGGGATCGGTATCCAATACTTCAATCTCAATGGACATGAATTCAGTTCTCCTGAATTTTACATTTCCCTTGTATTTGCCATCCAACAGGGTATAAGGATAAGGTGATGAAGGATCAATTTCATAATGATTCATCAGATCAAACTTTTTGATAATATGGTCCTTGATCTGCGATGAATGCAATATCTGAAGCATTCTTTCCGCCTCATCATCTTCACCAAATGAAAGAATATCGCGACTGTCCATAGATATGGAGGACGTTTCGACCAGGTTCTTTGAAACAGATACGGATGCTGCAGGAAACAGGATTACATGTGATTTGAATCGCGGGGTGATACTTAAAGATACAATAACGGAAAGAATAAAAGCAAGTACAGAAGCAGCGATCAGTATCCATTTCTTTTCCCAGGTAAACCAGATGAGATCGAATGCATTGTATACTACCGGCTGTTTTTTAATCTTGTGTTCCATAAGATTGCAGTTATTTGGATGCGATCAGGTAATAATTCTTTTTGCCCTTTTGAATAAGAATATATTTATTGTTCAACAGATCTTCCGTCTTTACGATAAGGGAATCATCTTCCAGCCTGGCTTTGTTAAGACTCACACCTCCGCCTTTGATCATGCGTCTTACCTCTCCCTTTGACGGAAAAACAGATGTCCTTTCTCCAAGCAGGTCCAGGATGTTAATACCTGTTTCCAGGGTTTCTTTTTCGATGGTGAACAGGGGTACACCTTCAAAAACACTTAAAAATGTGCCTTCATCCAGCTTTTTTAAGGTTTCCGTAGTCCCTTTCCCAAAAAGTATTTCTGAGGCCTCTGTCGCGGCATCAAGCCCTTCCTGCGAATGTACACGCAACGTAACATCGGTAGCAAGTTTTTTTTGCAAAAGGCGTAAATGTGGTGCCTTCTTATGTTCCCCGATCAACTCTTCAATCTCTTCCCGGGTTAACAGGGTAAATATTTTAATGTATTTTTCAGCATCTTCATCTGAAACATTTAACCAAAACTGATAAAATGTATAGGTTGAAGATTTTGCAGGATCGAGCCATACATTCCCCTTTTCGGATTTTCCAAATTTACCTCCGTCCGAGCGTGTAACCAGCGGACATGTGAGAGCATAAGCCTCTCCTCCGTCCTTCCGGCGTATAAGTTCGGTACCCGTAACAATATTGCCCCACTGATCCGATCCGCCCATCTGCAGCCTGCAATTCTTATGCTTATACAGGAAATAGAAATCATACCCCTGAACCAGCTGGTAGGAGAATTCGGTAAATGAAATTCCGGTTTCAAGACGCTTTTTCACCGAATCTTTGGTCAACATATAGTTAACCGTAATATGCTTTCCAACATCCCGAAGAAAATCAAGGAATGAAATACTCCTGAACCAGTCATAATTATTCACAATTTCGGCTGAATTCCCACCACAGTTAAAATCGAGGAATTTCTCCAGCTGCTTTTTCTGGCATGTCAGATTGTGCCTGAGGGTATCTTCATCCAGAAATTTACGCTCTTCCGATTTTCCCGAAGGATCGCCTACCATACCGGTAGCTCCTCCAACCAGAACGACAGGCTTATGACCTGCTTTCTGAAAATGTACCAGCAACATAATTGGTAAAAGGTTGCCGATATGCAATGAATCGGCAGTGGGATCAAACCCGATATACCCGGCTGTGGATTCTTTTTTTAACTGCTCTTCAGTGCCCGGCATCATATCATGAATCATGCCCCTCCACCTGAGTTCCTCAACAAATGTCATACCTGAATTTTTTTCGCAAAGATAATATATAAATAGATGAAGGGGAATAATTAAACAAATTCCTTATTCTTTTCATTTTCAGATACTTTGCCAACACCTAATGCGGGAAAAATTGCATGAATAATGGAAGTAAATGGCCGGAAGAATATAGAATGCTCGCGGGACCCTTTGGGCAGTAAAGGAACCCGTTTGTCAATCCGCTCAATATAAACCAGGAGAACACCAACAATCAGAACTGTTTTAACAAGGCTGAAGAAAACACCAAATAGTTTGTTCATCAGGGACAGATCAACTGATTCAATGATTTTTTCAAGCACCTGCCCCAGAAGATGGATAAGCACAAATACGAGAATAAATGTTATTCCCAGGGATATCAGGTAGAGAAATTCCTGGTTGACAGAAACGAATTTTGTCAGCTGGTGGGCGGTAAAACCCGAAAATTTCATGGCAACGTATATTCCAAAAAGCAATGCTGTAACCGAAGCGAGCTGCATGATAAATCCCCGTGTAATGCCCCGGAAAACTGCGTATACAAGCAGCACCAGTATAAACATATCAATGTAGTTCATGGTCTGTTTTTATATATTATTGCTAAAAGTAACCAAAAATCCCCACTTCATCACTTCCCCACTTCATCACCTCATTACTTCATTACTTCCATTATCTTTGCACCATGTCTACCTTCCTGTTCGACAGTATTATTTTTGGGCCTGTATGGAGCCGGCGGCTTGGCGAATCGCTCGGAATTAATTTGTTACCCGTAAAACGCAAAGTATGCAATTTCAGCTGTATATATTGTGAATGCGGCCTCACACCTGTTGAATCCGGTATTTCAGGATTTCCACCTGCCGGTCGTGTGAAAGTGCTGCTGACGATAAAACTTGAAGAAATGAAAAGAAAAGGTGAATACCTTGATAGTATTACCTTTGCTGGCAACGGAGAGCCAACGCTGCATCCAGAATTTCCCGTGATACTGGAGGATACGCTGAAAATCCGTGACCGTATTTTCCCCCTCGCCAGCGTCACTGTTTTGTCCAATGCCACCCGTATTGGCGATAAAAGTATTTTCAATGCCCTGCTGAAAGCCGATCTGAATATTCTTAAACTGGATTCAGCCATTGAAGAAACGCTTTTTCAGATTAATTGCCCTGCCGGAAATTATAATCTCCGTGAGACCATCGAACTACTAAGCAGTTTCAATGGAAAGCTTATCATTCAAACCCTGTTCTTCAGGGGAAGTTACATGGGAAAAAGATTGGATAACACTTCAGAGGAGGAGGTTTCAGCCTGGTTGTCTGTTCTTAAACAAATACGACCCGAAAGTGTGATGATGTATTCTCTTGCACGTGATACCGCGGTGGACGGACTCGAACGGGTTAGCCACGAAGAATTGAATGCCATTGCCGGGCGTGTTGAAAAATCCGGTATAGCTGTTCAGGTAACACCCTGACTAAAACCCATAGCTTGATAAAGGAACAACCGACGGTATTGGTTTGCCCGCTTGACTGGGGTCTGGGGCATGCTTCCAGGATGATTCCGGTAATTCACCGGTTCATGCGAAATGGATTTCAGGTAATGCTGGGAGGATCAGGCCAATCAGGCGAATTGCTAAAGACCACCTTCCCGGAATTGCAATTCATTTACCTGCCTTCCCCGGTGATTCATTACGGACCTGGAAAATTACTCATTCCAAAACTTTTGCTGCAGCTTCCCTGCCTGATATGGTCGGTATTCCGGGAGCACAGGCTGGTGAAAGAGGTAGTAAAAGAACATCATATCGACGTGCTGGTTTCCGATAACCGCTACGGATTATTTTGCAAAAACAAGCATTGCATTTTTGTTACCCATCAGGTGTCTCCGGTATTGCCCCGTATTTTCCGGTGGCTGGAATATCCCGTGTACCTGCTGATTAAAAGCATCATCCACCAGTATGATGAATGCTGGATACCCGATTGGGCTGATGCCGGTAAGAACCTCAGCGGGAAACTATCACACAGGTTCACCCCTCCACGGAATGCAAGGTATATCGGGATACTGTCCCGGTTCAGGGACCTGCCATCCGGTCAGGAATCCTTAACGGATACCCGTTATGAGCTGGCTGTTGTACTCAGCGGGCCGGAGCCGCAGATAAGTATACTGGATAAGCTGATCAGGGATCAGTTGCCGCTGATGGCTCTCAGAACGATAGTTATTAGCGGAATGCGGGAACATGGGGTGAAAAAGCGGGTTAATGAAAGTGATTTGCTGACTGTGGTTCCCCATTTGCCATTCTATGACTTCCAAAGAATTCTTTCAGATGCAAATCTTGTTATTTGCAGATCGGGTTATTCCGGAATAATGGACCTCGTAGCCCTTGGTAAGACAGCATTTCTGATACCCACACCGGGTCAGCCGGAACAGGAATATCTTGCAATATACCTGTCAGAAAAAGGCTTGTTTCAATATGCGCGGCAAAAGAATTTTAATCTGGTATCGGCAATAAACTGGATGAAAAATGATCCCCCGTCCAAATTTATAATGCCTCATGATGAACCGGCAGCATATGCTGTTTTTTCAGTCCTAGATCAGAAATACCATAAGGACGGTCAATATTCCCAATAAGAATCCTGAATACACCTGTGACTGATTATGCGCATTAAGCCGGAGTCGGGCAAAAGCCGTAATACCACTCAATATTAGGGCAATAATCAGGAAGATCATCAGATCCGTGTGGAAACGCAGGGACAAACTTGCAATTAAACCTGTCAATCCGCCCCATCCCACCAGATGTGCGCTGATCTTCCAAAAATACGAAATTGTGAGCACCAGCAGGACAGAAATGCATGATGCAAAAAGGAATCGCTGATAGACGGAACTTACCGGGAGTTTTCTTACCATAAAGTAGGCAACCAGATAAAAGACCAGCGTGATATAGAGGGGTATGAGCCGTTCACGCTGACCGGTAAACTGAATGTTCCTGATCATTTTGGCATAGAGATAAAAAGGTATGAAAGCAACAGGCATTAAAAAAGTGAGAACAAATACCGAGGTATATATGAAATTGGTGAACTTTTGGTCAAGATCGGCTGCATAGGTGCCCGAATTGCTGATGATCAGCAACCCTAACATGGGAATACACAAAGGGTGGGCAATATAGGAAATTATTTGCGCGAATTTCTTTTCCATCTCTATAACTCTTTACGCATACGTGCTACAGGAATATCCAACTGTTCACGGTATTTGGCTATAGTTCGCCTGGCAATATGATACCCCTTTTCATTTAATATCTCAGCGAGCTTGTCATCGGTAAGAGGATGCCGTTTATCCTCCCTGTCGACACAGTCCTCAAGTATCTTTTTTATTTCACGTGTGGATACTTCCTCACCCGATTCTGTCTGCATGCCCTCTGAAAAGAAGTATTTGAGGGGGTAAATGCCGAAATTGGTCTGGATATACTTGCTGTTGGCTACCCTGGAAATTGTGGATACATCAAGACCTGTGAAATCAGCTATGTCTTTCAGGATCATAGGCCTGAGCTTAGTTTCATCACCGGAAATGAAATATTCCCGCTGGTAGTGGATAATGGCATTCATGGTAACCAGCAGGGTATTTTGTCTTTGCCTGATGGCATCAATAAACCATCGGGCAGAATCAAGCTTTTGTTTTACAAAGCTAAGCGCTTCCTTCTGGGTCTTCGTGTTGTGACCCCTGTTATACTGGTAGGTATGCATCATGTCGCTATAGGTCTTGCTTACCTTCAGTTCGGGTATATTTTTTGAGTTCAGACTAAGTTCGAGATCACCATCGTTATTCTCGAGGATAAAATCGGGTATAATATGATTTGTTGATTTGTTGAGCGGATCACTGTATGCACTGCCAGGTTTTGGGTTCAATTTGAGTATTTCATCCAGGGCATCTTTCAGCAGATCGTTAGTGATATTGAGCCGGTTAATAATTTTATCATAATGTTTCCTGGTGAATTCGGGAAAAAAATCCTTCAGTATCCTATGTGCCAGGGCAACCGATGGATTATCCATGTCCTTTGCCTGGATCTGGAGCAGCAGGCATTCCTGAAGACTTCGGGCTCCAACGCCCGGAGGGTCAAGCTCCTGAATAATCTGCAATATTCCAATAAGTTCAATCTCATCGGTTTGAATATTCAATGCAAAAGCAACATCATCAACAATATTTTCAAGCTTCCGGCGGAGATACCCGTCATCATCAATATTCCCAAGGATATAGAGAGAAATCAAATGAAGTTTTTCATCCAATGACCTCAGTCCCAGCTGGTCTTCGAGATGATCATGAAATGAAAGTCCTACTGAAAAAGGTATATCTTCTCTTTTCTCGTCTTTCGAATAATTCTGAGCGTTCAGTTTATAAGAGGGGTAATCGTCTTCTTCGAGGTAATCCTCAAAGGTGAATTCATCCTTGTCCTTATCATTCGGATCGGAGGTCACATCCTCATCCTGATTTTCATTTTGCAGGGAGCTTTCTTCAACTGCACCTTCTTCGAGGGCCGGATTTTCTTCAATCTCCATTTTTATCCTTTGCTCAAGCTGCATCGAAGGTATCTCCAACAGCTTGATCATTTGTATCTGCTGCGGCGATAACTTCTGAAGTAACTTCTGCTGTAATTTCTGCTTGAGCATACTTAAATTTTTGATTCTGCCGCCCGAATATACTAAAAAGCTGCATTTTTAGGAAACCGCGGGAATGGAATTACATCACGAATGTTACTCATACCTGTTACAAAAAGCAGCAGCCTTTCAAATCCCAATCCAAAACCACTGTGTGGTGCAGTACCGAATTTCCGGGTTTCAAGATACCACCACAGATCTTTCATGGGAAGCTTCATTTCATTGATGCGCTGTATGAGTTTATCATAATCTTCCTCGCGTTGTGACCCGCCAATTATCTCCCCGATTTTCGGGAACAGCACATCCATGCCACGCACTGTTTTACCGTCGCTGTTCTGTTTCATATAGAACGCCTTAATAGCACTGGGATAATCAGTGACGATCACGGGCTTGTTAAATTTTCTTTCCACCAGGTAACGTTCATGCTCCGTTTGAAGATCGACTCCCCAGCATACGGGGAATTCAAACTTTTCACCTGATCCCTGGAGAATTTCGATGGCGGTTGTATAGGATATACGCTCAAACTTATTGTCGACAACAAAATTCAGCCTGCCGATCAGATCCTTGTCATACATTCCGGCCAGAAAATCAAGATCGTCACTGCAGTGATCCAGTGCATAGCGGATAAGGTATTTTAAAAAATCTTCCGCCAGGTTCATATTTTCATTGATCTCATAAAATGCCATTTCCGGTTCGATCATCCAGAATTCAGCCAGGTGCCTGGGCGTATTGGAGTTTTCAGCCCTGAAGGTGGGCCCGAATGTATATATACTGGATAATGCCAGTGCACCGAGCTCTCCTTCGAGCTGGCCCGACACAGTTAGGCTGGTTTCGCGACCAAAAAAGTCTTCGCTGAAATTAACGGTACCATCCTCGTTCAACGGGGGATTGCCGGCACTAAGCGTGGTGACCCTGAACATTTCTCCGGCTCCTTCAGCATCAGAAGCGGTAATAATGGGCGTATGCAGGTAATAAAAGCCGTTGTTGTTAAAATAATTGTGAATGGCAAATGACATTGCATGCCTTATGCGCAATATCGCACCGAATGTATTGGTCCTCGGTCGCAAATGAGCAATCTCGCGGAGAAATTCAAGGGTATGCCCTTTCTTCTGCAACGGGTAGATATCCGGATCAGCTGTTCCATATAACTTTACAGTACCCGCATGTATCTCAACATGCTGTTCTTTTCCCGGTGATTCAACAAGCCTCCCGGATACCTCGATACAGGCCCCGGTAGTTACCTTTTTTATAAGTTCTTCATCAAAAAGGGCCATATCAATAACCACCTGGATGTTGTGGATAACGGAACCATCATTCAAGGCCACAAAGGCTATGTTCTTATTACCCCGTCTGGTTCTTACCCAGCCCCTGGCCATAACTTCACTCCCGTATTCGCGGGATGAAAGCAATTCTTTAATTCTCATGAAATGTGATGCTGTTAGTATTTGATCTGCAAAATTAGAATTTTAAGGCAGTTTTAAGATATTAGTTTTAAGTTTTAAGATATTAGTTTTAAGTTTGGTCATATTAATTTCAAATATGTCAATTCAGGTAGAACATGTCAGCAAGGTCTTTGGCCGCCAGGTTGCACTCAATGATATAAATTTTACAGTTAATTCGGGAGAAATTGCAGGGTTTATCGGACCAAACGGAGCCGGTAAATCTACCACAATGAAAATTATCTGTTCCCTGATGGCTCCTTCGGCAGGTGAAGTCCGGATCAATGATATAAATGTGGCGCAGCATTCTGTTGAGATCCGGAGGAAACTGGGATATCTTCCGGAAAATAACCCGCTGTATGTCGAAATGTATGTAAAGGAATACCTCCGCTATGTGGCAGGACTTTATAAGCTTGGAAAAAGGATCAGTTCCAGGGTAACAGAGGTTATCGGCCTGACCGGCCTCGGACCGGAAATGAACAAAAAGATCGGGATATTGTCAAAAGGGTACCGGCAACGGGTGGGCCTTGCACAGGCAATAATTCATGATCCGGAGATCCTGATACTCGATGAGCCAACCTCAGGCCTCGATCCAAACCAGATCGTCGAGATAAGAAACCTGATATCAAGCCTGGGTAAAGAAAAAACTGTTATCCTGTCGACACATATTATGCAGGAGGTTGAGGCAATCTGTCAGCGTGTCATTATTCTCAATAAAGGACAGGTGATCGCAAACGATCTGACCGGAAACATCAGTGCCTGGTCCGGTACAGAATCTCATACGGTGGTGGTTGAATTCAGCCAGGATCCGGATGAAATGATTTTTAAAAGTCTTCGCGGTGCTGCTTTGATCAGAAAACTAAGGGCGGGCACCTGGTTAATCGAGACTGCCGGGGATTACGATATACGGGGAGATCTTTTTAATCTTGCCGTAAGCAACAACCTGGTCATTCTTTCATTGCATCGCAAAGACAGGAAACTCGAAGATGTTTTCCGTGAACTCACCTCTTAAAACCATATATTTATCAACTATATCCATACAATTCGCCGTGATTTAATTTCTCTTTTTATCTTTGCCAATTAATAAGTTAAATTATTATATCTGATGGCATATTTGTTTACTTCCGAATCCGTATCCGAAGGACATCCCGACAAAGTAGCGGACCAAATATCAGACGCGTTGCTGGACGAATTTCTCAGGCGTGATCCTGAATCAAAGGTTGCTTGCGAAACACTTGTCACTACCGGTCTGGTTGTGCTGAGCGGTGAGGTTAAGACCAATGCATATGTTGATGTGCAGCTCGTTGCACGCGAGGTAATAAAAAAAATAGGTTATACCAATTCCGACTATATGTTTGAAGCCGATTCCTGCGGCGTGATCTCCTCCATACATGAGCAATCACAGGATATTAACCGTGGTGTTGAACGCGGTGATGAAGACGAGCAGGGCGCCGGGGACCAGGGCATGATGTTTGGATATGCCTGCAGGGAAACCGATAATTATATGCCGCTTTCACTTGAGCTTTCTCATATGCTGCTCAGGGAACTTTCAGAAATCCGTCGTGAAGGCAAACTGATGACGTACCTCCGGCCTGATGCCAAATCACAGGTAACTGTTGAATACGGTGATGACAAGCTGCCCAAACGGATCCATACCCTAGTGGTTTCAACCCAGCATGACAGTTTCGATGAGGATTCCAACATGTTGAAGAAGATTGAAGATGATGTCAAAACCATTTTATTGCCCCGGATAACAGCCAAACTCCCGGAAAGGGTAAAAGTCCTGTTTAAAGGTGATCACCTCCTGTATGTAAATCCTACCGGTAAATTCGTAATTGGTGGCCCTCACGGGGATACCGGGCTTACCGGCCGTAAAATTATCGTTGATACATATGGCGGAAAAGGGGCACACGGGGGAGGAGCTTTTTCAGGTAAGGACAGCTCAAAGGTGGACAGGTCAGCTGCCTATGCCATGCGGCATATTGCTAAAAATATGGTGGCTGCAGGTATAGCCGATGAGGTGCTCACCCAGGTGGCCTATGCCATTGGCGTTGCCAGACCTGTAGGCGTTTATGTCAACACTTTTGGCACCTCAAAAGTCAGCATGGATGACGGTGAAATTGCCCGGAAGATCGCCAATTTGTTCGATCTGCGTCCCGCTATAATTATCAGGCGTTTAGGACTTAAAAATCCCATTTTTCTCGCAACAGCAGCATATGGACACATGGGTAGAGAACCCTATACTAAGAAAGTGAACCTGTTGCTGAACGGAAAACCCGAAGAACGTGCTGTTGAGTTTTTTGCCTGGGAGAAACTCGATTATGTTAATGTAATCAAAAAGGAATTCGGATTATAAACTTCTATACCTAAATCACCAATATCTATTCTATTTTCTTCTATTATGAGCAGCTATGAAAAACTTCTAAGGAAGGACGCCAAACTTTCTCTTGTTGGCCTTGGATACGTAGGCCTGCCCATTGCCCTGGCATTTGCCAGCAAAATATCCGTTATCGGCTTTGATATCAATAGCGGACGTGTTGAATTGATGAAAAAGGGGGTTGATCCCAGTAATGAACTCGAACCCGAAGCTTTTTACAATACGGATATTCAATTTACCGCTGATAAAGAAGACCTGAAAAAGGCCTGTTTTCATATTGTAGCCGTTCCTACCCCTATTGATAAACATAATTTGCCCGACCTGAGACCTCTCCTTTCTGCCACCCGCACTGTAGGTTCTATTCTAAAAAAAGGCGATTACGTGGTTTATGAATCAACGGTATATCCCGGCACCACCGATGAGGAATGCAAGGATATCCTGGAGGAATTGTCGGGTTTGACTTGCGGAAAAGATTTCAAACTTGGTTATTCACCCGAGCGAATTAATCCGGGTGATAAAGAACATACCATCACCACGATTACCAAGATTGTTTCGGGTTGTGATGAAGAATCACTGGATGAAATAGCCAGGGTTTATGAGATGGTTGTCAAAGCCGGCGTATTCCGGGCCTCTTCGATAAAAGTGGCTGAAGCTGCCAAAATCATTGAAAACACCCAGCGTGATGTTAATATCGCCCTGATGAATGAGCTTTCCATGATTTTCAATAAAATGAAGATCAATACCTATGAAGTACTTGAAGCGGCGGGAACAAAATGGAATTTTCTGAAGTTTTACCCCGGTTTGGTTGGTGGTCACTGTATTGGTGTTGATCCGTATTATCTTACTTTTAAGGCTGCCGAACTGGGCCATTCTGCTCAGGTAATCAATTCAGGCAGGGCCGTAAATGACGGGATGGGGAAATTCATCGCCACCGAAGTGGTAAAAAAAATGATCCGCGCCGGTAAAAACGTTCTCCATTCAAAGGTGCTGGTAATGGGAGTTACTTTTAAAGAAAATGTCAGTGATATACGCAATTCCAAAGTAGCCGATGTGGTTAATGAATTGAAATCATATGGGGTTACGGTGGATATTATTGACCCCTATGCCTCTTCGGAAGAACTCGAAAAAGAGTATGGATTTTCACTTTGTGCCAGTCCGGGCAATAAATACGATGCCATAATCGTGGCCGTTTCACATAATGAATATTCGGCACTGGGTGAAGATCATTTTTTATCCCTTTCCGCAGAAAATGGTATTGTCATGGATGTTAAGGGCACGTACCGGAAGAAAATCAACAAACTAACCTATATGAGCTTATAAAACCCAAAAATATGAGTATTCAAAAGAAATTTGCCATTATTGGTATAGGCGGTTACATTGCAATAAGACACCTCAAAGCCATAAAGGATACGGGAAATGTATTGCTTGCTTCTCTCGATCCTTCGGACAGCGTAGGTACTATTGACAGTTATTTCCCCGACAGCCACTTTTTCGTTGAATTTGAACGGTTTGACCGGCATGTTGATAAGTTGCGGCGGTCAGGTGTTCAGTTGGATTTTGTCAGCATTTGCTCTCCCAACTACCTCCATGATTCCCATATTCGTTTTGCATTGCGGTCGGGCGCCAGCGCCATCTGTGAAAAACCACTGGTATTAAATCCGTGGAATATTGATGCCCTTTCAGAAATTGAAAAAGAATATAAAAAAAAGATATACAACATACTGCAGTTGCGTCTTCACCCGGTGCTGATCGATCTCAAAAATAAGATAGCCAACGGACCTCCTGATGCCATACATGATCTCGACCTCACTTATATTACCAGCAGGGGGAACTGGTATTTCACATCCTGGAAAGGAGATATTCAGAAATCCGGCGGCATTGCCACGAACATTGGCGTTCACTTTTTTGACATGCTTACCTGGATTTTCGGGAAAGTTAAAAACAACATCGTTCATGTGCTTCAACCCGACAAGGCGTCCGGATATCTTGAACTGGAAAAAGCCAGGGTAAGATGGTACTTAAGTCTCGATTATAAAGACTTACCTGCCCAAGTTATGCAGAAAGGCATGCGCACCTACCGTTCTATTGTCATGGATAACCAGGAGATAGAATTCAGTGAGGGATTCACTGATCTGCACACCAAAAGCTACGAAGAGATCCTTGCGGGAAGGGGATTCGGATTAAATGAGTCACAGACTTCAATTAATATTGTATACCAGATTCGAAACGCTACCCCTGTTGGTTTAAAAGGGGATTACCATGAATTGTGCAAGAACATCATAATATCTTAACGTATTACTATTCCGGTTGTTTATGGAAAAGAAAAAATCAGCACTGATAACAGGAATTACAGGACAGGACGGAGCTTACCTGGCAGAATTCCTGCTTAAAAAAGGGTATCTCGTACACGGAACCAAAAGAAGAAGTTCGCTTTTTAACACGGAACGGATCGATCACCTGTACCTGGATCCGCATGTTGAAAACCGCAATTTTGTTTTACATTACAGTGATCTCACCGATTCCACCAACCTGATCAGGATTATTCAGGAAACACAACCGGATGAGATTTATAACCTGGCTGCCATGAGCCATGTTAAAGTAAGCTTTGATACGCCTGAATACACTGCAAATGCAGATGGCATTGGTGCATTACGAATTCTTGATGCCATCAGGATCCTGAACCTTGTTGAAAAAACAAGGTATTACCAGGCCTCTACCAGTGAACTTTACGGCCTTGTCCAGGAGGTTCCGCAAACGGAAAGAACACCGTTTTACCCCCGGAGCCCATATGCCGTTGCAAAACTGTATGCCTACTGGATAACCGTTAACTACCGCGAAGCATATAATATGTTTGCCTGTAACGGCATCCTGTTCAATCACGAATCGCCGATCCGGGGGGAAACCTTTGTAACCAGGAAGATAACCCGGGCAGTTTCAAGAATAGCCCTGGGCCTGCAGGACAAATTTTACCTGGGTAACCTGTCGGCCAGGCGCGACTGGGGACATGCAAAAGATTACATCCGGGCCATGTACCTTATACTCCAGCAGGACAAACCCGAAGATTTTGTTATCGCTACCGGTATTACCACCCAAATCCGGGATTTTGTAAGAATGGCGTTTCAGGAAGTAGGAATTGAGATTGAGTTCAGGGGTAACGGTGCTGATGAAAACGGTTTTATCGTTTCGTGTTCAGACGACCGCTACCAGGTTAAAAAAGGCAAGGAAGTCCTGGCCATTGACCCAAGATACTTCAGACCCACTGAAGTTGAACTGTTGATCGGCGACCCTACGAAAGCAAAAACCAAACTGAATTGGGAGCCGGAATACGACTTGAAAGCGCTCATCAAAGACATGGTACAAAGTGATATCAAACTAATGCATAAAGAGGTATATTTGCAACAGGGGGGATTCCAGACATTGAATTATTTTGAATAATCTTTTCCATTCATTATGAAAAAAGACAGTAAGATTTATCTTGCAGGACATACAGGCCTGGTTGGCAGTGCCTTGATGCGTAACCTTACAAAGAGAGGATATCATAATGTTATCACCAGGAATTACCCTGAAATAGACCTGATAAACCAGCAGTCGGCACATGATTTTTTTGCTGCCGAAAAACCCGAGTATGTATTCCTGGCAGCAGCCAAAGTTGGCGGTATAGTTGCCAACAACATATACAGGGGACAGTTTATTTATGAGAACATCATGATACAGAGCAATGTGATCCATGCCTGTTATCTGAATGGTGTCAAAAAACTCCTCTTTCTTGGAAGTTCCTGTATTTATCCCAAATTAGCACTACAGCCACTGAAAGAGAAATATTTGCTTAC
>Ga0209431_10000941_pt1 | contig 24382 bp, 22 predicted proteins | sample RifCSP13_3_FD_184021 | JGI IMG/M metagenome (GOLD analysis project Ga0209431, IMG submission 184021) | Soil microbial communities from Rifle, Colorado - Rifle CSP2_sed 13_3 (SPAdes) (version 2) | ecosystem: Environmental > Terrestrial > Deep subsurface > Rock core/Sediment | place: Rifle...
CGGCCATCCGGCCAGGCGACCCGCCCCCCGCCCGGAAGGCAGAGAACAGTGGCGACCACACTCGAAAAGCGCCCCGAAGGAGTAGCTTCCGCCGAACAGGAGCGGCTGCTCGCCGAGCACAGGCGCCAGGCACGCCTGAAGTGGTTCTGGCGTATCGCCGGCTACGTCGTCGTGCTCGGTGTCTGGGAAGTAGGGTTCTTCTCCTGGGCGCTGGAGTTCTTCACCGGCCGACGGCTGGACGAGAACCTTCTCCCGGGTCCGTTGCGGATCCTGGAAACCTTCCCGAATATCTTGAACAGCGGCAGATTCTTGGAAAGCTACGGCGCCACCCTGACCCGGATCGGCATTGGCTTCGGCCTTTCATTTCTCATCGGGGCCCTCATCGGGATACTGACCCAGAACCGTTGGTTGGACGGCTTCTTCAAGGACGCCACCATGATCAGTCTGACCACCCCCGGACTGATCTGGGCGCTAACCGGGCTGATCATCTGGGGTTTCAGTCCCATGGGGTGGATCTTCGCCATCTTCCTGACCACCTTCGCCCTGGTCACCGTCAACGTGGCGGAAGGAATCCGCGCCCTCCCGAAGGACCTCCTCGATATGGCCAAGGCCTTCGGGGTCGGCACCCTGCAGCGCCAGCGGCACATCGTGATCCCCCACCTGGCTCCGTTTCTCTTCACCGCGTTGCGGTTCGGTTTCAGCATCGCCTGGAAGGTCACGGTGTTGACCGAAGTCTTCTCCTCGAGCAAGGGGATCGGCTTCGAGATGCGGGTAGCCAGCCAGCTCTTCAGGCTGGACGAGTTCTTCACCTGGGCGTTGTCTTTCTTCATATTCGCGTTGTTCCTGGAGAAGGTAGTGCTCCAGTTCTTCGAGCGCCGCTTCTTCCGGTGGAGGCCGGAGGTGATCGTCGCATGATCAGCACCGAGGAGGAGGTTCAGTCGTGGCCAGCGTGAGCTCCCCGGTCCGCACACAGAGCGGCTTTCTGAAATTGGTCAAATCCCCGCTTACCGCCCGCATTCTCTTCCCGGTCATGGTGTTGGCGGTGTGGTACCTCATTTACTACACGATCGACTCACGCATCTTCCCGACCCCCCAGAAGGTGGTCCAGTTCATGTGGGAAGAGATAACCCTGACCAGCGGTGTCACGTACGGGAGCATCAAGACCAACCTGTATGGGCAGTTCGCCATCTCGCTCGGCCGTCTAGCCATCGGCTTCGCCATCTCCGTGGCGCTGGGTACGGTGATCGGGCTGGCGATGGGCCTGTCCAAGTCGGTCGACGCGTTCTTTCACGACTGGGTGATGGCGATCCTGGCAATGCCGGCGCTGGTGTGGGCTCTGTTCCTGGGCCTGGTGTTCGGTTTCGGCTCCCTCGGACCCATCCTCACGGTGATCCTGGCCGGAATTCCTTTCGTGATCGTCAACGTGCGGGAAGGCGTGCGGAACACACCCAAGGAACTGTTTGACATGGCCCGGTCGTTCTCGGTGCCACAGCAACGGATCACACGGCAAGTCTTGCTCCCCTCTCTCATGCCTTTCTTCTTTGCGGCGATGCGCTACGCCTTCTCGATTGGATGGAAAGGTCTGGTCATCGCCGAAGTGTTCGCCTCCGACCGGGGCGCCGGCTGGACCATCAAGTTCTGGTACGACGCCCACCGGGCCCACGGGGTGATCGGTTTCGCTTTGTTCTTCGTGTTCTTCGCCCTCGTTCTGGAGAAACTCGTGTTCGAACGGCTGTCGAAAAAGGCCTTCAAATGGCGGCCCCAGGTGGGCGGGGTCGAGATGGTCGAGGAGTCGTTCCTGATCGACCAAACCATAGGAGGCGCCGGCGAGAACCCGGTGACGATAGAGGGAGGAATTCGTGGCTGAGATCAGCGTCAAGAACCTGCACAAGGAATTCGGAGTCGGCGAGGATCGAGTCGTAGCGCTCGAAAACGTCAACATGCACCTCGAAGGCCACGTCTTCGTCTCCGTCGTCGGACCGTCCGGATGTGGGAAGTCGACCCTGCTCAACATTCTCAGCGGCATTGAGACACCGAGCTCGGGCCAGGTGAGCATTACCCAGGATGCCCGCGACGCCAACCCGGGATATGTGTTTCAAGCGGCCCGACTGTTGCCGTGGCGCTCAGTGATCGACAACCTCATGTTTGTGCAGAAAGAGCGAGACGATGAGGCACGGGCTCGCTGCCAACGCTATCTCGACATGGTGCAACTAGGTGACAAGGCCGATAAGTACCCCGGCGAGCTGTCCGGTGGTATGCAACAGCGTGTGGGTATCGCCAGGGCTTTCTCGATCGAGCCGGACGTGCTCTTCATGGACGAGCCGTTCAGCCACCTCGATGCCATCACCGCCCGGTCGTTGCGCCGTGAGCTCCACGACATGTGGATAGAGACCAGGAAGACGGTTCTCTTCGTTACCCACGATGTGGGCGAAGCGGTCGAGCTGTCGAACCGGATTCTGGTGTTCGCCAAAGGCGGCAAACTGAAGGACGACATCAATATCGATTTGCCATTCCCTCGCGACGGAGCCGACGAGGCGGTCGCCCTCGCAAAAGCTCACGTTCTGAAGAAGTTCGAAGATCTCGACCTCGTCGCCACCTAGCGGCAGACCCCCAACCACAAACTGAAGGGAAGGAGAGATGTGGTCGAGACCGCCGCTCTTCCCGAGGGAACCGTCCGGATACCGGCGGAGCATGCCCGAATATTCGTCACCGATGCCTTCCAAGCCGCCGGAGTCCCAACCGTCCACGCTGACCTCGTCGCAGACGTTCTGGTGAGCGCCGATCTCCGCGGTATCCGGAGCCACGGCCTCGCCCGAATGAGCTACTTCTTGGTCCGGCTGGAGCGAGGCACCATGGAAGCCGACCCCCGTCTACAGCTCTCTCCCGGAAGTGACACCACCGCGGTGCTCGACGGCGACAACGGGATCGGGATCGTCGTTGCCGCCCGCGCCATGGACGAAGCCATGAGGATGGCCGGTCGTCACGGCGCCGGGTTTGTTGCGGCAAGAAACAGCAGTCACTTCGGATACGCCGGCTACTGGGCAGAGCGGGCCATGCGGAAAGGCTTCATTGGGGTGAGCATGTCCAACAGCGGCAGAAGGGTAACCCCGACGTTCGGAGCCCAGTCGATCCTCGGTACCAATCCCCTCAGCGTCACGATCCCCGGTGGTGACCGCGCTACGGACTTCTATCTGGACATGGCCACCTCAACGGTTGCCGTCGGCAAGGTCGAGGCGGCGATCGGCGAGGGTCGGACCATCCCGGCGGGGTGGGTGGCCGAGGCGGGCGACCCACCGGGCCTGAACGAATACGGCATCCTCACGTATGACGCGCCTTTGCTGCCGCTGGGAGGGGAAGGCGACCAGACCGGCGGTCACAAGGGCTACGGGCTGTCCCTCATGGTAGAACTGCTGTGCGGCGCCCTGGCCGGAACCGGACTTGCCGACCGGATTGCCGGAGCCTCCGGCGAAGCGCCGGCCGCGATGGGGCATTTCATGGGAGCTATCGACGTTGCCGGGTTCGGCCGCCCCGAGTCGGTGCAGACCGAAATGGCAGAGACATACGCAATCATCCGGGGGGCAGCCAAGGCGCCCGGCCACGACCGCATCTTCATCCACGGCGAGCCCGAGACGATCGCCGAGCAGACCAATCGGTCGCTGGGCATTCCCATCACGCCCGGCACGATGACCCAGCTGCATCGATGGAACGACCGGTTTGACCTGGGCTTTGAGCTGCCATGAGTGGACCCGGAGTGAGTGCTGCCGGCGCGCTGGCGGCCCTGCGCGATATCGCAACGACCCATGTCTTGGCAATACCCGACAGTGAGAACCGCCATCTCTACGCGGCAATCGAGGAGGACCCCGACATCGTATTGATCACCCCCTGCCGCGAAGGAGAGTCCGTCGCCATCGCGGCCGGGTTGTGGACGGGAGGGCGCCGACCTGTGGTGCTCATCCAGAACACGGGCCTGATGGAAGCCGGGGACGCCCTCCGGGGATGCGGTGTCGGGCCGAGGATTCCCCTCCGGCTCATGGTCGGCTGGCGCGGCTACCCTGGTGCCCGGGGTCGCCTGCCCATCGACTCGGCGTACCCATTCACCGAGCCGCTGCTGCGCGCCTGGAATATCCCCTATTCCTTGCTCATGAGCGACGACGACCTGGGGACTGTCGCTCAGATGGACCGGACGGCCGAGGAGTCCTCCTATCCGGCCGCCGTCCTGTTCGGAAGCGCCTTTCGACCATGACCAGCCAACCTCCTGCCCCGCGGTACCGCCTGTGATCGACCGGATGGACCTGTTCAGAGCCCTGGCGGCCCGGAGGACCGATGAGGTCATCGTTACGACCATGACGGCCACCCTCCAATGGCCATTGGTGTCCCGCCATCCCCTCGACTTTGACTTCCTGGCCTTCGGGATGGGTCATGCCTCGGACTTCGGGTTGGGCCTCGCCCTGGCCCGGCCCGAGCGGAAGACAATCGTTCTCAAGGGAGACGGCGGGCTCCTCATGAGCCTGGGATCACTGGTGACGATGGGCAGGCACGCTCCGGGAAATCTCATGGTGCTGCTGATGGAGAATCGCCGCTACGAGATCACCGGCGGACAAACCCTACCTCCTCGGGTCGATTTTGCGGCGCTCGCCAGGGCGGCGGGAGTTGAGGGCGGGGGCATCACTGGTATGGGAAGGGTCCTACGGATCGAGACCTTCGACGAGTTCGAGACGACGTACCCGGCAATGCGAGAAGAGCAGGGCCCGCATTTTGTCGTCCTGCCGGTTCACACGACCGAACCTCTCCCGCCGGTGGCCCACACCGATCATGCCGGCCGGGTTCGGGATCTTCGAGCTGCCCTCGGAGTGTACTGAGGAGATGTCGCGTGACGGAGCACCGGGCCGGCCGGGGGACCGGGAATGACCGGGGACGCGAACGGGTCGGGGCCGCACGGCCGGGTGATAGCCGACGGCCGGCAACGGCCCGCCGACCCGCCCGCTCTCCCCCTCCGGGCCGGCGTTGCGGCCGTCGTCGCGACCGCCGCGGTGGCCGTTTTCGTTCTCTTCGGCTCCGACCAGGGCGCGTCGATTGTTTGGCATCAAGTCGCCCCACCGGCCGGGGTAGCGAACATGGAGAGCCTGATGGTCACGCCGGACGGTTTCAGCGTGCTCTCCCGGCCGGGGGAGGACGGGGTGATCCTCTGGTCATCCGAGAACGGCGTGGATTGGTTTTCATCCTCGCTTCCCGGGGCTCCTGTCCGAGCGGTTGTCAGAGGGGACCAGCTGATCGGTTTCCGGGGTAGCTCGGCCAACTTGCTCTCCCGGACGGCCGAAGGGTGGACCGCGACCGCGTCCTTCGATCTGCCGGAAGCCGTCAGGATCGGGTACGGATCGGGCCGGCCCGGGTTGGTCGCCGACGGGGACGGTTTCCTCACTCAGACCGTGACCGGAGATGTCTACTGGTCCGCTGACGGGTCCAGCTTCGAACTGATCATCGAAGAACCCACCTGGGGAGTCGAGATCGGAATGCCGACCCGGCAGGATTGTGAGCCGCCGGCCACCGTGTCCCTCGACGTCCCACCCGTGCTGGTGACTCCCGAAGGGTTCCTTGCGCTCGTCTCCCGTCAGGCTCTGGACCCCTTCGGCGTGTGGCCCGTGTGCGAACCCGACGTGTGGGGCTCCGCGGACGGACTCAGGTGGGCAACGATCACCGGGGAACCTCCGTTCGGTCCCGGGGCCTACCTGTACGACGTCGACTGGCGAGCCGGCCGCCTGGTGGCGGTCGGCGGTGTGGCCTTCGACGAGCCCGCCGTCTGGGTGTCCGACGATGCGCGCACCTGGCGCCGGATCCCCTTCTCCGGCACCGAGGAGCCATTCGAGTTGCGCCGCGTCGATGCCGGGGGCCTGGGGTGGGTGATTCTCGGCGAACTGGCCGAGCGACCGGGGCTTGTCGGTTGGGTCTCCCGAGACGGTGAGTGCTGGGAAACCCTGCCGGAAGCGGTCCAGGGTCGGGTGGCGGCGGTGGGGAACGACCGGATCATTATCGCCGATCGAATCGGCTTCCTGGATACCTGGCTCGGCGTGGTCGAAGGTGGTGTGGAGGTGCGGTGCCGGTCGTGAAGGAATCGAACTCACAGCCGTTCAACCCGACGCGGGCTCCGCCCGGCGGCGATAATGGACCGGCACTCGACCACACCAAGCCATCGAGGTATCCGCACACCATGACAACACGCTCCGGCGCACACGCACTCATCGAGGCTCTCCTGGCCGAGGGGGTCACCACACTTTTTGGAATCCCGGGAGTCGGAACCTTGCCCGTCTACGACGCCATGCTGGATCACCCGTCTCTCCGCCACATCGAGGTCCGCCACGAACAGGCGGCCATCTTCATGGCCGATGGATATGCGCGCGCAACGGGTGAGGTCGGCGTGGCGTTTACCTCGGGAGGGCCGGGAGCGCTCAACACGGTGACGGCTATGGCGTCGTCCTTCAACGACAGCGTGCCCGTGCTGCACGTGACGAACGAGAACCCGGCCGATGTCCGCCGCAAGGGCAAGGGCCACTTCCACGACATGTCCGATCAATTCGGCGTGTTCCGCTCGGTGAGCGACTTTGGTATTCAAGCGACCCTCGCCGACGAGATCCCCGGAGCCGTACACCAGGCGATGTTTGCCCTTCGCAATCGCCGGCCCCGGCCGGCGATACTGGAGATCGCCGCCGAGGCCTTTTCAGCCCAGACAGATTCGCCGATCAGTCCCGCCGCCCAACGCCGGCTTCGGCTTCCCCAGACGGAAGACGTTGCCCGGGCCGCGCGGCTGTTGGTGGGTGCCGAGCGGCCGGTGATCTGGGCGGGGGGCGGCGTTGCCACCAGAGCAGCTGCGGCAGCCCTCCTCCGAGTCGTTGAGCGGACCGGTGCCGCCGTGATCACCACCCAGAAGGGCAAAGGTGCGTTGCCGGCCGATCATCCGCTCCACATCGGCAACTGGGCGAACGAATTGCCGGTGCGTCGACTCATCGAGCGCTCCGACGTGATGTTGGCGGTCGGGACTCGATTCTCATACTTCCCGACCGGAGGCTGGTCGCTCGACATCCCTTGCCGGATCATCCAGGTTGATGTCGACCCGGCCAATATCGGCCTCAACTACCGGACGGAGGTCGGAGTCGTGGGCGACGCCGAGTTGTCGCTGGCGGCCATCGACGCCGCCCTTACCGAACTCGGCCACGAAGACCGACCCTGGCGAAGCGCCGAGGTGGCCGAAGTCCTCGATCAGATTGACCGGGCGGTGGGACATCCGATCGAACGGCAAGTCCTTGAGCAGATCCGGGCTGCGCTGCCCGACGAGTCTCTGGTATTCAACGACCCGACCACCATCGCGTTCTGGGCTCGCTCGTTGTGGCCGGCCACCCTGCCGAGGACGTGGTCGGTGCCGTCGGGGTTCGGGACCCTCGGGTCATCGATGCCCACGGCCATCGGGGCAAAGGTCGCCCGGCCTGAGGTGCCAAGCATGTGCATCATTGGTGATGCCGGCGTGATGTTCACGATCCAGGACCTGATGACGGCCGTGCAGGAGCAGGTGCCGGTGGTGATCATGGTGTTCAACGATCGGGGATACGGTGTCGAACGGCGGCATCAGGATCACCTTTACGGGCGACGCAACGCAGTCGACATCACTCCACCCGACTTCGTGGCCCTGGCAAAAGCGTTCGGAGCGCAGGGAGTTCTGGTCGGGGACCTGTCGCGGGTCGGCGAGACCCTCCAATCGGTACTCGATGCCGAAGGTCCGGTACTAATCGAGATCCCCAACGAGTTCGGTCACCCCGGCTACGGCTCCTTTGGGAGCTACGAGTGATACTCAATACAAACCACAGGGAGCAACGCCGATGACTACCTACGACCTGCACACTCACGCCATCGTGCCCGCGGCGTTGAAAGCAATGGCAGGGGCCCATCCCGCCTACGGACCGTCGTTGTTGGAAGATAACGGCCACAGCTACCTCGACTACCCGGACCGTGCGCGCCTGGGCCCCCTACCAAGAGGCATCTTCGATCCGGAAACACGCTTGAACGAGATGGATGCCAAGCGGGTGGACGTGCATGTGATCGCCATCGCCCCGCCCAACTCGTTCTACCACGTACCTGCGGCGGTTGGTGTCGACTTCGCCCGCATCCAGAACGACCAGTTGATGGCTTTGAGCGACTCGAACCCGGATCGGTTTCACGTTTTCGGTACTTTGCCGCTCCAGGACATTGACGCTTCACTTTCCGAGCTCGCCAGGATTTCCGAGCACCCGCGAGTACGAGGGATCCAGATCGGTACCAACATCGACGGAACCGACCTCGACGCACCCGAATTCGAAGTCTTGTGGACCGCTTGCGAGATGAGGAATCTCTCGGTTTGGGTGCACGGTGACCAGCGGTCGTTGGCGGGCGCGGATCGCCTGAACAACTATTACCTCCAGAACCTGATCGGGCAGCCTCTGGAGTCGACGATCGCCATGGGCAAGCTCATCTTCTCCGGGGTCCTCGCACGCCACCCGGGACTGCGTTTCGGTTGGTGTCACGGCGGCGGTTTCACTCCATACCAGATCGGGAGGTGGGACCACGGCTGGGGATGTCGGGCAGAACCGAAAGTGGTGGTGGTCGACACCCCGCCCAGCGAGTACTTCAAACGAATGTATTTCGATTCCCTCACTCACGACCCTCTCTCCCTCGAAATGCTGGGCCGCCGGGTTGGGTGGGACCACGTGGTGTTGGGCAGCGACTACCCATTCGACATGGCTTCGACCGATCCGGTGGGCGGCGTCGAAGGTGTAGGTCTCCCCGATGACGACCTGGCCAAGGTCCTCGAGGAAAACGCCCAGGTCTTCCTCAGGCCACTCCCGAAAGGGCCAAGCGTATGAGAACGGCGCGGATCGGAACCCTCGAGGTGTCCAAGGTTGGTCTCGGCTGTAACAACTTCGGACGGGCGCTCGATGAACAGGGCTCGGCTGCGGTGGTGCATCAGGCCCTCGATGCCGGTGTCACCTTCTTCGACACCTCGTCAAACTACGGAGAGGGAAGATCGGAGCGGTACTTGGGTTTGGCGCTGGGCGGTCGGCGAGCAGAGGTGGTGATTATCACCAAATTCGGGATGCCGGTCCCGGGCGTGCCCGATAGTGGAGGGGCCCGGCCCGAATACATCCGGCGGGCGGTGAAGCGCAGTCTGAGCGAGCTGGGTACCGACTACATCGATCTCTATATGCTGCATCGTCCCGATCCCGCCACGCCCATCGACGACACTCTGGCCGAGCTCACCCGACTGGTGGAGGCCGGCACCGTTCGCGAAATCGGGTGTTCCAACCTCGATGCCGACCAGCTCACCGAGGCACTCGAATCGACTCGACAGAGCGGTGGTCGGGCGTTCATTGCCCATCAGATCGAGTACAACCTGCTGCACAGGAATCCGGAGTCGAACGGCCTGAAGACCCTCAGTGCCGTTAATGAGATCGCACTGCTTCCGTACTATCCACTGGCGAACGGCCTGCTGACGGGCAAGCTCCGCCGAGGTGAACAGCCCCAGGGGCGGTTGAGCATGGGCCGGTACCAGGATTATCTGAGCGAGCGGAATTTCGACGTGGTCGATAAGCTGCGCACCTTTGCCGAGGAACGCGAATTGTCGATGGTCCAGGTGGCAATCGGATGGCTGCTGGCCATGCCCGAGGTCCCGAGCGTCACTCCGGGCGCCACCCGTCCTGAACAGGTCCTGGCCAATGTCGCGGCCGCCGACTGGCAACCGACCGCCGACGACCTGGCCGTACTCGATTCGATCACAGCGCCGGAGATGTGACAGACTCCCCCATGGCTGCCAAACCATCAAAGGGGAACATCACCGAGCGAATCATCCGGATTGTCGAGGCAGTCGTCGACGCCGGCGAGCCGGTCGGGCCGCGCGGGCTGGCCCGGGCGGAGGGAATGGATCGAAGCGCGGTGGGTCGGATCCTCCAGCAACTCGGTGAGCTGGAAGTGCTCGAGCGCTGGGCCGAGGGATATGTCCCGGGCCCTCGCCTCTTCGCCCTCGGTCGGGTACTGTCGGCGCTGGACACGCTCCCGGATACGGTCGGCCCGATCCTCGGCGAGCTGGTGGGGAGGTTCAACGAAACCTGCTATTTCTGCGCTCTCCACGGTGATGTGGCCATATTCACCCACGCGATCGAGAGCACGAATCCTTTGCGCTTCGTCGTCGAACTCGGCAAGCCCGTCCCGCTCTATGCCGGCGCGGCGGGGCGTGCCATCCTGGCCGGGCTTCCGAACGACGAAGCCGAGGCGCTGCTCGGGCCGAGCCCCCTGGCGCGCCTCACGCCCAACACGATTTGCGATCCCCGCAAGCTTGTAGAGATGGCCTCTCAGGATCGGGTTCGCGGGTATACGCTGAGCATCGAAGAACGGGTCTCTGGCGGCGCGTCGGTGGCGGCTCCTTTCTTCGATCACACTGGTCGGTGTCGGGGATCCGTGGTATTCACTTGTCCGCTGACCAGACTGGATCGGGACCGGCTGCCCGAGATCGGAGAGGCGGTTGGGAATGCCGCCCGAATCCTCTCCTTGCGGCTCGGATGGGTCGCGGGAGTAATGAGTGATGTGCGATGAGCGAACCGATCGGACTGGGGATCATCGGAGTAGGCCGCTGGGCGCGAGCGCATGCAGGTGCGGCCGCCCGGAGCTCCGTCGTGCAGATCGTCAACTGTTACAGCCGCTCTCCCCAGAACCGGGAGGCCTACCGGAACACTTTCGGCATCGCCGGTACCGCCGACTCGTTGCAAGAGGTGCTGGCAGACCCGCAGGTTGAGGCGGTGATCGTCTCGACTCCGAACGACGCCCATGCCGAGCACGCGGCCCGGGCCATCGAAGTGGGCAAGCCGGTACTGGTCGACAAGCCGGTCTCAGTCGACGTGACCGAGGGGATCGAGCTGCTCCGGGTTGTGTCGAAGGGTACAAGCCCCGTTGGGGTGGCACATCACGCCAGAAGGCTGGCCGGGCATCGCGCCGCCCGGCGTTGGATGGAGAGCGGCCGGGCCGGCACCGTCCGGATCGCCCATGCCGACTTCTCCAACAACCGGGGCTCCCACCTCACGGCGGAAGCCTGGCACCGGACGGCGCGAGGTTCCGAGGCGGGAGTACTGATCCAGGTCGGGATCCATCAGATCGAGAACCTTCTGTATCTCCTCGGTCCGGCGACGTCGGTCAACGCCCGATTCGCCTGCAGGGACCTCGGACCCGGCCTGCCGGATGCGGCTGTCATGTTGATGACCCATGCAAACGGCGCCCTGTCCACCGTGACCAGCAGCTGGACCACCCCCAGCCACTACCGGCTCGATCTGCAGGGAACCGGCGGCAACCTCGTCTTCTCGCTCGACCACGGACACTGGACGGGCGGCGACGTCGACGATCACGGTGAGCTTATCCTCGAGCCACCCGACGGTGATGGAGTCCCCTACCCGACCGAAAAAGGAGATCCGTTGCGGGACCAACTCGAAGAGCTCGGTCGCGCGGCGCGGGACGGAACTCCGATGGAGATCGGCGTGGTGGAGGGATTGCGAGCAGTTGCCGTCGTGCAAGCCGCCGTCCGGTCGGCGAGATCCAACGGCGCACCGGTTGATCTCGCCATGTTGCTCGCCGAAGGAGGCGCCACCCTGCGCGAGATCGACCGGCTCCTCGGTCCGTCCAACGGCCGCCCGTAGGTGCACCCGAAGAACATGCCTCTGGTGTGTACCGATTGCGTCGGTACGCTCCTGCTCGAGGCATGGGGCCGACCGGTAGATAAGTCACGACCCGAAGGGGCGCTCGATCAAAAGAGCCCGGCGGTTGCTCCCCCGTCGACGGAAATGGAAGCCCCCTGTATGTGGCGCGCCTGCGGTAGGCACAGAAAGGCGGCCAGATTGGCTACGTCCTCGGGTGTGCCCAACCTCCTGATGCCCTGTTTCTCCACCAACGATTGCTGGAATTCCTCACGGGTCACCCCGGCCGCCGCGGCCCGGGTCTCCAAAAGGGTGGTGAGGCGTTCGGTCACCGTCTGGCCGGGATGGATCGTATTGACGTTGACGTCATCGCGCAGACCTAACCCGGCGAGAGCCTTGCTGAAATTGGCGAGCGCGGCGTTGACAGCACCGCCGATCATGATGTCGGCAGCCGGCGTCCTGGCAAGACCCCCCACGATATTGATGACGGTTCCATGCGACTCGGTGAGCGCCGGCCAGAACAAGCGGGAAAGGCGCACCGCCGCATGGAACTTGAGGGCAAAACCGTCTTGCCACACGTCGTCCGGCTGTTCGAGGAACGGCCCTGCCTGGGTAGCGCCTGCGTTGTTGACGAGGATATCCGCCCTGCCAAAAACATCCAGAGCAGTCTGCTGAAGATGCTCGCACCCTTCCAGGGTTCGCAGGTCGCCGGCGCATATCTCGACCCGGACGCCCGATTCATCCGCAATCGATCGGGCAGTCTCGGCCAAACCGCCTTCCGTCCGCGCCGCGATCATGAGGTCGGCCCCCTGCCCGGCCAATGCTCCGGCAATAGCCTTGCCGATCCCTTTGCTACCTCCGGTGACAACCGCCACCTTTCCAGAGAGTGCTTTCACATCTGCGCCCTTTCTCCGGCGAAAGTTCTCGTATCGACCGCGACGCCGTCGAGAGCTTCCCAGTGGTCACCGGTCCAGACCAGCGGATTGACTTCCAACTCCGACAGTGTCGATGCGACGAACCGATTGCTCATGAGGCTCACCAGATCCGCCAGGGCGATTATGGCCCTTCCGTCGTCCCCGTGCCGCTGCAGGGCCAGTTCGAGCCCTCGAACCCGCCTGACCAGGCGGGCGGCAGCTCCCTTGCTCACAGGCGCCGGAGCCAGAAGCTCGGCTCCGAGCGCCTCGGCGGCAATGCCGCCCAATCCAACCAGGATCATCGGTCCGAACACCGAGTCGCGAACTGCGCCAACGATTGTCTCGATCCCCGAAATCTGTTGCTCGATCCGAACACCTTCGACCCGGGCTTCGGGCCGCGCCGAGGCCACCGCCGTCGTAATCTCGTCAAAGGCCCGACGGACCTCCTCCCGCCCATGCACTCCCCATCGGATCCCCCCGACCTCGGTCTTATGAGAGATATCGGGCGAATTGACCTTGACAACAACCGGGCCGCCCATCTCAGCGGCGATTCGCTGGGCTTCTTCCCAGGAACCGGCCAGGGCGCCTCTGACAACCGGCAGACCCCACGAGGCGAGAAGGGCCTTGACATCGTGTTCGGTACGAAGTGGTTCACTTGCCGCGGCAGTGGCCCCCACCGTCATTGTGGCCGGTAACACCCCCTCGGTGGTGGCCAACCTCGACAATCCCGCCAGGGCACGAACGGCCGCCCGGGGCTCTTCGGTTACCGGTCTTCCGGCCGACCGCAACCGGGCAAGGCCCTCGCTTCCCACATCCCCGGCCATCCACAGATGCACGACCGGGACGGCTTCCTCTAACGCCAGTAGCCCGTCGACCCGCGCTGAGGTGTGGACCGGAGGGTGGGCTGTTGAGACGGCCAGCACCATATCGAAGTCGCCGGACTTCGCAAACGCGTCGACGACTTGTTCAAACCGCTCCGGCCCTCCGATGATGCCGCCCATATCGAGCGGGTTGTCCGAAGACCCGTGGTCGAGCAGAGGAGCCAATCGGTCGCGAAGAGCTGGTCCTGGTTGGGGCAGATTCACGTCGTGTCGCTCGGCCAGGTCGGTGAGATGAATGGCTATCCCGCCGGAGTGGGTCACGACTCCCACCCGGTCTCCCGCCGGGAACACAGTATTGGCGATGATCTCCGCCACATCGAACAGCTCCCCCGGGGTTTCGGTGACCGTAACGCCCAAGGAATCGAGGACCCCATCGAGCACCCCGGCCGGGCCGGCCATGGCTCCCGTGTGCGTAGTCATGAGCCGGCGGCCACGCTGACTCGTGCCGATCCGGCAGGCGACCACGGGCTTGCCGAGGGAGTGCGCCCGCCGTACTGCGGCGACAAAGGTCGGCCCGTCCCGGACGGTCTCGAGAATGACCGCAATCACCCGGACCTCGTCGAGGTCGCAGACGGCGGCAATCCCTTCCCCCACCCCCAGGTCGACCTCGTTCCCGGTCGAGATCGAGACGGCCAGCCCGCTCCCGCGGGCCGCGGCCAGATTGTGCAGATAGCTGCCGGTGCCGCCGCTTTGGGTCACCAGCCCAACGGGCCCCGACCGGATCTGGTCCACCGGACGATCGAGACACGTGAGGAAGCTGACGGCCAGCCCGGTGGCCGGCCGGATAACTCCCCCGGAATTCGGCCCGAGCAGGCGCACCCCCCCTGAACGGGCTGCGGCGAGCAACTCCGCTTGTGCCTCCTGTCCAGAATCGCCTAACTCCGCGAAACCTCCCGCAAAAACCACCGCCGATCCCGCTCGAACTGCCCCCGCCTCATGCACGATCCCGGCAACGGCGACGCCCGGTACCGCGCACACGACCACGTCGGGAGACCCCGGCAGATCAGCCAGGCGAGCCACTACCTCGACGCCATCGATCGAAGGCAGTTTGGGGTTGACGCCCCAAACGGTCCCGGGAAACCCGAGCTTGCGAAGGTTGGCCAGGACCCGTCCGCCGTGTTTGGTCGGATCAGCCGACAGTCCGACAATGGCGACCGATTCAGGAAAGAGCAAACGGCGGAGGTCACTCATCACTTCCCCCCCACCTTTGGAGTTGTGGCATGACTTCCGTCGCGAACACCTCGAGACTGTCGAGGGCGCCAATATCGTAGAAGTACAGCAGCATGTCCGAGCACCCGGCTTCGGCGTACCGCCCCATCAGGTCGGTCACTTCCGCGACCGTGCCGGCCAGGTGTTCGGACCGGAACTCGTCCGGCGTGCAACTGCGCCGCCTACCGGCTTCCTCCAGCTTACGGTTGAGATCGGCTTCGTCACGCCCGACCACAGCCATCAGATGAACCGAACGTCCGATGTCCTGGTAGTTGCGGCCGACTGCTTGGCAGTGCTCGGCCAGCACCGAGGACTTGTGAGCGAACTCCTCCAGATCGGCGGAGAAGTTGGCGAAATCCCCGTAGCGAGCGACAATCCGCAGGGTACGTTTCTCGCCGCTGCCGGCGATCCAGAGCGGAGGATGCGGCTCCTGGAGGGATCTGGGCCGGGTGATGGCGCCGTCGAGGTTGTAATGCCGGCCGGCGAAATGCGCCTCATCTGAGGTCCACATCTCGAGCAAGACCTGGGCAGCCTCCTCGAGCATGTCGAGACGCTCGCCCGCCGGTGGGAACCGATATCCGTAGCCCTTGAACTCCTTCACCGACCAACCGGCCCCGATCCCCACATTCAACCGGCCACCCGACATGGCGTCAACGGACATCGCCATCTTGGCCAGAAGCGCCGGCGAGCGGTACGGGATACAAGTGCACATCTGCCCAATCCGTACCCGGTCGGTAATGACAGCGAGGGCCGCCATCAACGTCCACGCCTCAAAAGTGCTCTCCTGAGAAGGGATCGGATGGGTATGGAAATGGTCATAGACCCAGAGCGAGTCGTATCCAACCTCCTCGATGGTGGCCGCCGCAGCCGCGATGCGGGGCCACTGCTCGGCCACCGGCACCCCAACCTGATCCATTTTCCAACCCTGCGGTACGAACGTCCCGAACCTCATGCAACCTCCCTGGACAGCGGAGCGGCCCTGCTTCGGCACCATTCCTCCAGCTTTTGTCCGCCGATGAATACCAGCACTGCGGCCACCGACACCATGACAGCCGCGGCGAACCAGGCAGCCCGATACGACGCATTTTCGACGATCAACCCGAACAGCAACGGGCCGATGATGCCGCCACCAAATTGACCAACCCCGAGGGTCCCCGAGGCGATCCCCGGCGCCTCCCGGCTCCGCCGGACCACGGCGAAGTTCAGCAGACTCGGCCAGGCCCAACCGGTCGCAAACACCACAATGGTTATGACCACCAGCGCCAACGTCGAGCGAACCACGCCGACCATAGCGAACGCAATCGAGCCAACACCGAGCAGTGCGGTAATCATCGCGAAATGAGCCGACGGGTGCCGGTCCCCGACCCATCCCCACCCGATCCGCGCACCCACCCCGAGAGCAGCCCCCACCGAGAGCATGGCTCCGGCGGTTCCCGCCGGAGTCCCTATCGCCACGGCCGATTCGACATAGAACGCACCGAGGGAAGCCGAAGCGCTGACTCCGAAAAAGGCGGCCAGCGACAAAACCCTGAGTGGAGCGACGGCCACGTCATCGCGGGTTCCGGCGGCCACCCGGCCGGCCGGTTGTCGAATTCCGCCGCCGAGGAGGATTGGCACGGCCGCCACTCCGGCCAGCCTGAAGGCCCATCGCCACCCCACCGTGAGGCCGATCAAGGGAACGGCCGCGCCCGCCAGGAGAGCGGCATATGGCCCGGCGCTCTGTTTGATGCCGAAGGCCACACCGTGGCGCCGACGGGGGACTCCGCGTGCCAGGGCCAGGTTGGAGGATGGAAAGGCGAGACCGTTGGCGATGCCCGCCAGGACGAGGAGGCCGGCCAGAGACGCCCAGTTGACGGCAAACTGAGCAATTCCGAAGGCGGCCAACATGCTGAGGGCGGCTGCCACCGACATGGCTTTCGGGCCGCCCAGCCTTTCCGCCAGTCTCCCGCCGGGTACCGTGCTCAGCGCCGAGCTCAAGTAGTAGAGCGTGGCCAGCGCCCCGAGAGCCAGTTCGCCAAAGCCCAGCTCCGGGCGGATGAAGACGGCGAGCGCTCCGACCAGAAAAATGGGAAGAGCCCCCAAGGTGATCGAGAGGGTCGCCGCCACGATGGTCGGGATCGGGCGATGAGCGAAACCGGTGCTCTCGGCGAGACTCACTCAGGCACCGGCCACACCTTCACGACGCCTTCTCGGGCCAGCTCATCGACCACCTCGGGTCGGTATCCGAGCCGATCGACCAGTATCGCAACGGTGTGTTGGCCGAGCATGGGTGCTGGTTCGGTGGGAAGGTCCCAGTCGGAGAACTTTACGGGACTCGGGGGATAGCGGACTTCCCCCAGGGTTGGATGCTGGTACGAGCGCACCATCCCCCGCGCCTCGATTTGGGGATCGGCGAAGACCTCGGCGAGATCGTTCACCGACGCTGAAGGAATGTCGTATTCCTCGAGGATCCTCAGCCACTCGGCATTGGTGCGGGCGAGGAACGCTTTCGCCAGGATGGCGACGACGAATGCCCGGTTCTCCACCCTGGCCTCGTTGTCGACGGTTCGCGGATCAACTTTCAGATCCGGCCGTTCGATCGCGTCGCAGAGGTTTCTCCAGAACTTCTCATCCCGGGCCGCCACGACCACGTACCCGTCCGCAGTCTCGAAGGCCTGCCACGGAACCATGTGGGCGTGGGCGGTGCCGAGGCGGCTCAGCTTCGCTCCCGAATTCAGATGATCGAGTGCGTCGTAGGAGAGCATCGAGACCAGCGCGTCGAGCATCGCTACATCAGCGTGTCGGCCGCTCCCGTGGAGCTCCCTACCGACCAGCGCGGCGAGGACCGAGATGCAGGCAAAGATCCCACCGCTGATGTCGGCGAGCGGAATGCCCACCCGGGCCGGCGGACCCTCAGGGTCTCCGGTGATGTCCATGTGACCGCTGTACGCCTGGACGACCAGATCGAAGGCAGCCTTGTCACGGGCCGGACCATACTCACCGAAACCGGTAACCGAAACGGTGATTATGTCCGGGTTGCGCTGTTTGAGCTGCTCGTGATCGATCCCGAGCCGGGTCATGACTCCGGGACGGAAATTGTCGATCACTGCGTCTGCCTGATCGACCAGGCGATTGAAGATCTCAAGACCCCTGGGGTCTTTGAGATTGATGCCGACGCTCTTCTTGCCGCGGTTCATGAAGAGGTGGATGGCGCTCTCCCCCTGCAGCGGAGCAATCTTCGGGTTGCGGGCGGTGTCCCCGGTGAAGGGCTCGATCTTGATTACCTCGGCGCCCAGCTCGGCGAGCATCGCACCACCGTAGGTGCCTGCGATCACCTGACCGAGTTCGAGAATCGTGACTCCGGTCAGCAAGGGTCCCCCCGGCGACGGCGGCAGGCTCTCACGTCCATCTGAGAGGAACTACCCGACCGGTCTTTGCCGACTCGTCGACAGCCCGCGAGATCACGAGCACGTCGATGCCTTCCTCGCCGGTGGCCAGGATCGGATCTTGGCGGTTCTGTCCGACTGAGTTTATGAAAGCGTGCGTCTCCTCCTGCATCGCTCCGAAGTGCTCCCCCAGCGCCCAATCGCCAGGCATGTAGGAGCCCAGCATGGCCACGTTCATTGTGGAGTCTGGTGTGTATGGCGACGGAATGGGTTTGTTCGATGCCATCAGAACGTCGCGATGGTCGTCCTTGACGCTCACCGTCCCTTCCCGTCCGAACAGCTCGAAGTCCATCGTGGCGACATATGCGGGCCAGAAATCGGGAAGTTCCCAACTCACTCCCAGGTTGGCCACCATGCCGTCCTCGTATGTGAGGACACACCAGGTGGAATCGGGTGCCCCATATTTTTCGTGGATATGCCCTTTGGTCGACCCGGCGGCGTACACCGCGACAGGGAGCGGACCATCGAGGTACCAATTCAGCAGGTCGAACAGGTAGGTCATTGTGTTGATTGACGGGGTGGTGGAACTGGCCCGCGAAATGACGGAGCGGGCCACCGATTGGGCGAGATAGATGGTCGCCTTGGCGCTGGTCACGTCGCCGATGTAACCCTTGTTGATGTGCTCCTTGATCGCCAGGTAGCGACGACGGAACCGTTGTGTAAAGCCTGTGTACACCCGAACTCCGTACTCGTCGGCAGCGGCCAGCAGTTTGTGGCCCTCTTCCGGGAGGATGGTGAACGGCTTCTCGATGAGTACCGTCTTTCCGGCCTGGATCGCCGCCATCGCCGGCCCGTAATGAGCGTCCTCGGTGGACGCCACCACCACCGCGTCGACCTCGTCACGAGCCACAATCTCGAGAGCATCCGTCGACCAGGCATCCGCATGGGATGAGTCGGCCAGTCGACTCGCTTTGTCGGCATCGATGTCGCACACCGCCAAGAAATCAACCGACGGATGACGATGCGAGATCTCGGCCCGCAAGGTCCCGATCGATCCGGCACCGATAACGGCGATTCCCACTCCACCTTCGATATAACGGCTCCTGGTCATGAGCTCTCCTTTGCCTGCCGGGCAGCTGCCCGCTCCGCCGCTTCCGCCCGGGCGATCACTGTGCGCGCCACCCGTGCCACCGCGTAATCGACCATCTTTCCGTCCACACTTATCGAGGCGGAGCCTGAGGCCTCTGCCTCTTCAAATGCCTTGAGGACCTTCCGCTGGTATGCCACCACGTCGGGGGCCGGGGTGAAGACGTCGTTTATCACCGGTACCTGGGCCGGATGAATCGCCACTTTGCCCACATACCCGAGGCGTCTAGCCAGCTCACTTTCAACCCGTAATGCATCCTGGTTGCGGAAGTCCATGAACACGGCTTCAAATGGGTGCTGGATTCCTGCCGCCCTCGACGACATCAGCACCTGAGATCTGGCCTGCATGAGACCGGTACCCTCCGGCGTCCACTCACATCCGAGATCGGCCACTAGGTCGCCCTGTTCGCCACCTCCGAACATCACACACTCAACCCTGGGGCTGGCCATGGCCATGTCATAGGTGTTGCGTACCCCCAGGGCACTTTCGATGAGCGGGATGATGCCGATGCTCCCGGGCTGATGGCCCGAGGTCATTTCGAGGGCGGTCAGTCCCCCGTCGATTGCCACCATCAGCTTTGCGTGCTCTGCTTTGGGGATCACGACCCCGGCCACACCTGCCCGACCGGCGGCGACGATATCATCCCAGATCATCCCTGTTTCGGGACCGTTGGTGCGTACGAATAGGGGGACGCTTGATGGTGGGAGATCGGCCAGGAGGGCGCGGGCTTCCGGCTTCGCCTCCAATGCCACCGCGTCCTCGAGGTCGACGATCACCGCGTCTGCCCCGGACCGGATGGCCTTCTCGATGAGGTCAGGTCGGTGTCCGGGCGTGAAGATCATCGATCGCAATGCGTCCATCCGTCCTCCTCCCTTACTTGATCGCCATTGGATTCAGTGGTGAACCGACCGCCCTGGTGAAGGGCAACGGCGGGCCGGCGAAAAAGAACTCATACCGGCCGTCCGTAGCACAGTCTTCGGCGAGTGGATCGAGATCGAAGATCTCTCCCAGCCACAGACCCATGTGGTTGATCAGCACGATATGGAGCGGCTGGAACGTGTCCGGTGTTTCGTTGGGTCGAACCTCGAGGCCCCAAGTGTCGGCGGCCAGGGCGGCGATGTCACGTTCGGCGATCCAGTCCACACTCCCTATACCCATTCCCGGCGCGGCCCCGCCTGCGTAGTCGCCCCAGGTTCCGTTGGCCCTGGCCATGGTCATAGCCCCGGTGCGAACGAACACAAAGTCACCTTCGCCGACATCCACCCCTGCCATATCTGCGGCTTGCTGCAATTGGTCACCGTCGATCGCATGGCCTGGCTCGAGCCAGTCGACGCCGAGAGCTCGCGGCATGTCCAGGAGCACCCCGCGCCCCACCATCCCGTCCGCTGCCTGCTTGACCGAATTCTTGATGGCGCCTTTGCTACTCACCCACTCAGCTCCATAGCCGTTGTAGATCTTGTCCTCGAAAACGACGTGTCCCAGCGCATCCCACTGGGTTCCGCTCTGCAGCGGCATGATGATGAGATCGTCGGTTCCCCGGAAGTGGCGGTCGATGCCGCCGTAGAAATCCCGGACTGAGGAACCGGCAATGACGTCGGCGCCGTCGCGGATCATCAGATGGATCGGGTTGAACCGTCCGAACGCCCCCGTCTGGGGTCCGGCCTCATCGTAGGGCAAAGCCATCGAGATGGTTGCGCCCCGTTGGATGAGGGCGGCGGCACGAACAATGTGCTCGGGTTTGACGAGATTCAGGGTGCCCCGCTCATCGTCCTCACCCCATCGTCCCCAGTTGCTGTGACGTTCACACAGACCTCGTACTGTTTCGATCGTAGGCGTCTCGGCCATGAGCGGTAACTCCCTTGTGGCGATCTGGATCGACCTCGTTGTCTCGGCTAATGAGACGGCGAGATCTCCGGTCGGAACCCTATCCGTCGAACTCATAAACTGTCAACTGTCATGGTCGCTCTGAGCGGATCAAACAAAGTTGACATCGAGCCTCGCCCAACCTTACCCTCGAGGGAGGCGTCGTCTCGCGATATGAGACAGGCCAAGATGGTCGAGCGGCAGACGATCGGGACCCCGTCCGATCCCGGGAGCAACTCGATTCGAGAAAGGCGCTGATGAGCATGGATGTCGTTTTTTCTCCGGAGCAGGAGCTCTTCCGATCCACCGTTCGCCAATTCTGCGAGAGGGAGATCACTCGCGAATACGTCCGCACCTGCGATCGAGAGAAGCAGGCGCCGGTGGAGCTCTACCAGAAGCTCGGCGCGCAGGGATGGTTGGGCATCAATATCCCCGAGGAGTACGGCGGCGGTGGTGGCGGTGCCGTCGAAGTCGCCATCCTCCTGGAAGAACTGGGCCGAGCGTTCCTCGATTTGTCCTTCTGGGTCTTCCGGGCCGTCACTTGGGGTGGAATCATGGTCGGACAATTCGGCACCGAAGCTCACAAGCGGGAACTGCTCCCCAAAGTGGCGTCCGGAGAGTTGTCGATTTGCTTCGCCCTGACCGAGCCCGAGGCAGGCTCCGATGCCGCGTCGATCACGCTTACGGCCACCGAGGACGGCGATGACTACATCCTCAAGGGTCAGAAGGTCTTCACCTCAGGGTTCAAGGTCAGTGACCTGGTGGTGGTTGCCACTCGCACCTCATCAGAGGGAAAGAAACACTACGGAATCACCAACTTCGTCGTCGACACCAGGAGCCCCGGACTCGAGTGGCAACCGATCGAAACCCTGGGCCACTGGCCGTTGGGGACCGCCACCCTCTATTTCGACGAGGTCCCGGTCCCGAAGTCCAATATGCTCGGAACCTTGCACGACGGCTGGAAGGACCTGGGCGTCTCCCTCCGCTATGAAAGGCTCTGTCTGTCTGCCGCGCGGATGGGCGCCGCCAAGGCTGCTATGGATGACTCACTGGCATACGCGCAAGAGCGAAAACAATTCGACCGGCCGATTGCTCAATTTCAGGCCGTCTCCCACCGGTTGGCCGACATGCAGGTATTGATCGAGATTTCCGAGATGCTGGTGTACCGGTATGCCGCCCGGCTCGATCGAGACGCGGCCACGCTGCGCGATGCGGCCATACTCAAGCTGTATGCCTGCGAGGCGTACAAGGAGGTAGCCGACCTCGGACTCCAGATCCTGGGCGGATACGGTTACACGATGGACTACGACCTGCAGCGGCATTACCGCGAGTCACGGCTGGGAGTTATCGGGGCAGGCACATCGGACATCCAGCGCAATATCATCGCCCGCACGCTGGGAATCAAGGACTGACCCGGTAGGGGCGGACGAAGGCCATCGAGAATCGAGAGGAACCAAACAATGGGCGTGATCACAGAGGAAGCGAGACGTTGGGCAGAGCAGGACTACCCCGACTATGCCTTCGCGGTCAACGAGCGGGACATCCAGAAGTACGCCCACGCCATCGGGGAAACCGACCGGATGCACTTCGACCGGGAAGCGGCCATCGAAGCCGGATATGACGAGATCGTCGCTCCGCCCTTCTTCCCGTACGTCATCAGAATGCATGCCTCGCACCTTGTGGGTCGCGACCAGTTGGAACCGGACGGCTCGGCCAGCGCAGACGTTCCGCCGCTCAACACCACCCGGGCGATGGCGGGTGAGATCACCATCGACCTCGGTGAGCCGGTGTTGGCCGGAGATGTCGTGACGGTCACCAAACGCATTGCCGACCTGTTCGAGAAGGAGGGGAGAAGCGGGACACTGGTATTCGTGAAGATGGAGTTCACATTTACCAACCAGCGGGGTGATCTGGTGGCGCGGGAAGAGTTCACGAGGATCTACCGATGATGCCAACGGCCGGAACTGAGATCCCCACCATCACCAGGACACCAGACGCGATCGACCTGTTCATGTTCAGCGGCGCCGCCTGGCTGATCCACCGCATCCACTACGACCTCCCGTTCACTACCGAACACGACGGCCACCCGGGTTTGCTGATCCATGGGCCGCTCCAGGGGACATACATGGTCCAGAGCGTGCAGCGATGGTTGGGGCGGACGGCGCGCCTGCGCTCGATCACCTACCGACATCTGGCTCCCGCCTACCTAGGTGACTCACTCGAATGTGGCGGCACCGTAGCCGAGGCCGATGGCGACCGGATGACGTGCGAGCTGTGGATCCACAAAACGGACGGCACCGTGGCCACCACCGGCACCGCCGTCTTCGAGGTGACGCCATGACAACCGGCGCCGTCGTTCTGGCCGAGATGCTCGAGGCCTACGAGGTGAGCCACGTCTTCCACGTCCCGGCGGCACTGCGCCGAACCATGGTGGAGATCGAGACACGCACCGGGATCAAGCGGATCCGCCCGCACGGAGAAAAACCTGCGGCATACATGGCGGACGGATATGCCAGGGCCTCCGGCCGGCCGGGAATATGCATGGCCCAGGTGATCGGCGCCCTCAACTTGGCCGCCGGTTTGCGGGACGCCTACCTGGCCCACTCGCCGGTGATCGCTATGACCGGTGGACGCGACCCCAACACCAAGTTCCGCAAGGTCTATCAGGAGCTCGACGACGTACCGGCTTTCGATCACATCACCAAGTTCAACGCCACCATCGACTCGGTCCAGCGGTTCCCGGACATGGTCCGCCAAGCTTTCCGGGCGGCCACCACCGGTTCGCCCGGCCCGGTCCACCTGCAACTCCGTGGCAACGAGGGCCAGATCGATCTCGAAGAGGCCGAGATGGATGGCCTGGTTGAAACTCGTTTCAGCCGAGTGCCGCCTTTCCGTCCCCGACCAGATGATCAGGCGGTTCGCGATGCGCTCGCCTACATCGAGGCAGCGGAGCGTCCGGTGCTGGTGGCGGGCGGCGGTGTCCGCACCTCGGGCGCCGGGCCGACGCTGGTAGAGCTGGCCGAGCGGCTCGGAATACCGGTGGCCACCTCGCTCAACGGCAAGGACTCGATCCCGGGGACCCACCCGCTCTCGGTGGGCGTGGTAGGTAGCTATGCACGGGCCGCGGCTAACCGAGTCGTGGGAGCGGCCGATTTGGTGGTCTACGTAGGGAGTGAAACAGGGGGCATGACCACCCACTTCTGGCAGGTCCCTCCCCTCGGTACGCCGTGCATCCAGATCGATATTGATCCAGAGGCGATCGGGCGCAACTATCCGCCGCTGGTGGGCATCAACGCCAGATCGGAAG
>Ga0209431_10000943_pt1 | contig 24328 bp, 31 predicted proteins | sample RifCSP13_3_FD_184021 | JGI IMG/M metagenome (GOLD analysis project Ga0209431, IMG submission 184021) | Soil microbial communities from Rifle, Colorado - Rifle CSP2_sed 13_3 (SPAdes) (version 2) | ecosystem: Environmental > Terrestrial > Deep subsurface > Rock core/Sediment | place: Rifle...
ACTTCTTTTCCACTAATGCTTGTAGGCGCATTAACTGCTCCATGGTTAAAACTCTAAGCCCTTTTTTTGATACAATTTCTAATAACGCCAGTCTTTCTTGATCCTCATCTTCGATGAAAGTCGTCACAGGATTTAATAAAATTTTGGGGTTTTTAGGTTAATCTCTAGTTCTAGGCAATTTGCCGTATTGGTCAAAGGCTTTCTGTACATCAGGATTGGCAAATCCGTGCTGTATATTTTGATCTTTGAGAATACCTACAATTTCTGTTCTCGTCATAGAGGCAACCTTTGAAAATGTTTTCCTAGCATCCTCAAATGTACCGCCGTTCTTTAGAACATCATTCATGGCAGCACGTGCAAGATTGACTTTTTGTTCTTGGTAATTAAATTGGCTCCAAAATATGCTATGGTGAGTCCCGTTTATTCCAGATAGGAATTTTGTAAATGATGCTCTTGGAGTGAAATTTTCCATTTCTTTATTCATTCGTGCAAGATCACTTTGGAATTTTTCCTGTGCAATCTTTCTTTGTGTATCAATTAATTTTTTGTGTTCTGTCATTACTAATTGTTTTTTCTGCATTTCCGCAATTTTCTTTTTAGATATTTCAATGTTTTTTAAAACCTTCATTAGAAGCGGGTTTTTCTTTATCTCATCAGTAGCTTTTATTTCTGGCAGATTTTCTGTTGAGCTTGCAGCAAAGGCTGAATTGTTTGCAAGAAATACAAACACGACAAGTGCAGTCATTGTTGTTACGCCAATTGTATTTCTGTTTTTGATTGTCATTAATTCTTGAGAGTCTAAATTTAGTATATACCGATTACGTAGAAATGGTAAGTAAGTCTTATTAGCACAAATCGATTTCGTGTTATCTAAATCAAGAATTCATTTCGCGTTCGTTCCAAAAACTTGGAGTAGATTCTTAATCTTTCGAGGGTTTGTGCAAGTTTCATTTCTGTTCCAGGTGTAGGATTGAGTTTAAAGAAATGTCTTATTTCTGATTCCTTTTTGTGATCATACATTACAGATATCGTACCTAGAATTCTGTTTATAAGCGGGCTTCCAACACCGAATTTTTTTACGATCTGTTTCCAGTTCTTTTTAACCCATGGCCAAACAAGCTTTCTGCCATATGGATTTGAGGCCATACGCATTATGGGTAGATGAAAGTTCTGGGAACGTACTTCTTTTGTTAAAACAAGATTCAATGTTTTTGAGAGCAACCGCTCATCTTGAAACGCAGCTAAAGATCCAAGGAACCTTAGCTTTTCTTCCTGCATTAGTGCTTTTCTGAACTGTTTTAAGAGAGTTTCATAAGTTTTATCATCTCCAGCCCATGCTACTAGAGAATATACCACACTACGAAGATCCGGTTCAAGTGAATCTGGTTTTTTCAAAAATTCATTGAATCGGTTTTTGGCTTCTTCTAGTATTTCACTATCGCCAAGCCTGCCAAGCGAACCTATCACAAGGCTTCGAAGAAGTGCAGTCGTATGTTTTTCTCCTGGTTTTTTATTCCAGCCAAGTCTGTCGAATAATTTTTGAAAATGCTCCTTGTTGTATTCTTTTATTTCATTCCAAAAAACCTCGCCCGAAGTTACCAGATATAGAAAATCTAGACTTTCAGCAAGATCTTTTGAAACAAGGTAATCATCTTCCTCAATGTATGATCTGGCAAACTCAAGGAATCTCTTCAAAGAAATTTGTCCTGACATGCATAGTGCAAAAAAGTCATGTTGAAGACCCCAACGATCTGTATTATTAAGAATTTTTTGTTCTACCAACTCTTTAAATTTTTCTACAACCTCGTCTTCATATTTTACTCTGTACATTCCAAGTTGGTCAGAGTTTAGCTTAAACCAATCAGCATCTCTCAGTGAAATTATATCCGATTGTTTTGTCATTAGTTTGAAGGCACCTCCCATCGTTGTTTTTAGAGAGATGGGTATTACCCATGTTCCTTTATGAGATTTCTTTTCGTTTTCTGTCAGGTATCTTTTTTGCTTGAGATGTATTTTGGATCCTTGTGAAGTAACTTCAATCATTGGATATCCTACCTGTTTTACCCAGCTGTCCATCATTTTTCTAACTGGCTTTCTTGAAACTTTTTCTAATGCATTCCAAAGATCTTCGGTTGTGGCATTTCCATACTTGTGTTTTGTAAGATAATTTTTCAACCCATTACGGAAATTTTTTTCCCCCAAAAAGTTTTCCAGCATTCGAAGTACAGTGCCACCCTTGTTGTAACTAATTTCATCAAAAATTTCTCTTACCTCAGAAGGTTTGTTTACTTTGACATCAATTGGATGCGAGGTTTTTAACGCATCAAGACTCATTGCTCCGCTAGTTTCACCAATTAGAAATTGATCCCACAAATCCCAATCTGGATAATAATCATGAACCGCCTTTGTTGCCATAAAAGTTGCAAAGCTTTCATTAAGCCAAAGATCATTCCACCATTTCATTGTAACAAGATTACCAAACCATTGATGTGCAATTTCATGCGATATTACTTCAGCAATGTGTTGTTTTGTTTCAGTTGACGATGTATTTGGATCGTATAGGAGTATGGTTTCTCTAAATGTAATAGCCCCCCAATTTTCCATTGCGCCTGATGCAAAATCAGGTACGGCAATCATGTCAAGTTTTGGAAGCGGGTATGGAATCTTAAAGTAATCCTCATACCATTTCAGGAATTGTTTCGTAAATTGTAAGGAGAGTTTGCCCAAGTTTTTTTTGCCCTTGGTTGTAACAATCCGTATCATTGTTTTTCCCAGTCTGCCTTGTAAGAACTCTAGTTCTCCCACGCCTAAATAGAGCAAATAAGTGGACATTATAGGTGTACTATAAAATTTGTAGAGTGTTTTTTTGCCAATCTTTTTCTTTGATTTTACTGGCATGTTTGATATTGCTGTAAGAGTAGGATCTACCATTACTGAAACATCAAAAGTTGCTTTTGCTTCTGGCTCATCCCAACATGGAAATGCTCGTCTTGCGTCAGCAGCTTCAAACTGAGTTGTTGCCATGAATTTTGTTTTTCCTTTTTTGTCCTTGTACTGACTTCTGTACAGCCCTACAAGTTTGTCATTTAAAATTCCGGAAAAATCAATGAAAAGATCTGCCTTCCCTTTGATTTTTTCTTGAATTATGATTGTTAGTTCCTCATTTTTTTCATTCAGGTTTATTTTGGCTTTTAGAGTTCTTCCTTGTGCCATAATAAAACAGTTTATTATTTTTATTTCTGCACAATTTAGAACTAATTTGTTTGTTGTCTTGGCAATTTCAATAGATACTTTTTCCTTTCCATGAAATGTAAAATTTTTAAAATTCGGTTCAAATAATATATCATAATTTGTTGGACAAACTAGTCTCATGAAACACTGTTTATTTTACTGGGCTAAGTAAGTCTATCGGCTACGCAAATCATGAAAGTAATCTTACAAATATTCATTTCGTGGTACAACGAAACTGTTCCATAGCTATCTTAATTCTTGTACGTTTTTGTAAGGATCCTTTCTGTGATCTTTGAACACAGTTATGTGATGGTATACACCAAATGAGAATATAGCGTAATACCAGTTAAACAGAATATCTACTGGATGCCCCTCATAGTAAGTATCATCTAAAGAAGCAAGCAAAAATCCAGTATCTGCTATTGCTTCAATTACGATTCCAATACACATTAGTGACCATAGAAAATTCACTTTTCCACCAAAAAACAATGTAAGGCCAATTATTGCGGGAATCAGAACAATGGAATCGGCAATTGGATAAGATAATCCGACAACAAATTCGAGCGAATTGAAATCCACCTCTCCAAGACTAATAATGTACAATGATAAAGCTAGTAATGACATCGATATTGCGATGGCAAAGAGAATCATTTTTTTGGCAATAGCGTTTTTCAACGGTTTAAGATAAAATATCATAAACACAAACAAAAATGGATACCCTGCAAGCCAAAACGCATCTGCCTCAGATGGAAAAGGTTCTTCGCCTAATACCAGATTATTATATAGTGTAATTCTTTCTGCAGCAAACCATGTTATGGCAAAGATTAAAAATAAAATCCAAGCTTTTCCATGATCTCCTTTAATGCCAAATCTCTTTGATATGATAACAGATAAAACAACCAGGGAAATGGTTACAGGAATATAAATTGATAATGACACTGCAGTTGCGATGTCTTGGCCATACAAGTTTGCAACTCCTATTGCAATCCCTATGAATACGATAACAAGAAAAAGGAGTTTTTGCAGCTTGAACGATTTTTGAGTTTTTTCCAATTGATCAATCAAATAATTTCAATCATAATAGTATATAGAAAATTAGGAATGAACCATTTACACAGAATTTTTTAACACATAATACACTTATAATACATTGTATTACAATTGGGTTGCATGCTAAGGCATCTTGGTTTTGGATTATTTTTTCTTGCAATTTTTATGTTAATTCCAGCTGATTCTGATCCAAAACCTGATTCATCAAAAATGTACGGAATTGCAACAATAGTAGTAAAGGATTCTTCTGGAAACATTCTTTTTGAAAATGTGATTCACAACCAAGTAGTTGATGCTGGTACTACATACATGTTGGATCAAACATTTGGTGATGGCGGTACAGATGTTTCCAATGCAGATCAAGTTGACACTGTATGCGTGACAGATGCTTTAACTCCAGCTGGAGCTACAGATGATACCGAGACTGCTGCAGATTTTAATACAGAGAATACTCTGGCTAGCACCAACTGCATAGGAGATATTTCATTTACAACAGGAGCAGCCTCTGCAACCACTGGTGCACTAACCTATTCTGCCGGTACACACTTTCCAGCTGGTACTACAATTGGAGGAATAGGCGTTTGCGGTAATGGAGCCAATGGCGCAGGTCCATTCGCTAACTGTGATACAACTGCCAACCAAGCTCCACTTCTTGCTGTAGTGGATACTACAGATGTGACTGTGAACACAGGCGAATCTGTTGATATAACCTATACACTAAACTTGGATTAGATTTTATAGTCATACTTAACCATGAATAAGAAACAAGAAAAGGTCTTTGTTCTTGTTGCTGCTGGTGTAGTCATTGTCATTTCTGCAGCATTCTTTCAGAGTAACCTATTGTGAGAGTAAATTAGGGTTGAAGCATGAAATACCCCAAACTATTGATAATCAACATCCCGGGCTCCGATTATTAACAATGGTTCGTGAAAAACTTCAACGTGCTATCGCTTTTTTACAATTTCAAACGAGAAACATTTTTTCTCGTGTTTTGCGTTCGCAACCTTATAACCAATTTCAAGCAAAACTGCGTTCAGAATTGAAACCACATAATATGGCCAATTAGTTCCCAGATTATTCTCAACAATGTAAGATAATTTGTCATTATTGCTTGTCAGTTTAAAGGCAACATGAATTTTCTTGAAATACATTCCTGTTTCCTGCACCAAAGAATCTAAGGTAATTTTTCCGTGGACAAAGTTAATCAGTGCCTTTAAGTCCTCTTTACCCACAGTTTGAGCAAGTTCAATTATTTTCTCCTTATCTAACAAATCCATCAATTCGATGTAAAATGATCGAAGCATTATCATTAACCCAAGCTTTGAGCCAAATTCATCCCAAGCAAAGTGGTCTTCAAGAATTCCGCTTATTAGTTTGTTTACAGTAATATCCTTTAGTTTGCTAGTATTTTCAAGTTTTTTCTTCAACTCTGAATTAAGACGGAAAGAGGTGATCACTGATCTTTGGTCTTCATTCCTGTTAATTTTTTTCATTGATTTTACTAAATGTTTTTTCACAGGACGTGATCTACTCGACATCATTAATAGCCTAACTCTAAACTTTATTAAAAAGATTCCGTAAAAGTATCTTTTGTCTTTTAAAATTTTTTCAGTATTTTTCAGATCAATTCATTTTTAATACAAGAATTGATCTTTTCAAAGAAAGCATCGTTAGGACTAACAAATCCTGTCCAAAGTTAATTCCTTATCGACATACGTCCCCATAGCAATGTGTATAAACTAGCTAGAAAATTTAGTAACAATTGACTCGATTAACAAGCTCATTGGTTATTTTGGGCATCATTTTACTAATTTTAATGCCAATTTGGACTTTTCTAGTAATTCCAGAGATCACAAAGATGCCTTCAACGTTCTATCATTATGAAGAACAGACGGGAATGAATAGTATTGCTCCTTATGTTGGTGCAAGTCTACCAGCACCATTTGAACATCGTGATATTCAAGAAATAAAAGTAATAAATCACATTGGCAAAGATTTGAAAATATTATCGACTTTAAAGGCAACGAATGTAAATACTGGCGAAGTATTTTTGGAGGAATCAAGACTTTTTGATGTGGATAGACAAACAAGATCACACACATCGGTTGAAAAGGGATACTTTTGGTTTCCACCCAATACCCAACCTCAAAATTATTTTTTGACGTTTCCCCTTTCATTTTCACATGCAATCTTTACTTTTCAAGGGATTGATGTAATTGATGGACTAGAGACAGACGTTTTTATTTGTGAAACAAAACCATATGAAATCTCATCCGCAATATCAAAGTTTAAGGATATTCCTGCTGAAAGTGTTTACACTTGTAAAATTTGGATCGAGCCGATAACCGGAAGACATGTAAATTTTGAATTACAATGGGAGACATTTGTAAATGATGGACAAAACACACATCTTATAGAAAAAGGAGACAAAAAGACAGACAAAAAATACGTATCACTGTTGGTTGAAAAGGCAAAGGACGAAAAGACAATCTTTCAAGTCTACTACGCAGTCCCCATTATTTTGCTGATTTCTGGTGGAATAATTTTATTATTTTCAAGGACTGCAATATCAAAAAAAGTTGAAAACCCAAAGTTAGTCCAAAACATCGAAGACTTGGAATCACTCATGAAAAAAACCACTTATGAGATTGTTAAATCTTCAAAACTAATTAGCGTTGGCCAATTGGCAGCTAATCTAAGTCATGACATCAGATACGCGTTACAAGTTATAGCAATGACAGCGATAATGCTTCAAAAAAGAAAGATGGAATCTTTGACGGAAAGAGACAAGGCCGATTTTGAACGAATCAGAACTTACATTGATAAAATTTCAAACCAACTTAATGATGTGCTTGATTTTGTCAAAATCTCACCTTTAGCCATAAGCGATTATTCGATAGTTGAAATTATTGATTCAGTGTTGGAAAGACTTTCAGTGCCCTCGGGTGTAATTATCAATAAACCTGAAAAAGATCTTAAGATTTCTTGCGATGGGATAAAGATGGAATCAGTGATTATGAACCTTCTTTCTAATGCATTACAGGCAGTAGGCAAAAAGGGAACAATAACCATCTCCGCACAAATCCTTGGTGACAATACCGTAATTAGAATAAGTGATTCAGGTACAGGCATCCCTACGAAAGATGTTAAGAGAATTTTTGAGCCATTATTTACCACAAAACCACATGGATCAGGTCTAGGATTATCAATATGCAAGAATGTTATTGATCAGCACAACGGTAATATCGAAATACAAAATAATCCCACAACAGTTACCATTTATTTACCATTAATCAGGAAATAACCTAACAAAATTTACTATAGATTTAGCGATTCTGTTATTTGTTCTTGCAAAACAAACCAATAAAGTTTTTCACTGAATTACAATTTACAAAGTTTAGTTATTCGTTCTGATTTTTTCCTTCCTTGGATCAATGCTCTACAATCGGGTTCAAAAATAATAATAAATTAGGTTCAGATAATATAAAAACAAAAAAAGTTTTCCTAATGAATTGGTTATATTGTTAGAGAGTAATGACCAGAAAAATAATGAACTGATTATACCGCAATTAGAAATTCTTCGATTGGTTTTTGGTCGGAAAATTCATCAAGTTGTTTGTGAATTGATTTTATAATAGTTTGATAACCATTCCCATACAGATCCTTGAGCACAGTTTTTAGGTAATCAGGATGATCAAGGCAGTCAGGAATATAGCATTTGTAATTAGAATACAAAGCGCGAGTGACCTCGTCCAATACTGGAGTTCCCATCTCAAGCAACGCTTGTTCTACTGATATTGTTATCAGTGCTTTTTTGATTTGGTTATCTGTTGCTTCTAGCATTACCATATATGGTAATCTCTTAAGATTAAATCAGTTTGTTTGTAATGTTTGGGACTGACATCTCTCTCATTGACTTTGGAAAGACTTGATTTTACTCAATTTTGGTCCGTATAATTAACAGATTGAGCACTATTTTTGAGGAATTATTCATCGCATTTGTCAAGTAGGCAAATAGTGTACATGATTTGTTTTTCCTTTCAATTTCTAGGCTAGTTTTAATAGGAATTTCCTGAAATTCTGTGTTAGGTCCAAGCATCATCTTGGAAATAAATGGCAAAAGAGACAGATCCCGTATTGTTCCCTTGATTTTGTATTCCTTATCACTTACAGAATACACCCCACCTCTAGAAGTAGGCCTGTTTACTGGCATAGTGGATTTTGTGATAGTGACATCGTCTAGAGGATATACTTTGTCTTCATAGTAAATCTGATATTCGCGTTTTGTAGAATTCTGTTCTAGTTGTGACAAAACATTTTCATCTATTTCCATTGTGTTTTCTTGTTTAGTTGTTTTAATTGAATGTTACTTCATCTATCATTGAATTTTATTTTTCATCGTCTTCTGTATCAGAGTCATCATGTACTAAGCTTCCACCAATAAGATTTTGCTTTGTTTCCTTTATCAAACTCTCCACAGAGTCTCTATTTTCTTGTATCCATTCTCTAATTTGATCTCTTATCTCTTTGTAGAATTCTTAAACCGAGTTTGTATCAACAGTGATAAGTAGAATAACCTTAAAGTAAGTATAGGAGCCCAGAAATTTATTGCCAAGCAGGCTATCATTTAGTCTAGATAAAAAACTAATTTTGCTAGTGATGATAGTTTCAGCGGTTACTCTTGTCACCATTACAGTTTTAATCTATAACTTTGCTCAAATTACCCTCAAAGAAGGAGTTGAAAATCAACTTTTAGGAGAATCAAGGATTAGAGGAGAAGCAGTTAGAACATTATTTTATACTAGAATCAAAGATGCTCAAATCTTAGCTACCATTCCCATGGTACACAGCCTAGTAAGTGAGTTAAACAGCTTAAAAGAAGATCCTAATTTTGATTTTAAAATGAAAGAGAAGAGACGTGATTTTTTTACTGAGGTAAGAGCTTTCCGTGAATTGGTTGGATATTCAATTGGTCTAGTAGATGTAAAAATTATTGGTGATGATGGAACTGTCTATTTTTCTCTAGGCCGAGTTGAAAAACCTAATTTTTCAAAAGATCCCCGATTTGTTCGCGGACTAAGTCAGCCCTTTGTAGAACTAGAACCAACTTCCCAAGGAGAACGTGTGATGATTATAGTCACTCCGATTTTTGGAACAGAAGGCAAGAAACCAATCGGAGTTTTAATAGCAAACACAAGTACTGTAGAGCTTGACAAAATTCTGTTAACTAGAAGTGGATTAGGTAAGACAGGTGAAGTGTACCTGGTAAATAAAGATGGTTTAATGATTTCAGAATCAAGATTTGTAAAAGATGCTGCCTTTCATCAGATTGTGAATACTCTGCCTGTGCCAACATGTTTTGAATTTGGTGACAGCATGGGAGGATTGTACAGTGACTATAGAGGAATTCAAATCTATAGTCATTCTTATTGCGCAAAAGACTTGGGATTTGTCCTACTTGCAGAAAAAGACGAATCTGAAACATTTGAACCTGTTCAAAATCTTCAAAACAAGATCTTCCTTGCAGGGGTTGTAATAATAATTGTAATGATAATACTTGCTTTTTTCTTGTCAAAGCGACTCTCAAGACCCTTAATAAAATTACGAGATGCCGCAAATGAGATTGCAAACGGAAACTTTGAGATAAGAACTAACATTAATAGAAGTGATGAGATAGGGCAGCTCTCTCTATCATTTGATGCAATGGCAAAAAAGATACAAGAATCGTTAATTACCATTAGACAAAGAGAAGACACCATAAAACAACAGCAAGAAGTCCTGTTGCAATTTTCTGAACAAAGTGAAAATTACTTTGTTTGTTTTCTTGATGTAATAGGATCTACAAAACTTACTGCCAACTTGACAGATTTGGAATCAAGTAAATTCTACAGTATCTTTCTTAATTCTATGGCCATCTGGATTGGTGACAACGGGGGCATTGTTGTAAAAAACATTGGTGATGCATTGTTGTTTTACTTTCCAAAAACCAATACGCAAGATAAGGACGCCATTAAAAATGCATTAGAAGGTTGTTTAAAAATAGGTGAGCTAAATACACACATTAGCCAAAAGATGCAACAGGAAGGACTGCCCACATTTGATTATAGAATCAGTGCAACATATGGTTCCGTCAGAGTAGCAAAAATTGCCACCTCTGCGATTGATGACATTTTTGGTTCTACAGTAAACAAATGTGCCAAGATTAACCGATTTGCTCCACCAAATGGAGTGGTCATAGGTGAAGCATTGTATGAAATCGTAAAATCTTTTGATTCATACAATTACAGATTAATTACTGGTGTAGGCACACAAGAATACGGCGCAGTATATCAAGTGACACGAAAGTAATTTTTACCTTCCCCAAGAATTAATTATCTCAAGTGCAAAATGTTAGTATGGAATTTGTGCAGGTAGAAGAGCCTGACTTAAAAAAACCAATAGTGATTGCTGCCATGCAAGACATGGGAAATGTAGGCAGCACTGCAATAGATCTTATCAATAATAACCTAAATACTCACCTATTTCGTTATGTCTCATCTTCATACCCTCCATATGTGGTCGATAAGGGAGGCTACATTGATTATTATCAAGAAAAATGGGAGTATCGATACGGTAAGGATATCATAGCCTTTGGAGGAGGCAGAGGTCAACCAGAAAACAATGAAGACCTTTACAAACTATGTCAAGATGTCATAGATATTGCCAAAAAACATGAAGTCAGGTTAATCTATACACTTGGAGCTTTTCATACAAATCATGTTTTAGATAAAAATCCAAAAACATTTGTTACAACAACCTCATCTGAACTAACTTCTCAAGTCAGCAAACTTGGAGTAGATCTAACTCCACAGCAGTCTTTGATAACAGGGTTTAATGGTTTGATTTTGGGATTTGCCAAATCAAATAACATGCAAGGCATTGGGTTGTATGGTGAGATAAACGATCCACAAATACCTCAATATCGCGCTGTAAAAAGTGTACTTCAAACTTTGGAGAGATTAACTTATCAAAAATTTGGAAGTTTTGATGAGCTCGATATGATGGCAGATGCTGTAGATAGTGAAATCCACAAGCAGAAAGAATAATTTCTACGCGGATTTTATATATAAAAAATAACTTTATGAAAGTATGAGTATGACAGCGTGGAAATGTTACGCATGTAATTTGACTTTCAAACAAGAGTCACATGCTGTTATACACAAAGATCTTTCAAAACACAGTGCACAGCCAATTCAAATAGCTTCTTCGTAGAAATTTCTCATCTTCTCTCATTTGTGTATTTTATCAATAATCAAAGGATTATTGCGATCAAAACAAAATTAGAGTGGATTGTTTCTATCAACAGCTGCTTTGAGTTGTAGTAAGACACTCTTTGCTTCTATCTTTGCCTTTTGAATATCAAGTTTCAGTTCGGCCCTCGCTTTGGTAATGGCTGCCTTTGTTAGTGCGTTTATCTCATCCATAGGAATTCCCTTTTGTACGGCAAGTTTTGCATCGGCATTTGCCTTTTTTATAGAAGATAGAAATTCTGCTTTTGCTTTATCTAAAGCGGCCTTGTAATCATTCATGATTTGTCTCAAGTCCTTTTTGAGAATTATAGAGTCATTTGTGCCTGATGCATACGCTGCATGATTACTTGAGCTTACAACACCAAGCAACAACACCACAATAGAGATACCAGAGATGGTTTTCAGGTTCATTTTAAGAATCCTCACAAAATCTCATTAAAAAATATTGTGCAGAACTAGTACTAGGAATAATTTCAAGCAATAATTGGAATCCGTCAAACATTCATCTTTAACGAACCTAAACAACGTCTATTTGAACCAGTCGAATTCTTGTCTTCTTTTTTGAACTGGCATGTCCTTGATTATAGCCTTGACTACCTCACTATGATTATATGTAAGGTGCCTCAGGAATTTGGTTGATTCTTCTTCTTTTGTTTGTTCATCTGATACAATGTCGCTCTCACTGATCTCCTTTATCAGGGTTTTACATTCATCACATGGTTCAAAATCAAGATACAATTTCATTGTAATGTAATTATTTGGCGATTTTGGGTAATAAGGTTATGCCCAGTACAAAGTAAGCGATCTGAAGATTTTTTCTGTTACAGGATTAATTGTTTTATAAAATTTTACCATTTTATGTAGTTACACGTAAAAATCTCTCTTCTACTTCATTCCAGTTTACAATATTCCACCATGCTCCAATATAGTCTGCACGCCTGTTTTGATATTTCAAATAATATGCGTGTTCCCAAACATCCAAACCTAAAAGAGGTATTAATCGAAGCGTCCAAGGACTTGTTTGATCAGGCATTGCCTTGAATTCTAATTTGGAATATGTTTGATTATAAACCAGCCATCCCCAGCCACTTCCTTGAATAGACAAACTTGCTTGCGAAAACTTTTCTTTGAATTCTTTGAAATTGCCAAAATAAATTTTTATTTCATCTGCAAGTTTTCCACCAGGTTCGCCTCCTCCATTTGGTTTCATGGTTTCCCAAAACAGTCTGTGATTGTCAAATCCCCCACCATGAAAATTTATTTCGTTTCTCACAGGCTCTGGAACAGTAGTCAAATTAGCTAAAATTGATGTGATATAATTTTTGTGAGTGAGCGCGTTTATCCTTTCAAGCGCTACGTTCAGCCCGTTTGCGTAAGTTTGATGATGCTTTGTGTGGTGTATCTCCATTGTTTTTGCATCAATGTATGGTTCCAGTGCATCATACTTGTAATTTAGTGGTGGAACTTCATATTTTCCCATTTGTTATAGTTTACACCAGTATGTTTTAAAATAATGGCGTGACCCGCTTGCAGAACATAGGGAGATTACCACCCAACAATCAGCGCCTTTGCGCCGTATTCCTCAGTTGATTTCTGCGGGGTCACGCTAGTTCAATCCATTGCTCTGACAACAAATGTCATTGTTGTTATAATGTGATTTCAAATATTTAAAATCTATCTAAAATTTTTTCATCGATCAGTAATTTTTAGATTAAATTTTTCAATATTTAACATTATAACGCAAAAATAATTTCATAAAAATCACATTTTTTCTAATTTTATCCTAGAAACTTTTCATATTTTGGCCAATCAAAGGGATTATCTTTTGTGTGATTATTTCATCGGCTTTGGCTTGCGAGTCGAATGAAACCAAGAGTACATGTGAAAGACGCCTGTTTTCATCTGCAATTGGGATTGTAGCACGAATTAACTTTTCATAATGTGATGTTGCAAAACTGATTTTACCTAAAAGATACTCCCACCGTAGTCTTGTTGCTTGTCTGTTTGCAGCAGTAATTGCATATTCTGCTCTTTGATCTGGTGAAAATATTGCTTTTAGTCCTTTTCTTTCTGCCTCTGCCTCAAGATTGCCATCCTGGTCTGCAATACCAACAAAGCGGATTGCGGGATCTTGTACAATTATTTTTTCACATAGATCCTTGAAAAATTGTTTCATTATTTGGTAACAAACATACTGTGAATATATGTTATCTGTTATTGTAAGGAAATTATTATTAGTTTCAGAATAGTTTTTATCATAATCTTTTGTATGTGAAACATGATTGCGATAATTTTAGTGAAGTTCAAAAAGAGTGCAAAAGAAGTTGCTGAATATGGAAGCAAGGTTCTCAAAAATGTTCCAAAATATATCAAAATCAAAGCATCTTACTGGACAATGGGAAGGTATGATGCAGTATGGATAGTAGAAGCACCAAATGAGGAAAAGCTCTTTGAATGGTTCTTAAAAGCTGGTCGTATTGATGTAGCTAAAACAGAAACAATGGTTGCGCTAACAAGGGAAAAGGTAATGAAGATGCTTTCTTCTGTAAAGTAATTTTTTGGCAAAACTTGCCACTTTATTGTTTTATATCATCGTTGAAAGTCAAACAAGGCATGTTGTTTATAATAGAAAATATTTCTTTAATTGAATTGTCTAGTCTTGCATTCAAACAAATCAAGTGAGATGCTTCTGGATGTGTTACATATCTTATTGCTTCATCAAACACAAGATTGTGTGATTGTAGTCACCTTTGCTTGATATCGACTTTGTTATTCAAGAGACAAAAAATGCAGGTTTTGACACCATATCGCATGTTATTGATACTCATACCCATGCGGATTATCGAAATATTATACGACTAAATCGCGGCGAAATCTCAATAAGATAATGTGTCTTGTGAAATAGAATCTTTGAAATATTTTGAATGTATTATATAATTATGAGTACAGCATACGTTCTGATTAATTGTGATATGGGAACAGAAGGATCAGTCATAAATGAGATAAGATCAATAGCAGGAGTCAAAAGTGTAAACGGGGTTTTTGGTGCATATGATATCATTGTGGAGGTACAAACTCCTACTATTGACAATCTTCGAGAAACAATCACAATGAAAATACGAAAATTGGAAGGTGTGCGAACCACTCTAACCTTGATGGCAATAGAATACTAATAAAAAAAATATAAAATTTGAGAGTAACCAGTAACGATTCCAGGATCAAAGTAATGATTTTATTTTGTCTTCTCTTCTACAAGTTTGAATCTAGTTAGTTGTTTGTAAAGGATAAAGACTATGAATGCTATTATTAGAAAGTCTATTATATTTGCGATCAGGTCACCATACAAGAATGTTGATTTACCTACAGGAAACACTAGTGTCTTCAAGTCTCCTGTTTCCTGAAGAGCAAGTCCCACAAGTGGAGTTATTATATCAGATACAAGGGCAGTTACAAGTTTAGAAGCTGCTGCACCAATAACAAAGGCAATAGCCAATCCTATTATTCCAAATTTTTGTAAGAAATCCATAAACTCCTGAATCAGTGTCTTTTTTACAGGAGGTTGTTCGCTCACAAAAAAATTGACTGTGAATCATATAATTAAGTAATGGTCAAAATATTCTTGTTGATTAATTATTTTCCAAGACGTAACGTAGACGTATTATCGCATTTTTGATATCAATTGCTAATTGTTGATATGTCGATACTGCATTGTTATCAATAAGAAGATCATGTTGTGGTTTCCAGTCAGATGTGATCAATACTTTGGCAAATGATTGGTGTCCACCTGTTTGTTCTTTTGATTTTTTTGGTGTATAATGTGCTACAGTAATTATTTTTTCTTTTAAAAGTGATTTTATCATCAATTCTTTTAGCTTGGAATCAGAATCAAGTGCTGATATTACATCATCATGTACAAGTCCCGGCGGAAGCGTAGTTAACTTACCAAATCCGTTCCAGACAAAATCTTCTATCTTTGAATGGAATTTGCCTTTTAGAACTTTGCTTATTGTTCCGATGTTTAGAGGCCCAATCTTAATCGTAGGTGGAAATGATAAAAAAAATCTGATCTTCCATGTGGTGTATTCGTGCAATCCCAAACCATATGTGCTGCCAGGAGAAAATCCACTTTCTTCAAGCACTTTTCTTTTTAATACATCAAGATATGTGATGTAGCCATCCCTTACTCTCATTGCTCCCAAACTCGCAGTTCCTTCAGTGGGTCCTGTAAGCTGGATTCTTGGATAATCATATTCAAAGTCCATAGTACCTGGCTCTAAGAGCTCAGCATCCATTCCCACTGAAGCCAAATGCTTTTGCAATTTTACAACGAAACTATCGTGTAACACTAACACACAATTTACTACGAAGTATGACAATATAAAATTTTTATATAAAAGGAAGTTTTTGATATATTTTTATTATTAATTTCGTTAAATCAATTTTTAATATATTATTTATAATTTATTTATCAAAAATACAAGCACAATTATGAAATTTAGGAGACGTTTCTGATTAAAAGGAGCGTAGTTTCATATCATGTCCATGCCTTTGGCTCTTTTTTCCAGATCCTAATCCCATCAATGAAAACCTGTTCATCTTCTTCAAACACCGTATGCCATTTTCCGTTGTGAGGAAATGTCTTATTCATGAATTTCACTTTTTCATTTGTAGGAAATTTATTCAACAATGCACCCCACCTCATGTTTTTGATCTTAGGCATAATCTCATTGATATCTTTCATTTTGTTTAGAATCCTGTTTTTTGTATACTGAGTATTATGTTTATCTTTATTGAGTTTATTGTTTTGAAATAACACTTTCTAGTGATTGAATGAAAAAATAATTTTAAACGTGTTTCAGCTTAAAATCTTCGTTCGCCGCGGTGTTTTGGTAGACACTCACGACAGTATACTGGGCGTCCCTCTGTTGGTTTAAAAGGAACCTGTGTTTCTTTTTTGCAATCTGCACACGTGGCAGGGTGCATTTGTCTGTCTTCTGACATGACTTTTGGACATTTTTGGTCACATAAAAACTGTTAGTATTAGATACAAAATAGCAGATCCAAATTAATAGCAAATAATTATGACATGTCCAAAATGTTTGTAATGAGTTCTGAAATAACAGAACAAGAGAAACTCGACCTTACTCCAGAGACTGGATTTAATCTTGTTGGTATAGATCCCTTTGAAATACCTGGCAAAATGTTGTATTTTATAGAACATTTTGATCGGTACCAAGAAGCCTTAACAGCAAAAAAGGGAAGGAATAATCCTGATGAATATTTGATCCTATACAAAGGTTCACCATAATAACATTTTTTCAAGGATGAAAATGTGGAAAACTACGCGTTATTATTAATTCAAAAATGCTCTCTAATGATTTTGTGTTCTGCAGAGACAGCAATTGCTATTGAAGTGAATCTAGGCTGATAAGTTAAGAATCAAGATCGAAAGAGATCAGTTGTCATTGATCTGTTCTGGATTGGCGGGCTTTTTGTAAAAACTCTTGTTTAAATTAGGACTTTCAGGGGAAAATTGGTCTATAATATAGTCAGCATTTTCAATCATACGTAATAGCGCTGGTTTATTTGGCATGGGCAAATTGTACTTTTCAGAATATTTTAAGAGATAATAAATCGAATCATTAAGATGAATGCTAAGCTGTTCATTCAGTTTTTTTAATCTATGTGCCTTTTTGTATTCCGATAACGCTTCCTCAAAAATCCCAATCTCATTCATTTTAACATTTTTAGATGTCATAGCATATAACCATTAGGCAGGATTTCTCAGTAAGGTTTCTGTTTAAAATCCAAATCAAAATCGAACTAGGAGATCAACACTATTGAATTTTACAATGTGTAGTTATTCCTTTTGATGTAAAATAATAAGTAGATATCAAAATTCCAATACTGATCAATCTGAGTGGAATTTCATAATTAGTTAAAAATGCAGTAGCAGTACCTCCAATTGTGCCAAATGTAGAAACGATTGCAAAACCAGCTGGGCCACAGCTGCATACACCTGCACTTGCACCGATTATCGGTCCTGCAAAGCTTACATTTAGCTGTTTAGCATGCAATATTTTTACTCTAAAAATGCTCATGCTAACTACCAACCCAGACAATGCAGAAACCATTACAATCAGTAAAAAACCTACAATGTCTTCATCTTGAACATAAAAAGTTGGAATTGGTTGAAGGAAAACATATTCGGATACAATAGAAAGCATCACTAATAGTCCTACAAATATAGCAATGGACAACAAGATATACGGTTTGTTCGAAAAAACAAGTCTTAGCGCTTGGCGTTGCAATTGTAACTCGATACTTGTTATATTTTAACAAGTATAAACCATATGGCTTTAATTTGCGGAGATTGTGACGAACAATTTACCTGCACTCACAGTCTTGTTCTCCACAATGACATGTGACCTCAAATGTATACACTGAGCTTGCAGAAGAAAATCCATCTGTCACGTCTATAAAGACCAACAGAGTTTCTGCTTCTGCGTATTTGCCAATCTCCCACGAAAAGAAATAATTACCATTTGAATCTGTGATTCCACTAAAATCTTTGAGTTTGGTTTCCTCGTAATCTTCTACTTGTACAAATATAGTAGCAGCATCGACGGTTCCCTGCTCATCGGTAACAGTAACTATGATAGATTGCATAGTGCCACGTCTAACTTGTGATTTTCCTTCGACATCTATGTATAGTCTTTGTGGATCTTTTTCCAAATCATATTCAATTTGAAAAATTTTTTTGTTAATCAGGTATTGTAGTCCTGACACAAAATCACTATTGGATATTTCGCTATCAGCCCACCACTTTGCGTTGTTTTTGAACCAGAAAGGGATTTTTGTCAATTGGCTTTCCTTCACGTAAAAATATGATATTGGAATGCTGATACCGTTGTACGATCCAGCAACTTTGTACGTGCCACTTGGAGAGTCATGGTTTAACAACAAAGTAGTTTGATATACACCGCTTTCAAGAACAGCAGCTTTTGATTCGATAATTTTCCCATCTGGTCTGGTTATTGATAAAAAGACATTATTGGTTTTTTGCAGGTCACCTGTAGTTCCATATATTGTAACAAACGATGTCTGTCCATATTTTGGTAAGAAATAGACATGTTCTGAAGATTCTACTAAGGGAGTTGATATTACATTGCTCTTTATCAGATATTGAATCGATTGAACAAATCTGGTATCGTCAATTTTTTGTTCTGACCACAATTTAGCTGTGTTCTTTATCCATGGTGATATCATGATAGTTTCGCTGTGAATGTTATGAATTCCAGTCATTACTAGAAAAAATCCAATCAGAACTGCTAAAGATTTCACCAATATAGATAGCAAGTAAGATTTAATCTAGGTTCAGTTTTCAGCTAAATCCAGCACCAAATTTATCACCGTTTTGGAGAGGATCAATAGAATCAGTATTTTTCAATTTTAAATACAAAAAAGCTTCATTCACTAACTGTTCTGCAGACTCGCCTATTATCTTAAAATTGGTCTTTACAAAATCATAATACCTTTGTAGTTTCAGTGGACTTTGCTCATCAAGCGAAGTTTTGTCATTAATAATTAGTAATGCAATTTTTTCGATTTGAGACTCACGCTCAGAATCACTCATGTGTATACCTCTCAATTCAACCTTTTAAGGAATTGTGATGTTTGGGCCCTAACTCAAATCATTATTGATGATGATAATTTACCGTTTTACTTATATCTTAATTAAAATTCCAAAATATCATGAAAAGAATTGAAGCCGTGGTAAAGGCTGACAAGACAAGTTTAGTTGTGGATGCAATAAAAAAAGCGGGTGCAAAAGGTCTAACAATATTTCCAGGAAGAGGGCAAGGCAAGGGAGAAAGGCCAATGGTTCATAGTTCACGTGGAACAATAAGACATGTTGCTGAATACAATGAAGTGGATTCGATTATCACCATAGTTGACGAGTCAGAAACTGATGCAGTCATAGCTGCAATAGTTAATTCCGCTGGAACTGGGTCTAAAGGTGACGGCAAGATCTTTGTTTCAAAAGTAGATGAAGTAATAGACATAGGTAGTAAGCAAAAAGGTTCTTTAGCACTTTAACTAGTCTTGAACTAATTTTTTCATTTATTATTTCTCAGTTTATAATTACTGATTTTATGTTAACAAATTCTTTTAGACCATAATTTGATAACTCTCTTCCAATTCCAGAGTTTTTGATTCCACCAAAAGGCATTCTTGGATCTGATATCACCATCGAATTTACAAATACCATTCCAGCCTCAATGTCTTTTGCAATGTTATTTTCTCTTGCAAAACTTTCTGACCATATACTAGCACCAAGACCAAACTCGGTGTCATTTGCAAATCTTATAGCTTCGACATGATCCTTTGCTGAGAGTATTGGTGCCACTGGACCAAATACTTCTTCTCTTGAAATTGCCATGTCTGGTGTTACATTGGATATCACTGTGGGGTTAAAGTAGAATCCTGTTCTATTTGGTACATCTCCTCCTATCAAAACCCTGGCCCCTTTAAGGACAGATCTTTCTATTTGACTTACAATTACGTTGCGTGAGTCGTCACGTACAAGAGGACCTATTGTGGTTTTTGAGTCTAATGGGTCTCCTATTACTTGTGCCTGTACATTTTCTACGTATTTTTTTGTAAACTCTTCAACAACACTTTGTTCAACAATAAATCTTTTTGCCGCAATACAACTTTGACCGTTATTTAAAAATCTTGATGATACACCTGCTTTAGCTGCCTTCTCAATATCTGCATCCTTTAGAACAACAAAAGGATCACTTCCGCCCAGTTCTAGAATAAATTTATGTAAATTTTTGCTTGCAAGTTCTGCCACCCTAATTCCTGCTTTTGTGCTGCCAGTAATAGATACAGCATCTACATTTGCTTTTGCCAATGCTTCTCCTACAAGATAATTCCCTGTGATATGTCGGAACACACCCTTTGGAAATCCAACGTCTTCCAAAGCTTGTTGAATTGTATTTCCAGCTTCAATACAAACACTAGAATGTTTTAGCACTACAGTATTTCCTGCAAGCAAAGCAGGAATACAAAATCTAAGGACTTGCCAAAATGGAAAGTTCCATGGCATTATGCATCCTATAACACCTAGAGGGTCAAATTGTACATAGCTGTCTTTAGCATCAGTCTGTATATTTTCACGTTCCAGAAATTTTTTACCATTATCTGCATAATAATTACAAACCCAACTACATTTTTCAACTTCTTTGAGTGATTCTGAAATTGGTTTCCCCATCTCGTTTGTAATCAGAGTAGCATATTCCATCTTTTTATGTAAAAGCATACTTGATAGATTATGTAAAAGTTTAGCACGCTCCGAAATGTCAAACTTTTTCCAGATCTTTTCATAGATCATCCTGGAATGGTTTACTTCTTCGTTTACTTGATGTTCTGAAATTGCTTCGTACTCACCAATAATTTTTTCGGTTGCAGGATTAATTGTTTGAATTTTCAATGCATTATGTGAGTTCATGGAGGATATAAGGTTTGACATTAAAAACCAATGGCTGGTAACTATTACCAATAGCTATATATAACCAGACCAATAAAGGGAATCCATGAGCAAAACAACAAGCCCAAATTCAAAAGACATTTTTGATGTCTGCAGAGTTAGCTTTGAAAAGGTAAGAGGTCACGTGGAAAAAGTAACTCCACAATATCTTCAGTCATTTTCTAACCTACAGCAAGAATACTTTGGAGCATGGACAAATTTTGTCAACTCTGCATTGGCCACCCAACAGCAATATGCAAACAAGATGGGAATAAACTCAAACATAAATGAGCCAATCACTAGAGTAGTACAAGATTCAACAGATGAAATCATCAAAGCATTTGATGTACAAAACAAAATTGTACAGACTGCACTTGATGCAACAAAACAAAATCTTAGGACAATAAACGAGAATGCGACAGCATTTGCTGAGTTAAACCACAATATCTTTAACTCATGGCTGTCCACTTGGACTAAAAACTAAGAATTTTTCCTTTTTTTATTTTAAGTAATCACATAAAAGTATACATGCATGATTTAGTCGCATCTGTGAATAGAAATAAAAGATAAAAAAATTTGGACTAATGAAAATTCACTAAACTACATACCTGTAATTTGTATGACAGTTAGATTATTTTTTCCACATGTTTTCCCAAGTTTCTGTATATTTTTTTAGCATTTCAGAATATGCCTTGAATGGTTCCATGCCAGAGCCTTGCCACATTTTCATCCAGTCTTCATTGAATTTTGTCATTGACTCCATTCCTGACATCTTTACCATGGTATCCCACATTGTGCCAAGCTGTCTGATTGGTTCAACACCTGCTTCTTTCCAAGCTTCTTGCCACGTTTCAGTGATTTTTTTCAACAATTCAGAGTCTGTTCCAAGTGTCTTTTGCCAAACCTCACTGTACTTTATCATGGCTTCATTTCCTGCCTTTGTCCACATTTCATAGACATGCTTCCATTTGTTTAGTGATTCGAGATATTCTTGCCAGAGTGTTTCCCAGCCTTCAGGTTTTTTCTTTGACATGATTATATCATCTCACTCTTAGGTGATAAGCTTTTTGAACATAGTCTGATCTACAAGTTAATCTGGTAGAACATTATTCATCAACATATTGCAAGATAATCAGAATGATGGGGGTTTTGATGAATTATGTGATAGAGTTTTCCAATTAGACGAAAAAATACGATCTGTCAGAGCGATAAACAACAAAGGTAAACTTGTGGCAGGTGGTATGAGAAAAGGTTTAACAGCTTTAGAAGATGCTAAAAAAGATGAAATGTTGTTCATGGAGCTTTCACTAAGGGTAAGAATGCGTCATGAATTTGATACAGAATTTGGTCCAGTTGAATTTTCGCTTTCCTACAGAGGCAAGATAGTTATAATGAGCTTTCCAATGGACCCAAATGTACTTTTTGTAACTACAGAAAGACAAATTGATCTAAATAAGATTCCCTTTAAGATATTGGAATTAATTAAAAAGTAATTTCAAAATATCTAGTTTATTGGCGGCACATCAGGGCATTCCTTCAGGAGCATGCAATGCATCTTGTTTTAGTTTAAGTGCTTTTTCAATTATTTTATCATGGTCAGCATTTGCTTCTGTAGTGATATAAAGAAAGTATTCTTCGTCTAGTGGCATTGTGATTCGTTTGATTTTTTCATAAACTGCCAAAACGTATTTGCCTTTGCCAATCTTGTTTGCGTATTCGTTTCTAGATTTCCATGCATCTATAGCTTGATCAAGTGCCTTTTTGTTTTCTTCTGGAGAAAGAAGGTTAGTTACACCATCACGATGAGCACTAAACAAGATTGTACCATTTATATCAAATATTGTAGCAAATCGAACTCTAGGATCTATTCTCATGATGTTTTGGTGCAGCGACTTGTAATCCGTACCATATCAAGGAACACATAAAAGGATAAAGTTTCCCGTCTTGAGAAGGTTGGTAACACAATTCCGTTCTGAGATGTGTTGATCTTGCATCTGTATCCTATTAATTTTAGGAACAAATCCTTTCTTTCTTTTAAGGAAGAACCCAAGTTAGATTTGAAAACCTAACTTTTCACTATTCACAGGTTTAGTCATATCGACAATGTTCATTGGATTAATGCCTCTTGCGGCTGCTCAAAACTCTACTTATACTGCACCTCCAAACTGGATTAAAAAAAATGCAAAATGGTGGTCCGAGGGTTTGGTAGAAGACAGATACTTTGTACAGGGTATTCAATTCCTCATCTAAAAAGGAATAATGAAAATCACTCCAACGAAGTCCTCAGACAAACAATCAGAAGAGAAAATTCCTCAATGGGTAAAAAACAATGTAGGATGGTGGGCAGATGATGAGATATCAGATGGCGATTTTGTTTCAGGAATACAATATTTGATCAGCGGGGGAATAATGAAAGTAAATCCTCCTCCGACAGCAAAAAAAGATCAACCTAGTGGTTACTAAAACCACAAAAAGATATTTCAATAATTGAAAATGATCCTAAGATAATTCTTTATCAATGACTTGTTGAAATGCTGAATATGGTTTTGCTCCTATCAGGGTTACATATCCATCCTTGTCATTTCCTATGAAAAATGCCGGGGTTCCTGTGACACCATAATTTGCACCGTTTTGAAAGTCTTCGTTTATCTCATCAGAATATTTTTGAGAGGTCAAACAGGAGTTGAAATTTTCAGAATTTAATTCTAATTCAGATGCATATTGTTGGAATGTATTTGCTGCATCATTCGCACTAAGGCTTGCCCACTGAGTTTGGCCTTCAAATAATTTGTCATGATACTGCCAGAACATTTTCTGATCATCGGCACATTCTCCAGCAATCGAGGCGGCTCTTGCATTTGCATGTATGCTTTCTAATGGGAAATCTCTAAAGACTAGTTTTACTTTGCCTGAATCTATGTAATCTTGTTGTATTTGGGGCAGGGTTTGTGCAAAAAATCTTGCACAAAATGGACATTGGAAATCAGAAAACTCCACAATAGTCACAGGGGCATTTGGATCTCCCTTTATTGGATCATCAGATAATGAAACAAAAATTCTTGTTTCTTCTGTAGATGGGGCCTGAGTTGGCTGCTGTGGAGTAGGTGGCATCGGGTTTTGTTGTATTATAAGTGGTTCCACAGTTTGACTACCAAGAGTATAACCAGAAAAAAACGCCACAACAATCAGAGATACCGTTATTCCGACAATAAGCATTTTATAA
>Ga0209431_10000946_pt1 | contig 24289 bp, 22 predicted proteins | sample RifCSP13_3_FD_184021 | JGI IMG/M metagenome (GOLD analysis project Ga0209431, IMG submission 184021) | Soil microbial communities from Rifle, Colorado - Rifle CSP2_sed 13_3 (SPAdes) (version 2) | ecosystem: Environmental > Terrestrial > Deep subsurface > Rock core/Sediment | place: Rifle...
TCGGTTGTGGCGGGTTTGGCTGACTTGAAACAGATTGAATTCAAGGCTTTGTAATATGAGAAAGCTCATGAGAAAATGGAACTGGCTCTGCCCACCGCTGATGATGGCGGTTGCCGTGTGGATATTCACGCTACTTGGATTTACGGTATGGGCGGCCGTATTTATGGCGCTTCTCCTCGTATGCCCCGCAATTATCATCTATGCGCTTGTAAAAATGACACGAAGCAAGGCCGGCCTTTCGCCAGAAACGCTCCATACCCGGGGCATGCCGCTTGACGTACTTGCGCCCATTTATGACAGGTATTGCCCGTTGATAGGGCTAGGCCGCGCGTTCAGGCAGACAACGATTCGATATGCGGAGTTGATGTCCGGCGATAGCGTTCTCGATGTCGGGTGCGGGACCGGAGTCTTGACGCGACTTGCGGCTCTGGCGGTCGGGCCAACAGGTTATGTGATCGGCATAGACCCGGCTGCAAAGATGATAGGGGTTGCCAAAAAGAACGCCGTTGAGCAGGGTAGTCAAGCCGAATTCAGGCTTGCCGTCATAGAAAACCTTCCCTTTGAGGAAAACCGCTTTGACTGCGTCCTTTCAAGCGCTATGCTGCATCACCTGCCGCCTGATGTGAAAATGAATGGGTTATCGGAGGTCAAAAGGGTATTAAAGCCCGGCGGGCGTCTTATCGTGGTAGACGTGGACAGGCCCGCAATATTCCTGTGGTGGGTGATCCTTTGGCCGTTACTTTTCTGGTCATTTACGGAAGAACAGGTAAAAGGCAGGATAGGGGCCCTGATGCTTCGGGCAGGTTTTTCAAGAGCTGAAAAGGTTGGTTCCTGGGGTGGTTTTTTGGGATTTTGGAAGGTTTATAAATAGCATCAGCCGGGGATATTATTACTTCGTCACAATTATCTTATATTTATGCTCAACTCTCTGACCTGAATACATCCCGAAAAAATAGGAGCCTTGGCTGATAGTCAAAATGTTTCCAGCTTGACATTCTACATCATGTAGAATATTATGGGCATGGAGGTCCACATGATTCCAATAAAGAACGGACATGGAAAAGTCCTCGGCCATCTGGAGCAGGATATACTGGAGGCCCTTTGGAGGAGAGGGGAAGCGAGCGGCAGAGAGGTCTTCGAGGAGGTTTCGAGGGATATCGCCATAACCACGGTGCTCACTGTTCTGGAAAGGCTTGTCAGCAAGGCTTTGGTCAAAAAGATACGAGGCAGGGAAGTGAACCTTTTCAGGTCTGTATACACGAAAGAGGAGCTTGCTAAAAAAATTTCAGACGAAGTTTTCAGGAGTATCCTCGGTCTTTCTGCGCCCGCAGCTTCGGCTGCTTTTGTAAATATACTTGCGGATATCCAACCAATTGAACTGGACAGGCTTGCAACTCTCGTTGAGAGCAAAAAGAAAGAACTGCAATCCTGCCAAAAGGATATAAATGCATTGCTCGAATAATATCGAGGTCCTCGGCGATGATTGCAGGGTACATCGTACTGAGGAGCGAAGGTAAAAAAAATTACATTTTAATTCTACATTCTGTAGAAAAATAATCCAGGAGGAAAAAATGAAAAAACTCACTAAAGCGATTTTACTTACTATGCTCCTTGCGGCCCTGCCGGCGATCGCCGCAACGGACCACGGCAGGCACGATCACGGCAGCATGGACAACGTGATTGCCGGCACTGCGACTGAAGCAGGTATAAAGGCAACTCTGAAGGTAAATCGTGCGCATTCCATGGTGGATCTATTCCTTGCTGATGCCGCAACAGGGACTCCTGTGACATCCGGCAAGGCGATTGCCAATATAAAGTTGCCGGACGGAAAGACAATGGAAAAGGAGCTTATAGGCATGAAGATGGGGCAGGAACACTCATTTATGAATTCCCTTGATTTGTCTCTCAATGGAAGGTATGTCTTTGACGTATCTGTAGCAATTGGGAGCAAGCAGGCCAAGTTCGGTTTTGTCTATACGGCAAAGTAGGAGGGATTGATGAGACGCGCTCTGACTCAGGTCTTTTTGGCATTGACACTTTCTCTAAGCGCTTCCGAATTGTATGCGCAGGAACGACAGTTATTGGTGAACTGATTGAGGAGGGCGAAGGCACATAACCCTGAGCTCAAATCCCTGAGAGAGAGTCAAAAGCTTCGAGGCAAGGGCAAGGGCGGAAGGTACCCTTGATGACCCGGTATTTGCCGTCGAGATGGAAGAACTTGACTCGAGCCGTCCTTTTGAAATCTCGCCGGGAAACGCCATGACCACGAGATACAGAGTGACTCAGATGCTTCCCTTTCCGGGCAAATTGTCCTTGAGAAAGAAGATAGCCTTGAGGGAGGCAAATGCCGTAAAAGCGGATCTCAGGTCAAAAGAACTTGAAGTTCTTGCATCGGTCAAGGAGGCCTATTTCAATTATTCATTCCTTGATGAGTCGATCAGAATTACCGAAGAGGTTAAAAAGCTCCTTCAAAATATGTCCGCAATAGCGGATGCGAAGTATGCAACGGGCCAGGTCTCTCAACAGGATGTCATAAAAGTGAATGTGGAAGCAACGGCCCTTACCAATGAACTGATAACCCTCGGGGCCGAAAAGGGCGTCGCCGCGGCCAGGGTCAAGTCCCTCCTGGACAGACCTCAATCTTCCATATTCGAAGCAGAAGGCGTCCTTTCGAAGGAGAGGATAGGTATTGAAATAGAAAAGCTCATAGAAACGGCTTTGATGGAAAACCCGGAAATAAAGTCTGCCCGGGCCGAGGCAGAAGCCGGGGAGTTCTCGGCAGACCTGGCAAAAAAGAATTATTATCCCGATTTCATGGTAGCCTTTGAACCAATGCAGCGTGACGGGAGATTCGATAATTTCGGGGTCATGTTCCAGATGAATATTCCGATCTGGAGGAACAAGTACGCGTACTCAAGCCTTATCCTTTTAAGCTCTCTTTCGGTAACAGACTTGATGAGGCTTTGATTTGGATTTCAAGCTTAGCTGGGAGATAATAATGAAAAAATTGTACGGGGTAGTGCTTTTGGCCCTTGGGGTGCTCATAGGCGGTCTTTCGGTCTGGTATCTCCAGTCCGGTCCCGCGGCAGAAGCACAGCATAATGAGGAACGAAAAATCCTTTATTACCGTAATCCCATGAACCCGGAAGTAACCTCGCCTGCGCCGATGAAGGACTCGATGGGCATGGATTACGTCCCGGTCTATGCGGACGAGGGAAAACCGCAGGGGGAGCGGAAGGTACTCTTCTACCGCAACCCCATGAACCCGGAAGTTACCTCGCCTGTTCCTATGAAAGACCCGATGGGCATGGATTACATACCTGTTTATGAGGACGAAACGCAACAAGCGCCGGGCACTGTGAGGATAAGCCCTGAGAAGATCCAGATGATAGGAGTAAGGTCAGAACAGGTTGCCGCCCGCAGGCTCGACAGGGTCATAAGGACCGTAGGCCGGGTGGACCCGGTGGAGAACAGGAGCTTCGTAATCACCACTAAGGTGCCAGGCTGGATAGAGTTGCTCTACGTGGACAGGACCGACCAGATGGTCACGAAAGGACAAAAGCTCGTCGAGCTCTACAGCCCTGACCTGATAACGGCACAGGAGGAGTACTTGTTGGCCTTAAAGGGCCTGAACGATTTAGAGGCAAGCCCCTATCCCGAGGTGAGAAAAGGGGCAGAGTCCCTGCTTGATGCCGCCAGACAGAGACTACGGTACTGGGACATATCAGAGGACCAGATAGACCTCTTGAGGAAAACAGGCAAGGTGAGGAGGACCATGACCATCAGCGCCCCCGCAACCGGGAGCGTCACGGAGAAGATGATCGTGGAGGGCCAGAAGATCGAGCCAGGAGAGCCTCTGTTCAAGATAATCGACCATTCAATCGTTTGGGTCTACGGAGAGGTCTACGAGTACGAGATGCCGTACATAAAAGTGGGCCAGACAGCGAAGTTAAGTCCGGCCTACTCCCCAGACGAGGCCTACACCGGCAAGATCGAGCACATATACAGCCACCTGGGCTCCATAAGGTATTTGCCTGATTCGGCAACCGAGGTGAGGACCGCCAAAGTGAGGTTCGTCCTCCCGAACAGGGGGCATAAACTCAAGTTCGGCATGTATTTGAATATCGAGCTTGCGGTGAATATCGCCAGGTCGGCGGTCGCGGTGCCAGATTCGGCAGTGCTTGACTCGGGCCAGAAGCAGATCGTAATCGTAGACAGGCGGGACGGCACCTTCGAGCCCAGGGAGGTGGTCTTTGGAGGCAAGGCAGACGGCTACTACCAGATAACGAAGGGGATTAAAAAGGGAGAGTGGGTGGTGACTTCAGCCAACTTCCTCCTGGATTCCGAGAGCAACCTCAAGGCGGCGGTCGGCGCGATGTCGAATCACCAGCATGGGGGGGCCGTAAAGCAGGACGACAGCGCGCCTTAAAAAGAGCCGGCTGACCATTCAGGCCGTTCCAGTAGTGGAACAGCAGAACCGGCGGGCCTGTCCGGACCGCACTCGGGACACGCGCCTGATGAGAACGGCAGCCACGGGGATCTGCTGCCGGTAATAGACGAGCACAAGGGGCATTGAGCATGCTTGAAAAAATAATCGAGCTTTCCATAAAGAACAGGCTGATCGTACTCCTCTTTACAGCCTTCATTATCGGATGGGGCGTCTACGCGGTCTACAAGACGCCGATAGACGCGATACCCGACCTCTCGGATGTCCAGGTGATCATATATACCGAATATCCTGGGCAGGCCCCGCAGGTAGTCGAAGACCAGGTCACATACCCGCTTACCACGGCAATGCTGGCAGTCCCAAAGTCAAAGGTCGTAAGGGGCTACTCCTTCTTCGGCGTCTCCTTCGTTTATGTGATATTCGAGGACGGCACTGATATCTACTGGGCAAGGTCCAGGGTGCTCGAGTATCTGAATTTCGCCTCGGGCAAGCTCCCCAGGGGCGTTACGCCGTCGCTCGGGCCCGACGCGACCGGCGTGGGCTGGGTCTACGAGTACACCGTCGAGGGCAAGGGCTACAGCCTTGCCGAACTGCGCTCAATACAGGACTGGTATATCCGTTACCAGCTCACTGCGGTGCCGGGTGTTTCGGAAGTGGCCTCGGTCGGCGGGTTCGTCAAGCAATACCAGGTCAACATAGACCCTAATAGGCTTCTCACATACGACATTTCCATCGGTGACGTCACAAAGTCCATCGAGATGAGCAACCGTGACGTGGGCGGCAGGGTATTGGAGATGTCCGAGCGGGAGTACATGATAAGGGGATTAGGCTACATAGAGAGCCTGCCGGATATTGAAAACATAGTACTCAAGGTGGACAGGACCGGCACTCCCATAAAGATAAGGGACATAGCCCGTGTGGAGCTTGGCCCCGACGAAAGAAGGGGCATAGCCGAACTCGACGGCAAGGGAGAGGCAGTCGGAGGCATCGTTGTAATGCGCTTCGGCGAGAACGCCCTCGATACCATCCATGGAGTTAAGGAGAAGCTCAAGGAACTGGAGGCGGGCCTGCCTCCGGGCGTGACGATCAGGACGGTTTACGACAGGAGCGACCTCATCCACAGGGCGATCGACACGCTGAAAGAAAAATTGATAGAAGAATCTATCGTCGTGTCGCTGGTCTGCATAATCTTCCTTCTCCATTTCAGGTCGTCTCTTGTGGCTATAATCATGCTGCCGGTGGGCATACTGGCTTCGTTGATAGTCATGTACCTCATGGGGATAAACGCCAATATCATGAGCCTGGGCGGCATTGCTATAGCAATAGGAGCGATGATCGACGGCGCTATCGTCATGATAGAGAACGCGCACAAGCACATAGAGAAAGGCGAGGGCCAGGGCAGGGACCATTGGCAGATGATTACCGAGGCGGCAAAGGAGGTGGGGCCGGCGCTTTTCTTCTCGCTCCTTATCATAACCGTCTCCTTTATGCCCATATTCACCCTCGAGGCCCAGGAGGGGAGGCTCTTTAAGCCGTTGGCTTATACCAAGACCTTCGCCATGGCAGCGGCAGCGCTTCTTTCAATAACACTGGTGCCGGTCTTGATGGGCATCTTCATAAGGGGGCGCATACTGCCGGAACAGAGGAACCCCATAACCAGGTTCCTCATCTGGCTCTACAGGCCCGCGATACAAAAGGTGCTCAAGTACAAGTTGCTGACCCTGGTGGTAGCGTTTCTGGCGCTGGTATCGACCCTATATCCCATGAATAGGCTCGGAAGCGAGTTCATGCCTCCGCTTAACGAAGGCACGCTGCTTTACATGCCGGTCACCCTGCCTGGTATTTCCGTGACCAAGGCAGCCGAGATACTCCAGACGCAGGACAGGATAATAAAGGGTTTCCCTGAAGTCGAGAGCGTCTTCGGAAAGGCGGGCAGGGCGATCTCCGCCACCGACCCCGCGCCATTCGAGATGTTCGAGACGGTCATAAACCTCAAGCCCGAGGAGGATTGGAGGCCGGGCATGACCATGGACAGGCTCGTTGACGAGCTTGATTCCGCCCTCCAGATGCCCGGCGTGACGAATGCCTGGACAATGCCCATAAAGGCCAGGATAGACATGCTCTCGACCGGCATAAGGACGCCGGTGGGAATAAAGGTCTTCGGCAAGGACCTCGCCACGCTTGAGAAGGTCGCGCTGGACGTGGAGAGCGCGGTCAAGAATATCCCCGGCACTGCCAGCGCCTTCGCAGAGAGGGTCGTGGGCGGGTATTATCTCGATATCCGCATAAAACGCGACGAGGCCGCCAGATACGGCCTGAAGATAGAAGATATTCAGGAGGTCATAATGACCGCGATAGGTGGAGAGAACATCACCACCACGGTCGAGGGCCTTGAAAGATATCCGGTGAACGTCAGGTACAAGAGGGAACTGAGGGATGACATCGGCAAGATAGGACGTGTTCTCGTGCCCGCGGCAGGGGGGCAGCATATACCCCTTTCGCAGGTCGCCCTGCTCGAGGTGAAGAAGGGACCTTCTACCATAAGGACGGAGAACGCCCTGCTTACCACGTGGATATATGTGGATGTGAGGGGGAGGGACATCGGGAGCTACGTGAAAGAGGCAAAGGCCGCCGTCGAGCAGAATGTTAAGTTCCCGGCCGGATACTACGCTACCTGGTCGGGACAGTACGAGTATATGGAGAGGGCCTATGAAAAGCTCAAGGTCATAGTGCCCCTGACGCTCGGGATAATCTTCCTGCTCCTGTACCTCAACTTCAAATCCATAGGCGAGTGCCTGATAATACTGCTCGCCATCCCCTTCTCTCTCATAGGCGCCACATGGATACTCTATTTGCTGGGCTACAATCTTAGCATTGGCGTTGCCGTGGGCTTCCTGGCGTTGGCTGGCCTTGACGCGGAGACAGGGATAGTCATGCTGATCTATCTGAAGCACGCTTATGAAAGAAGGGTCTCGGAAGGCAAGATGAACACCAGGGAGGACCTATACGAGGCCATAAGGGAAGGCGCGGTCCTGAGGGTCAGGCCCAAGGTCATGACAGCCATGGCCATCGTGGCCGGCCTCCTTCCAATAATGTGGAGCACCGGTACCGGTGCGGATGTGATGAAAAGGATAGCTGCGCCCATGGTAGGCGGAATGTTCACGGCAGTCCTGCTGGAGCTTCTGGTCCTGCCTGTCATATATGCCCTCTGGAAGGGAAGGGGACTGAAGAGCTGATAGACTATGGGGCGGAAGCCTCTGAGCGCTGTCTTGCTCTGTTTCTCTTGTCGTTAGTTGAGTCCAGACGCGGATTTTGTTTTTTACCTAAAAAGGAAAATTATGTGAATTCAATCAGTGCTTATGCCCTGATAAATCGCAATGGGTCTGGCAGTAATCGCCCGAATGGACATGGTGCATGGGACAGGACTCGGCGGAGCAATCCTCAGCTCCCGGGAACTTGGCGAATATCGGCCATAATAGGGTCACGATCAAAAACGCTGAAATAAGGACGCTGGGCATGTTCTTCTTCAGAGGAGGATATTTATACTCTGATAAGTTACCCTCGGTAAGCCTCTTGATCCTATCCGCAAGGTTCAGATGATTTTTACCGACAAAAGGCGCCTGGAATGAGAGAACACTCCTGTTATAAACCGCAGCCTTAAGCAGAGCGCTCGCAAGGCTCAATGGGTCTTTGGAATATCTGACGGCTGCGTCATCGGCGGACTGCTCCCTCTTTGAAAACACAATACAGATATAATTTTTTAAGATAGGAATATAGAAGAACGCGCTATTTATGAAATTCAAAAAGAAAAAGAAGAGGGGGTCCATGTTTTTTTTATGATGGAGCTCATGGAAAAATACGGTCTTTATCTCACTCCCATTGAGAGAAAGAAGGCCTTTTGAAATATATATCTTGGGCCTGAGCAGTCCGTGGGTAAAAGCCATTATCCGTTTATCTTCGATCAATACTACATTTTTTGATCTGTATTTCAGCGGAAGCTGTAAAAGCGCACGCCTTGCTTTAATGAGCCCCTGTGCGCCCCTGAAAATCCCATACAGTATTCCTCCCACAAAAAGAGAGATGCCTATCCAAACAGCAATGAATTTAAATATGTCCAGGTACTGAACGCATTGGGTCGAAATGCTATGGCAGAACTCGATTATATGATTGGTAAAATGGAGCAGGAGCGGGAATCCGTAGCCGGCCCAGACAATAAAGTTCAGCGATAACGCGATCAGAATGAGAAGTATCCAGATAATCATCATGGAAGCCCACGCTCTCTTTCTGCTCCCGGTTATTTTTTCCTTTTTGACTCTATTATGCTTTCAAGTCTTTCCAACTCTATTGGATCGACTTCAGCGAGCAGGTCGATAAAGGAAGCCGTTGTGCCGCTTGCTGAGATGTCAAGCAGCCTCTTGAAGACCTCATCCGAGATCTGCCTCGTGAATTCGTCTTTAGTATAGGCAGGCGTGAAGGCGTATATGTGATCGCTCTGGTTCTTTTCTTTCAGGACGAGTCCTTTTTTGCATAGCCTGCCAAGGACTGTGAGGACAGTGGAAAGGGATATTTGCCTTGTGTTCCGGATGGAAGTAAAGACCTCCCTGCCTGTAAGGGACCCTTTGAGCCATAACAAATTCAGTATATCCTCTTCGAGGTGGCCCAGTATCCTTCCGTATAACTCTTTTGAAATAATGCTCATATTCAGTCATCTTTCAAATGGAACTTGCCTTCATGATACTTCTACATACAGTAAAAAGTCAATCCCCGATTTTGCCGCCATCTTTCTCCTTAATTAAACATTCAGTAGAAATTATAATTTCAGCAATTTCTGAAATCTTTTTTCTCTGCGCCCTGCCTGACTTTACGAGGAGCTTGTGGGCCTCGTCTTCGTTCAGACCCCTGGAATTGACAAGGACCCATTTGGCCTTTTCTATTATTTCTCTTTCCCGTAGCTTGCGCCTGAGCTCAGCGCTCTCGGATTTCAAATGCAAGTACTTCTGATACAGCGCAGCCCATGTAAACTTCTCATCCTCTTTCTTTTTAGAGATAGCCATACAGCCTCGAATTACGGGGTTATGAACGCACGGCGGCTTAGGTTGAAATATCATCCTGAATACTCTCTTTATATTCTACATTGTGTAAAAAATCAATACTAAAAAATATGCTCAACCACCAATCCTGGTAAGAATGTTTAATTATTTTTCTATTGACAGTCTGTAGAATTTAAATTAAGATAAGGCTAACTTCAGATCAGCCGGGATAAAAGCCCATGATGCCTTTTACTACCCGGCCAAGCCCTCGACGCCTTGTATATACACTGATAATAGTGTATCTGAGGCGTTTTTTTTGGCCCACCGATTTTACGCTTTGTAAAACCAAATGATCGACTGATTAAATTTTTCTTTTATTAAAGAGAGTGCATTTTCTTGGTTTGATTTTTTACAGAATGTAAAATGCATAAAAAATTAACCAGCCCAAGGGCGGCTCTTGAAAGGCAGGTAAATACGATGACCACTCAAATCCTGAAAAATAGAAGTGCCTCATCAAAAAAAACATCGGAAGGGGACTGCCAATTCTGTAAGGATTTAAAGGCCAAAATAGTTGCGTTGGAGGCCAGACTCGAGGAGAGAAAAATAATCGAAAAGGCCAAATGGATCCTGGTAAAACAAAAGGGGATAAGCGAGGAAGAAGCCCTTGAACTCCTGAGAAACACTGCGCGATTTGGTCAAAAGAAACTTAGCGACATCGCCAGCAACCTGGTCATAGGCGAGAAGATTTTGAGCGGCTATTTTCCTGAAGGCGGTAAGCAGCGCTGACCTCAATAGATTAAATCTGCTCTGATTGCCATGGCGCGAGCCACTTGGCAGGGATAATTCCATGGGTCCTAAAGGCTACTCCGCTGACGTCTCCTCTCTCCGCAAAAAATCACACTGGACGAGTATTTCAGTTTCAAATTAACAAAGCCATACCCCTGTGCCGCTGGACCTCCGGGTTAATAATGGATTCGGACAGGAGCCTTTTTAATCGCAACTATTTTAAAGCAAACGCGCCAGTTGCCCCGATTAAAATGCGATTAATTTTTCTATTGACAAATTTTAATTGAGGAGTATACTTAATTCAACTAAATGGAGGCTCCACGACGAAGCCTTCAAGCCTTAGTGGCCAAGATGCCGCAATACTGCCGATGCTCGGCGGGTATTGACGGCTTTTTTCATTTTGAGCCGTCAAAAAAAGAGCTGGAACAATATAAGCGAAAAAGGCTCACGCAGGGCCTTTCAAGCCTAAAGCCAAGATGCCGTGATACTGCCGATGTTCGGCGTACAGTATTGACGGTTTTTTTTTATTTCAGGCCGCCAATAAAAAAGAAAAGATCTAAAAAGACATACACGAAAAGGCTCCAGGAAGGGCCTTCAATCTTGTGGCGATGAGTGCCGCGATACTAAAGATGTTGGCGGACAGTATTGACGGCATTTTTTCATTTCAGGCCGTCAATCGGATGAGTGCAGAGCTGAAACGACTAAACATGAAAAGGAGTTGTATATGAAAAGGTTCCTTACACTCGCTCTTGCAGCGGCTTCAGTCGGGTTTATCGCTGTAGGCACCGCGTCAGCCATCGACACCTACAACGATGGTGACGCAGCAAACGGCATAGGTAACTCGAGGCACAACCTCGGTTCGTTCGGTAATCACGTCGTGAGCACCGGCACCACCGAGATCTGCGTATTCTGTCACACCCCTCACCACACCAACACCACCAGGTCACCGCTGTGGAACAGGGGCAACTCGACCGCTGCTTATACTGCTTACGGTTCAACCATAGCTAACACCAACGTTGCCAGCGGCGACCTTGGCCCCACGACCCTCGCGTGCCTCAGCTGCCACGACGGCGTGACCACCCTTGACAACATCGTCAACAAGCCCGGCAAGGGCGGACTCCAGGGCGGCTCAGCAGGTTGGGCCATCTATGAGGACGGCGGCCAGGTCTCCAACACCATCACCAGCTCCAGGCTCGTTATCGGCACCGACCTCTCCAACGATCACCCGGTGTCCATAACCTACTATGGCGAAGATAGCGCAACCCCCAGGGCCAGCTTGAGGGACACATCCACTCAGCTGTCCACGATAAACCTTACTGCTGACCTCGCAACCAGCGCCAGCACCTATGACAACGGCAACTTGACCAAGAACCTCTGGGCTGTCAAGGGCTATGTCTCCGCTGCTGCGACCATCGGCGACCTTCTCAGGAACGGCAAGGTCGAGTGCTCCAGCTGCCACGATCCTCATTTCAACAACAAGTCGTTCAACGAAGTTGACGGCACCTACGGCAGCGAAGCTGAATCCAACGGTCTGTTCCTCAGAAGGGTCGGCGGCAACACAGGTTCCGGCGTCTGCAGAACCTGCCACAACAAGTAAGGGCTACTCTTAAGAAAACAACACTTTGGGGGTTTATATGAAAAAGCTTACACTGAAGAAGGCGCTCCTTTCAGCGGCCGTGTTCGCGGCAGCTGTATGCACCGGAGCCACAGCCGGAGCCACAGGCATCAACGATTACGGCAACAAGGCATCAGCGGGCGGCATAGGCAGCTCGAGGCACAATCTGGGATCCATGGGTCGTGTATTGGTAACGACCAGCACCACCGAAGTCTGCGTATTCTGTCATACGCCTCACCACACTAACCAGTCCGGCCCCGGCGGAGCGCCCGTTGCTCCGTTGTGGAACAAGGGCATCTACACCGGCACCTACACCGCGTACGGCAACACCATCGGCGGCACCGCCATCGCCAACGGCGATATCGGCTCGACCACCCTGGCTTGTCTTAGCTGCCACGACGGCGTCACCACCTGGGACAACCTCGTGAACGCGCCTGGTAAGGGCGGCGTAGTCGCCGGCGGCTCCGAGCACGGCTACGGCTTCAGGATGCCTTACTCCACATCCGGCACCAGCACTGGCAACGACAACTTCGCGGAGTGGGGAACCACGACCGGTTGCGGCTGCCATGGCGATGAGGGCGGCACCAAGCTCGGCGACACCACTGCCGGCTCAGGCCCCGACTCACCGTTCGGCCGTCAGCAGAACATACTGAGGCTCAACATCGGCACCGACCTCTCCAACGACCACCCGGTTTCGGTCGTTTATAACGGTACGGTCGCCGGTCTCAGGCCGACCAGCACGGTGCTCTCCACCATCGACCTCGACGCAGACCTGGCAGCTTCGGCTACCACCGCGTTCAATGGCAACCTGGCTCAGAACCGCTGGGCCGTCAATGGATTCATCACTGACAGCGCTTCCATCTCGGACCTCCTCAGGGGCAACGCGAGGAACAGGGTTGAGTGCTCATCCTGCCACGACCCCCACTTCAGGAACCTGAGCTGGGACGAGGCCGAGCCGACATGGGCAGACGGCGCGCTCACTCACCAGAACCTCAGCAACGCGTGGTGTAACTCCGTCGGTGAGAACTGCTCCGACGGTATGTTCCTCAGAAGGGTCGGCGGCAACACCGGTTCCGGCGTCTGCAGGACCTGCCACAACAAGTAAGACAGCCTGCGTCCTACGGGCGCATGTTGAAAAAAAGGGCCGGCTTTATGCCGGCCCTTTTTTTTGTTGCCACCGCGTGGGAAGTCTTCATTGAAGGAATCTCTTTTACAGGAAGGTCGATTATGTCTTTCCAAATCAGGCTGGCAGGAAAAGAAGGTGTCGAAAACCTGATTAGGACATTTAAGAAGGTGGTAAAGCGTGCTGGGATTGTCGACTTTACCTTCCATGACCTGAGGCACACGTTCGCAACGAGGCTGGCTCAGATGGGAGTTGACCTTTATACCATCTCAAAGCTGCTTGGGCACAAAGACATCAAGACGAAACAGCGGTACGCGTACCGTTGTAACGAGAGTCTGAGGCGCGCAGCCGTGGTGATGGAGAGGATTTGCGCAAAATCAGCGCGGTCAAATGAAAAAGGGGCTACGCTTAACGCGTAACCCCTTTGAATTTCTGGTGGAGCAGAGGGGGATCGAACCCCTGACCTCAAGACTGCCAGTATGAAACAGCAAAAAACCATAACCCCTTGATCTTGGTCTGACTTTCCGGTTTTGACTTGAAAATCAAGGGGTTAATTGTTGTCTCCCTATTCCCTCTGTTTCCCTTAAGTCCCTCTATTCCCTCCCAGTCTGCAACAGTTTTGCAACAGTGGAGTCTTTGAAAGATCATGATGAGAGACAGTAGCCGACTGCCTCGAAAAAAAATAATACAAAATTAGTACTGTCTGGCTGGGTGAACCTGCACGGCCTTGCTCCCACGGGATTTTGAGGGCAATAAAGCCCCAAAACGTAACTCCCTGATATAAGGCTTGTTTTCCCGTTTTGCCTTATGAAATAGTTGGTTAGGTGGCTTTCTTTGTAGTCTTTAGAGTCTCTGGAGTCTCTGGACTGGCGCCAATTCTAATACAAAATTAGTACAATTCCCAGCACAGCTTCATTTTCTCATTGTGTTTTCCATCCTTCACCAAAGCTTCTGTGCTCTCTATCAACGCAAGCCCTAAAACTCGTACCGCGCCTGCATATACAGATTATCGTTCCGGTCGAGCGACCCGAACTGGGTCGTATCATCTTCACCGCCGAAGATGTTGGCGCCAAGGGCCGCCCAGAAGTTGTCCGAGAAGTTATACCTGGCCTCTGGATTAAAAAGGTAGTCCCTGTCAGCCGGAGACCAGAAGGAAAACCACTGGAGCCTCAGGTTCTGATGCAATAGCAAGTATGTCAGGCGAAGCGACGTGAGGTCCCTGTACCTCGGTTTTTTCGGGAAGGACACTATCCGGGTCCTTTCGTACTCCGAGTAGTCGTGCATGTATTCGCCGTAATACTGGACCGTGGCGCTCAGGTCCTCTATAAGCTGTCTCTGATAGCTCAAGAGAAATCGGGTCTGAGAATTGGGGATTAGCGGGTCTGACCCGCTCCTGTCGTCAAGTGAATCGTAATAGCCTGCCTCGAACCCCGCGACCCCGTCCAACGCGCTCCTTTGCAGGCTAATTCCGTAAACCGCGAGATCAGGATAGATGAGCTCTATTCTTGTAGGTGAGGAAAGGCTGTCCGGCACCATCGAGGGCTCCCTGTGAAAGCCCTTATAAAGGTATATGGATGTATCGAACCCGGCTATGTCGCGGTAAACCCTCAAAGCCACCTCCGTATTCTTGAGGGTCGAGGTCGGCTCTTTTTGTGTCCTGTTTGTCACGCTCGACAAGGGGTCGAACATCCAGAACCTGTCAGCGTCCGGAAAGTTGTTCGGCTCAAAGAACGGGATTACGACAAGCTCAAATGAGGCGATGTCCGGGTAGAAACCGGCTTTTATCGCGTCAACGCCCTTTTTCAGGTACTCAAGCGGCCTTCCGGAGAAGAACGCCTCATAGTCCTTCGGGAAGATGTCGTTTATGAAGATAAGGTCGCCGAGACCCCATGTGATTATCTGCCTGCCGGCCCTCAGGTCCCAGTTTTCCCTCGTGAGGTCGATGTAGGCTTCCCTGAGTTCGACCTCGGCGTCATTGTCAATGTGGTCGAATGAGATATCGGCCTTGAGAAAGAGTCGCACCGGCTCCTGGGTGGCTTCGACTTTTAACTGCGTTCTTTCCTCGGCCCACTTGAGGTCGCCACCGTCAGGGTTCGAAGTCTCTGTCCCGAACGAATAATTGCCCTGGACAAAGCCATTGACCGAGTAATCAACGGCATACGCATCAAGAGTAAGGCATGACGCCAGGATGAGAAAGGCATGAAGGATTCGCTTCACTATGAGCCTGTTCCTTAAGATGTATTAGTCCAGCCACTTCTTAGGCGGCTGTTTCAGATATCTTTCGGTAAAGAGGCTGTCTTCTATGCCGATGTTATAATCCACCTTCGAGAAGACCGTTTCCGTGGAGTGGCCGCTCTGGAGGTTCTTCATCGTTCTCTTCACGATAGTCGGGAACCCCTTGATCTCTTTTATTTCCTCGGCGGTGAATACTTTATAGAGCGTGCCCCTCTTGTCGAAGTACTCTTCCTTCAGTGGCAGGAAGGTCTTTTTGTCTATCCACGAGAGCTTGTGGCCGTAATCGGTGTCCCCGGCCTTTGGCGTGCTCTTGACGACATAGCTCTCAGAGCCTCCGAATTTTTCTTCCTTTGTTATCTCGTGCGTGTCATCGGCTATGTCCCTGCCGGATACGTCTTCGTAGGTGAAGTCAGAGCCAACAAAGCTCGAACGCCTGTCCTGGGCCGCGATCCTCCTTACCATATTGAGGGCCGGGACAAATAGCCACCTGTCGTCGTCTTTGCCCGGGTATTTATAGACCATGAAGGCCATGTCCTTGACGTCCGCGGGCCGTAAAAAGTACATGAAGTACTTCTGGTCGCCTCCGGTCTCCCCATAGTTCTTCCTGAGCATGGTAAGCTCCCTTGCCCTCTCGGAGCCGGATTTGCTCACAAGCCGCATGACGACCCTTGCCTTGAAGTCCTTCCCGGGGTAGAGAAAGGCAGCCTGAGAGCTTTTCATCACCTCCTCAGGCGTTATCGCGAAGGAGTTGAGCGGCAAAAGCAGGGCTACAAGTAAAAGCAGGTATCTCAGCATGGCTGACCTCCATTTCATATGAATCGGATAACGGCTTATTTTCAAAGGATACATCAATTCCCTCCAAAAAGGCGGCTTCTGAACAAGACTATAAGGGCAGGGAGACAGATTATGGTGAGGACCGCGCTAAGGAGCATCATGCTCACGATAAAAGCACCGACCGTTATATAGGGCGTAAGCGGGGCAAAGAGCATGACTGAGAAGGCCGAGGCGAAAAGGACGGCGTTGCGCATTATGCCTTTTCCCGGCCTTGCCGCCGTCCAGAGGAGCGCGTCTGTGAGGGATTCATTGGAGGGCGTCCCTGCGGGTCCTTCCTCAGAGAGCCTCTGCCTGAGCCTGCTTATGAAGTGTATCGAGAAGTCAACCGCCATGCCCAGAGACAGGCAGCTCAGGACTGCAATAGGCATGTCGAAGTCCTTGCCCATGAAGCCTACCACGCCGTAGATGATGAGTATAGTGAACAGAAGCGGGATATACCCTATGGCCGCCCATTTGGCTGAGCCGAAGTTGAAGGAGAGTATGACGAATATCACTACGAGGGCTATGATGAAACCCTTGAGCATGTCCCAGAGGACTTCGTCGTTCCAGATGAGGTTGAAGTACGCTATCCCGGCGGGCTTGAACTCCAGTTTCCCGGGGTTTTCCAGCTTGTACTCGTCCACAGCTTTCATTACGGCGCGCATGGCCTCTGCGTCCCAGGTCTTGAGCTGTACCCAGATGTTCGCCTTCTGGAAAGGATAGTCAACCACATTGTCGAGGTCGGAAGGCTTCGCCGACATGCTGAACAGGAACAGGTACTGGCCTATCTCCTCTTTCGATGACGGGACAGTGTCGTATTTCGGGTCGTCGTCGTGAAGGACCCTGTTTATCCTCTTTACATAATCGACGACCGAGCTTGTCTTTCCCACGACCGGCAGTTTTTCAAGGCGTCTCTGGAGCCCCTCTATCTGCCTCATGGCTTCAGGGTCCTTGATATATTCTTCCTCGTCTGCCGCGGCTACTATGTAACCGAGCGAGGTGCCGCCGAGAGCGGCGTTCAGTGCGGCGTCCGCCGAGCGGACAGAGCTTCCTGCCTTGAACCACTCGACCATGTTGTTGTTTACGACGATCCTTGATACGCCGAAGACCGACAGGGCGAAGATGACGATGCATATGAAAGCAGTGGCTTTGGGGCTATGCGCCCCGGCTGAGGCAAGGCCGCGGAGAAAGCCGGATGCCATGCCGGTTGACGCGTCCTCTCCTGAAGCAACCTTCTTGAGCTTTTCTTCTTTCACGAAGGTGAACATCGCCGGGATGAAGCTGAAGCTCAGGAGTCTCAAGGCCACGGTGCCGAAGGCCACCACAGCTCCGAAGACCTTGACCGGGACGATATCCATGAACATGAGCACGGCGAAGCCGACGGCTGTAGCAAGCGCGGTATAGCGCACGGGCCGTCCAACGGCGCGCATGGTCTCGATGATGGCCGCCTTTTTGTCCTTTTTTTCCCTGTAGCGGAAGTAGAACTCGTTGAAGATATGCATGCTGTCGGTCGCTATGGCCATGAGGAAGACAGGGGCCATGGAGGTCATGATATGGACAGGGAAGCCGAGCGCGATGAGAAGGCCCATTGACCAGATTATGCTCATCATGGCGTCCATCATCAAGGTGACCGAGAGGAACAGGTCCTTGAACATGAGATACCTGATAAGGAGCATTACCGCGCCTGCGATCGGGGCGAATATCGCCATGAGCTTGAACATCTCAGCGCCGAAGGTGTCTCTCGCAACCGGGTCTCCTGCTACATAGTATCTTTCCGGGCCGCCCTCTTTCTTGACGACCTCTTTTATCCTGTCGGCGATGGCCTTGCCGTTCGCGCCTTCCTCAAGCGGGATGTATATCGCGGTCGTCTTTCCGTCAGCTGATATCACCCTTCCAGTGAAGAGCGGGTTTTCCGTAAGGTCCTTTTTGAGGCGCTCCATTTCCGCCACGCTCTTCGGGAGCTCGGCCATGAGAGGGGCGACCTTTAATGTCCCGGCCTCGGCTGTGACGTTCGTAATGGTCGGCAGCCCGTTCAAGTCCCTCGCCGCCACGCCCTCTATGAGGAGGACCTCGTTGGTTATCCTCAAGACCTTGCCGAGCGTGCGCTCGTTCAAGACCCCTTCATCGCTCGTTATGCCAACCGCTATTGTATCCTCATAGAGGCCGAAGGTCTCATCGACCGAATCGTTCCAGACCCTTACGTCAGAGGTCGGCGGGAGCATGTTTTTGGGGTTCGTGTCAGTTTTTATCTTGGGGAATTGCGTGAGGAAGCCGAGCGTGATCAGCACCGCTATGACGACGACGAGCTTCGGGTGGTTTACTGAAAATTCTACGAGGGAAAATTTTTTCATGACGGCTCTCGATAAATGGATTTTATTTGATTCAGGCTTACGGCTTTGTTGCGACCGTAACAATAAACGCTCCGGCCTTTGGGAACAACCTTCTCCCGAGCCGTTCCTGAACCCCTGAGAAGGAGAGATATGTTTTTGAGTTTAAGGGCAGAAAAAAGAGGCAGGTCCTCGTCTCTATCTCCTTGAACCCCGCCCTTTTGAGTTCAGCCTCTATGGCGGCCGGGGATAAGAATTCCGCGCTGTTGTAAACAGACTTCCTGAACAGCCCCTTGGCCCTTCTCAAGAGAGCCCAGGAGGAGCGGCTGTTAAGGAGGGCTATGACAACCCTGCCGCCCGGCCTCAAGACCCTCTTCATCTCAAGGAGCGCGGACCGCCAGTCTCTTATGAAGCAGAGCATGCAGACAGAAAGCACGAGGTCAAATTGCCCGTCCGGGAACGGGATTTTCAGTGCATCCGCTTGGATGAAATCTATTTTCAGGCCTGATCTTCCGGCCTTGTCCCTTGCCCATTCAAGCATCCCGAGTGATGCGTCCAGCCCGGTTACCTTGGCCCCTTCTTTCGCGAGCGCGATGGAATATCTCCCCGTGCCGCAGCCAGCGTCCAGGACTTGTTCACCTTCCTTGACGCCTGCCATAGAAAGGACAAGGTCCTGCTCGAGCCTGTCGGAGGGCTTCCCGAGCGGGGTCTCATACCAGGCCTCGTATTTTTTCGGGTCCCATGCTGCCATGCTTTATTCGAGTTTCTTTATCTTCAGGGCACTGAGGACAGTGTTTTCATAAAAAGGCTCGCTTATGCCCTTTTTCATTTTCCTGAGAAAATATTTTTCAAACCCCACTTTCGCGAGATGCACCCAGCGCCCTTTTTTCGCCCAGGTCACATCCCTTGGCGGCATTTGAGGGATAGCCACGAACGCCACACCTGTGTCACCCATATCCGCGAGGCATATGGCGTTCCATGTCGCGACAGCCGATGCCTGTCCGCCCTCGATTGAGGCCTTTATGTTCCGGATCACGGCTGTAACCATGCTTTCTATCATGAAGCCGGTTTTGGGTACGCCCGTCGGGACCTGGGTCACCTCCGGGGGAGCTATCGCTATGCAGACGCCGACGGCGTAGATGTCCGGGTACCTTGGAGACCGCTGGAATTTATCGACAATAACAAAGCCTTTGGGGTTGCAGAGGCCCTCGACGGCGGCTACGGCGTCCACTCCCTTGAAGGACGGGATTATCATCGAGTAACTGAAAGGAAGCTCCCGTTCGCCTTCGTTCAGCGCCTCGACTGCCATTTTTCCGTTTTCGACATGCTTTATCTTCGTATTCGTATGCCAGCTTATGTGCCTTTCCCTCAGCTCGTGCTCAAGAAGGCCCTTCGAATCTCCGACGCCGGAAAGCCCCATGTGGCCTATGTATGGTTCCGGTGTGATGAAGGTAATGGGGACCTTCCTGCGAATCTTTCTCTTGCGCAGGTCGGCGTCGAGTATAAAGGCGAACTCGTACGCCGGGCCGAAACATGAAGCACCCTGGGCCGCTCCGATGATAACCGGGCCCGGGTTTTCGAGAAACCTTTTATATCGCTCGAACGCCTTTTCGGCATGGTCGACTGTGCAGATAGATATGGTGTGGCCCTCAGGCCCAAGGCCTGGGACATCGTCGAACGCGAGCTTAGGGCCTGTAGCGATAATGAGGTAATCGTAAGGTACAACGGTGCCGGATGAGGTTTTTATGTCCTTTTTGACCGGGTCTATGGCAACAGCGCCATCGGATATGAGTTTAATCCCTTTTTTCTCAAGCGGCTCTCTGAGGGGAAAGCTTATGTCCTTCCTCGTTCTCCAGCCCACGGCGACCCACGGGTTTGACGGGACGAAGTGAAAGATATCCGTATTCGAGATTACGGTCACACTGTGGCCAGCGCCGAGAGCGGCCTTCATCTCGTAGGCCGCTGGAAGCCCGCCGGTGGATGCGCCTATTATTACGATATTCGCCATAGCTCCTCCTGAGGCGGTTCACTTTCAGGTCAGGTTAAATCAAGCGCGTTACGGAAGGCTTACATGGATATCTTGTACTTCAAGTAACACTCGCCTACCGGGCCGGGCTTTTCGCTGCCCGTAAGTTCCACCCCGGTTTTCAAGGCCTTGCCCATTGCGGATTTGACCATCTGGCTTATCGGGCAGGAGCCCTTCTTGCCGCTGCTGCGCAAAAGTTCATTGCCGTTGCAGATGTCGCAGCCCTTGACATACAGGCAGGCCGTGCCGTCATTATTGAATTCAAATTTAGCTATGTCGGAGAACCTGAATGGCCCGCTCATGTAGGCTTCAATGGCTTTTTTGAACTCTGCCGGGTCCGCTGGCAGCTCACTGAGTTTCTTTTGCCAGGCATTGGCAAGTATAATCCCTATCTTGGCGTTATATCTGGCCGCGTCATCGCCGAGGGCCTCAATGACCGCGGCATGGTAGGCTGCGAAGAACTCCTTTGAAAAATCATGAGACATAAAAACCTCCTTCATTAAAAGCTGTTCGCTATCGATGCAGCTGACGCAGTTTTTGGCGTACAGGTATACTGTGCCTTCATCTGTAAATTCGAACCTCACGATATCGGAAAAACTGAAAGGCCCGCCCGTGTATGACTCTTTGGCTTTTTTAGATCCCGCCGGGTCTGCTGACGATTCAACCCTCTTATGCCACGCGTTGGCGAGTATGGCCCCAATCCTGGCATTGTATTTGGCTGCGTTTTCGCCGAGGGCCTCGAAGACCGCGGCATGGTACATGTCGAAAAACTCCCTTGAAAAAGCGCGAGACCCGAAAGCCATCAGATCTTCACCTTTTTTGTAAGCGACTGCTTTTCGTTGAGGTATTCGAAAAGCACCTCCCTCATTATGTCGCACGCCGTGATGACCTTGGGGTTGGCAAGGGAATAGTGGATGCTGACCCCTTCGCGCCTGCTTTTGAGTATCCCTTTGTTGCGCATTATGGCGAGGTGCTGGGATGCGTTAGCGTTGGAGATGCCAAGTTTTTCGGCGATCTCGGTTGCCGACAGCTCGTCTTCCCTCAGGGTATTTATGATCTCGAGGCGCTTTGGGTTCGCCAGGCACTGGCAGATGCTTGCGTGTATCTCGTAGATCTCTTTGGATATCATGCTCACGCGTCCTGATTAATTGTGTTGAGCCGTTATGATGCGCTTATTGTTTTACAGATTCTAAAGCCGATGCCTTATTTAAGGAATTGCTTAATTAATAAAATAATGTATTCACATGGAAATGTCAAGACAGCGATTGACAAGCAGGACTGGTCGGAGTATATTAGTAGCTGCTTAAATACTTATGAAAAACGCAGCCTACTTATTCAAGATACTGTCGGTAGACAGAAGGGTCGACATCATCGAGCTCCTCAAAAAGGAGCCTATGAGCGTTAATGCCATTGCCGAGGCCATCGGCATATCTCAGTCCGCGGTTTCGCAGCACCTCAGGGTGCTTAAGTCTTCCGGCCTCGTAAACGATGAGCGCAGGGGCTACTGGGTCTATTATTCGCTCGACAGGGAGGCCCTGGAGATGTGCAGGCAGCGCCTGAACAGATTATGTTCCTGCGGCTGTCAAAGCGGGAATGCCGCCGGGAAGAAGTAGCGGTCTTTTTTTGGGCCTTGAATATAAGAGTATGCTTATATACTTAAATTAATTGACGGCTGCTTCCACCAGGGGCGGCCAAAAAAAACAGGAGGGAGTTATGTTTGATTTTGCTTTGAATTCCATCGTTTTTCTGCATCTTGTTTCGGCAGTTCTCTGGATAGGCGGGATAATATTTATCCTGTTTGTAGCTATCCCGGCTTCAAAAGAGGTCATGGGAACAGAAGCAGGTAAAATCATGGGTGTGATCTCAAAAAGATTTACGCCTTTCGCGAATTACAGTATTTTGCTTCTCGTCATAACTGGGGTCTTTTTATCGTTCCTGCACAAAGGCTCTTATATGAGTGCGCCATTTTATTTTAAGTCGGCGCTGGCCGTAACTATGATAGCTATCCATTTTTACAGAGGCCTTCTTCTGGCCCCGAAGATAGCAAAGTCAGTGCCGGCAAAGAAAGCATCCCTTCAGAAGCTTTCGCTTGCTCTGGTAAGGCTTAATCTGGTTCTCGGCGTTTGTGTATTGTTTTTGGCGAAGATGGTCTAATAGTTTTCGAGAGGAAAAATATTGTGTTCGAGAACGACATAGAAAGGCTTCGAATTAGGCTGCTCAATAGCAATAGGTGAGAGCAAGTTGCCTGACAGGGAAAGTGCACGGCATAAAAAATCCCGCGCGGGAAGAAATGGGTTGAGAATAACTCGTTAACTTTAAAGAGAAAAAATTGGTGCCGGAGGTGGGAATCGAACCCACACACCCTTGCGGGTACGGGATTTTGAGGGCAATTAAGCCCAAAAACGCAACTCCCTGATATTCGGCTTGATTTCCCGTTTTGCCTTATATAATAGGGGGTTTGGTGGCATTCTTTGTAGTCTTTAGAGTCTCTGGAGTCTTAGGACTGCCGCCAATTCGAATACAAAATTAGTACAATTTCCCAAACCTCATTCTTCAATTACTTCCCTCACTGCTTTTTTAAGTACATTTGTAATTTATCACATGTTTTCAATAATTTTGTCAAGTCCTCACAGATAAAACGCCGCTCTTGTCAATAACAGGTTATTCAAGAATTTTGTTGACGGCTCCTGAGAAAAAGGTATATTGGAATGTATAGGACAGTTCTAAAAATGACCCGTATCGGTAAATTCATAGGTTTTCTCCTCCTGATCGTCTTCACATTGCAGGTGACTGACCTTGCTTGTGTTGGAGAAGATTTGCCTCGGAGCGTCCCTGGAATACAGGGCAGTGTACAGTTTGTAGCTGCTGACCTTGATGATGGAAAGCGCTCTTATTCCCCTTCAGGCATTCTCGACGAGTGCCATTGCCCCTGCCACCTGAGCTTCACGAACACCCCATCCACTGAAGTAAGCTCTGTTCAAACAATCTCCTTATCCTTATTTGCCGCCGCCGATTTATCTCTCAAGAAAATATCTGCAGACATCTTTCAGCCACCCAAAGTCCTTATCTAAAACCCACTCTGATACACAGCGATAAGCCAGGCCTGGCCTGAAGGCCAAGCCGTATGCTCTATCTCCTGTTGTATTTCCGTAATCTTTTTACGGCGAAAATTCTGTATCTAAAAAACGCAGGGAGGCTTGTCCGTTGAAAGGATTTAGACCATCCGTTTCTGTTGTCTTTTTTTTCATGATTTTTCTAATTCCCGGGTTTGTGACCGCTGAGGAAAAGAAAGTCTTTACTCTGGACGCCCTGCTTTCCATGGCAACTGAAGCGAACCCGGCAGCCGCGGTCTTCAGGGCCAACATCGAGGCGAGCAGGGGAGAGGCCGTCTCGGCTGGTGCCTATCCCAACCCTGAAGTCGAATTCGAGGTGGGCAGAGGCAAATCCATCGAGACAGGGGAATCGAAAGGCGAGTACTCCCTTGGCATCGGCCAGGCGATTGAGTGGCCTTCCAAGAGGCATTTCAGAAAACAGGCCGCGAAGGCCTCCGTTGAAGCCACTGAAAATGAACTGGACGATTTCCGCCTCCAGATACGCTCTGAGGTCAAAAGGGCTTTTTTCAGGCTTTTGGCGGACAAAAAGATTCTGGAGACAGCCGGGGAGAATTCAAGGATAACCGGTGAACTCCTCAAGACCGTAGAACTCAAGGTAAAGGCAGGGGAGGCGCCTGAGTTCGAGCTGATAAAGGCAAAGGTGGAGGCGCTCAGAGCGGACAAGGAATTGAAGAGGGCCGGTAACGCAATCGCCGTTTCAAAGGCGGTATTGAACGGGCTTTTAGGCAATTCCCTGAAAGGTGATTTTGATGTGGAGGGGGTTTTCAGGTCGCC
>Ga0209431_10000948_pt1 | contig 24257 bp, 13 predicted proteins | sample RifCSP13_3_FD_184021 | JGI IMG/M metagenome (GOLD analysis project Ga0209431, IMG submission 184021) | Soil microbial communities from Rifle, Colorado - Rifle CSP2_sed 13_3 (SPAdes) (version 2) | ecosystem: Environmental > Terrestrial > Deep subsurface > Rock core/Sediment | place: Rifle...
GGGACCTCTCTCGGGCAGATGCTCTTAAGATCCGTGGCAAACACGCTGTTCGTCTGATGATGGGAATAGCGCCGCTGCTGGTGATTGCCGGGGTCATTGAAGGCTTCATCTCGCCCGCGCCAATCGATCCGCGAATCAAATTGAGCATAGCGGCAGTGACTGGAGTGGCCCTCTATTCTTATCTGCTGCTGGCCGGAAGGGACGACGAGTAGCCGTTGACCAGCCTGAAGGGGGTCATTCAGTTCTCAGCACACGACTGCGGCAACCATCAGTATCAACCTCCAGGCGCCGGATAGAAGTCTTGATGCCATGCTGCTGGAAACAGTTGGCAATCGTCTGGCTGATGGATTCAGAGTGGTCCTCGACAATCGCCAACACACTCGGTCCGGCACCGCTCAACGCCAGCCCAATCAGGCCCGGCATCTTTGGTAAGGATAGCGCCTCGGCAAGGCCGGGAACTAGCGACTGCCGTCTTTGCTGATGTAATCGGTCGCGGGTTGCCTCCCATACAAGGTCGAATCGCCGCTCCGATAAGGCGGCATTAAATAACGCACTCCGTTGCAGGTTGTAAACAGCATCTGTATGGTTCACAACCCTCGGCAAGGCGGCACGAGCCAGCCTTGTTTCAACTCGAGTGTCGGGAGAAACAACTACAATCTTCAGTTCTGGTGGCCACGAGCGTTTTACGGCAATGACGTTTCCCAGTGGTCCAACACAGGTTACGACAAACCCACCGAGCAAAGCCGCTGCTACATTGTCGGGGTGGCCCTCAAATTCGGTTGCGTATTGCAACAGCCGGTTTTCTGGAATCTGCTTGTTGGTTAGTAGCGTAAATAATTTTATACCGCCAACAATCGCCGCCGCGCTGCCACCAAGACCGCGACTAATAGGAATCTCATTGTGTGCAGCGAGGTAGACTGATGGTAATTGTTCGCCCTCCCGATTAGCGACGTACTTCATCGCGCGAAAGATAAGGTTCTCTGATGTGCGCGGGAGCTTGGCGTTTTCTTTTGGTCCGATCGTGCGCACACGACAGGAGACTCGAGAGCGGGCGATTCTTGTTGCACGAATCGTTAGGTAAAGCTGGAAGGCTAGTCCAAAACAATCGAAACCGGGACCAAGATTGGAGGTGGAGGCAGGCACACGAACTTCTACCGCACGAGCACCCACCCGGGTCTCGCCGGCAGGTTCTGTTGCAATTGCCATGATATCGCCTCTGGCTTTAGGGAAGCTGTCGTTTCTGTTGTTCGCGCTCGAGTGCCTTGAGAATCGCGTCCCTGGTCGCTTCGACCGCAATTGGATGGTTGCTGAACGAACCGGTCATTAGCTCTGACCCAGCGGAGCTGCCTCTCTTCTGATGATAACCGATCACGTACTCCGTGTCTTTTAAAAGATGTCCGGTAAGAACGGCGACAACCTTCTCGTCCTTACGAATGATTCTTTCGGTTACAAGCCGTTTAATTCCCGCCAGTGTCGTCGCGGAGGCCGGCTCGCAACCTATTCCGTCACGCCCGATGATGGCCTTAGCGTCTGCAATCTCCTGCTCCGTCACCGCCAATGCCCGGCCGTTGGTCCATTCGATGGCGCGTAAGGCTTTTTTCCATGAGACGGGCGCGCCTATCTTAATGGCGGTGGCGCGGGTTGTTGGCTGCTCGACGGGAGAGAACTTTCTCACGGCATCCTTCACAGGTCTGTATTGTCCGCGAGAACTGAAAAGATGGGCAAAGGGCGCAGCTCCCTCGGCTTGAATGATATTGATTTGTGGCAATGAATCGATGACTTGCAGATCAAACAATTCCTTAAACCCCTTGCCCAATGCTGAGCTGTTTCCCAAATTACCTCCAGGCACGACCACCTGGTCAGGGACCTTCCAGTCCAGTTGTTGCATCAGTTCGGCCACGACGGTTTTCTGACCCTCAATGCGAAAAGGATTGATCGAATTTGCCAGGTAGACACCATTATCCTCTGCAAGCTGGCGAATCACCCGCATCGCCACGTCGAAATTTCCGAGAATCTCGAGCACCATGCCGCCATAATCGAGCGCCTGGGCTAGTTTTGCATGACTCACCTGTCCTTGCGGGACCAGGATGGCGCAGGGGATCTCTGCTCGCGCGGCATAGGCAGCCAGGCTGGCGGCAGTGTTGCCTGTGCTCGCGCAAGCCACCAGGCGCGCGCTCAGCAACCGGGCTTGCGTAATCGCGGTCGTCATGCCTGTGTCTTTGAAGGAACCGGTAGGATTGCATCCCTGGTGTTTCAGTAGTAGCGATTGCAGTCCGCAATATCTGGCTGAGCGCGGCGCGGCGTATAAGGGAGTGTTCCCCTCTGCCATTGAAACAACAGGCACCGAATCCGCAAACGGCAGCAACTCCCGGTGGCGCCAAACTCCGCTGCTATCTCTTGCCCCAGCAGATGAACGCCGCTCGTTCCAGATCTTTTTCAGCACCGTCGCATTGAAAGCCTTGTCGAAGCAGTATTCAATATCGAGTAGTCCGCCACAGGCAGCACAGACGTAAATTGGCTCATTCAGAGGGTAGGTGGCGTTGCAGTCGGGTTCGATGCAACGTTGGAGAGCTTGAACAGACACTTGTTTTTTCTGCGGGTCTAGAGATTCATGCACATGCCCTTTGCATGGTAACGCTGGGGTCGCAAGCGTCAGTAGCTAACACGTTTTGCTATCGCCACTCATTGCATCTTCAGCTGCTCAATGTTGGCGCAAGGAGAGGTAAAGAGGCAAGTGTCAGGTGGCAGCTTTAGACTCCGGAGTGTTTGAAAAATTTTGGGCATAGCCACGTTTGACTGGTACGTCCTCAAACCTTATGCTCGATGCGTCTCCGTCAGGTATTCGGTTCCCTTAGTTTCCGCAACCCCTATGACTTCGCGGATTAAAGAAATTACAGTTTTACTCAGGCCTCGCATCGAGGCAATCAGCAGCCAACCCAGACGAGCTTTCGTTTACCAGGTCGTTGTGCGCCTTTGGAGCAATCTCCCCGCGTGGGCGTGGTTCACACGGCAACTGTTGCCACCCGTTTCGATGACCAAGCGAACTAGTCTGTCGCCGATGAATTGAGAGAGGTATCTACTCTGACTCCTGAACGCTGGAAAAAGGTAGAAGAAGTCTTCGAATCGGTGCTTGAAAGGCCGCCTTCGGAGCGCGCCGCCTTTCTGGAGTCGGTTTGCCAGGATGATCTATCCCTGCGCAATCAGGTTGAAACTCTCCTGCAGTCGTTGCAGCAAGCAGGAAGCACCATCGATTCTCCGGCATTTGGCGCTGTAGTTCCCGAAACAGTGGTTGAGGCGCCATTCATGATTGGCAAGCGCCTGGGGGCTTATCGCATCGAGCAGGAAGTTGGCCGTGGTGGTATGGGTTCGGTATATCTGGCGGTCCGTGCAGATGATGAATTTCACAAACGCGTGGCGATCAAGTTGATCAAGCGCGGTATGGATACGGATTTCATAATTCGGCGTTTCCGCAACGAGCGGCAGATCCTTGCCAGTCTGGATCATCCGCATATTGCCCGGTTGCTGGATGGTGGCACGACAGAAGACGGTCTTCCCTATTTTGTGATGGAATACGTTGAAGGCCAGCCGGTCTACCATTACAGCGACACTCAGAGATTATCAATCACCAACCGCCTCCGGTTGTTCCGCGATGTTTGTTCAGCGGTGCAATATGCTCACCAAAACCTGGTAATTCACCGTGATTTGAAGCCCAGCAATGTGATGGTAACGCCGGAAGGCGTGCCCAAACTGCTGGATTTTGGGATTGCCAAACTTCTGAATCCCGAGATGGCCACGCATACGCTCGATCCCACTACTGCTGCCATTAGGCTGATGACCCCCGAATATGCCAGCCCTGAGCAGGTGCGTGGCGAAGGCGTGACCGTTGCCAGCGACGTTTACAGTCTGGGCGTGATGCTGTACGAGCTGTTAACGGATCACCGTCCCTACAGACTCTGGAATCACTCGCCATTGGAGTTAGCACGGGTAATCTGCGAAGAAGAGCCCGAGCTTCCGAGTGTGGCGGTAAATCTGATTGAAGTCATTCCCACCCGGGATGGAGAACCCATCGAAGTCACACCGGAAACAGTGAGCGTCGCGCGCAGCACAACTCCCGACCAGCTTCGGCGTGAGTTGTCGGGGAGTCTCGACAATATCGTCCTGAAGGCGATGCATAAGGACCCTGCCCAACGCTACCCTTCGGTTGAGGAGTTTTCAGAGGACATTCGCCGCTACCTCGAAGGACATCCTGTTTCTGCCCCGTCTTACTTTTCTACGAAATCGGAATTGGAGACCGCTGAGCTGGCTTCGACATCACGGTCAATAGCAGTACTGCCGTTTCAGGTGCTGCGCAAGGAAGAAAAGAGCGATGAGTTTCTGGGAATGGGAATGGCCGACGCCATCATTACCAAGCTCAGCAATATTCAGCGGATTGTAGTTCGTCCTACAAGCTCAGTAGTCAAATACTTCGATGGTACACATAACATTCTCGCAGCAGGACATGAACTGAACGTTGGCTATGTACTCGACGGTCGAATTCAGCGTGCCGGCGATCGCATTCGTGTAACTGTTCAGTTGGTTAGAATTCACGACGGAGCGCCGCTCTGGGCCACCAAGCTTGATGAAAACTTTACTGATATCTTCGCAGTTGAAGATTCCATTTCGCAGCAAGTGGCCGATGCTCTCGTACCCCGGCTAACGGGGGAAGAACGGCAGTTGCTGCTGCGGCACGAAACGGAGAAAGCGGACGCCTATCAGGCCTTTCTTAAGGGTAGGTTTTTCTGGAATCGATTTACTCCTGAGGATTTTGCGAGGGCCGTGGAACAGTTTCGCGAAGCGATTCGTCTTGATCCTAATTACGCGCAAGCCTACGTGGGGGTTGCAGACTATTACAACTGGGCTGCCATCTTCGGCCTCGACAATCCTACCGAATGTTTTTCACAGTCAAAAGCCGCGGCCATCAGGGCCCTGGAGTTGGATGAACAGTTAGCTGAAGCACACGCGGCCCTGGCATTCACCAATCTCTGTTACGACTGGGACTGGGAAGCCTCTGAGCACAGGTTTAGACGTTCGCTGGAACTGAACCCAAACTATGGCAACGCGCATCAGTGGTACTCCAACCTGCTAGCCGCCCAGGGTCGCTTTGCCGAAGCGATTGCTGAGATCAAGCGTGCTCAGGAGATTAATCCGCTTTCGCTCATGGATCGCTCTATCGCGGGCTGGACCTACTATCACGGACGCCGCTATCAACTCGCTGAGAATGAACTCCTTGCCATTCTGGAAATTGATCGCAACTTCAGCAACAGTCACCTGATGCTTGGTCTCGTGTATGAGCGACTCGGTCGTTACCAGGAATCGATCACCGAATTGAATTGCGCTCTGGAGTTGATGGCCGGCTCAGTCGTGCCTCTCTGGGCGCTCGGCTATACGTTGGCGGTTAGTGGGAAACCAGCAGAAGCACTCGACGTTATCCAGCGACTGAAGGAGCGGCGCAAGCAGCAGTACGTCTCGCCTTATTTCATTGCTTTGGTGTATGTCGCGTTGGGAGATCGGGATGCGGCATTTGAATGGTTAGAGCAGGCCTACCAGAGTCGCGATGAATGGCTGATTTGGTTGGGAGTAGAACCGAAGCTCGATCCAATTCGCTCTGATCCGCGCTTCCAGGAACTCCTCAGGCGAGTAGGATTGAAGGGAGATGAGGCAGCAAAAGCGATATCTTCCTCGGGCGACTACGGAAGGGATGTGCGCAGCGGCAAGGTGACGGGTGAGAACCAACGCGCCTCAACAGCTGAACTCTTCCCAGGTGCGGTTTCGCTTTCGAGCGGTCCAGTCGGAGTTGGTAGAGGGCGCTGGTGGAAACGCACTCCTCTGCTGGTGGTAGTAGCCACTCTCGTCGTTTTGCTGGCTGCAATTGGCGGCTATCGCTTGTTGCGAACTCCTGTCACTCACTTCAGGACAACGAGGACTGACAGACTGACGGCGAGCGGCAATGTCATTGCGGCGGCTATCTCGCGCGATGGCCGACACGCGGCCTTCGTGATAGACGAAGCAGGGAAGCAGGGGGTTTGGGTCCGTCAAATGGCAGTTGGAAACAGTATCCGTATTGTGCCGCCGGCCGATACTGATTATCGTGGCCTGACGTTTTCGCCAGACGGCGCCTACATTTACTACGTCGTGCCCGGCAAGGATTCCGGCCCTGGCGAGCTCTATCAGGTGCCTGCGTTTGGCGGTTCAGTCAAACAGGTGGGGCGTGCGGTCGACAGCGGGATTAGCTTTTCGCCTGACGGAAAAAAGTTTGCTTTTATCCGTAGCAATGCGGCCGCGGGTGAAGATTGGCTAGTGATCACCAACGCCGACGGAAGGGGGGAACAGCAAATTGCAGTACGAAAATTTCCTGAACACTTACCGACGTTTGCCGCGCCTGCCTGGTCTCCTGATGGCGAGCGGCTTCTTTGTGTGGTCCAAACCGGTGACAATAGCGGCGTTTTCATGAAGCCAGTCGAGGTAAGGCTGTCGGACCGAGCGGAAAATGCACTGGGAGACCGGCGCTGGCTGGAGATTCGAGAGGTCGCGTGGATTGCGGATGGGAGTGGTGTGGTAATGACGGCTCAGGACGACACCTCCGGCTTCTTGCACGTCTGGTATATGAACTACCCAGCGGGTCAGTTACGCCGGATCACGAGCGATGTTAGCGATTACCGTGGAGTCAGCATTCCAGCGAGTTCGGATTCAATCTTAACAATCCAGCGACAGACCATCACTAACATTTTCATTGCGCCGAAGGGTGACCCAGGCAAGCCGCGACAAGTAAGCTCCGGCGCCGGCAGATTTTTTGATCTCTCCTGGACTCCGGACGGCAAGCTCCTCTATGCCTCAGACGCGAGTGGGGGCGCAGACCTCTGGGAGATGGAGACGGATGGCACGGGCCAGAATCAGCTCACAGCGGGCGCCGGAAGAAACTACGCCCCAGTGAGTTCGCCCGACGGGCGCTACATTTTCTTTCACTCAAATCGCTCCGGCTCGTGGCAGATCTGGCGCATGGACCGCGATGGTAGCAATTCTGTGCAGATGACTACAGACAAAGAGGAGAGTAACTGGCCGGAAGTTTCTCCTGACGGCAAATGGCTGGTCTATCAACACACCACTGCAGGCGCCCCTGCCATTTGGAAAATGCCCATAATGGGCGGCGCGGCAAAACCGCTAATTTCAGCATTCTCCACGCGAGCGGCCTTTTCTCCAGATGGAAAGCAGATGGCGTTTTGGCATAAAGAGAACGTGCCTAACGCGCCCTGGCGAATCGCTATCACCCTGAGTGAGGGTGGGGCGCCCACGAAGCTGCTTGATGTTCCGCAAAGTCCAGCTACTGCCAATAGCGTCATCCAGTGGACCCCAGACGGGCGCAATATTCTTTTTGTTGATTTTCGGGCTGGTGTTACAAATCTGATGATGACGTCAGTGGATACTGGCCAGTTACAGCCGTTTACGAAGTATTCAAAAGAGATTTTCTACTCCTTCGATTTTTCGCGTGACGGTCGCATGGTACTTTCACGCGGCTTCTGGACCAATGATGCCGTGCTTATCAGAGAAGTGAGGTAACGGTCTTAGAGCCAATTCATTTGATTTGACATCTGACATTTGACATTTGGCATTTGACATTGCTTTTGGAAGTTTGCAGTTGTTGCTCCAGGCCAATATTATTATCTGAGCCATAGTTAAGCCTCTCAGATCAATGTCAATGTAAAATGCCAAATGTCAAATGTGAAATGTCAAATGAAACCTTTCCACCACTATAGTTCCCATCACAAACCCTTCAGAGCATTCTTCCATCGTTGCCATGCTTCGTCGCGCGCTCGCTTGTTAGCCTTGTATGAAGTTAGCGTGCTCTCAGTCGCATCCGCGCCTTTCGGTTCAGGCGCATCTCCGGCCCGCATAAAGCCGTGCCCGGCGCCTTCGTAGGTCACCGGCTCATAGGTTTTGCTCAGCTCCTTCATTAGTTCCGTAGTCTTCGGAAGAGTTGCGTTGATCCGCGCATCATTGCCGGCATAAAAGCCGTAAACAGGGGCTTTGATTCTGGCCAACGCCTCCTTCTGCTCGGGAGCTGAACCATAGAAGACGAAGGCCGCTTTCAGGTTTGGATTATTGGTCGCATAACGAAAAGTCTGGCTTCCACCCCAGCAGAAGCCCGTGACAGTGACCTTCCCATTTGCTGCCGGCAGTTGTGCGACGTAATCGGCCGCCGCATTCAGGTCAGCAGTAATCTGGTCCGGCGGCAGATCACGTATGGCCTGACCAAGTGCATTCCGGTCGGTGAAACTGCTGCTGCCACCACCGTTTGGCCCCACACCCGATAGCAGATCCGGAGCAATGGCAATATAGCCGGCAGCAGCGAGCTGATCGGTAAGACTCTGCACCCAATCGGTCATGCCGAAGATCTCGTGAATGACTACCACCGCAGTCGCCTTGTTCTTAGTCTCCGGATACACGAGAAAGGCACTGACTTCGCGATTTCCATGCTTAAGCTTGATCCATTCCTGATGGCGTGGCGATTTTGCTACCTGCTCTTTGGCCCAATCCTGTGTTTCCGGAGTCGTGGCGCTTGAGGCACTCTTCCGGTTGTGTAGGTGAGCTCCCGCATCAACATTCATGTCTTGCGCCGACGAACAACAGACGAATATGAGCAGATTAAGAAGGGACAGGAAAGCAATTACCGAGGTTCTCCTCATTGAAGCCTCCGCACGAAATGCTTGAATTAGAAGACGAGTTTAACAAACTGCGCTGTAGGTGAGGGGGATCCACCCACGTGTCGCTACTTCTTGTTACGAGGATCGTCCGCAGCGTTAACGTAATTAATCTCGAAGGGACCGATGCCGTAGATCTGGATAATGGTCTCCCCTTTCGCCATCGCAAAATGCCTCATGCCCTTGGGCATTAGACCGTATGATCCGGCAGGCATTTCTCGGGCGGCAGTTTGATCAAACTTCTCGCCCAGGCCCAGCATCATGGTTCCCTGAAGAACGAGCACATTCTCATCGGTAGGATGCCAGTGTGGCGCAATCGTGTAACCGTCAGGAAATTTGGCGCGCATTGAGAACGGCAGTCCGGCTTTTGAGGGATCGCCTTGTAATACGGCTATTTCGGCGCCCGCTGGCAAGCCTGGAGGGGCGGGACCCCAGGCAAGTGCATCCGGAGTGACTAATACGTGATTGGCGCTGCCGCCGGCGACCGTTTTATCGGCATGTTTCTTGTCCTGGACATAGGCCCAGGTCGTCACCGACAGGAGGACGAGAGCGACAAGACTCAGAACGAATTTGCTCATAGCTTTTACTCCTTTTACTGAAATTGTATGTGCTGTAATTTCGGTGTGCGGACCTTTTATGACTAATCTGGTCTCAAGTCAATACATGACTAGAGAAAACGTAAACGGCAATGAGAAGCGTTCAGCTGCTCACAGCTTAGAATGCGCGATTATTAACCCCCTATGAAGCTCATTGTACGTGCAGGAGTGATGAACCCCGGATCGTTGATGTAGTGTCGCGGTTCCTTCTTCAATACAACATCTTCAATGTAGGTGATGATTCCGGCTCGTGAAGTGCCGCTGCGAATAACGTCGCGCAACGAGTGTTCGACCGTGGAAAAAAGGCACGTCCGCAGCTGGCCGTCCGCGGTTAATCTGATTCGCGAGCAGGCGCCACAGAAAGGCTCGGTCACGGGTGCGATGATGCCAATTTCACCTGGCGCGCCATCCGCAAAACGAAATCGCGAGGCCGTTTCCGATCCTCGAGCTAGGTTCAACGGAATCAGCGGGAAACGCTCATTGATGCGTTCACGAATCTCACGGCCAGAGACTACCTGCTTCCGATTCCATTCGTGTCCTGAATCAAGGGGCATAAATTCGATGAAGCGCATCCCAACATCGTGCTCACGCGCGAAGGCAGCAAAATCAGCAACTTCATCGTCATTGTGGCCGCGCACAATCACTGCGTTTATCTTGATGGGCCTCAATCCCGCTTCCTTAGCGGCGGTAATTCCCTCCAGCACACGCTCGAGTACGTCTACTCCAGTCATCCGCCGAAACACGTCTCGCTTTAGGCTATCCAGGCTAATGGTAATTCGATCCAGTCCGGCCTCCTGTAAACTTCGAGCGCGGCCAGGTAGAAAGTAGCCGTTAGTAGTCAGGGCCAGATCTTCCAGGCCCCGGGCTTTAAGTTTGGCGAGCTTCTGAATGATTGTTTCAATATCCCGGCGCATCATTGGTTCGCCACCCGTGAGCCGAATCTTCTGAATGCCGAGTTCCACGAAGATATCGCAGGCGTACTCGATCTCCTCGTAGGAAAGCATCTGCTCTTTCGGTGCGATGGGTGGCTCGCCGTGCGGCAGGCAGTAAAAGCAGCGAAAATTACAGCGGTCAGTAAGCGAGACGCGCAAGTCGCGAATCGCTCGGTCATAAGAGTCCTGGAGCAGTTTCTTCATTGCCTTCTATTGACTGTTTAATGATACCTGCTGGGTGAGGCAGACACCAAACCGTCAAAATGCGCGGTAGTAGTGGATAAGGGTGTTGCCAGATTTCATTTGACGAATGCGGCCAAGATTAGAAAGAGTGCGCCCCAGAGAACGTAAAGCACACGGTTGACGGTTTCATTAGCCGCGGCTCCTAACCCTACCATTCTTTGACACTCTGCTGTGACACGTGCAAGCGGTTTGCTTAGCAGGATCACCGCTAGGGCCAAACACACAACGAACACCTTAATCGCCATTTTAGTTATTCAAGTGATTGGGCTGTACGGTCTTACATCACACTCCCAGAGTCTGATTCGTCTGGAACACTGAGGGCGGCAGGCCTTTTTGCGTGCCAGGCAGTTTGATTATACGTTTCAATACAAAGTCAAATAAAAGCGGGTTGCAATTGTAGATTTCCTTCAGGGCAGAACGCTCGTCGGTCGTGATGTAACCGAGTTTTACCAGCGGCCGCGTCCGGATCAAAACGTTGATTGCCGGCAGCGGATAGTCGCTGCCATTGACGATTCGTTCATGCAAGTCTTCGCGGTCAAGGATGGTGTTAAGCGGCTTTCCGACGCGATTGAACTGAGTCATTGCAGAGATCTCACCAAAAACAAGTCCCTCGTAGCGCTTCTCATCCATCAGACGCAGGAAGAGTTCGAAATTGTGTCGCTGCTTCTTTTCCGGATCGTCGAGGTCCGGGTTGAACCCCAGTCCTGCACAATGAGCCACTATCACCTTCACCTCGTGCTCAAGCGGCCGCCGGAGTAACAGCGGATTGCCGAGTTGTTGGTCCTCCTCGGCCTCTACCGCTTTTTCTTCACCGCCATGACTCAGCAAGATCAGATCCAGCTCTTTCATTTTCTGATAGAACGGATCGCATTTTTCATCTGCCGGATCGATGCCCATTGCATTCGGGAGCCACTTTACGACGCGCGCGCCGCGGCTTGCCCAGCGTTCCAGTTCAGCAAGAGCATCAGTGCGGTAGGGGCTGACGGAGATGCTAGCAGTGAACAGATCGGGATACTGTTCGGCCACGGCAAAGACATATTCATTGGGCACGTAGAATTCGGTCTTTGCGAGGTTAACCGACCCGTCGCGATTGTAGTGCTTATCAAACGCCAGCAGTCGATGCTTACCTTGCTGCGGCATGTGCTTGATAAGATTTACTAGTCGCTGGACCAACTGCTCGTCTGCGTTTGTAACATCATCGACACCGGCAGCACTAAGATAGACTCTGAATTTAAGGTGATGGAGGGGATGCGTCCACGTGCGCATCTTCGGATGCACAAATGTGCCGGTCGCACTTGTGCCGAGTCCGGCGATGTGTGTGTGATGATCGATGAGCTTGGCAGAATCGATCTCTTGAAAGGCCAGATCGATCAGCCGGTGGGCTCTATCGCTTAATCGCTCGTCCAGTTGTTCCGGTTGATTCTTGAAGGCCCCGCCAATGGAATCTATGACGCACATGTATCAACGCGGAGTTTACCTGTTCCAGGGTCCGAGGTGGGAGTAAAACGCTCGCACCGGAGTGGTTTAGCGCTGTGTGCTCAGACGACCTATAGAAATCGACCAGCGTGAGTCTGCTAATGTTTTGCCGCGGTGCGCCGCCACGTCCATTCTGCCGAAGCGGGGTTGCCGCCTTGGGTGCCTTCGATCCGGGCATGTAGTGAGGCATCTTCGCTAAGCCAATAGATTATGCGGCTGGGAAAGTCGTGACTTGGGTTCTCAAACACGACGCGCCTGCTCTTTTGCTCGATCATCCGGAACGGGGTTGCTGGTCTTCCCTTCGGACTCGCCCAATAAGTAATTCCTTCTGCAGTCGCTTCTATTCTCAAAAACTCGAAAGAAATTGTTTGACCACGCACAACATCACGATGAACGGCGAGCATCGTGTTTCCCTTTGGTGCGAGCCAGAGTTCCTCCATCTCCATGCCATTCTGCACCCCTGTCCAGTGCCCGGCCATCCACGCAAGTGCTGACAGGTCGTTAGCCGCAGCAGTGCAGATACCATCAATAGAGAATAGGAGAAATAGGATCGTTGCGAGGATTAGAGGCTTTAGCATGCATTTTCCTCCTGAGCAGAAACCAAGCTGTCCGCTCGCGTCTTGTCAAAAGTAAGAGACCAGGTCGTTCACTAAGAGACAGGAAAGCAGTAAGAATCGTTTCATGCAAGTTCGTGTGCTTTTGTGGATCCTACTTGATGGTCAAAACTGAATTAGTGTTCCCGTGGCCGTCATCTTCGGTGGCGGGGTTGGCCGGATCAGCCATCCACTCGCCATCAACAACAAACTTGTAGGTGTACTTGCCCGGCTGCAGGTCAACTCGGACAATCCACTCATTGGCTTCATGAGCCAAAAGCAGCTGCGAGCGCTTCCAATTATTGAAGCTTCCCGCAAGCTCCACAATCTGTGCGTTCGGAAAGCCTTTGAGTCGAAATGTCGTATTGCCTTTCAGACTCGCCGGCGGCAACGTCATTTTGCGTCCCAAAAACATCGGGCCCGCCCCGACAAGCTTCAGCGCCGTTACGTCACCCTTGTCGTCCTTTGTAAACGAGACGACCACATCCTCAAACTCTTCGTCAAAAAACTCAATTTCTGATTTCGGCACAAACTTGTGGCGCTGTCCTCCGAAAATCAGCCATAGACCAGCACCTTCTGGCAAAAGATCAACCATATTTGGGCCCTCGCCATCACCGTCTCGGGCGTAGCGGCCGGCATACCTTTCCAATACCGCAGGCGCTAGTTTGATGGCAGTAGGAATTGGAGTGCCGGTCAGGAGTTTACCAACGCGATCCGCAATCCGGCTGGCAATGGGCGGATCGTAGTTTGACATCACTGCAACTGTATAATCGAGCTCCGGGTACATTTGCAGCTCTGAGTTGATGCCCGGAAACCCGCCACCATGTCCAACACGGCGTTGCCCGTTAACCTTTTCCTCTTGAAACCCATAAGCATATCTAGCACTGCTCGACCCTGGAATCTCCACTTTGCCGGTTAACACCATTTCAGTGTACTTCGCGCTTAGTAGTTTGTGATCTTTCAGCGCAAGGGCGAAACGCAATAGGTCCTCGACTGTGGAGTAGCCTCCCCCCGCAGGCCCGCCTCTGAGCACATGCATGAAGATATTGTTTCTGCGCGCGCCGCTGCCGGGGCGAGTGTACCCGATGGCCAGATTTGGTGTTTCGTGATCCAGCTCGTAGGAATCAGAATTGATCATGCCTGCGGGTTTGTAGATGTGCTCACGTATATAATCAAAATAGTTTTCACCGGAAACCTTTTCCACTATTGCGCCAAGCAGCATGAAGCCTGAATTGCTGTAACTCCAGCGTGTGCCTGGCTCGAATTCCAGAGGCTCATCAACGAACAAAGGAAAGTAATCGCGCACCTCTCTGAATTTAGCGCGCGACGAGTTCTGGAACTTATCATTGAAATAACTACCCATGCCCGAAGTATGGGTCAGTAGTTGATGTATGGTCACCTTCTCAGCCACCTGCTTGTTTGGATAATCTGGAAGATGCTTGCCGACAGTATCGTCAAATGACAGCTTCGCTTGCTCAGCAAGCTGAGCGACGGCGACGGCAGTGAACATTTTGTTCATTGAGCCAAGATTGAACTTCGTGTCGATGCGATTTGGAACGTTGTAGCCCTTACTCGCCTGACCATAAGCCTTTTTAACTATTGGCGTTGCGCCGTTGGCTACCAAGACTGTCCCAGAGAATTTGTCGTCCTTCACGAGTTCTTCGAGGAAGGACTCAAGCTCTCGCACCAGTTGCGTATTGGTGATTCGTTTGGGTGTCACTTTAGCCTGTGCCGTGGCAGTTTGGCTGGTTACTACAAGAGCTGAGCACAGAATCAGGATGATGACTGCTGTTCTGGTTGGTTTCATTTTGGATGTCCTCAGATTTGCCGGATACGGGCTGAGTTCTAGTCTTTGCGTCTTGCGAAGCGCCGAACCGGTTTAAGCTGCCCTGCTGACTTTTCCATCAAGACTGAGCGAAAAACGCGAAGAGTGCGAAAAATGCGCTAGTCGCACAGCGCTAGAAGGTTCAGGCTTAGAGCTCAAGTACGCTCCGCAACGCTGGTGCCCCCTCGCATAACAATAAGGTTCAGAGAAAATGTCTGCAGGATCTTCCCAGCTACAACCTGCCGGCCACGAGACCCATAATCTCGTTACCGGTCACACTGACGATTCCCAAGTCATTGAATCGCCCGAGATCGCTGCACGTCAGGCTGAATCCGACAAGCTGCTGGTCGCGCTCGATAGTAAGAATCTTGAAGAACAAGCGCAGGCTCGTCAACTGTTTTTCAAACACGGCCACTTCGATGACGTGAGGCGTACTCTAAGAACAGCGGAATCTTCCGTCCAACGAGCTGCCGCCGCTCGTTCGTTGGGAATCGTTGGCAGCCGCCAGGCAACTGCGCATCTGATTGCCGCTCTTTTTGATACGGCTGTGGATGTTCGTCGTGCAGCTGCAGAGGCACTCTCGCGGATAGGCGATCCCGCAGTCGCTCCCGCACCACTCCGTGCACTGGCAATACTGGACGACTTGGAGCTCACGCTGGACACGGCAGGCAGCCAGGCTAGTTTCAGGCTTCAGCACACGGACTGGCAATGGATGTTGATTACGGCACATACAGTTGGGGCAGTGGCCTTTGCGATCAGCGGTGCGCTCGCTATTCAGTTTCTTGTTCTTCCGTTCTGGTTTGGAGGTCTGTTGGGCCTTACCTTTTATCTGTCGACGTGCCTACTCGATCAATCAGGGAGTGGGGTACTGGCCTTTCTTAGAAAATTGTTTAAGCAATCACCTCTTTGAGTGAATAGAAATAACTGCGCGGTACAACGTGGTCAATCTCTGTGGATCTCCGTCCAAATCGTCTACGTCCACAGCGCCTCCATTCTGAAGCTCGCGACTGTAGAAACGGTCATCTGTAATTAGGGATGTTAAGTCCTAAAATGATGTTTCGCCTTCCAATCCACGCGCCGTCACTTCTGCGGGTAGGGTGGACGATGCCGGAGCCGCCACGATTCTCAAGCTTGACTCGTTCGGCGTTAGTTAGCAGCGGGTCATCATCAAACACATATTCATCGATGTAATACTCGTTCTTGTCAGGCTCTTTGATGATCGGATGAATATGCGCTGGAATGTTTGCGTTAGGATATGGCGCCGGCTTAATAGTGGTAAACTTGTATTCGCCGTTTAGGTTGGTCTTGACCCACCCGCGCAGGTGCCCGTGCCTGCGCGCTAATCCAGTCATGTTTGAGGCGGGGGAGTAATAGCCCTGCGCGTCGGTATGATAGACGTAGAGAATCACACCAGGCGCCGGCGTCTGGCCACCTAATTTATAGACGGCGCCGCTGATTTCCATTCTCTCGCCGGGCTCGGCAGCAGATGCTATAGCTGTATCCCAACTCAACTCTTGCGGCATATTTTCATAGATGCCCTCGCAACCGTCACAACCACCTCCAACGATGGTTGTGGCTGCACGCCGGTTCGATTGTGCATGACAAGAGCTACTTGTAGTTATCAAGGGCAGTGTTGCGGCGAACATGAACACGCCCTTTAAAAACTGCCTGCGATTTTCAATCCGGGTATCCCCATCAGCTGACTCTTCGAATACCCAGCGGAACCTCAACACAGCGCCGTCTGCAAGAATCTCTATGATAGCGCTCTCGCCGTCCTGCACGTCGATCAATCTCCATTCAGTCATAGCATCAGAGGCTCGGAGCCTGGTGATACCCCTACTGGCAGCGATAAACAGGCCGTCAAGTTCGACTGACTCGACCGCCGGTCTACCTTAGCCCAGTTATCAACATTGGCCCAGAAATTCCAGGGCAGACTCTCTACTGACAGGACATTCAATAGAGTGCTCGAATCTGTAGATCATTCGTTTTAAAAACCACATATTAACCACCGCTGGGGACAGACAACGCGCAATGTATCACACGTCCGTACCAAAGAGCGGTGTCGCTAAATTGGGCGTGATCGGAGCACTGGCTCTATGTGGCACGCGTTGTCCGGGTGTATATTGCCGCTGTCTTACCCGCGTTAAGGTTGACAAGAACCTGTTTAGCAGACCTTGGCGATCCTTAAATGGATACTCTCCTTGTACTTCTTTTCCTCCTCGTCTTAATCACGCTTCTTGGGCACGGAATTTGGCTTGTTGTTCGTGCAGTCTTTCGCTGGTTGGCTGGCCCTTCCCCTGCGAAGAAACAACCTCAGACGTTTGGTATCTCACGCTGCCCAAACTGCAATTACACGTTCGAGCCTGATGCCGACTTTTGCGGTCAATGCGGATTTCGCAAGCCGTCTGGCATTGTGGTTGAGTTGCTCAAGGATCTTGCGGCAACCGAAAGGCAGCTAGAGCGTTTTCACCGTTCAGGCGCAATTGACGACCAGGAGCATGAAAAACTCAGCGAAAGAATCCAGTTGGAAAAGGCGCGCTTGGGCGGGCGCAAAGCCCAGCCGGTTGCCGAAGCCCGATCACAGCCGCCTTCCATTACAGAATCCGTTTTCGACGAGACGGCTTTTCCAAGTGCGCCTCCATCCGCCGTCAATGTTACCCCTGCTCCTATCGAGAGTACCGCAGTATTTGAGCCTGAACAGCCAACCGTAGCAAGCGAAGAAGAAACGTATGCTCCGGCGGTACGATCGGAGCCCAGACGGCCACCGCCAGAACCAATCGCGCCGCCTCGGCCGCGCAAGCCGTTTTCCGAAGTGCTCGCTTCTTTCATGGAGCAGAGCAACATCCGTTGGGGCGAGATTGTGGGTGGCCTGCTGATCATCGGCTGTTCGACAGCTTTGGTCATCAGCCTCTGGGCGCAGATCTCGCGCATCCCTGTGCTCAAGTTCCTGATCTTCACGACAGTGACAGCAGCATTGTTTGGCGTGGGTCTCTATACGCAGCATCGCTGGAAACTTCCAACAACGAGTCACGGCATACTAACCATAGCGACGTTGCTTGTGCCGCTGAACTTTCTCGCCATCGCCGCTGTATCGGCCAGCACCATCCCGCCGGGCATGCTGGTGATCGGCAGCGAGCTCATCGCCCCGGCACTGTTCCTTTGCCTCGTCTATTTTGCCGGGCGAGTCTTGACGTCAAAGTGGCCGCACCTGCTAGCTGCGGGTGTTCTCGGTTCTTCGGTCGGCCAACTGCTGATTCGCCATTTCGCTTCGCCCGATAATTCACCCGAATTGCTACTGTTGCTCGGTGCGTTCCCCGTCATCTGTTATGCGGCAACGACGGCGTGGATGTTACGCATTGCTCTCAGCGACGAGGAGATCGACGAAAGCGAAACCAATGCTATCTTTGCCACACTCGGAGCAACTACTTTCGCAACACTCCTGCCTTTTGGTCTATTGCTCTACAAGAGTGGACCGGTGTCGATGTCGATGATGTACCTTGCGCCGCTGGTTACTCTCGGTGGCGTGCCAATGCTCGCAAGTGGCACCCTCCTCTGGCGACGCGCGACCAAAAGAGAGTTGGGACCACATCGCACTGCAGGCACAAGCATCGCAATTGCTGGCACGATGATGGTCCTGGCAGGCATGATTCTGGCTTGGCCTAATCCTGCGAGCGTCGTACCCGCGGCGCTTCTGAACTTCGTGATCTTTACGGCACTCGCAATCCTGCTCAATATCTCAGTTGCGCACATTATCGCGGCAATCTGTCTGACATTGGCCTGGGTGATTCTGTTTCATGTGCTTGCCGGTCACACGCCCTGGCAGAACCTGCGTGTGGTGTCGTTACTGGATGTCACGCAAACAATCAGCACCGGTCAGGCGTTGGCCGTGCTCTTTGTTCTTTTTCTGGCGGTCTCCGAATGGTGGACAAGGAGAAAGCGAGAAGCGGATGGAACCTCATATCTGATAGTCGCATGCATGATCGCGGTGATCAGTTCACCGTACTTCATTGAATCTGGCGTCAATGAAGTTGGCGATCCACATGCCGTCCGGGCTTTCTACGCGCTGTACGCCATTGGAGCGTTCTGGATCGCCTGGCGTAGAAATTTACCCGCCTTTTGTTGGGTTGGTTCGGTCTTGCTGCTCGCTTCGCTGGCCCAGGCACTCGGACCGTGGCTTGATGCGCCATTTCCCTGGCAAGCAGCGTTGCTGATGCACGCCACCATTAGCGCTATTGCAGCAATTAGCTTGTCATTGACAGAAGAATCACCAAGGGCCCTCTTCTCGCCATTAAATCGATCAGCGCTGATCACGTCATTTGTTGCTGTTGTTTGTCTGGCGCAGGCGGCGGGATGGGAACCGGCGGCGATGCAGTCTCGACGCGTCTTTTGGCTGGCCATGATCTGGCTGGCGTTGTTGTGGCTCAACCGCAAGCGTGCGCTTCTTATCTCATTCAAAGTTGCGTTAACCCTCGCGCTGGTGCTCGCGATAAAGGCGCTTCTGCAGCATTACGACTGGTATACAGCGTTTCCTTATGGTTCGCTGCACCCATGGAGTTTGCAGCTTCAGGGCAGCGCACTTGTCCTACTGAGCATTGGCTGGGTAACCCTACGGCTGTACGTGAAACACATCACCGGGCCTCCTGAACTAACTGAGCACACCGCACAGCGGCAGGTTCCGCGCTGGCTTGCCGACGCGTCGAGACTGCTAGAGGAGCCAAACACCTTTTTTGGACGGCCAGTGCTGTGGGCCGTTCTTGGTGGTTTTGTAGTGCTGGCAATTTATGGCGCGCTATCAGGTGTCAGGCAGGAACTCACGCCCGGCGGATTAGAGGCGCCCACCTGGAACATTGGCGGCTTTCAGCATCAGTATGCATACGGCGCCGGTTCGTGGATCCTTCTGGCGCTGCTGGTAATCGCTTTCCTGGCAAACCTGTGGGAAGGACGCCGGCGTGTTTATCTACTTGGCGCGTTTGCTGCCGCTACGATGGTCAGCCCACTGCTGGCTGGAGCATGGGAGGCCCAGATTGCTATGGCGTCGGCTTGGCGGTATCTGGCTGCTATGGTCTTGATCCTTGGGTTAGTTGCTGTGTGGTTTAGGGATGAGATCTGGGCCGGCATCAGCGCCTTTGGATGGCCCGCGCTCGACAACGAGGTAGGGGAGCTTGCTCGAGACTTGCGAGTGTTGCTACTGGGTTCCACGCTCACTCCGCTACTCGCCTTGACCATTTATCCCTTGCTGCGGGCAATCTATTACAGGCCCGTCCATGGTCCTGCATCCGGCTTCTTTGCCTCGCTGGACGATGGTCTATCCTACAGTGTTCCTCTAGTTGTTTCGGGTCTTGTCCTAATCGGTCTTGCCGTACGAGACCAACTCGTACCCTACGTATTCTCTGCGGGCCTCTTATTCAACTTGACGATAAGCACTGTCTATCTGTTTGCGGTAGTGGCTGTGCGCGGTGACATGAACCGGGTTGTCCTGGCCCAGATGATTCAGCTCAACACAATTGTGTCTGTCCTGTACGCGATTCTGTGGCTGAGCGCGCGTGTGCGTTGGGAACAAGCGCTAACCATCCGTGCGGCTGTCCTGGCTCAGAAGTTGTTTAAGATTCAACTGGGAATCGCAATAGCGGGCATCGTCGCCGTGCTAATACCAGTAGCAATTCATTTGATAATCACTCCTCGATGGACTGGCGCCGGGACAGCGGCGGCGGATGGGCTCTATGGTTGGGTGGCTTTCTTTCTCACTGCGTTCGCGGCATTTTCGTTTAGCAGAGCATACCCCAAACGGCTGGGCCCCGGCAGCTTGTGCGCATTGTTGGTTGCAATCAGTTGTCTATTGGCTTTCTCGGCTTCGCGCTCGGCTCCACAAGATTGGCGAGCATTTAACGTCTTGATGTTTGCACTTGCCGCAGCTGCCTGGTTGATGTGTCTGGCGCGCGCTCTTCCGTCTTTTGTTAACGAGCACAGCCAAAGCTTTCTCAAGCGCATTGCTCCATCGGGTTTCACTGAAGAGTGGACGTGGAATACTGTTTTATTCACAACGGCTCTTGGTTTTGGGACCGTCCTCCTCGCGCTGCGTGCGGGCTTTGACGATGCCGGCAGTGCCTGGTGGTCCATTACGGCGCTCTTGGCGATGAGCGCGCTCGCAGGCGTGTTGAATTGGCAAAGCTTGCAGCGCCCCTATCTTTATGCGGCCGGAGTTCTTGTCAGTGTCGCCACGGTCATCTGGCTGGTTAGTTTTCCTGCTCGGCCTTTTAGGGGAATCAGATTCGTCGAAGTAAATGTCATCACACTATGTAGCTCCAGCCTGATCTGGTTATGGCTGGAGTTGCGCGCTCGGCGCGTCAGTCAACCGAAAGACACATCGAGCAACGCGTTGTCTTTCCACAACGTGGCAGCTCTGTTGTCATTAACATCGATGGGCTTGATTGCCTGGATCCTCCTATTCGATCAGGCGACCGGCGCTTATGTGCCGCCTCATTCTGCGGCGCTGAATTGGTTCGCCTTTGCTTCATTGGCTGTATTGATGTTCGCGTGTTTGTGGGACAAGGACGCCAGTTATGCGCTGGCCGGACTCTACCTGCTGGGCTTGCTGGCCGCCGCGTTGGCGTTGGAGCAGCTCCGTTTGTTGCCGCGCTATCTCGGTTGGGCGGCAATGATCGTGATGGCCACATACACGGTCATTACGGGCCTGGTTTGGCGTCAGCGGGAAAGACTAATCGCATGGGCAAGTAACTTGAAGATCCCGGCGCGCCTTGAAACTGAAGTCACTGAATTGAAGTGGCTCCAGGTGTTCAATGCATTTCTCATCTTTTTTGTTGTCTGGCTCGGGTACTGGATCAACCTACGATTTTATGAGTTAGCCCTGAGAATCACTGGGGCGCTTGCCATCACGATGCAGGCATTCACATTGGTACTAGTGGGCGGCACCGTCCGGCGCGCGAACTGGCAGAGGGCTGCCTTTGCGGTGTTTACGCTGGGCGTCGTGGCGTTCGGTTGGGCCTGGCTAACGCCGGGCATTACCGGTACGTGGCTAAACCGCGCCGTGATCCTAATGGTTGAGATGTTTGCCATTGTGGCGTTGTTTGGTCTCGAGCTTGATAAAGCATTAAGGAGCGAGCCCGAATGGACCAGGTCGATACGCGATTGTGTCCCGTGGCTGACTGCCGCTGGAATCATCTCACTCATCTTCGTTCTATCGATCGAAGTTTATTACCAGATCCAATTTGGTGCGGTGCGCATCAAACCGCTCGCGCTGCTCACAATTGGCGTCACGTTGATTGCCGCGACCATTAGCTGTGTTCTTTTTGCGCTATCGCCAAAGCATGATCCACTCAATCTTTCTGAGGAGCACAGGCGGCAATACGTCTATGCAGCCGAGGCCATGCTGGCGCTGCTCTTCATGCATGTCCGTCTGACAATGCCCTGGCTCTTTACAGGGTTCTTTGAGCGTTACTGGCCGCTGGTCGTTGTCGCAGTCGCCTATCTCGGCGTGGCAGCAAGCGAGTTGCTGCGCCGACGCAATGTTATGGTCTTGGCTCATCCGATTGAGCGCACTGGAGTATTTCTGCCGCTATTGCCTGTCCTCGGCTTCTGGCGGCTAAACTCAGAGGTTGATTACTCTGTCCTGCTATTCATTGTTGGTGGCTTATACGGCTTACTTTCGATCCTGCGCCGCTCTTTTTTGTGGGGAATGTTAGCGGCGCTGGCTGGAAATGGCGGCTTCTGGTATGTGTGGTACCGCACCGAACAATATGGGTTCCTCGAGCATCCTCAATTGTGGTTAATCCCTGCGGCCTGTTCTGTCCTGATTGCGGCCTACCTGAATCGTGATGATTTTTCTGATGAACAGATGATTGGCATTCGTTATCTCGCGCTGATGACGATCTACGTCTCTTCCACTGCTGACATCTTCATCAACGGTGTGGCCAACTCGCCGTGGCTGCCGATGATCCTGGCGGCGCTTTCAGTCGCTGGGGTGCTCTGCGGCATCATGTTTCGCATCCGAGCATTTCTCATACTTGGCTGTGTTTTTCTGCTGCTCGCAATCACGACGATGATCTACTACGCCTCCGCCAACCTCGGCTGGACCTGGTTATGGTACGTTGCCGGCATAATCACAGGTGCGATGATCATCTTCACCTTCGCTGTCTTCGAGAAGAAAAAGGAGGAGATGTTACGGCTGGTTGAAGGTCTCAAAGAATGGCAGCAGTGATCCACAGATTACTCAGATTGATGTGATTTCGTGTGTATTCGTATACTTGCTTGCACCAGCGTAGCACAACAACTCATTCAACAGGAGTCGCGATTAGACTGGTAATTAGTGCAACCCAAAATTAGTGGAGTTTGAGATGAAGAGCTGGCAAAACATCAATGTGCGAATTGTGCTTATCCTGCTATTCAGCTCGGTAGTATCAAGAGCTCAACAACCTGCCGCGCTTCCTTCCGGCGCTTTAAAGTTTGGCGCGTTCATCGCCAGGTTTGACCCGGGTGGAACTTTCACACTTCAAGGTAAGGGCTGGCCGGCACTCAGCGGCAAGTGGACTACCAACTCCACCGTGATTGAGTTAACAATGTCAGGTGGTCCAGGCGGTTGCGACGGAACCGGGCGCTATGAGTATCGCGTCGAGGGGAAGAGGGGCAATATTGGCGATCGCGTCAGCTTCAAACTGATTGCAGATGATTGTGTGCCGCGCCGGATGATTGTTGACGGCAGCGTATGGGCGCCCGCCGACGAAGCCAGGACCATCTCCGCTCGACAAATCACGTTAACATCTGGAGCGCGCCTATCATCGGCGCGTGCGCTGAAGAACATAAACGGGAACTGGCCTTCGTTTCGCGGGCCACAGGCTTCGGGCATCGCGGAGAAGCAGAATCTACCCGATCGCTGGGACGCAAAGAGCGGCGAAAACATTCTATGGCGAACCCCGATTCCAGGGCTCGCGCATTCGAGCCCGGTCGTTTGGGGCAATAGGATCTTTGTCACCAGCGCCGTCAGCAGCGATCCGAAAGCGACTTTCCGTCCCGGTCTCTATGGCGACGGAGACGCCTCCAAAGATCGCTCGCTTCATCGTTGGACGATTTATGCGGTTGACAAACGAACGGGGAAAATTAGGTGGGAGCGCGTGGCGCATCAGGGCCAACCGGTCGACAAGCGCCACATCAAGTCGACGTATGCCAATTCAAGTCCGGCCACTGACGGCCGCATCGTGGTTGCGTGGTTTGGATCGGAAGGCGTTTACGCTTACGACGTCAACGGGCGATTTCTTTGGAAGGTTAATCTGGGCCGGCTCGATCTCGGCGCCTATGACATTCCGACGTACGAATGGGGGCCAGCGAGTTCGCCAATCATTTGGAACGGCCTGGTGATCCTGCAATGCGATACGCAAACCGATTCATTCCTCCTGGCTCTCGACGCCGTCACGGGAAAAACCGTTTGGAAAACCGATCGGGATGAACTCCCATCCTGGGGAACTCCAACGATCGCAAACACCGCAATGGGCCCCGTCCTGGTAGCCAACGCTTCAAACTTCATTCGCGCCTACGACCCGAGCACGGGAAAGGAATTGTGGCGTCTAGGCGGCAGCTCCAAGATTACCGCACCGACTCCGATCTTTGGCGAAGGCTTGTTTGTCGTCGCCAGTGGTCGCGGACCCGAGCGTCCAATTTTTGTCGTGCGCCCTAACGCGTGCGGCGACCTTACCCTGTCTGATGGCAAAACGGCCAGTGACTCGATCGTTTGGAGTCGAACCGGTCGCGGGCCTTACATGCCGACGCCGCTTATTTACAACAGCGTTCTCTACGTGCTTGCGAATAACGGCCTCTTTGACGCTTACGATTTAGAGACAGGTAACGAA
>Ga0209431_10000951_pt1 | contig 24210 bp, 20 predicted proteins | sample RifCSP13_3_FD_184021 | JGI IMG/M metagenome (GOLD analysis project Ga0209431, IMG submission 184021) | Soil microbial communities from Rifle, Colorado - Rifle CSP2_sed 13_3 (SPAdes) (version 2) | ecosystem: Environmental > Terrestrial > Deep subsurface > Rock core/Sediment | place: Rifle...
GCGCCTGTGCCAACTTCGGACCGTTGTACAGGTAGTTCATGCGATTTTTAACGCAAAGAATTTGATGAATAGCAAGGAACGTTGCTTAGCGACCATCCAGGGAGATCCTGTGGACCGGGTGCCGGTGTTTCCGCTGCTGATGTCCTTCTCGGCGGACAGGGTGGGAGTCTCTTATCGGCAGTTCGCCGCGGACGGTCATTCCATGGCTGAGGCACAGCTCAAGGTTCGCCAGACCTTTGGAGTCGACGCCATCACTGCCTGCAGCGATGCCTTTCGCATTTCGGCCGATCTGGACGGCGAGATGATCTATCCAGAAGACAGGCCTCCTTACCTGGCAAAACCACTGGTACGTTCCGAGCACGACCTGAGAAACCTTAAAAGGCCGCTTAGGTTCCGTCCAGAATGCCGCATGGCAGACCGCACCCTGGCCGTGCGCGAGATGGTGCAGGCCGCCGGCGACGAGTGCCTGGTGTTGGGTTGGGTGGATATGCCCTTCGCCGAGGCGTGTTCCGTGTGTGGCGTCTCCGAGTTCCTGGTGATGCTGGTCGACCAACCCAGGCTCGCTCACCAATTGCTGGACTTCCTGACGGAGATTGTGATCGATTTTTGCTTTATGCAGGTAGCAGCTGGCGCGCCGGTGATCGGAGCTGGCGACGCAGCTGCCTCTTTGATCTCAGCCAGGATGTACCGCGAGTTCGCTCTGCCCTACGAACAACGCGTGTGTGCGGCCGTCCATCAGGCCGGCGCCCTGATCAAACTGCACATCTGCGGTAAAACCGCCCACCTCCTGACCGATATGGTCTTTTCTGGAGCCGATCTGTTCAACGTGGACCACCTGGTGGAATTCTCCGCAGCCCGGGAAGTATATGCCAGGGCCGGCAAGTGCTTCAAAGGCAACCTCGACCCTGTGGCGGATATGCTCCAGGCCAGCCCCCAAACCTGCGCCGCGCGGGCGATGGAGTGCCTGCGAGTGGCCCAGGGGGCGCGCTATATGCTCAGCCCAGGCTGTGAGGTGCCAGCGGCTGTGACAGACGCAGTATTTCAGGCATTATGTGAAGCGCCCAAGCATAATGCGGTGAAAGTACAATAAAGGTAACTTAGTTTTGCAAGCGGAGTGATGATTTATCCATGCCAAGAAATCTCTGGAATGAAGAAGAAGCACAAAAACGACCCGAGCTGGATGGCTTGGTATATCGCAGCAACCTACTGGGGCGCGACCGCCGCGTGGTCAATGTCTATGGCGGCAACACCAGCGCCAAAATAATGGAGACCGACCATTTGGGTCGCCCGGTGGAGGTGTTATGGGTCAAAGGCTCCGGCAGCGATGTGGCCGACATCACTGAGCAGGGCTTCGCCGGGCTGCGCCTGGCTGAGATCACTCCATTGATCGCCCGCCAAGCGATGAGCGACGAAGAGATGGTGGCCTATCTCTCCCATTGCACACACGCCCTCAACCGGCCCCGCCAGTCGATCGAGACCCTGCTGCACGCTTTCGTCCCCGCCAGGCACGTCGATCATACTCACCCCGACGCGGTGATCAGCCTGGCGTGCTCTTCTACTGGCCAGGAGCTGTGCCAGGAGCTATGGGCAGAACGAGCCGTATGGATCGACTACACCCGCCCGGGATTCACGCTGAGCAAATGGATCGCCCAGGGGATACAGGCTAACCCGAAAGCTGAACTGGTCGTGATGGGCAAGCACGGCCTGCTCAGTTGGGGGGAAACCAGCCAGGAATGTTATCAGCGGTCCATCCGGGTGATCCAGGAAGCGGAGGACTTCATCGCCAACCGCCGCCAGGGGCGGGTGATCTTTCCGGGGAACAGTGTGCCTGCTTTGGTCGCTGAGCAACGCCGCCAGGTGTTGGCCAGGGTCTTGCCGGAACTGCGCGGCGCAGTCAGTAAAGAACGCCCAGCCATCTTGCAGGTGGACGATAGCCCGGAAGTGCTTGCATTTACGGGAAGCGCAGGCGCAGACAATCTCTCCCAGGTGGGGGCGGCTTGCCCAGACCACCTGGTGCACACCAAGCGCCAGCCCTTGTTCGTGGACTGGCGACCCGAAGAAGGCGAAGAAGCACTCCCCGCCGGGCTGGCGGCTGGTGTCGAAAGTTTCGTTGCCGCTTACGCCGCCTACTTCGCAGCCTGCAGCCGCGCCGGGGATAAGATCGGCGATCCCTATCCCAGGGTGATCCTGATCCCGGGCATTGGCCTGGTCACGACCGGTGCCGATGCCCAGGCCGCCGATGTCAGCCGCCAGCTCTACCAGCGCGCCATCCAGGTCATGGAGGGCAGCCAGTCCTTAGGCCAGTTTGTCAGCCTCGATCCCCAGGAGGCCTACGACGTCGAGTACTGGCCGCTGGAGCTGTACAAATTAACCGTAAAACCCCCGCCCCGCGAGCTGGCCGGGCGAGTGGCGGTGGTGACCGGCGGGGCGAGCGGGATCGGCCGCGCCACCGCCCACCGGTTGGCACAAGACGGCGCTCACGTCGCCATCTTCGACCTCAACCTGGAAGGGGCGCAAGCCGTCGCTGAAGAGATTGATAAAGCCCAGGGTTTTCGCCGTGGGATGGCTGTACATTGTGACGTGACTGACGAGGCTGCGGTGGTCGCAGCGTTCAAACAGGTGGTGCTGGCTTACGGTGGTGTCGATATCGTGGTGAGCAACGCGGGGATCGCCATCAGCGCGCCGATCGAGGAGGTGCGCCTGGCCGATTGGGATCGCACGCTGGACATCCTGGCGAAAGGCTATTTCCTGGTCAGCCGGGAGGCCTTCCGGATCTGGATCCGGCAGAGGATGGGTGGAAGCCTGGTTTACGTTGCCAGCAAAAACAGCGTAGTGGCGGCTAAGAACGCCTCGGTTTACGGAGCAGCCAAAGCTGCCGAGCTGCAAATGGCGCGCTGCCTGGCCGAGGAGGGCGGAGCCTACGGCATCCGGGTCAACGTAGTCATGCCCGATGCCGTCATCCAGGGGAGCAGCATTTGGAATCAGGGTTGGCGCCAGGCCAGGGCGGCTGGTTATGGGATTAAGCCTGAAGAGCTGGAAGAATATTACCGGCAGCGCACCACGCTCAAAGTCAACGTATATCCCGAGAACATCGCCGAGGCGATCAGCTTCCTGGCTGGCCCGCGCGCCAGTCGCACGACGGGTGGCGTGCTCACTGTGGATGGCGGCGTCATGGCCGCCTACATGAGATAGGCGCATCAGATGAGTGAGCATGACTTCATACTGGGCGAACTGATCGGCTTGTCGCGGGAACTGGGCCGCGAGGAGCGGCAGCTCGTCATCCTGGGCGAAGGCAACACCAGCGCCGATTGCGGCGACGGCACTTTCTGGATCAAGGCTTCCGGCAGCCAGCTGGGCAAAATTGATGCAAGCGGTTTCAGCCGGGTACGGTTCGCCTCCGTTCTGGAATTGTTGGCCGCCGGCCCGCTGCGCGATACCCAGGTCGCCGAGGGATTGCACCGCGCCCTGGCGGATGGTTCCCACCGCCAACCCTCGGTAGAGACCTTTTTACACGCCCTGTGCCTGACCGATGGCGGCGCCAAATGGGTGGCGCATACGCACCCGGTCGCCGTCAACCAGTTTCTGTGCAGCCAGCTCGGCGTCGAGCCGTTCCTGCGCCATATTTATCCGGACGCGATCGTCCTGTGCGGTAAAGTACCAGCAGTCATCCCCTATATCGACCCGGGGCATGCCCTGGCCGAGGCAGCCCGGGATACCCTGAGGGATTACCAGGAGCTGCATGGTTATCCACCTAAGCTGCTTTTGATGGTCAACCACGGGATGGTAGCCCTGGGCCAGACTGCTCAGGAGGTATTCAACATCTCTTTGATGGCTGATAAATGGGCCAGGGTCTTGTTGGGCTCTTATGCCTTGGGAGGGCCGCGTTATATGTCCGAAAACGAAGTCGATCGCATCGACCACCGTCTGGACGAGCACTACCGGCGAAGCCAGTTGAGTAAATGATGACCAAAATGGCTAACTTCCTGGCGATCGACCTGGGCGCTTCCAGTGGTCGAGTTCTGCTCGGCCAATGGGACGGCAGTTGCTTTCGACTGCAGGAAATGCACCGCTTCACCAACGGGCCGGTGAACATCCTGGGTCACCTGCACTGGGACGTACTGCAATTGTGGACAGAGATCAAAGCCGGCCTGGCTCGCTACAGCGCCCAATTTGACCAGCCAGTAGCTGGCATCGGCGTCGACACCTGGGGCGTGGATTTCGCCTTGCTCGACCGGGCAGGTCACCTGATCGGCAACCCCCATCATTACCGGGACAGCCGCACCGACGGTATGCCCGAGCTGGCTGTCACGAAGGTACCCCGCGACCAGATTTACCAGCAAACTGGAATCCAGTTCATGCAGCTCAACACCCTCTTCCAGCTGTTCAGTATGGTCCAGGCAAACGACCCACAGCTGGAATGGGCGGATAAGTTATTGATGATGCCAGACCTTTTCCATTACTGGCTGACCGGCCAGATGGCGGTCGAATACACCATCGCCACCACCAGCCAGATGCTGGATGCCCGTAAAAGGATCTGGGCGACAGGCCTCTTAAGCCGGTTAAATATCCCGACACAATTCCTGCCAGCCATCGTTCCCCCCGGCACTGTGCTGGGTGAGCTGCGCCCGGATGTCAGCCGCGAAGCCGGCCTGGGCGGATCCACCTCGGTCATCGCCCCCGGCAGCCACGACACAGCCAGCGCAGTGGGCGCCATCTCGGACCTGGACGTGCACAGCGCCTACATCAGCAGCGGCACCTGGAGCTTGATGGGGGTTGAGATCCCTGAACCGATCATTAACCCCCAAGCCCTGGAGCTCAACTTCACCAACGAAGGAGGCGTCGGCGGGGCGATCTGTTTCCTGAAGAACATCCCTGGCTTGTGGCTGCTGCAAGAGTGCCGCCGCCAGTGGCAGTCGGAAGGCCAGGCGTACACCTGGGACGGGCTGTTAGCCCTGGCCGAAAAGGCCGAACCATTCCGCAGCCTGGTCGACCCCGATGCGCATGAATTCCTCAGCCCCGGGGATATGCCGAATAAGATCCACGCCTACTGCCGGCGCACGGGCCAGCCCGAGCCGTTGGGCGTGGGCGAAATCGCGCGCGCCTGCCTGGAAAGCCTGGCATTAAAGTCGCGCCAGTTGCTGGCAGACCTGGAAATGTTAACCGGACGCAGACTGGAGACCATCCGGGTTGTGGGTGGCGGGAGCCAGAACCGCCTGTTGTGCCAGTTCACTGCCGATGCCTGCCAGCGGCCAGTCGTCGCCGGGCCGGTCGAGGCGACTGCCCTGGGCAACCTTATGCTGCAAGTGATCGCCAGCGGGCATCTGTCCGACATCCGCCAGGGCCGCCAGGCTATAGCCGCTTCCATCGAACGGCGAACCTATGACCCCCACCCCAGTCCCGCCTGGGATGAAGCATTTGCACGATTCGAGGAACTGGTATCCAAATAAGTATAGGAACTGATAAAAAACTGCTAGCACTTTGATGACCACACAAAATTGTTAATCTTGACTATATGACCACCAAACTATCAGTCTATTCGACTAATAAGAGAGAGAATAAATATGGATGGATGGCATGCAAGAATATTAAGGGTAGACCTCAGCCAGGGCACGTGCCAGGTTGAGCAGATCGACCGCCAGATATTGTCCCAATTCCTGGGGGGACGAGGGTTGGGCGCTTACCTGCTGTACACCGAAGTTCCCCCGCAGGTAGACCCATTAGGCCCTGACAACCTGCTGGCTTTTTGCACCGGCCCGATGACGGGAGTTCAAGTGCCCACCGGCGGCCGTTCCAGCCTGAGCACGCTCTCTCCCCTGACCGGCACGGTAATGGATTCGAACAGCGGCTCCCAGTTCGGGGTGCGCCTGAAATGGGCCGGTTACGACGCCCTGGTCATCCGCGGCGTCGCCGAACGACCAGTCTGGCTGGAAGTCGACGAGCAGGGGGGGACGCTTCACACGGCAGACGACCTGTGGGGGCTGGAGATCCCGCAGACCATCGCCAAACTGCACGATAAGGGGGCATCGGCTGTCTGCATCGGTCCGGCGGGTGAAAACCTGGTCTTATTCTCGGCGATCATGAACGACGAAGGCAAAGCCTACGGCCGCGGGGGTGTCGGCGCGGTGATGGGGTCGAAGAACCTGAAAGCAATCCGGGCGCGCGGACAACACCGGCCAGGCGTCGCCGAAAAAGAGGCCCTGGACTTCGTCGAATACGAAGCACGCAAGATGATCTCCGCTTCACCGCGCACCTCGCAAGGCTTACCCGAATTCGGCACCTCAGTGCTGGTCAATCTGATGAACTGGTATGGGGTGCTGCCCACGCGCAATTTCCAGCAGGGCGAGTTCGAGCAGGCGGAGGCGATCTCCGGCGAACGCCTGCGGGAAGAGTTCCTCACCAAGCGCAGCGCCTGCTGGAGCTGCCCGATCGGCTGCAAGCGCGAAACGCATACCGCCACCGAAAAAGGTGAAGGCCCCGAATATGAGACGATCTTCGCCCTGGGCTCCAACCTGGGCATCGCCGATTTCGAGACCCTGATCGAGGCCAATTACCTGTGCAACCGGCTGGGCCTGGACACCATCTCGACCGGCGGCACGATCGGCTGCGCCATGGAACTGGCCGAGCACGGGCTACTCAACAGTGAGTTGCGATTCGGCCGGGCAGACTTGCTGCTGTCAACTATCGAAGATATCGCTTACCGGCGCGGCCAGGGAGCCCTCCTGGCCGAGGGTTCGCGCCGGCTGGCCCTGCGCTGCGAAGCCCCCGAACTGGCGATGCAGGTCAAGGGGCTGGAAATGCCAGGCTACGACCCGCGCGGCATGCAGGGTCAGGGATTGCTGTATGCCACTTCGAACCGCGGGGCGTGCCACTTGCGGGGTAATATGCTCGGGCCGGAACTGCTCGGGCTGCCGAAGATGCTCGACCGCTTCGCGGCCGAGGGCAAGGCTGGCCTGTTGATCGTGCTGCAGCACACCAGCGCGGTGATCGACTCGATCGGCATGTGCAAGTTCGTCAATTTCGCCATCGGGGATGAGTTCTTCGCCCGCATGCTCTCCGCCGTCACCGGAACCCATTACGAAGTCCAGGACTTGCAAACTGCTGGCGAGCGCATCTGGAATTTGGAACGCCTGTACAACCTGCAGGCTGGTTTCTCCCGGGCTGACGACACCCTGCCGCCGCGCCTGCTGGCAGAACCCCTGGAAAAAGGCGGCAGCCGGGGACGCACCGTTGACCTGGATGCGATGCTGGGTGAGTATTACCGCTTTCGAGGCTGGACCCAGGATGGCGTGCCCACTCCGCGCAAATTAGACGCATTAGGCCTGGCGGACCTGGACAAGCGCCCGGCGAAGGAGACGATCCATGCTTGAGCAGTTTCAAAAATTCGGACAAGACTTATTCGCTCGCGGGTTGACCTCCTCCCACGGCGGCAACATGAGCGCGCGCCTGGGCGATCGCATCCTCATCACCCGCACCGGGGCCATGCTCAACCATCTGACCGAGAAGGACCTGATCGAGACCGGGCTGGAGGAGAACGACAGCGGCGTGATGCTCGCCTCCAGTGAGCTGGTGGTGCACCGCGCCATATACCAGAACACCTCGGCGCTGGCCATCGTCCACGTCCATCCCCCGATCGCCGTGGCGCTTTCCCTGGTCGAGCAGGACGCGATCATCCCGATCGATAACGAAGGCTCTTATGTGTTGAGGAAAGTGCCCATCGTCCAGGCTGAACTCACTACCGGCTCAAAAGAAGTCGCCAAGCTGGCTGCCAAAATGCTGCGCGAGTACAAAATCTTCATGTTGCGTGGGCACGGCTGCTTCTCCATCGGCCCGGTGCTCGAAGAAGCTTACCAGTGGTGCTCCAGCCTGGAGGAGGCTTGCCGGATCATATACCTGACGCGCCTGCTGCAGCTGGCGCAGGTCGGCGTGCCAGCCCTGGGCGGGGCGGAGCGGATCGAATTCCGCAAGCACTCTGAGGACTACGACAAATGGTAGCGATTTCTTCTTAGGAAACCGGGAATGGAGGAATCCAGGAAAAAGACAAAGGATTATTTTCCTGGACTCCTATTTTCCTGGTTTCCTCATTAAATTCCCTACGTCTTTCGATTGACGACGGCGATGCTGGCAACTACCATCCCCCCGCCGGCCAGCAGGTGCCAGTCGAGCAGCTCGTCAAGGAAGATCACGCCCAGCACCACGCCCACCAACGGGAAGACGTAAGTCACCAGCGTGGCGCGCGTCGGGCCGACCGAGTGCAGCAGGTAGAAATAGAGCAAGTAGGCGAAGCAGGAACCGATCAGTCCGAGCCAGGCGATGGCCAGCCAGGTCAGCGGCAGGCGCGGCAGGGTAAAGGGAGCTTCCACGATGGGAGTGACCAGCCACACGGCAGCGTCGGCCACCAGGAGCGGGACCAGGGCCTGTACGGTGGGTGACAGGCCTTTTGCGTTGCGGCGGGCAAAGACCGAACTGGCGGCGTACAGCATGGCGGCGATCAGCACCGCCGCCTGCCCCAAAATGCTGCTGCGAACGCCAGCCTCCAGGTCACGCAAGAGCAGCACCACGATCCCGGCAAAGCCGATCAGCAAGCCCACCAGGCGGGTGAGCGTCAGGCGGTCGTCGTGCAAGAAGAAGTTGGCGATGAGCATGGTAAAGAGCGGCACGGTGCTGTTCAGCACGGCGGCTAAGGCCGAGTCGATGTAAATTTCCCCCCACGAGATGAGCACAAAGGGCAAGGCCGTGTTGGTAATGCCCAGCACGGCCAGGGCCAGCCACAACCGTCGGTTAGCGGGCCAAGCCGGGCGGCTGTAAGCCACCACCGCCAGCAAGCCCAGAATGCCAAACAGCAGGCGGAAAGCCACCAGGGTGAACGGGCCGATCTCCTGGACGGCGACCTTGATCCAGAGGAAGGACGAGCCCCAGGCGAGGCCCAGCAGAGAGAAGGCAAGCCAGTCTTTGGGTTTCATTGATCCGTTCCAAACTGTACTTCGACGCTCATCCCCGCCCGCAGGCCAGGGGGGCGCGTATCCAGATCAATGGTTGTCTTGTAGACCACGTCTCCGCCGAGCGTGTCGGCCAGAGGTGAGATTTCGCCTACGCGCCCGGTCACATCTTGGTTCAACGCCTTGATGAAGACCGTGGCAATTTGACCTATCTCGAGCTTGGGAACATCGCGTTCGCTCAGGTCGGTGGTTTCGACGCGCAGGGCTTCCAGGTCGGCCAGCGTCAGGATCGTTTGGCCTGGCATGACCCATTCCTCGCTATGGATGTTGACCTTGCTTACCGTGCCAGTAAAGGGCGCCTTAAGTTCCAGGTTAGCCAGGCTGGCGCGGACGGCGTCTGCCTGGTCCTGAGCGTTCTTCAGGCGGGCCTGGGCCAGTTCCAGCGCCTCGAGGTCCGGGCCGCTTTTGAGCAGTTCGTACTTATCTTCTGCCAGTTTGAGCCTGGCCTGGGCGATCTCCAGCTCGGTTTGCGCCTGCTCGATGTCGAACTCGGGGACGGTGACGCCGGTCAACCGGTTCAACTGCTTGACGGCTTCGTCGTACTGATTCTGCGCGTCCGACAGCTTGTTGAGCAGCGTTGCCCGTTTGAAGTCGTTTTCGGGTTTGTTCTCATAGGGCTTGAAGTCCTTTTTCGCCTGATCCAGGGCATGCTTGGCCAGGGCCACACTTGAGCGGGCCACCTGGATATCGATCGGCTCGGAGGGAACTCCGAAGCCATCGATCCTCCGTTGAGCGTCGTGGAGGGCATCCCGGGCATCATTCAGGGCCTGCAACGCTGCAACCTGCGCCTCCGGCAGGTCATCGCTGAGCTTTTGCAGCGCCTGCTGGGCGGTTAGAACCTCCAATTCAGCCCCCGATAAAGAAGCCTGGAGCTGCTCGCTGCCGGCCAGCAGAGCCAGTACCTGCCCCGCCTCTACCCGATCACCCACTGCGACATTCAACAATTGAACATTCCCTCCCGACGCAAATGCCAATTGGGCCTCCTGGGAAGGCACAATAACCCCTGAAGCCGTTACACCCGCGCCAATTCCCTGGGGTGAGACCTGAGTGGATACCTGGTTGCCGCCCAGTACGACGGTCGGCAACGGCGTTGGCGTTGATTTACCCAATGCGCTGCATCCGCTAAGGGTGAATAGTACCAGCAGGATCGGGGTAAACCTGTTTACGAGTGCCTTCAATTTCATCTCATGCTCCCGAGGCGGCCATTTCCCCTTTGTTATTCTCAACGATCAGACCATCCCGCAGGGTGATCACGCGCCGGGCGTATTTAATCACCCGCGGGTCGTGCGTGGCAAATACAAAGGTGACGCCGGTCTCCTGGTTGAGCCGCAGCATCGTTTCCATCACCTGCGCGCCGTTGGGTGTGTCCAGGTTAGCCGTTGGCTCGTCAGCCAGGATCAGCGCTGGTTTGGTCGCCAGGGCACGTGCCACCGCCACGCGCTGTTGTTCCCCACCACTTAATTGGTCTGGTCGGTGGGCAGCGCGATCGGAAAGGTCAATTGATTCAAGTAATTGCATGATCCGTTGGCGCCGCTCAGCAGCGCTATGTCCGTTCAACAGCAGCGGCATTTCGATATTCTCATAAGCTGTCAGGGTCGGGATCAGGGCAAAGAATTGAAAGATAAAGCCAATCGTCCCCCGGCGCATGTCAGCGCGCTGGTTGCGGTTGAGCTGGCTGACATCCTTGCCGTTGATCAACACCTGCCCGCTGGTCGGTAGGTCCAGGCAGCCGATCAACTGCAAAAGGGTGGTCTTACCCGAGCCAGAAGGTCCGACCAGGGCAGTGAATTCACCACTCTCAATGGTAAGACTGACACCGCGCAGAGCTTGAGTCTCGACTTTGCCGGTTTTAAAAGTACGGGTAATATTCTCAATCTTTATGACTTCCATGTTGTTCTCCTTACGGATGTTCTTTATTCGCCGGATTTCCTAATCCGTCGAATGCTCTTTATTCGCAGAATGTTCTTTATTCTCCGGATGTTTGTAATCCACTACTTCTCGGCCCGCAGAGCTTCTACGGGTTCCATCCGGGCTGCCAGCACCGCTGGATATAGCCCGGCCAGAAGCGTGACGACGAACGCCGCAATGGTCAGATTGACCGCATCGTTCAAGGTCAGCTCAGTATAAATGGTATCGTTGAGCAGAATTCCGGTGACGCCAAAATTTCCAATATAAAAACCGTATTTGGTGAAGTAGGCAACGACCAGCCCGCCGAGGATCAATCCCAGGATGATCCCAGCTATGGCCAGCAGCGTGGATTCGGCCAGGAACAGCGCCATGATGCGGCGACCTTTCATGCCGATCGCTGCAAGGATGCCGATCTCCCGGGTGCGCTCGAAGACCGACATGATCAGGGTATTGATGATCACAGTAGCGGAGATGCCTAACACAATCAGGTAGAAGAAAACCATGTAGCTGTTCGCCAGGTCTTCATACTGGACGATCAAATCATTCATCTTGACCCAGGTCAGCACCTGGTAGTTTGGGTTCTGTAACGCGGCCACGATGGCGTCGGTCTGCGAGCTGTCCTTCAGCAGCACAAAGACCGTGCTGGCGTGGTTTCCAGCCTGGGTGAAGGCCTGCGCCTTGGCCAGCGGCAGGAAGACGATGGCGCTATCGAAACCGTTCGTCTTTGTGGAGTAGATGCCCCGGATAGTAAAAATCTGTTCGTCCACATCGCCGTTGGAGGTGTTGACCGAAAGACTGATCGAGTCGCCCACTTTCAGTCCCAGCTTATCTGCGAGTGGCTTGCCAATGAGCACCCCTTCACGGTCATCGGGGGTAAGAAAATCTCCACTGATCATGCCTTCCCGGTAAGGGACATTCGCTTCAGAGAGCGGATCGATCCCGTAGATTCTCACCCCAGCCGATTCGTTACTGATGGAGACAAACCCGGTGGCAAACAGCCGCGGTGTAGCGACCTTGACAGGGGCCAGCGCGGCAATCTGGGCGGCGACCTGATCGGGATTTTCGATCAGGTCCTCCCACTTGAGGCTGGTTTTGCTCTCGTCATAAGATTTCGCCCGCACCTGTAAATGACCGCTTTGCAGCCGGATGGCTGTGTCGATCGCCATGCCCATTTCGCCCTGGATAAACGAAGCGAACAGCAAGAGCAGAGCCAGCGCCATACCCACCGCCAGCGCAGAAAAGAATGAGCGGCGCCAGTTGCGCCCCAGGTCACGGAAAGCCATTTTGAAGAGTTGTATCATCGTAGACCTCACACGTAGTGCAGGGCTTCGGCGGGTTCGCGCTGCGCGGCTTCGCGCGCTGGAATGACCGCCGCTAGCGCCGCGATGATCGCCACCGTCAATGCCCGCCCCAGCAGCTTATCAACCCCCCAGGATGGGTAAATACGCCCGCTGATCAGCGCCATATAACTGGTGACATTCGAGAATGCCGTGAAATCCAGGCCAACCCGCATTAGGATACCGTTGATCAGCAAACCAAACCCGATCCCAAATGCTACCCCTACCAGCCCCATCAGCGTCCCTTCCAGGATGAACAGCAGGGAGATCTGGCGCGGTTTGAGTCCCAACGCCCCCAAGACACCGATCTCGCGCGTCCGTTCGTAAACAGCCATCAATAGCAGGTTCAGGATACCGATCCCGGCGATCATCAGGATCACGACGCTGAAAATGTTCATCACGCCGCCTTTTGTCGCCAGGGCGGATTGAAGTTCGGGATAATTGGCCTCGAAGGATTCAATCTCGTAGCCGGGAAGTTTGGGCTTGAGCGCTGCGATCACGGCAGGCTCCTGTCCCACTTGTTTCAGGACGATCGCCACCTCGGTGGACTGGCCACTCAGATCATAAAGCTCCTGTGCTTCGCCCAGGGACATGTAAACCGTGCGCTTTTCGATATCGGGCAGCTCCACGTCATAGATGCCAACCACCGTCATCGTGCGGCGGCGCATCTGCTCATGGGTAGCGCGCCCAGTCAGCGTGATGCGGTCGCCAACCTGCACACCCATGGCATCAGCCAATCCCTTACCGATGAAGATCATATCCGCGTCATCGGCGGTCAAATTACGCCCAGCGATAACATATTGCTGCATAACATAGACATCTTTCTCTTTCTCCGGCTCGATGCCTGTGATGCCCACGGCGAAGGCGCCCTCGGGGCTGCTCGCCAATCCCCCTGTGTTGATCCGCCGCGTGGCTGCCACCACCTGTGAGTTTGACAAGGCAGCCTTTACCACTTCCTGGTCATTTACCAGGGGTAAGAGCGGAGTTGAGGCGGCTTTCGCCCGATATCCCTCGGCGTGCACCTGGATATTTCCACCCAGAATCTTGATCGCATTGCCATAAATGGCCTGGTCGAAACCAGCCACCAGCCCATCATAAAACATCATCAGCCCAAGTGCCAAAGACATGGCGATGGCAATGATCAGGGTTCGGCGGCGATGGCGCCAGATATTGCGCCATGCCAGACGTAGGTATAATCTCATCTTCGGCATTCCTTTCTGCATTCCATTTGCATAGCGATCTACACAATTTTCTCAGACCTCAGAAACTCGCATACCTTCTGTCAGCGCTTCACTCGCCACACCGGGCAGCTTCTCTTGGGGAGGAAACCACTCTTCCAGCGTTGCCGCGTCGATGAGATGCACGGAGCCGGGGGGAGCTCCCAGAACACGCTCCAGCGCATCGCTATAGGCAGCGGAAGTGCGTTGGATGTGTTGCAGATCGCCGCCTTCCGCTTCAGGCGAGAGCAGCATTTTAGCATAGGTTTCCCCAAGCCCCTGGATAAGAGACAAGACTAATTCGCCCGCCTGGTCAGGATAGGGGGTCGTCAGGACGCCTTCCTGGATACCCTGGCGGATGATCACTGAGAGTAGAGGCGTGATCCGTTTAACCGCCGTTGCAAACACTTTCTGGCGGACGATAGCGTTATCGTCGTTATACCAGACGCGCAGCAGCGCCAGCAGATAGGTTTTTTGTGCGGTTTTCCATTGGGCGGCAGTGGCAAAATAGCGCTCGAGTTTTTCGAGTGCGGATAGTTGAGTGTCCTGCGTGATCGGGATCAGGATCTTCTCCGCCTCAGCTTGCAAACGTTCAATGAGAGCTTCCAGCAGGGCATGTTTCGAGTCAAAATAGTGATAGAACGCACCCTTGGAAATCTGCAGCTCGTCCAGGATATCCTGGATCGTCATCTGCCCAAAGCCCTTGGTATACACCAGGCGTTGGGCCGCATCCAGGATCTCGTTGCGCCTCACGGCGTATTCATCTTCTTTGACGATTCGGGGCATGCTGCTACCCTCTTTTAAACCGACCGCCGGTTTATTATTAAAGGTAAATATACCTCACAGTATGCCTGTTGTCAATCTCTGGGGAACGAGCTTATGCTGGAGACGCCCCAATAAGATCTAACGGCTCTGATCTGCAAACATCCACCAAAGATACGTTCCGAACATGCCAACCAGACACGTTAAGATCACAATCCAATAGCTGATCGGTGTGAGGTGCATGCCTTGTGAATATAGCCCGGGAACCGACCAGGGAAAGAATTCACCCCAACCAGTTACAACGATCAGATTTGCCATGATCGCCATGAGAATCACTACCCCCATTGGCAACAGGTACCCCCTTCCCATGCTGGCGAAGAGCGCGAAGGGCATAACAACTGCAATCTCCAGACAGGCGGTTATCGCCAGGAGGACGCTGCCCTGGAGAACAACGCTGATCGAGCCCCCCGGGAGTTTGATGACCACACCCATAACCATGCCGGCAATAAAAATAACTATGGTCAGTGCAGCAGACCAGATAGCCACCACAATAAATTTTGCCAGGAGTATGCTCGAGCGTTGGACCGGTACGGCGAGCATATCCTTCAGGGTGCCATCGGCAAATTCGCGGCCAAATACCCAGCTAACGGCCAGGACGAATAAAAAGAATCCGCCGGCTGCAATTATCTGGCCAAACAACCTTAGGTAAGTTGGCCAATCTGTAGCGGAATACGCTATCAGGTTGGCTTTGGCGCTGACCAGGCCAAGCTTTTGGGAAATCTCCGGATTCTTAGATACAAAAATCAAGAAGGCGATTCCTAATGGCATAAACAGGGATCCCAGAGCGGTCCATAGAGGCATTCTGGAGCGGATTGCTTTTCGCAACTCTATCCAAATCATATCTGAAAGGTTATTCATTTTGCAGTCCTCCATCCATTCCAACCAACCTGAGGAAATACTGCTCTAGTTCCTCTTCCTCAACCATCAACTGAGTTGGCGGGGTCCCGGCACCCACCAGGAGGCGGTTGATGTCATCAGGGCGTTCCACAGAAGATACATTTTTGAGCTCTATGGTTCCGTCTTGGAGGATCTCGGCAGGCAGCCCGGCGTCTATCAACGCCCGGTGGGCCGACTCAACATCCCGCGCCCGCAATAAAAGCCGCCTCTTTCGATTCCGCTCCAGCTCATCGGTATTCAATTCCTGGAGCAGGCGCCCTTTGTGGATAATCCCTATCCGCCCGGCAAGACGTGAGACTTCAGCCAGGATGTGACTCGACATGAAGACCGTCACGCCCTGTTCGCGGGTCAGTTCTAGCAGCAGCTCGCGGATCTCGACGATTCCGGCCGGGTCCAGGCCAAGAGCCGGCTCGTCCAGAATAAGCAACTTGGGAGCATGCAGAAATGCCTTGGCCAATCCCAGCCGCTGTGCATTGCCATGGGAAAGAGTGCCAGTCCGCCGGTCGGCGTAAGCTGCCAACCCCATGCGCTCGATGATTTGCCCAACCGCCTTGGGTGGGGTGCCAGGGTGCAGTCGGCGGGCAACTTCCAGGTTCTCATAGACGGTCAACTCAGGGTAGGCGTACGGTATTTCTACCAGGTACCCGACCAAGGCCCAGGGTTCCCGGCTGCCCAACCGGACCCTGGTTTGCAGCACGCAAGCAGTTCCTGTAGTAGGCTTGATCATCCCCAACAGCATACGGATGGTGGTCGTTTTCCCTGCGCCATTCAGGCCAAGAAAAGCATAGATTTCTCCCTGGGCGACCCGCAGGGAGAGGTGCTTGACAGCAGTTACGTCTCCGTAGCGTTTCCCGAGCTCCTCTGTTTCAATCGCCAGGTTCATTTTCATCATCCTCCTTCAGGCCGGGATAGGGAGCCAATAATAAAGCAAGGCAACCTTGAGCAGGCCGGGTCACCCGGGGACAGGTTTTTACTGACGGCGGTTAGAGCTTGATGGCGAGGCTTGTCCGGACCACCCGGTGCAACCGGATCAGAACTGGAATTTACGAAAAAAGATCCGCTTGGCTACCTCATTTGCCAGGACATACAGCAGCGTAATGGCGATGAGCAAGGATAGGGTCAGCGGTGACAGAGGCACAAAACCAAAGATGGATCCTGCAATCGGCAGGTACGGGATGACCAATGTCCCGACGCCGACCAGCAATGTGCTGATCCAAAGATACCGTCCCGGCTTGCTTCGAAATAGCGGCCGGCGGGTGCGCACCACCAGGAGAATAAACAGCTCGGTGAACAGCGACTCAATAAACCAGCCTGTACGGAACTGTTCCTCGGTGGCGCGCACAATTAGAAGCAGAGTCCCGAAGGTGAGATAGTCAAACACGGAGCTGATCAAGCCAAAGACAATCATAAAGTTGCGGATGAAGGTAACGTCCCAGCGCTTTGGCCGGGAAACCCATTCAGGATCCACATTGTCGCTGGCAATCGTCATAGCCGGAAAATCGGAAAGGAAGTTGTTTAGCAAGATCTGCTTGGGGAGCAACGGCAGGAAAGGCAAGAACAGGGAAAGACCTGCCATGCTGAACATATTGCCGAAGTTGGCGCTGGTGGTTGTGAACACATATTTGAGGGTGTTAATAAATGTCTGGCGCCCTTGTTCGATCCCCTGGCGTAGCACGTCCAGGCTCTGCTCCAGGAGCACGAAATCCGCAGTTTCTTTGGCGACATCGACAGCGGTGTCCACCGAAATCCCTACGTCCGCCGCGTGCAAAGCCGGCGCGTCGTTGATGCCATCGCCCATGTACCCCACGACATGCCCGGTCTTGCGCAGCGCAGAAATGATGCGCTCTTTTTGATTGGGATCCACTTCGGCGAAAATGTTGACCCGTTCGGCCAGTTGCCACAAGGCTTCGTCGCGCAGTTGGTTCATCTCCGCCCCAGTGAGTATCCCCCCAACTTCCAGTCCAGTGGTGCGGACGACGTGCAGGGCCACCCGGCGGTTATCGCCGGTGATAATCTTCAGATCTACCCCTAAGGCCTTCAGATCGATGATCGTTTTCTGCACGTCTGGTTTGGGCGGATCGAAGAATAGCAAGAAACCGGAAAAGGTCATGCTGGACTCATCCGCTTCGGTGTACTCCGGTCGAGGCGGTACTTCTTTAAAGGCTATGCCTAAAACGCGGAAGCCCTGGTCGCTCCACTGCGCGAAACGCTCCCGAAGTTCTTGCTGGCGAATTCCATCCAGGGGGAGTCGTTCGCCCTGGTCTTGCACCTGTGTGCAAACCGAAAGGATATTATCAAAGGCGCCTTTGGTAATCAGGAGTGTTGACCGCTCACCTTGACTTATATCCTGCACGGCCACGCTCAGGCGTTTCCTCACAAAATCATAGGGGATTTCTTCCGTTTTGACGAACCGTTGAATCTCGGGCTGCGCGTGGGCAAGAATGGCTTCGTCGAGTGGGTTGGTCAGCCCGGTTTGGAACCGGGCGTTCAGGTACGCATTGAGAAACACCTGTTCCGAGGGACTGCCCTGCGCGTCATAGGCCCCATCCAGACTCACCACTCCTGCCGTCAGAGTGCCGGTTTTATCCGTGCAGAGCACGTCCATGCTACCCAGGTTCTCAATCGCGGCGAGCTGGCGCACGATCACTCCGCGCTTTGCCATGCTCTGCGCCCCTTTCGAGAGAGTGATGCTGATAATCGCCGGAAGGAGTTCCGGGGCTACGCCAACGGCTAACGCGACGGCGAAGAGCAGCGATTCGAGAGCGGGCCGGTGCAGGATGACGTTGATGGCAAATACCACCAGCACCAGTAAAAGCATAACCTGGGTAAGCAGGTTGCCAAACTGGCGAATGCCCCGCTCGAAGTCGGTCTCCGGCGGGCGCAGCGCCAGTCTTTCGGCGATCTGGCCATAAGCGGTACGGGCACCGGTTTCGACAATCAGTACCCGGGCAGTGCCACTGCGCACATTTGTCCCCATGAAGACGCAATTCGTCCGCTCTGGCAGGCTGGCCTGGCTTGCCACGCTCCCGAGCCGCTTTTCCACGGGGAACGTTTCGCCAGTAAGAACCGCCTGATTGACAAAAAAGTCGTCCGCTTCCAGCACGATCCCATCCGCCGGGATGAGGCTGCCAGCCGAGAGCAGGACGACATCGCCTGGAACCACTTCCTCGACCGGGATCGAGGCTGGCTTTCCATCGCGCAGCACCACTGATTTTAGCTTAATTTGATTGCGCAGTTTTTCTACAGCATTGCTGGCGCTGTACTCTTGGATAAAACCGAGAACGGCGCTGGCCACCACGATCAAAATCACGATCGTCGCATCGATCCACTCACCCGTCAGGATCGAAATCGCCGCCGCGAAAACCAGGATGAGAACCAAGGGGCTTTTAAACTGGTTCAGAAACAGCCGGAAAGGAGAGGCTTTTTTTCCGTCCCGCAGCAGGTTATACCCGAACGTCTCCAGGTGCTGTTGTGCAAGCGCGCTGCTCAGCCCTTCTGCCGAACTCTGCAATCGGGCTAACAAGTCTTCAGTTGGCTGACTCCAGTAAGGATTTTGAGAGGCGGTGTCCATAATTCAAAGTGGAGAAATGGGATAAAACCACTTCTCCATCCTGGCCTGCTATTCTGATTGATGCGAAACCTACTAATTCTACACCCGATTTTCCCCCCTCAAATGGGGGAATAAGCGCAGATCCACCGGGCGTTTCTCTGCGGAGAGGATGGGCCGCCTACCCACGGTTAGTAAGTACCGCTGAGTCGATGAAAGTAGAAGAAAAAAAACATCCAATAATTCTGCAATTTCTGATAAGGTACGGGCGGGAAGGTTCAACAATCTTCCCGCTCAACCTGTTGATGCCAGACAACCCCACCGATCATGTGCTGCTCTGTGCTTACCAGCTTCCTGGTTGGATATGCGCGATTACGATCTGGCGGAGTACAGTTTTGTAACCACATGCATCCAATTATATGCCCCTCACAATACAAATCAGCAGCCAGATACCCAGGCTCAGTGTGGCAATAAATCCGGCCACAATCACGATCTGCAGCGGGCTGCCAGATGTGGTCACAGTAATTAGGATCGCCAGGCTGACGACCAATCCGGCGATTACGATGCTGAGAGAAAGGCGGTTGACAAGACGGCTGAGCACGTCCAACAGGCGGCCGGAATCCTTCAACCCAATTTCCAACAATTCATTGCGCTCGGCCTTTTCCAAGAAGTGCCGCCCCGTTCGAGGTAGCATATTCAAGAATTCAGCCCAGTCTGTCCCCTGGCGAAGCAAAGCCTGACCCCATTCTACCTTTGGCAGACACATTTGTAATTTCAATTGCTGCACATACGGCTCGGAAACGGCAAAGAAATCAAAGTCAGGATCTAATTGAAGACCCAGCCCCTCGATCATCGCCAGGGATTTTCCCAGCAGCCACAGGTTTGAGGGTATGGACAAACGATGGCGGGAACAGAGCGTGGTGATCTCTTCGAGGATTTCCTGGATGTTGATGTCTTTGAGCATCGCACCGGTATATTTTCCTAACAGCCGTTCCACGTCCCGCCTCAGCCTGGAGCGATCCGTCCCGCTGTGAACCACTCCCATACGGATCAGCTCGTCGATGATGCTATCCGCGTCCAAAGCGATAATGCTAACGTAAAGCTGAGCCAGGTGCGTCCGGTCGCGCTCAGTCAGCTCACCTACCAACCCAAAATCCATCGCACCGATCACCTCGCCAGGCATGATGATATAGTTGCCTGCGTGCGGGTCTGCGTGGAAGAACCCATCCTGGAGAATTTCTTTGACAATCATGTCCGCGGCATGTATTGCCACCCGCTCCCGGTCGTATCCGGCCGCGTCGAGAGCCGCGATGTCATCGATCTTAATCCCTTGGATTCTCTCCAACACCAGGACTCGTTGGCTTGTGTATTCCCAATAGATCTTCGGGAGATAAAGATACTCCGAGCCTTCGAAATTGGCCTGAAAACGATCGGCGTTCTGCCCTTCACGCCGATAATCCAGCTCATTGTGGAGGGAGTAGGCAAACTCCTCAACCATCTCTTCCGGGTGATTGAGCTCTCCCCAGGGCGTGCGTTGCGCCAGGGAAGCCATATCTTTGAGGATTTCCAGGTCGGATTCGATTGTGGCCAGAATATCCGGCCGTTGCACCTTGACAACGACCTCCTCACCGCTTTTCAGGGCGGCGGCATGCACCTGAGCCAGGGAAGCCGCGCCCAGGGGAACGGGGTCGATCTGTTCGAAGAACTGCTCCGGCTCACTGCCCATCTCTTCTACCAGTTTTGCGCGGATATCCTCCCAGGGGTTGGGTGGAACGGAGTCCTTTAGTTTCGAAATTTCTTTAATATAATCTGGGGGTAGAATGTCTGGCCGGGTGGATAAAATCTGACCCAATTTGATGAAGGTTGGGCCTAATTCTTCCAGGGCGAGGCGCAGATGATCGGCTGGCGAGATGTGGGGTTTGTCTCCCTGTTTTAATAAACGAGACGGCAAGGAGATATGGTGCTCTAGCTGCACATCAGCGAGAAAGGAGCCAAATCCGTGCCGCGCCAACACTGAAACGATTTCGCGATAGCGTTTCAAATTGGGGGCAGGAGAATTGGAAAAAGGAGTTCGGGCGGGTTTGCGCATTCTTCTGACATTCCACCTGATCTGTTACCAGTTCGACATGTGTTGGGAGGCCGTATCATAGCCGATCCCGATCAGTTTTTGATAAGTGCTGAAATCCCACATTTGAATAGGCGGGGTGGATTGCAATTGCATATAGTGCACCGGAACGCCTTTCGCCTCGGCTAAAGCCAACTCCAGATACGTCTCGTGCTGAACGAAGGAGGAAACGGCCTTGTTCAGCTGGTTTAGTCTGCGCGGAAGCCTGGACCGGGAAGGCGCGCCACTTAGATCAAGGGCGATGATCTCTGTGGCGCCCATGGTCAATGCAGGTTCAATCGGAAGGAGGCTCAGTGCGCCTCCGTCAACGATGAGCTGATCCTCATTTTCGATCGGCTCAAACCAGGGTGGCACAGAGCAGGATGCCAGTACCCCTTCCAGGACCGTTTAGCTAGGACCCATTCCATAAATCACCGGCTGACCCGAATCCATTTCAGCACCGACTAAACCCACGCGCACGTTTTGAAGCTGGTCAAAACGCACTTCTGGCGTGAACCCTGCGGCGATGAGGAATTCCTTCGCTCGCTTGCTGGTATAAAATGGGTGCCCAGATAGCGTATGCCAGACCATCCGCCCAGGCGTGTCCATGAGGTGACCTTCCGCCATACTTCGATATGCACCTTCCAGAGCGGCGATTCTTTCCATATTGACGCCCCACATCGCCAGGCCGGCTGCATTGACCGACCCAATCGAGGTCCCCACCAGCAGGTCCGGTTTATAACCGGCTTCGAACAGGGCGCGTAATGTACCGATCTGCATCGCGCCGCGTGCTCCCCCGCCTCCCAATACGAATGCCAGACATTTTTTCCATTATTCACCTCTATTCAGCATGGTCGTCTTATTCCGCTATTCCTCGTTTGTGTATAAAGGCCCGGCTCCCTCTGCCTTTTTCGGCTGAAGCCGGGCCTCCACTATGAACTCACGCTTCCCCTGCCTGATGTACCCGGTTGCTCCGGGGTGGCTGCGCAGCTCGCTTTGGTTTAGACGCTGCGCCTGTAGGTATTATGGAGGGGTTATATAGATCAGTCGTGAGCTATTTTATTTTGTAGCAAATCCACAAACGGTTAGCTGCAGTTGTTATGCGTGGTGCTGCTGCATGAAGCAGGGGACCCGTCAATCAATAAAGGCTGATCTTAGGTAATCAATACTTTCTGACTAGGCTAACAAATCAGTGTAAGCCCGTGCGGCAATCGCCTCTAGCACAGCGACCTCAGCTTCGTCAACCGCCATGTAGGCATACATGATCGCAGCCACAGCATAGTCCTCTGCATCCTCGGCTCGCTTGTTCGCCTTCTTGACCTCACGCGCTTCTTTCTCGGTCTCAATCTTGTTCTTGATCTGCTGGGTCTTCTGGTGGAAGTCCGCCTGGAGTGCTTCCCAGTCTGATGCAGCAGCTGTCTGCTTCGCCTGTACATCGGCCTTGAATGACGCCTGCCTGGCTTCGGCATCCGCTTTTGATTTCTGGACAGATGCTTCCACCTTCTCCTTTGATTCTTGCTGAGCGGTCGCCGCTTTCGTCTCCGCTTTTGCTACGCGGTCTGAAAGTTCCTTAAGTTGTTCTGATAGCTTTTTCATGGTACTCTCCTTTTTTTCTGGTATTCCCTCATCTGCCCTTTTCGGCGTCGAGGGTTTCGACGAAACTATCGTTCATCACTATGCATAGTATACCAACGTGGGATGAGGTTGTCATGAATCCAAAGTGCTATAAAAGTGTCATTCTTCCCCTTGTCGTCCGCAACGATCCTTTGATCGCGCTTGCCAAAATCGCACGGGCGAAGCAACACTACAAGACAAAGAATTACCCGTTTATCTTCCATCCTGCCAGGCTGCTGGTCGATGGGAAGCCGGTGGTCGGCGCGATGGGAATTTTCTGTCTACGATGTTGCCGGCGGGAGGCTGCACAGGGAAAATGACACTTTTTTGATACTTTGGTTTCATGACAGCTATTCTCAATGTTGATAAGATAGATCCAAGATGAATACTACCTGGAGCAGACCTACCAAATACATCGTCGGGGTTGGCTTAGTGCTGTTCGGGATATTTATCCTGAACCTGAGCCGCCTGGTGATCCCGCTGCTGGTCGTGGCTGCGCTCATCGCTGTGATCGTTCGGCCTGTTATTTTGTGGCTGGAGTCCCGTGTCCACCTGCCCCGTGGCCTGGCTGTGGGATTGGTGTACCTGGGCCTGGCGATTCTGGCCCCACTGGTAGTATTACTCCTCCTCCCGACGATCAGTGATGCGTTTGTTTATGTCAGTAACCTGGACTATGAGAGCATACTCCAGGGCGCTGAAGATTGGCTACGCTCAACACTCATCATAATCAAGGTTACCCAGTTACCAGTGGCCGGACTTGACGCTTACGTCGACAGAGCTGTAGATACGCTGATCGAAGCGTTGCAGCCGTTTTCACCAACCGCGGCAGTTCCACCTTCTTTTGACGCGATCCTTCAGCCACTCAGCTCCGCACTGATGTCTGTGGTGCAAACCGGCGCAAATCTGGTTGGGACGGTAATCTCGCAAGCCGTAAAGATCGGCTTTATATTCCTGGCATCCATCTATATCAGCCTGGAGGCACATACCTATCGCGACACACTCCTGCAAACAGCACCGGCCGCCTACCGACCCGAAATTTCCATCCTGCTTGACCGGATTGAGCGGGTGTGGAACGCCTTTTTCCACGGAGAGTTGATATTGATGCTCGTGGTTGGGGGGATGACCACGATCGGTCTGGCTGCGCTTGGCGTGCCCGGCGCGCTATACCTGGGGATCATCGCCGGCCTGCTCGAGATCATTCCAAACCTTGGCCCAATCATTGCCGCAGTTCCAGCGGTGATTGTGGCGTTGATCCAAGGTTCGGTTTATCTCCCGATCAGCCACCTGGCCTTCGCCGGGCTGATCATCCTTTTCTATATCCTGGTGCAGCAGGTGGAGGATAAACTGATTGTCCCGCGCGTCCTGGGGGCCACACTCGAGCTGTCGCCTCTGATCGTAATGACTGGAATCGTGATCGGCGTCTCGGTGGGCGGGATTCTAGGCGCGCTGCTGGCAACGCCGGTCATCGCTACCGGCCGCGAAGTTCTGCACTATATCTACCGCAAGATGCTGGGACAGGAGCCCCTCCAAAGCGAGGACATATCGCCGGAGTCGGGTACTCCCCCTTCCGGGAATTGGCTCTCCTCCCTATTTGCAGAGTTTCAGAGGCGGGTGCGATCTCGATCAACCGAGTCTCGCCAGGACAGTGGGGAAGAATGACGAGCTCCGAGAAGGGCGCCGTCACGCTCGTCTTCCTGGCAGAAGGCATGTCGGGCGTGGACTTTCCGTCGGTTAAGGCTGAGCCACCTGCTCGGGGCTGGTGCTTGTA
>Ga0209431_10000953_pt1 | contig 24172 bp, 24 predicted proteins | sample RifCSP13_3_FD_184021 | JGI IMG/M metagenome (GOLD analysis project Ga0209431, IMG submission 184021) | Soil microbial communities from Rifle, Colorado - Rifle CSP2_sed 13_3 (SPAdes) (version 2) | ecosystem: Environmental > Terrestrial > Deep subsurface > Rock core/Sediment | place: Rifle...
CTTCTGACAAATTTTTAAAGATTTCCTGAAACTCTAGGATTTTAGTCTTTTCTTCAGTTCGGGACTTCCATTCGACTTTCTCGCCTGTTTTAGCACTTGTGACAAGGCGTATGGGAATACCGATAAGGTCGCTGACTGCAAATTTCTCTCCTGCCGAAACATCCCTGTCGTCCCACAAAACATCGACCCCCGCCTCTTTCAGCTTGTTATATATTTCCTCTCCCTTCCCTCCCGGCAGTTCAATAAGATGCACGTCAAAGGGTGCAACCTGGGGATACCAAACTATTCCCTTGTCGTCGTGCGATACTTCAACCAAAGTTCCCATCACCCTGGTTGGCCCTATTCCGTAACTTGCGAACCAAACGGGCTTTTTAAGTCCCTTTTCATCGGTGTAATAGAAGTGCATTCTTTCGGCATACCATGTGCCGAGAGGAAAAATATTTCCGACTTCAACAAGTCCGTCGAGTTCCCGGACTTTACCCTTTTTACATGACGGGCATTTCTCCCCGGCCTTTCCTTCGAAAATTTCCCTGTTTTGGGCAAAGTCGCAGGTGTCGCAGGCAAAAATTGTGTCTTCCCCGTTGGCGTTTAAGACTTGAAATTCATGGGTTCGCCTGTCGGTAAAAACTCCCCCCGAGGCCTCAACCACTTTAAAATCAAAACCCAGTCGCCTAAATATTTTTGCGTATGCGTCCTTTACCCTTTCATAGTAATTCATCATATCTTCCTCGGTTGTATGGGCCGAATAAAGGTCCTTCATTAAAAACTCCCTGCCTCTTAATATTCCGCTTCTGGCCCTGGGCTCGTTTCTGAACTTGGTGGAGAAATGATATACGGCAACGGGTAAGTCCTTGTAGCTTGTGATGTTTTTCCGGAGTAAGTCCATCACAATCTCTTCGTGAGTGAATGAAAGGGCAAACTCTTTTTTTCTTGAGTCGGTCAATTTATACATTATTTCCTCCGCTTTGTCCCATCTTCCGGTTTCATTCCAGATTTCCTTGGGATGAAGAAGGGGCATGAGCATCTCCTGCCCCCCGATCTCATTCATTTCCTCCCTGATTATCTGGTTTATTTTTTGGACAACCCTAAAACCCAATGGAAGGAGTGTCCAGCTCCCCGCCATGAGCTGATCAATGAATCCCGCCTGCACCAAAAGTTTGTGATTAACGCTTGCCGCATCCTTCGGGGGCTCCTTTTTTGTCTTGGGAAATATTAGCGATTGCTTCATTCTTTTTTAATTTCCTCCTTACCTACCCATTTTTGCAGGACTTTGGGAATCTTGACTGAACCGTCTTTTTGCTGGTAGTTTTCCAAAATCGCCAGGATTGCCCTTGATGAGGCTACCGCCGTACCGTTCAGCATGTGCAGGTACTCGGTTTCCCCGGTTTTTCTTTTAAGCTTGATATTCAAATTTCTTGCCTGATAATCGGTGCAGTTTGAAGTTGAAGTCACTTCCCCGAAATCCTCCCTTCCCGGCATCCAGGCCTCGATATCGAATTTTTTGGCAGCCATCGCCCCCAAGTCTCCGGTACACATTTCAATGACCCGATAAGGAATCTCTAGTTCTTGATATATTTCCTCCTCCATCTTAAGAATATATTCGTGGAATTTATCGGACTCTTCGGGTTTGCAGAAAATAAACATTTCGGTTTTGGTGAACTCGTGGACACGGTATAAACCTTTCGAATATTTTCCGTAGGCCCCGGCTTCTTTTCTGAAGCAGTGGGAATAACCGACATACTTAAGAGGAAGTTTTGCTTCAGGAATTACTTCATCTGCGTGCTTTCCCGCCAAAGTAACTTCAGCGGTTGCTATAAGTCCCAGGTCTTCTCCTTCAATTGTATAGGTCTGGGCTTCATTGCCTTTTGGAGCGTACCCGGTCCCCAAGTAAAACCTTTCTTTTGCAAGATCCGGTGTGATCACGGGGATAAATCCCGCCTTGGAAAGCTTTTCCATGGCATATTGGGCAAGTGCAAGTTCAAGAACTGCACCCTCACCGTAAAGAAAATAAAACTGGGAGCCGGTAACCTTCGCACCGGTTTCAAAATCCAAAATCCCCAAATTTTTTCCAAGCTCAAGATGTCCGAGTGGTTTGAAGCCAAGCTTGGTTTGTGTTCCCCACCTTCTTACCTCAACGTTGTCGCCCTCCCCCTTTCCCACGGGAATGCTTTTGAGGGGAAGATTCGGTATTTTGAAAAGGGTTTCTTTGTACGCTTCCTCAACTTTTGCCTGTTCCGGCTCCTTTACCTTAAGCTCCTCTTTTAATTTCTTTCCCGCTAGCGAAGCCTCCCTTTTTTCGGCAACTTTATTTCTTTTGGCCCGTAGGCCCTCCACCTCCAAGATAAGCTTCCTGCGCTTTTCATCCAATTCCAACACACGGTCAACAAGCTTGGGCTCAAAATTTTTATCTGAAATTCCCTTTTTAACCAGGTCTTTATTCTCCCTTATGAAATTAATATCCAACACGGCCATTTAAGTATAATTCCAACTTAACAAAAAAACTACATTTAGTTGGTCTGGCAGGGAATCTTTGATAGAATATGCTTGATGTGGAGAGACAGATTGCGATATAGGCAAAACCTTTCGAGAAGCCGAAGGTTTGTGAGAACGGCGAAATTCGCTTTTCTGGGTGTTATTCTTCTTTTTGTATTTCTCTTCATCGGTCTTCCCATTCTTTCTTTGACCCTTCCTTCACCCGACAAAATAGTAAGGACCCAGGGTTACTCCACCCAGATTCTTGATAGGAATGGACAAATTATCTACGACGTATATGCCAATCAAAACAGAACACCCGTGGCGCTTGAGGACATTCCCCTTTATCTAAGGCAAGCCACAATTGCAATTGAAGATAAGAATTTTTACAAGCACCAGGGTTTTGACCCTTTCGGAATGGCCAGGGGGTTTCTGAAAATATTTGTAGTGGGAAGAGCCCAGGGGGGCTCAACCATTACCCAGCAGCTGGTTAAAAACGTGCTTCTCACCAGCGACTATTCTTTGGTTAGAAAAGTAAAAGAGTTTGTACTTGCCGTTGAGATTGAAAGGAAATATACAAAAGACCAGATTCTTCAGATGTATTTAAACGAGGTTCCCTACGGAGGGACTTCGTGGGGAGTCGGGGCCGCCGCCCAGACATATTTCGGAAAAGACGCCCGGGACTTGGACCTTATTGAGAGCGCCATACTGGCCGGAATGCCCCAAAGCCCCTCTACTTATTCGCCCTACTCTTCAAGACCCAAGGCTTACATAGGCAGGACAACCGCGGTACTTCGGAGAATGAGGGAGGACGGCTACATCACCGAGGATCAGGAAAAGTCTGCCGTAAGTCAACTTGAAAGCGTAACATTTCAACCCCGGGGGGCAGGCTTTAAAGCTCCCCATTTTGTCCAGTATGTCGAGCGGCTTCTTGAGCAAAGATATGGACAGGCGTCCGTTGAGCAGGGGGGTCTTAAAGTCACAACAACTCTTGACCTTGAACTTCAGGAGGAAGCCCAAAAAATAGTAACTGAAGAAATTGCCAAAGTTGAAAAACAGCACATAACGAACGGTGCTGCGGTCGTCGTTAATCCGGAAACCGGAGAAATTCTTGCCATGGTCGGATCCAAGGATTTTGATGCTGAGGACTATGATGGACAGGTTAACGTCACAACCTCCCTAAGGCAGCCGGGATCCTCATTTAAGCCGTTTACCTATGTTACCGCCTTTAAGGAGGGTCTTACCCCCTCAACCTTGATTATGGACGTTCCCACCACTTTCCCCGGAGGAGTGGGGCAGCCGGACTATAACCCCGTCAACTACGATGGAAAGTACAGGGGGCCTATTCAGATACGCTTCGCACTCGGAAACTCCATAAATGTCCCTGCCGTAAAAACCCTGGCTATGGTGGGAATAAAAGACGTTTTAACAACCGCAACGGATATGGGGCTTACCACCCTTCCCCCCACCGCTGACACCCTAAAGCGCGTGGGACTGTCGCTTACCCTCGGGGGAGGAGAGGTGCGCTTAATTGATATGGCCGCCGCCTATTCGGCTTTCGTAAACAAGGGATACCGGGCCGAGCCCATTGCGATTCTTAAAGTCACGGACCTTAACGGAAAAACGCTGGAGGAAAACAAGCCGGAGAAAGGCAAAAGGGTTTTGACCGAGGAACAGGCTTTTTTGGTTAACTCCATTCTTTCCGACAACGAGGCAAGAAAGGAAGTGTTCGGAGTCAACTCCCTTCTTAACATGGCCGGTGTGATGGTTAAGACGGGAACAACGAATGATAAAAGGGACAACTGGACAATCGGAGGAAACATAAACGCGATGGTTGGGGTTTGGGTCGGGAATAACGACAACACCCCGATGTTGAACGTTGCCTCCGGAGTTTCGGGAGCCTCCCCCATCTGGAGAAAAATCATTTCCGCGGCCCTTAAAGGAAAGCCTGCCGCCTCTTTCGAAAAACCCGGGGGAATTGTAGAACTTGATGTTGATACTGTTTCCGGATACGCCGCCCATGACGGGTTTTCTTCAAGAAAAGAATTCTTCATACGCGGAACCGAACCGACAGGGCAAGATCCCGTACATGTGATGCTTAAAATCTGCAAAAGCGACGGAAAACTTGCAACCCCGAGTGATGTTGCAGCCGGCAATTATGACAACAGAGAATATTTTGTATTCAAAGAGGAGGATCCGACCGCCGCGGCAGGTGGACCCAACAAGTGGCAGGAGGCGATACTAAACTGGATAAACGGGCAGGCGGACAGCCGTTACCACCCGCCGGGCGACTACTGCGGAAGTGCCAACCCCCTGAATGTTGATTTTGAAAGCCCCAAAGATAGAACATCAGACCTTCCGGGGAGCTTCAACGTAAAATTCACCGCCTACTCAAGTTCTCCAATCGCCCAGGCAAGTTTGTTTGTGGATGGTGTGCAGAAATGCTCATTTAACAGCGGTTCTAATATTTACTCCTGCGACATTGGACCGTTTGAAAAAGACGTTTACTCACTCAAAGCGGAAGCCATCGATTCGGAGAATCACAAGTCGGAGCGGATTATTACAATCGGTGTCGGGGTTGCCTGGGATTACGCGACACCATCGCCTTCGGTCAGCCCTTAACCATTCCTCCAAATTTTGTTTTGACGGATGAAATAAGCCTTTTTCTTATGACCTCAACATCAGCATCCGTAAGTGTCTTCTTGTCGCTATGAAATTTGACATTGATGGTATGAGCGTTGGCATAGCTTCCCACGTAGTCTACGCTTCCGATACTGTCGTCCAGGGAACTTATGAACCGGCAAACATCCCCCATCCTTGTTTTATCGGGAAAATTGAAAGTGATGTCCTCTACTTGAGACGGATATTTTGAGATCTCCTTGTAGGTAATTTCCCTGTCGGCCAGTTTATATATTTCCTCAACCCCAAACTCATAATAGATGTACCCTTCCTCGGTAATACCTATTTTGCCTATTTTTCTTCCCTTGGAGAAAACGGCTGCTGACTTGGATGCGGCAAACCCTCCCATATCCTCGGCCCTAAACTCATTTTCGACGTGAAGCCTTAAGAAAAATGCCTCAAGTATTCCCTTCGCGTCCCTGTATCCGTAGCCCTTAAAGATTCCCGCCAATGTCAGTTTTTCTTCGGATAAGTCTCCGGCCCGTGGAATATAAGAGTTGGAAACCTCAAACAAATGAAAGGATTCCTGCGAAACATTTTCTTTTGCTGCCGAAACCATGGAAGGCATGAGGGATGTTCTTAAGTATTCACTATCGCTTCCCAAGGGATTTTTCAGTTTCAAAGCCCCATCTACCACATAGTCTTTAGAGACGAGCGAAAGAGTGTATATTTCGCATCCGCCAAAACCCGCAAGTATATTTTTAAGCTTTTCTTCAAACTCAAACCTTCGGTCCTGGGGATAGTCTGGTAGCTCCCCATCCATAAGTTTACTTGGAAGCTTGTAGTAACCATAAATTCTGGCAACTTCCTCAATAACATCCTCCGGAATTAAAACGTCCCCGTTTCTAAAGGAAGGGGGAATAACCCCAAGTTTCCCGCCTGTCCACGACGTTTCAAATTCAAGGGAGGAAAGGATACCAGAGATTTCGGACTTCGGAATTTCAACTCCGAGCTTTTTTGTAATTTCATCATAATTTAGCGAAATTTCCCGGGCTTTATAGGGCTTGGGATGGATATTTAGAATCTCACTCTCCGACGTTGCCTTACAAACATTCTCAAAAAGTTCAACGCCGGCAAGGATTGCGTCTGCGACAAGTTCGGGATCAATACCCTTTTCGAAAATTGTGGATGCAAGGGTTCTTTGGGCAAGACTCATTGAAGTTTTTCTAATGAAAGCTGGATTATAAGTTTGTACGAAAAGCAAAACATTTTTGGTACTTTCCGTAACCATTGAAAGATTTCCTCCCATTACCCCCGCAAGATCAATAAGTCTTCCTTTACCGTCCTCAATTACAATGTCCCCCCCGGGAAGAGTGAAGCTTTTGCCGTCCAGAGTTGTTATTTTTTCACCATTTTTACTTTGCCTTAGAACCATTTTGGCACCCATTATCTTGTCGTAATCAAAAGTATGAACGGGCTGGCCCAACCCGAGCATTATGTAGTTACTTATATCAACGACACTATTTATCGCCCGCACTCCTGCTTTTTCAAGTCGGTCTTTGATGAAATCCGGCGAAGGTCCAACTGAGACATTTTTAATGAGGACGGCGGCAAATCTGGGGCACAAGGCCTGATCAACCTCAGCCGAAAGATAACTTACTTTGGGGACGAAATTATAGTTTTTGGAAGGTTTTGTAAGCCTTTTAAATTTAGCAGGGATTTTAAATCGCGGAAGAATTGCGGCCGCCTCCCTGGCAATTCCGTATACGGAGACTGCATCTATTCTGTTGGTGGTTATTTCAATGTGATAGACGGAATCACCTCCTACTTTTTCTATTTTCTCAACGGAAGGCCCACTTAAACTTAAAGCCTCGGCTATTTTGGAGGGCGTGGCCTTTGTGCTTAAATACTCCCTTAACCAGGAATCGGGTATTTTAATATCCATATTTAAAATTGGGACAGAAACCTTAAATCGGTGCTGTATATAAGTCTTACGTCGGGTATTGAAAGACCCGATTTCATCATAAAAGACCTCTCAACTCCCCAGCCGAAGGCAAAACCGGAATATATTTTCGGATCAATCTTGCCCGCCTTAAGAACATTCGGATGAACGATTCCGGCCCCACCTAGTTCAAGCCAGCCTGCTTTGCAAAGCCTGCACCCCGCTCCCCCGCAAAAGCCGCAGCTGATGTCTATTTCAAAGGAAGGCTCGGTAAACTGGAAATGAAAAGGCCTAAGCCTTGTTTTCCGGTTCTCTCCGAAGAAAGACCTGGCAAAATAATCAAGAGTGCCTTTGAGGTTTACGATGGATATATTTTTATCGATAACCAGCCCTTCAAACTGGTGAAACATCGGCACATGACTCACATCGGACTGTCTTCTGTAGCACTTGGCGATATTAATCATTCTTATAGGAGGGTTTTTAAGCCTTAGCATTTCCCTTACCTGACCGTTTGACGTATGGGGGGTTAAAACAACTTTTCCGTATTTTTTGTTTTCAGGGACATCGACAAAAAAAGTTTCCCATTCGTCACGGGCCGGATGTCCTTCTGGCATATTAAGGCTCTCAAAAGCAAAATAATCCCATTCAACCTCCGGATAGCGGACGCGCCTGAATCCAATTCCGGTGAAAACATTTGTTATTTCCCTTATCGCCTGCGTCACAGGGTGAAGGTGCCCCACCTTGGGCAAAATCCCCGGTATCGTTGGATCAAACCACTCCCTCGCGCTCTCCTTTAAGTTATTTTTTTGTTGTGCAAGAAGTGTTTCAATAGTTCTTTTTGCCTCATTTAATGTGTTTCCTACCTGAGCCCTTTCTTCGGGATCCACCTCTTTTATTTTTTTGACAAGATTGGTTAATTTGCCGTTCCTGCCCAAAAGATCAATCCTGATCTCCTCAAGCTCAGAAGCATCATTGACGGACATAATCTGGGCCATCGCCTGATTTTTAAGATTTAATATTTCTTCCTGCATTTAGACTTAATTTTACATCAAAAAACCTCCCTTTTGAGGAGGTTTGTAAAATTATAAAGCAATACCTCCTCAGTTCTTGGAGTCGGTAAAGCTAAAACCCGCTTCTTTAACTATTTTCTTGAATATATCGGAATCCGAAACGGCCAATTCGCTTAATATTTTCCTGTCGACCTCTATCTTTTCTTTCTTGAGACCGGCGATGAATTTTGAGTATGAAACATCCGAATTACTTAAAGCGGCGTTTATTCTTACAATCCAAAGAGATCTTAAATCCCTTTTCTTAAGCTTCCTGCCGTGATAGGCATAGGCTCCGGCGTGAAGAACAGCCTCTTTTGCCACCTGGATTCTTCGGCTTCTTGCCTGCCTGAACCCTTTGGCTTTTGCCAAAATCTTTCTGTGTCTTTTTGCGGAAATTGATTTAACTCTCATAATTACCTCCCAGTTGCCTTGTGAATTTTCTTTGCATAAAAGCCGGTAAGTTTAATCGACTTTTTAAGGTTTCTCAACCTTTTGGCGCTTTTTGACGCCTTAAGATGGCGTCTAAAACTTTGGCGACGCAAAATCTTGCCCTTTTTGGTGATTTTGAGCCTATTTACCAGCGACTTCCTTGTTTTCATTTTTCCCATCGTTTTTGACCTCCTTTGCCTTTCCTTTGGTCACCGGTGAAATTACGGTGATCAAATACTTACCCAAAAATTTGGGTTCCATGTCGGTTGCAACTCCGTCCCCGAGAGCAGACTTTATCCTGTTTATTACGTCGTATCCCGTGTGCTTCACCCGCATTTGCGGCCCGGTGAAAACTACCACGACTTTAACTTTATTCTTCTCCCCGAAAAACTCCCTTATCCTCTCAATCCGTATGTTAAAGTCATTCTCCGCGATAAAGGGTGAAAACCTTATTTCCTTTACCTCCCCTCCCTTGACCCCTTTGGCCTGCTGCCTGGCCTTTTTCTCCTCTGCGTACTTAAATTTGCCGAAATCGACAATTTTGGCTACGGGAGGAGTCGCGTTGGGCGCGATTTCGACCAGTGTCAATCCGTCGTCCTTGGCCCTTTTTACTGCCTCATCCCGACTCATTTCCCCGATTAACTTTCCATCCGAACCCACAACCCTAAGCCTTAATGCCCTAATCTGGTAATCTGTCCGCCAAAAGAGTTTAGATTTTCCCAACTTAATTACTAGTCCGAATTGTAGCCAAAATACGAGTTTTTATCAAGGCTGACTTTTTGAATGTCTATCGCTGTTCCAAATGAGCTTTTCGTTGATCTCATTTTTGATATTCTTAATAAAATCTTCAACGGGGAAGGGGCCGTCCTGCTCGCCGCTTCTAGCCCTCTCGGTAACAGTTTTTTCTTCTACCTCTTTGTCTCCGATTATTAACATATAATTGACTTTTTCCAACTGGGCGTCTCGAATTTTGGCCTGTAGTCTTTCGTTTCTGTCGTCGACTTCAACCCGGATACCTGCCTCTTTGAGTTTTCCGGCAACTGTGTTTGCGTATTCGTTGTGTTTGTCGGTAATAGGCAAAACTTTTACCTGCACGGGTGTGAGCCAGGTCGGAAAGTTCCCTGCAAAGTGTTCTAAAAGAACCATAAGAAATCTTTCGGGTGAACCAACGATGGCTCTATGAATCATAACAGGTCTTTTTTCTTTTCCGTCAGAGTCAATATATGTAAGGTTGAACCGTTCCGGAAGGAAATAATCGATCTGAACCGTCGAAAGCTGCCATTCCCGGCCCAAAGAATCCTTGGCAATCAAGTCCATCTTCGGCGCATAGAAAGCGGCTTCTCCTGGACCTTCATAATAATCGATCTTGTTTCTTTTCATTATCTTTTCTGCCCATTTTTCAGTCTTTGCCCAGATTTTAGGATCACCTATATATTTTTCAGGATGATTGGGATCGCTTGTTGAAAGCCGATATCTATAAGTAAGACCAAAGGTTTTCATTATTTCCTTAATCATAGTGAGAGCTTTATCAACCTCTTCGTCTACCTGATCCTCACGACAAAAGATATGGCAATCGTCTTGAGAAAAAGACCTTACCCTGGCGAGTCCCGATAGCTCACCGGGCTTTTCATCGCGGTATAGCATGGCAAAATCGGTTAGCCTAATCGGCAGGTCCCTATAGCTTCGGGGACTTGATGCATAAATTTGTGTGTGCTGGGGGCAATTCATTGGCTTTAAGAAAAATTCTTCCTCTGAGTAATTAGAAATTACTTTAAACATAGAATCCTTGTAGTGATCATAGTGACCCGAAATTTTGAAAAGCTCGGATTTTGCTATTTGCGGTGTCCAAACTTGGGTATAGTCTTGTTTCGATTGGACAGATTCCACGTACTCGTTTACCAAGCGTCTAATAAGAGCGCCTTTGGGGGTGTAAAGGGGAAGTCCGGCACCCACAAGGTCGGAAAATGTAAAAAGGTCGAGTTCTCGACCTAATTTCCTGTGGTCGCGTTTCCTCGCCTCTTCTTTTAATGCAACGAACTCATCCAATTCCTCTTGTGTGGGGAAAATCGTACCGTAAATTCTTGTAAGCATTTTATTTTTCTCGCTTCCCCTCCAGTATGCACCCGCGATTGAAAGCAGCTTGAAATGCTTAAGCTCCTTTGATGGGTTACTAATATGTCCGCCGCGGCAAAGATCGGAATAATCCCCGGATTTATAAAAAGTCAGCTTTTCCCCTGATTTGGCAAATTCGTCAATTAACTCCAGTTTATATGGATTATCTTTATACTCTTTAATTGCCTCTTCGGCTCCTACATCTTTTTTCTCAAAACCACTCCAGCTTTTAACAATCTCGTGCATTTTGGCCTCAATTTTGGGCAAATCATCTTCCGAGATTTTGCTGTCACCGAAGTCAAAGTCATAATAAAATCCGTCCTCAATTGCTGGGCCAATTGTCCTTAAAGTTTTCGGCCAGAGTTCAAGAACGGCTGCAGCCAAAAGATGGGCACAGGAGTGACGGAGATTATCCAAAATTGCCATTAAAGATATTATAACTCAAAAAAAGCTAATGTTTTAGAAGTTTGGCTTGTTTACGCGCCTCAATCTCGTCCAGAATAATTTTCCTGATTCTAATACTTTTGGGTGTAACTTCAACAAGTTCCGTATCGTCAATATATTCCAAAGATTCTTCAAGCCCCATTATTCTTGGGGTATTAAAGTGTTCCATAGTCCCTTCCCCCTTCGAACGCATATTGGAAAGTTTTTTCTCTTTACATACGTTTATTCTTAGGTCCCCGGCTCTTGTGTGTTGGCCGACAACCTGGCCTTTATAGACCATGACCGCGGGTCCTATAAAAAGTTCCCCCTGATCCTGTACTTGGGTCATTCCGTAAAGTCTTGTTTCTCCGCTTTCGTATGCAACGAGACTCCCCCTGTCTCTTTCTCTTGTAAACCCGTCATCGGGCAAAAACTCGTAAAACGCCGCATTGATGATCCCGAGGCCCTTGGTATCGGTAATAAATTCGCTTCTAAACCCGATGAGCTCTTTTGTGGCAATGGAGAATTCCAGATAAGTTATTCCCTCGGTTGTTTCCATGTTTTCCATCTTGGCGTGCCTCATTCCCATTTTCTGGATAACCACTCCGGAATACTCTTCGGGAACTTCAATGTAGACTTTCTCAAAAGGAGTCAGCCTGACCCCTCCTATGGTTTTATTGATAACCTGGGGCCGTCCCACTTGGAATTCGTAACCCTCGCGCCTCATTCGCTCGATAAAAATGGCCAAATGAAGTTCCCCTCTGCCAAAAACCGTCCACGTCCCGTCGGCATTATCCTCAACCCTTAGAGCAACATCCGTCTCAAGCTCTTTATAAAGCCGGGCCCTTATTTGACTTGAAGTCTTAAATTCCCCTTCTTTTCCCCCGAACGGGGAATTATTGACCATGAAAACCATTTTTACGGTCGGTTCTTCAATATTAAGAAGAGGCAGGGCGACGGGAGAAAGAGGGTCTGCAATGGTCTCCCCGATATTAAGATCGGGAATTCCGGTAACGGCGACAATATCTCCCGCAAAGGCCTCGGACTCCTCGACCTTACCGAGCCCCTTAAAAGTAGAAAGAGAAGTAACTTTGTATTTATTTATTCCCCCCTCGCGGTCAATATGGGTAATGTCCTGACCGTTTTTGATTGAACCGGAATGAATTTTGCCAATGGCGATCCTTCCTTTGTAGCTGTCCTTGCCTATATTTGAAACCAGCATCTGAAGAGGCTTGTCGGTATTGATTTTGGGTGCAGGAATGTACTCCAAAATGGCTTCAAAAACAGGGGTAATATCGGTCATTTGGGAAATGTCGGGAGTGGCCCCAGCTTTCCCATCCCTGCCTGAAGCAAAAATCGTCGGGAAAAGAGCAATTTCATCCGGTGCTCCCATCTCAATAAATAGATCAAAAGTCTTGCCGTGTACCCAGTCCGGCCTTGCGCCCTTTTTGTCTATTTTGTTTACGATGACAATAATTTTAAGGCCGAGCTTTAAGGCTTCCCTCAAGACAAACCGGGTTTGAGGCATGGGCCCTTCTTTGGCATCAACTAAAAGAAGAGCTCCATCCGCCATTGAAAGGACGCGCTCAACCTCTCCTCCGAAATCAGCATGTCCCGGGGTATCGATGATGTTGATTTTAACCCCTTTGTACTCTACGGAAGCGTTCTTGGAGAATATGGTAATGCCCCTTTCCCTTTCCAGCTCATTTGAATCAAGGATCTGTTCCTGTTCGGAAACTTCCTTCTTCATTACCGTGTGGGATTGGTGCAGTAAGGCATCCACGAGAGTTGTCTTTCCGTGGTCTACGTGAGCGATGATTGCAACGTTTCTAATTTCCATAATTTTGCATTAAAAAACCGCCGGAAACGGCGATTAAAGTGGACTTGAGGGGACTCGAACCCCTAACCCCCTGACTGCCAGCCAGGTGCTCTAGCCATTGAGCTACAAGCCCTTATCCTTTATTCTCCCCGGAGGAAGTTGTTATCTCATCTCTAAGACGTTCAACCTGTCTTTCAAGTTCCTCCTTCTGCTCATCGCTAACCACAACAGCCGCACGGCCGTGTCCACCCTTGCGTCTATGTCCCGGCACATCCGGCATCCAAATCCTTTCCGGATGCTCACTTTCGTAGGGAATTTGCCCTTTCTTCCTCTTTGCCATTTGGCTATATCGAATTATACTGAAATCATGAACTTTTTGCATGTTTTGATTCTTTCTGCAGTCGAGGGCCTTACTGAATTTTTACCAATCTCATCGACCGGGCATTTAATACTCACAACCCAGCTACTTAAGATCGAGCCGTTGTACTTTCAGAAAACTTTTGAAATTGTGATTCAGTTCGGGGCAATTCTTGCGATCGTTTTCCTCTATTTCAAAAAACTTCTCACCGACTGGGGTCTAATTAAAAAAATCATTACTGCCTTTATCCCTACAGCCGTAGTGGGATTTGTCTTTTACCCTTTGGTTAAGGACGTTTTTCTCGGAAGCTCGCAAATAACCCTAAACGCCCTTTTTTGGGGAGGTATTGCTTTGATTGCCGCGGAATATTCTTTGATGAACAAAAAACCGGTGGCAACCACCACAAAACAGATAAGCTTCAGGCAGGCTATTGCCATAGGGGTTTTTCAATCCATCTCAATTGTTCCCGGAGTCTCAAGAGCCGCAGCCACAATAATCGGCGGCCTATTTACGGGACTTGACAGGAAAACCGCGGCCGAGTTTTCATTTTTATTGGCTGTTCCGACAATGTTTGCCGCAACCGTGCTTGATATCACAAAATCCAGGGAAATGATCATGAGGGGGGGGTATATTACCCTTTTTGTTGGATCGGTCCTGTCATTCCTTTTTGCAGTAATTGCCGTTAAATTTCTTGTTAATTATGTAAAAAAGCACGATTTCAGGGTATTCGGCATCTACAGAATCGTTCTTTCGGCAATCTTCTGGCTGGTGAAATAGCGAAACAACTGCCTCGATGTTCCTCCTGGTGTGGACCCGCCCCGACTCGAACGGGGGACCTTTTCAATGTCAATGAAACGCTCTAGCCAACTGAGCTACGAGTCCGTACGCGTATTATACCAAATATAAGAGCAATTTACCCTGCGGAACGCTGAAGATAATGGTCCGGTGAAAGTAGGAAGGAGCTTCCCTTTTTCTTGTACATATTCCAATAGTTTTTCTTTTCAGCCCGCTTGTTTGATGCAGTAAGCCAGGTCGCGGCATCGTCAATTTTTTTCCTGAAGGATTGGAGAAATATCAAAACTTTCTCAAAAAACATAACGTGGTAAATACCAGGCTCGGCCGGAGCCTGAATCATGGCAACTTGCGTAGCCTCAGCCAAATTTTGGGTACTTGCTGCAACTTTTGCGACTTCGCTTGTAAGCGCTTGCAGTTGAACTTTAAGCTCGTTAGTCTTTTCTTGGGATAACTGTTTTTCGTCTGCCGACAGCCGTCTTTCAAGGCTAATTTGTGATCGTAATTTTTCGTTTTCCTCTTCTTTTCCGCTTAAAACTTCATTCATTTCAAGAGTTTGCCCCATGGAAAGCTCCCCCGACCTCTTGGGTTGAGGATTCTTAAAACCGAGAAGTTCTTTAAAGAAGTCCTCCGAGGTATCTTTAAGGAGGCCTCCGACTTCATCAGTGGCTCCCCCTCCCAATTCTTTAAGTTGTTCGAGGATGTTTTGCTTGGTTCTTGCCTGCAGTATCTTCTTTTTGGTATCTGTCATCAGCCCGAGTTTACGCCAGAGAAATCAAATAATCAAGCGCTTGGCGCCGCTTAAGAATGGATTCTATAAGTCTTTTTCTGGATTCAAGATCCTCACTGTTTTCAACTTTTTTGTTGGTTGTTGAGGTGGACATGTTAAGAGCGCTGGCAACTTCTGTCTCTGAAGCTTTGAGACCTTCTTGATCGGCAATTTTGCTTAAGATAAGGTCAAGCGCAATTGCGCCTCTTGACTGAATTTCGTACTCGGCCCTTAACTGGTCAACGGATTTTGATATTGAGGTAAGGTAGCTTTCCAGGGCAAGCCCAAGCTTTTCAAGGCGCCCGAGGAGATTTGAGAGTCTGCTTGACACCTCCTCATCAACAAGAATTTTGGGAATCGTGACTTTGACGTTGGTCAGAAGGGCGCTTATTACCGCTTGCTCTTTTTCTTCTTTTGAAGGCTGTTTGATTTCTTTCCCGGGAACGATAATTTTTGAAGCTGCCATTGATCCTGTGACCGCGGCTTTGTAGTCGCCAAGGCTGATATCCGGAAGCTCGCAAGTTATCCCTCTTACCTGCCAAGCCTCGTTTTCTTTGGCGCTTATAAGTTCAAATTTAGGGTAAATTGCAATTTTTAGCTTATTTTCATTTATGGCTTCAGCAAGAGCCTTGGGTAGGATATGGCTTAGGGAGTGCTCAACTAGAGTTCCTTCGGAAATTCTTTCACGAACCTTGGCCAAAGGTGCGTTTCCTTTCCTAAAACCGGGGATTTCAATATCTTTCGCCATTTCCGCCACTGTATCCTCCTGGGCCTTTTTAATAAGCTCATAGGGAATTGTGAAGGTGATTTGAATGTTTCCGTCCGCCTCTTTAGCAAGAACTGATGTCGTTTTGTCCATAAACGGGTATTATACAGCCTTAAAGATGATTAACCAAGGTGTTCCTTACTTACCTCCCGAAGGCCCACCTTTGTGCTGGGTGTGGAACGTCGATTGGTTGAATTTGGTCTGGATTTTGCCTTTGGGCCCTGAAACTCTCTGGCCGGTTGGGGAAAATGAGGGCTTACCGAAATTTAAGGTCGGAATTTTGGGAGGCTCGATTACTTTGATGGTATCTTTTGCTTTTGACATGTAAGTATTATATAATATTCTCTAGCTTTGTGAGGGCCCCGAGTACTTCGGTTTCTTCATAGAGAGCAATTAGATGGGAGGTGAAAAATAAGAATTTAAAGCACGCAGAAGTTTTTTGCGTGGCAAAAATCACACTAAAATGGAAAATAAATTATTTGTTGGAAATTTGTCTTGGGAAGTTACAGGCGACGACCTTCGAACCTTGTTTGCGGAAGCAGGAACCGTAACCGATGCAGCTGTCATCATGGATAAAATGACTGGCAGAAGCAGAGGCTTTGGTTTTGTTACCATGGGCTCGGACGAAGAGGCGAAAGCGGCAATCGAAAAGTTCAATCAATACGACCTTAAAGGTCGAAAGATTAACGTTAACGTTGCCAGGCCGATGGAACCCAGGCAGTAAAAACAAGAAGGAAAAGTGAAAGACGTAAGTTTAGTAGCTTTTCCTTTTTTGTGTTTTGGGTGCCCTGAGAACAACATGTCCTTCTATGGCGTTTACCTGATCGATAAAATCCTGGACTATTTCATCAAAAGGCCTTTCGGCACTTAAAGCCACGAATCTGGCATTCATTTTAAGCACTTTATTTTTTGTGGAAATCTTTTCGAGGAATCTTGCCCTGGGATTATCGGCGGTTTTCACCTGAACATTGATTGTGCGCATATTTATGAAATGGACACGCAAGTCGGCATCAAGACCGCCTATAAGCGCGTGACAGTCTTCAATCCGTGTGATCTCTTGTATGGAGGAAATTAAAAATTTGGCAATGGCCTCTGAGGTCAGTCCTCTTTGCAGCGAAAACCGTTCTTTTCTTTTGTCGATGGCTAAGGATATTTCTTCAAAACAGCGGTGAGGATTTCGGGATATCTCGTCAAGTTTCTCCTCAATTCTTTCGGGGTGGGTCATCCTGGGCTTAAATTACCACGTCTGTATTAATTTGCAAGATGATTTTTGAAGAAAATTAAGTCGCTTTGAATTACACTGGCCCAATTGGGTTGCATGTTGTGGTCGTTACCGTGAAAAAGAGAATATTCTATATCTACACCCGAATCTTCAAGAGTTTTTGACAGCTCGTCAGACCACGCACTCGGTACGCTGGGGTCCACCATTCCCTGGTTAAGTTTAATTGGCGACTTTATTCTGTCGTAGTATTTATGAATAGAATACAGATCAACATCATAGTCTTCCTCGAATTTCGCAAGTTTTTGCCTTAGGCTTTTGCCGTAATCGACGGGGGAATCGGTATAGTACATTATGGAATAAGGAAAGGGCTTACTTACCGGAGCCCAAAGGACAGTGGGATAAGTTTTTTGTGTTATCTCAAGAACGGTTAAGGCAATTTGCCCCCCGTTGCTGTGTCCCCAAAGGCCTAGAGACGAATAGTTTATCGATTCATTTGAAAGTTCTCCGGACTTAATGGCTTCAAGGGACTTTAGAAGAGTCAGGACGGTCGTATAGGTCTGAAATCTTGATTCAAACACGTCAGAGGGCTGAAGATCGCTTTTTCCGTATCCCAAAAAGTCTGGTGCGATGGTAATAAACCCGTTTCTGGCGAAATATTCAGCACCCCTTACAGTTCCCTGCCCGGTGAAGTAAGTCTCCGGCTCGACAAAACCCCTAAGCATTACAATCAAAGGAAACGGACCCGGTCCTTTAGGGATATTAAGCATTCCGCTTACTTTTTTCTGGTTGCCGCCTGTAGATGAGGGGTCAAAGGTCATAAAATATTCGTATGAAGAGAACTTGGGATCCTCTTTAATAATTTCCCCAGTTTCTATTTTGGAAGGCAAAATCTCAGCTTTTGATAGATTTTCTATTGTGTATTTTTCGAAAGGGCGGGGTTTAATTTCGGCAATGGGATTTAAATCTCTTGGAAGATTCCAGGCAACATTGGCAAACCAACCGATGAAGATAAATACGGTTGCAAAAAGAATATTAATCACCCACGACTTCATATGTAGATAATTTTCCTCGCGCTTGGAATTGAAAGTCCTTGAACAATTCCGCCAACCATGAAGCTTCTGGTGACCCAAGAGTCTAATATGGCCGAAGTAATGAATATTGAAAGACAGAAAAGAGCTGAAAGACTGAGCCAGTGGTGAAAATGAAGAGTCTTTCCTCTTATAAAAAATCTTATACTCGGCAGAAACTGAAACCTGCCTGCCCTTAGGGTCGGAATTTTTTGCCAAATCTTGGAATCGGGGTGCGTCAAAACGTTCCAGAGTTTGTAGCTTGCGAAAGTTGAAATAAGGACATAGAGAACTTGCACGATATCACTTTACCACATACACCCTTGTTATAGAAAGATGTATTTGACTTCGCATTTTCTTCGGGTATAAGGTTATTCTATGCTACAAAAGATCGCCGAGAAAGTTGAAGTGGGAATGAGCAATGTCCCCAGGTGGATAAAGTGGAAAAACCGGGTTTATAAAATAGAAAGAATTGGTTTGCATCACACCTATCGGGAGGGACGGACCCTTTATCATATTTTTTCGGTTGCCGCCCCAACATTGTTTTTTCGGCTCAGGTTAAACACTGAAAGTTTAAGCTGGAAACTTGAGGAAATTAGCGATGGCCTTCCCAGCTAAAAGTTTCCAAGTTGTGCCTTGCGGCGTCGATAGATTCATCAAATTTAGCAAACAAACCGCCAACCGAAAATCTTGCCTCGATAGGCAGATAAGCAAGTTCTTTCTGAAACAGGTTCTTTCTTCCGATGGCAAAATCTAGCTGCATACCGAGCCAGTCACGATAATTAAAGGTCCCACCCGGATTGTCTTCCAGAAACAGTAAATCTCCCTCCTTTTTAAAAACCTGAGCACCGTCAAATCCCGCGCCGTTAATATCTGCAAATGCCACCGCAAGCGCTGGAAGCGAGGATCCACAACCGATATTTGGCTGAAATACGGTCTTTTCCATAGGGTTGAATATGGCAACGGTTGCCACAATCGCCTCGTGAATCTTTCGCTCGTCTTTTTCCGAAAAAAGCCCAATTTTTAAAGAAACCGACAAAGCTTTCTCCGCACTCAATTTTTCATTTTGACCGGATCTTTTCCTTTTTCCGCCCACGATTGTGTAATTCTGAACCACGTCGTGGAATGCGGAGGCATAAATGGTGATATTTCTGTCGTTTTGGGTAAGAAGCTGTGGTGCGGCCCCGTGAATGGAATCAATAATTGCCGTTGACCTTCTAATAACATTGCCTGTGTGCTCGATGTCGTGGTAGGGCAGGTCGAGTTTCCTTATTTCAGCAAAAGCCGTCTCAGTCGCTTTTGCAAGAATGAACGATTCCGCCTCCCTGCTTAATAATCTTTCCATAGCCAGAGTGTAGAAGAAAGGGATTAACTATTCTGTTCCTTTAAGAACATGGAGTTCGTGTTCTTTCATTTCGAGAAATCCTTCCTTTTTAAGTGAACCTAAAGATTCCGATACCCTTGGCCTAGTTGCTCCTACAAGCGACGCCAGCTGCTCCTGGGTAATTTTGATTTTTGGCATATACGAATCCAAAGTAAGAAGAACAGATTTTACCCTATCTTTGAGAGACTTTGTTTCAAGTTTTTCAATTAGTTTTCCGTTTTCCAGAAGGCGCCCTGACAAAATATTCAGCAATTCGATTGCGACTTGGCCGTGCGATACCATAAGATTTTTAAAATCAGTCTCAGTTAGACAAAGTGTCTTCGTGGTTTCCAAAGCTTCAACAAATGCCGTTCTTACGCCGTGGTCAAAAATTGCCATTTCCCCAATGATATCCCCATGGCCATTGATCGAAAGAGTGGCTTCCTTGCCATCTTCGCTTAGTCTATATATGCGCACGGACCCTTCATAAATTAGATATATATCCGTTCCCGCTTCTCCCTCCTGTATTATCGTCTCTTTTGGTCCAAAATTTTTCTCTTTTGCGACCGCAGCCACAGCGTCAATGGCTTCTTCTTCAAGATTTTTGAATAGGTCAAATTGTTTTAAAATTTCGACCTTCTTTTCCGCATCCATAGAAGTATTGTACCACTTTGATTCGTTGACTTCGGGTTTTATTTGGTTTATTAGTTAATTATGCAATTCTTCAATAACGCTCCATCACATATTATGCACATTGATCTCAATTCCTGTTTTGCGACCATTGAACAACAGGCAAACCCCTTTTTAAGAGGAAAGCCTGTGGCAGTGGCGGCTTTTACCTCTCCCGGGGGCTGCATTTTGGCCGCTTCAGTTGAGGCAAAAAGGCTGGGCATTAAAACTGGCATGAGAGTCCGTGAGGGCCGTAAAATCTATTCTGGGCTGATGGTCCTGCCACCCGACCCTTGGAAGTACAGGGGTGTGCATCTTAAGCTTCGGCAGATTGTCTCCGAGTACACGGTCAGCTTTACCCCAAAATCTATCGATGAGTTTGTTTTGGATATGAAGGACAGCCCCAGACTTGGGGTAAGAAGCATGGAGGCTGTGGCTGAGGAAATTAAAGACAGGATAAAGAGAGAGGTTGGGGATTGGCTCACGGTTTCAGTTGGAATTGCCCCGAACCGTTATCTGGCCAAGATTGCTGTCGGACTTCATAAGCCAGACGGGCTCAGCAGAATAGATAAGGATAACTTTTTGGATATTTACTCACGCCTGAAACTGACTGACCTTACCGGAATCAAAGAAAGAAACGCCGCAAGGCTCTCTTCCGTAGGAATTTATACGGTTTTGGATTTTTACAGCGCCGCCTTGTGGAGACTTAAAGCCGCTTTTCACTCAATAAACAGTCTTTACTGGCACGCACGCCTGCGGGGTTTTGAGGTTGATGACATTGGATTTGGAAGGCGTTCCTATGGCAATTCTGTGGCCCTAGGGGCAAACTTGAGACGAACGGACGAACTTTCCCCGGTTCTTGCCAGATTAACGGAGAAGATGTGTGGTAGACTCAGGCGCGCCAAATACAAGGCGAGTGGCATTCACCTTGCTATAGTTTACAAAGACGGTACCTGGTGGCACAGAGGCAGGCTTTTGAACCGGAGCCTGTTTGATTCCAGGGATATTTTTAGGGCCGCTTTCCGGCTTCTTTCGGCCTCACCGTCTGGTGAAAACAAAGGGAAAAATGTGCTTAATCTTGCGGTTTCCTGCTTCAATCTTGTCAATGCTGACACGACACAGCTTGAGATTTTTAGTGATGCAGAAAAGAAAAACAGGCTTGTTCAAGCGCAGGACGACATTAATGAAAAATGGGGAGACTTTACAGTTGGTTTTGCTCGTAGTTTTGCTGGCGCACCCAAAGTGCTTGACAGGATTGCCTTTGGCGGAGTGAAGGAACTCGAAGAATTCACTTTAAAGCATTAGCCAGGTCTACTTTATCCCCTACTTTTATTTCATTTCTATCAGAGAATCCCGAATTTACTTCCAGGACGAATTCCACAGGCTGAGCGGGAAAATATGACAGAAGCTCGGAGTCGGGTGTCCCTAAAGCGGGAACGGAAATGCGCTCGCTAATCTCGGCCACTTTCCCATCAGCTATCCAAATGATGTCTATGGGGATAAGCATTCCTTTCATCCAAAAACCAGGCATCTCCCTTCCCTCGAAAATAAAAAGCATTCCGCTGTCAGGATCAAGATAAGTTCTGCCCCCCAGCCCAAGCTCCCTCTCGGTCTGGTTTTTTGCAATTTCAACCTCAATTTCACTGGAACCCACAAGAATAGTTGCTCTTGGGAGGGCGGAGCTATGATCTAGCTGTTTTTGTCCCGGGAGCGAGGAATAATTATTGACAAAAAGCCCAATGAGAATAATAAAGGCCACCACACCCAAAAGCGGCAAAAGTATCTGTTTGATCATCTGAAAAGAGTATAAAGCAAAATCGCCATTAGAAAAACAGCTGCAGGGATAGTTAAGATTAATATACGCTCTAAGCTTGTTTTTTTGGTTTTATGTATGTGAAGCGTTGAAAGCATTTTTGATTTTACAGGTGCCGAGGAGAGGAGTCGAACCCCCACGTCGTATAAGGACACATGGTCCTAAACCATGCGCGTCTGCCATTCCGCCACCTCGGCATGGTTAGATTATATCAAAACCCAAAGGCAGGACGTCTATTTTGCCGATAAAGTATTCAACTTTTCCTCCCCAGGTATTTGAAGGCGGAGCGTATCGTCTGGCAATTTTGGCTATGGTAGGTGCCCCTTTGTCTATATATTTTGTCCTTAGGGTACCGGAAACGATTTTTATTGAATCCGGCCAGGATTTAAAACTATAATTCCCGTTCGCCCAACCGTAGGCGTTATATGAACTTGAAGGAATTCTTTTGCCAAAAGTTGATTCGACTCCGGAAATGGATGGGACTAACCTGTAATCAAGGCCGTATGCATCAGCGTTCTCCACGAAATCTTCAGCATAGTTGGCTAAGGGTGAATTGTGGTTTGACAGAAAAGATCTGAGCTTTTCGACACGGTAATCAAACCCTGGTAAAGAGTTTTTTCTAAGAGACGCTGAAGCCTCAGCCGATTCCTGGGCTCTTACCGGGTTATCAATAGACAGGAAAGCAGCCACCGCTAACAATATATAGGACCATTTCTTATACATATTAGTAAAAAGAAGGGGCGTACCGTAAGGTACGCCCCAAATATATATTCCAACGCCCAAAGTATGTTTCCATGCCTGAGCCTCGGAATCTAGTGGGTACTATAACAAACTATTATAGGTTTGTCAAGCTAAAGGAGAGATAGTCCTATTTACTGCATATCGGCCATAAATGAGCCTACACCCAGAGCCCAGGAGCCATTTGATAGTGGAGTGTATTTGGACATTATTTCTTCAACGGTGGAGTAGCCCTTATTCAAATATTCTTCCCGTAAACCCTTTGACACGGATTCAATTCCTTGGTCGTATGAAGAAAACCCGAGAGTGCCCTCGCTGTGTATTCCCCAACCCCAACAATTATACGATCCAGGGGGGATGATTTTACAAAGGTTGCTTTCCTGCTGAGCAATTGCCGTTATAAGGCGAAAGTCCAGCGAGTATTTGTCCGCAGTTTGAACGATGTAACCCGCAAAAGGAACAAGAGGCGAACCGTAAAATTCCAAATACTGCCTAACTATTTCCGGCCTTGCATCAGCGGAATCGACTTGACCGTTAACTGAAGAAATTTGGGTGGGCAACGAAGCATAAACTCGCACCCCAGAAACTGGCGTTTTGATTAGGTCGTACGACTCCAGATGGGAAGGGCTTGTTTTAAGGGAATAAAGCGAGAATAAACTAATCCCTAAAGTTAAGGGGGTGATTGTGAAAAAGATTACACTCAAAATGAGGTTTTTCCAGAAGCTTATGTTTTCGTCTTTTGTAAAGAGAGTAGATTCCATTTGCCAAGTCAGGATGCCACATATACACGGTTGGTGTCAAGTTCTTCTGAATGCATTCTGAGCGGGTGAAGGGAATCGAACCCTCTGTCTTCTCCTTGGCAAGGAGACATTTTACCGGTAAACTACACCCGCGGGTTTTAATGCATATTATATCAAAATATACTGAGCTGTCTCTACAATAAGAATTATTGTAAATGCCTAAAGAAGCTGTCAATTTTGAAAACTATTCCCCAGTTTTTGACCCCATTCTGCCGCAAACCGAAGAAATCCATGCAATTACCGAACTTTTTTACCATGCAAAGGCAAAAGACTTGGTTTTGTTCCCGATGGGTGATACCCCCATAAATCTACCGGAAATAGATTTTTATTTTGGGAGCAGAACCCCGCTGGAATCCCACTACATAAAAAGCGGCAGTAGGAATCTTCACGGTCAGGTATTTATTAACGAATTAATGCAACCTGCCATACGCCTTCTCAATTGGAACGGCAAAAAGGGCGAGAAGTTATTTGAACTTTACATAAGTCTACTTGGGAACGCTGAAAAGGTTGCCTATCTCAGCTGTCATGGAAACACGTATTTCGATGGAGAGAGAAAATACTGGGGGCTTCTGGCAGTGGATGAAATATATGATGCCAACCACGTAGTTGAGGCCGTTTTAGCAGAAAATTATAGCCTGATAGTTTTAACCGCATGTAACCCCGGGGGGTTGGCTTTAGATTTGGAAAATTCAACAAGACTTCGGCCTACAATATTGAGATTCAATGTATCAAACGAACTTTTAATACCGAAGAATGTTAACCCGATTGTGATTGTCCCGCCCGTAATATCCGCTAAATAATTTGTGCCGAGAATAGGAATCGAACCTATATATGACGCTCTTCAGGCGCCCGCCTTGACCAACTTGGCTATCTCGGCTTTTTGGTGGACACTGAGGGATTTGAACCCCCGACATCTTCGATGTAAACGAAGCGCTCTAGCCGCTGAGCTA